>OCTW011602152.1_pt1 | contig 22495 bp, 21 predicted proteins | sample 1539671 | NCBI WGS metagenome assembly OCTW01 (sample SAMN02144230, study PRJEB22623) | gut metagenome | biome: sheep rumen | host: Ovis aries | place: New Zealand
GGGAGCCAATCAGTGGATGCCACTGAATAGGCCCCACACTCAACTCAATCCACAAGCATAAGGAGGAAAACACCATGAAGAAGATCATTGCTCTGCTCCTGATCGTCATGATCTGCGTCACTTGCTACACATCCTGTGCCCTGGCTTATTCCAACTCGATCCGTGTCCAGTTGGACGACTCGGGAACCTACCACGTCACGATCGATGATGCCGTGTTTGGGCTCAATGGCACCGGCAATTACGGCAGTGTCTTTTATGTCTACTCGTTTGGCGACGCGGAGATCGAGTTCGAGCAAACCAAAGGCTCTTGTTCTCTTTTGAGCTACACAAAGCTTTTCAGCGGCATCGCCGGTACGGCCGAAGAGTGGGGGAAGTACAAAATCCGAGTATTTAACCTTGGGACCTCGCAGTACTCATATTATGACTGGGACGATACGTACTGGAATGGGTCGAAGACGATCGAGCTCCCCAGCTCCGGCCTCTACTACGTCTATGTGCGGCCTTTCACGAACCACGAGATGACCGATAGCTATTGGCTCGACCAGTTTGCGGGGTGGACCAGTGCGCCTGAGTGGTGGATCGAATCGTTCTCCAACTGCCACGTGTATGCAACCTACCCCGGCACTGCTTGCTACTGAACTCGTCTTGGCGACACGGTGATCGCTGTATGTTGATCCAAAAAAAGAACCGCTGGCCCTGGGGCCGGCGGTTCAAACCTCTTCTTGGTAGCCTCCATGACACAGTATCCCCTCGCGACAAAGGAGACTAATTATGAAAAACAAGGTACTTGCTATAATCACCTCTTTGATACTGATCATCAATATGCTTCCGATGAGCACTGCCGTGGCTGACGCCGAGTACGTTGAGGTCACCGAAAACAGCGCACCCATTCGGAACGATTACTATGACACCGGTGACGTCCTGCAGTGGGTCTCCCGCGGAACCATGCTCCGAGTCATTGACTCAAAGCGAAACCTGTACCTGAACAAGTGGTACGAAGTGCAATACGATACCGGCTACTCCTGCATTCGCGGATGGATCTATTCTGGGGACGTATCCGAGCATAGCCACGAGTACCAAAGATTCAGCTATAATGGAAACACCTTCGGCATATGCACGAAGTGCAAGACTGTTTCTATGGAGCGAGTCACAACCGTCCGAAGCAGTCAGGCGGACGCTCTGGTCGCTGCCATTCCTACCGCTGGTGGACTTGCTGCAGCTGACGGCCCGTTGCCTGTTGGTGAGATTGCCGGTCTTATTGTCCTTGGCATTGCTTACCTCGAAATAGGCAATACTGTTTCTTCTACAGTCGTCCGAGAATGGATCGACTCTGTGTCACTGGACGAGATTATGCGCGAGCTAGACTCGTGTTCTCCTCAGTCCTTCTACCGGGTATCTCGTACAGCCAATGGCCTGGTCAAGAAAGACGGTGAGTGCTTATCTGTTTTACAGGCGTTTTTGGAGTCTCGCTTCAACAGAACGGACGTTTGGACAATAGATAAGGATGCCGCCGAAACATGTGCAAAGCTAAACTTCGGACGATTCTTCGGCCCAGAGCGTGACAGCAAGGACTGTGAAACCAAATATTACCATTTTCATTACGGAACGAGTCACAAAAATAAGGACGCCTCAACGCATGTCTTTTACGGAACGACAGATAATGGGGAAACGCCCGGTTTGTATTAAGCGGAGGAATTCAACATGCCGAATCTAAGCATCCTGACTACATTGATCACCAGTCTATTTAATGCGGAGGTTCTCCCACAAGAAGAAGCCTGCCGCTGGACTGAAGATGGTGAAAAACTGCTCATTGGGTACAGGTTCCCGGACATGAGGAAAGCCTACTACCTACTGGCACTAAATGACAACCGCCTCCTGACAAAGAGAGAGTATGAGCAACACGCCTCACACTGTGAATATCCTTTCCCGAACCTGCGGTTCATTGTCTTTCAGGACGTGAACGGTAAGATTTGCTACCGGATTACCAATGGTATCGCTGGCGCACTTGATAACCTGTTCGATTCCTGGATAAACTTGAAGGCTTTATGAACTCTCGTTTCAAAATCTCCGACTTGACATTGCTTCTATCAATATGGTACATTATTCAAAATCTCATTTGAGAAAGGCGGTACCTCATCCATGTTCGGAAAGAAGCAAAAAAAGCGCGACACTTTCTTTGTCACGCAGGAGGATGGAACCCAAATCGAGTGCCACATCATCTGCACCTTCACCGCTGATGACACTGGAAAAGATTACGTAGTTTACACTGATATGAGCAAAGACTCCGATGGCAAGGTGCAGGTCTACGCCAGTATTTATGATAGGGATTGGAGGCTTTCCCCGATCGAAACAGAGGACGAATGGGCCATGGTCGAAGAAGCTTTGGACAGACTGAAGCGGCTGATTTAGGCAATGTCACCCCCAGTCAAATCTTGAGGAGCTTCAACAAGGACGTCGGAGAGTAAGTCCCGACATGAGCCTATCCACGATCTCCCCCGGCCCCACCGCAATGAGGCCGGGTTTTCATTCACGATCAGGCTGTAATCAGCGCGTACACCCCGTACACCCTGTACATCCCGTACGTCACGTACGCCATGTACGCCCCGTACGCCGTTATTCCACCTCCTCCCCCTCACCGAGGATCAGCTGAATGGCTCTCTCAGCCTGACCGGCAGCCCTGACCAGCAGGCGCTTGTCGTCGCGGAGGGCCTTGAGCCAGCCGCGCAGGTAGGCGGCGCTGTTGGCAAAAGAGGACGGGGTCTCGAGGCCGGCATGGCTCATCAGGAAGGAGGAACCAAGCTCGGCCACAAGCTCCTCGGTGCTATAGGCTTCCGAAGCGAACACCGTGCTGTCGATGCGGTTCAGGCGGGTCGGATGGCCGGTCGAGTGCGTCAGCTCGTGCAGGGCGGTAGAGTAGAACTCGGAGACCTCCGTGAACTGTGCCAGCTCCGGAACAACCACCAGGTCCTCAGACGGGCGGTAGAAGGCGCTGTCGCTGTGCCTGACGATGTAGGTCACACCACTGCGGCGCACATAATCGGAGATGATTGCGTCGGCTTTCGCGTCGGGATGCGGAGGCGTTTCGTTGGCGGCCTTGGCGAAGCGGGGCGAGATGCCCTCGCATTGATCGACATGGAAGACGTTGTACCAGCGGAGAATCGGGACCTGCTCGCGGATCGTGCTGCCATCGGCGGTGACCGTGACCTTGCCGTCCTTTTTGTCGACGAAGCTCCAAAAGACAATGAAGCGGCTCTTCTCGCCCTTCTTTACATGGCCGCCCTCCTCCGCGCACTGCCGGAACGTCAGCCACTCCCCCGGCTTCCAGCCCAGCAGCAGCTGGTTCAGCAGGGAGTACGGCCTGCCGGTGACGTGCGAGATGCTCATCTCCACACCGCCGGACCACGGCTTGCGCCAGGGCACAATCCCCTTCTCCATCTCCGCGATCATGCGGTCGGTGACCTCCTGATAGACATCCTTCATGGTGGTTCTCCTTTCTCTGCGGCTCAATGGCCAATCAAACGAACAGGCGGCAGGCCCCGGTGCAGGGTCTGCCGCCATTCTCATGTGTTGGTGTCGGGTGCGATGGTGTCGGCTGTGTCAGGTGTGCACGTTGTAGCTCAGCGCCTCGTGCTCCTGCCCGTCCCTGCCGGTGATCGTGCGACTGGAGAGGATGAAGCCGCCGGTGATGCCATAGGCGGAGCGGAAGAAGAAGTCCTTCCTCCCCAAGTCCTGCGTCAGCTCCACGGCGTCGAAGCGCCACTGGAAGTTCCGGGACAGAGCCTTGGACAGGGCGCGGCGCTCGCGCTTCGTCAGGCCCCGGATGACCTCATGGCCCGACGGGGAGAAGCGGATCGGGCAGCGGGTATCGCCGTTGCGGTCGAGCAGCAGGCAGCGGACCTTCTCCCCCGTCAGCGCCCGGCGCAGGGCGGAGACCGGCAGCACAAAGCTCTGATGCCAGCCCTCCAGCGTGCCGAGGCAGCAGCTGGTCTCCCGCAGCCAGGACACGTCGAAATACAGGTGCTCGCGGTCCATCTGGTACGCCTTCAGGAAGTTGTGCAGGTCGTTGTCGCAGACCCAGGTGCCGGTGCCCTCGGCGAAGCTCTGGAACAGCTCCGCGCACGTGACGAAACGGGCGCTCTTGCCGTGGCTGTGGTCGGTGGTCTGAATGGACAGCAGGTCATCGTCCAGCGTGAGGGTGACGAGGATCGCGTTGGGGTACATGGGCGTGATGTTCTTCAGGATCTTCATGGTGGTTGCCTCCTTGTGTTGTCGGGTGAGATTTGTGCAAAGCGAAAGGGGCGCAGCACGTCTGCCACACCCCAGGGGAACAGAGGGAAGCCGGGGGGCGCGGGCGGCTCAAAAGCCCGCAGCCCCTCCGGCGGTCTGGCTCAATGACGGAAGTTCGCGACCATGGCCTCCATGGCGGCCTTGTGCTCCTCGTCGGTCATCTCGGCCAGCGTCTTCTCCGGGATCACCTTGCCGGCCTTGAGGGCCTTGAGGAGCTGCCCGAAGGCCTTCACCTCCTCCTGATTGCCGCGGTCAAGCCCCAGCGCGGTGAAGCACTCCAGCTCGGCAGCCCTGCGGTCGTAGGCCGGCTTCGGCTCTTCCAGCGGCTTGTCCATGTCGTCGGGCAGGTCCTCCCCCGCGTAGATGTACAGGCCCAGGCCGTGACGGGCCACCGCTTTCGTCAGGCTCCGCTGGATCGCCGTGTTCACCGCGAACGACGTGATCTTGTCCAGCGGGATGGACTGATTGCGACTGTCCATCACCGGCAGCCGCTCAATCAGCTCCTTGGACTTCTCGCCGTCCACGACGGTCACGCCGGTCTTGACCCAGGCCGTGCGGCCGTCGGTGAAGTAGAAGCAGCCCTCCGGCGTCTCGTAGACCGTGTAGTAGCTATCCGGGTAGTTGGACAGCAGGATGTGCCAGGCCCACGCCCACGACAGGTAGGACAGCCGGCCCTTCTTCTCGATGTGCTCAGAGCAGTCGATCTTGCTCAGGGTCTCAAACACGCTCGCCATTTCTCTTTCCTCCTATCAGACCTTCAGGTCGTGCTCGATGTGCTGCGTGCGGCGCACCCAGCTCCAGCTCTCGTCCGCGTACGTCTTCCGGAACCAGCGGAAGAAGCTGCTCTCCTCGTCGCTGCTGTCGAAATCGTCATCGCGGAACATCTTCGCCAGCCACTTCCAGATCATGTCCTCGGCATGATAGCCGGGCTTAAGCATCCCGCGCACCACCGTGACGCAGCCGCTCTTGTACTTCTCAGCGGCATCAGCGTTCCACGCGAAGTCGTAGTCCATCAGCGCAAAGCCAAGGAAGTCCGCCAGCCGGTCATACACGCGCTCCCTGTCCTCCGGCTTCAGCTCCTTCAGCCACTCCTCGCCCGTGTTGTACACGGCGTTCGCCAGCTCGTCGCGGTCCCAGGTGTCGTCCCAGCTCTCCGGCAGCTGATCCTCATCCTCAGTCAGCCCGCCGGTGAACTCCGGCCCGGTCAGCAGCATGATGTTCTCGCCGTTGTAGCCATCGTACTTCATTGTCAAATCCTCCTCATCGTGTAAAGCAGCGCCTCGGCAGCGTCCGTGCCGATGGCCTCGTCGTCAATGAACTCCACGTCCGTGAAGTCCAGCGCTTCGCCGCAGTGCCCACAGCACTCCGGCAGATCGTCCGGCACAGCGTCAAGCCGCTGGCCGCAGGCAGGGCAGCAGATGGTCTGATGGAGCAGCCGCAGGCCGTCGAAGCGGGTCAGCTCCTCCAGGTGGATGACCGGTTTCATCCAGATCGCCTCCTTGTGAATGGTCGTGATGTGCAGGCCCTCCCCTATTGGCGGGGCCCGCTGGGTCGTGTGGGTCATGGGGGTCACTCCTTTCCGTGAGCGTCGTGTGATGTGCGCAGTGATGGCCGACAAAAAAGGGACTGCCCGTCGGCAGCCCCCCTGTGGTCCGGTTGGTTTCCGCTCAAAAACCCGGCGGCAACCTTCCAGCAATAGAACAGTTTCTTTCCAAATCCGCAAAAATCATCGAGAATCAATCAAAATCAAGAATAATCAAGAGTAATCAGCTTGACATCAACGAGTCGTCAATCTATTATTAAGGAGGTATCAACATCTGACAAGCTGATTGGAGGAACTGTCAATGAACTATCCATATACAATCGACGATCTCGCAAGCAAGTGTCAAGTCAGTAAACAATCTATCTACGGTCTAATCAAGAAGTATAAAGATTTCGTCAATGAAAACTCAAGGAGGCAGGGCAGAAAAATCAAGTACAATCAAGCTGTGCTTGACATGTTCCTGGAATATTATGGCGGCAGCGAGCAGGAAGTCCCGGCTCAGGAGGAGACTCTCACGCGGGCCACACCTCCGGAATGGGGGGATGTTGGCGATCAGCTGAGCGAGGCCGCCGAGAATCTGCAGGAGCAGACGGCTCGTCTGACGGAGGAACGGGACAGCCTGCAACAGCAGCTCGATGAGGTGAAGCAGAAGCTCGCTGACAGCGAGGCTGAACGTCAGTCCCTGGCGGCTGAGATCGACAGTCTGAGACAGCAGCTTCAGGAGAAAGAGGGTGAGCGGCATGAGCTGCTCATGCAAAACGGCGCCCTGATCCTGACGCTGCAGCAGGAGAAGCAGGAAAAAATCCTCTACCTCACCGCGTCGAAGAAGACGCTGGGGCAGAGAATCAAGAGCTTTTTCAGCGGCAAAAAGCAGGAGGAGTGACCGGAGAAAACTTCCACTCACCGGAGAAAACTTCCATACTTCACCGGAGAAAACTTCCATACTTCACCGGAGAAAACTTCCATTTATACCGGAGAAAACTTCCACTCATTGCCCCGCAAACCATTGCAAAATAAGGATTTCCGCGTTCCCTAAAGTAGAGAAGTATATACTAAGTAAGTACTAAGTAATGATACTACAGGTAAAGTAGGGTTTTGGCCACCGGCAGTATTGGTAAATGGTAAATGCATGTTCCATTTTCCACTCGTGTGTGGTATACTGTCAGGGAAGTCTGAAGCGGGAGCGTTGTAATCATGGCACACGGAAACAAGATCACGGCAAGCCGTTCCCAGTACGTCGTCAAGGCCAATGACCTGATCCGGAAGACAAGGTTCAGTCTCACGGCCCAGCAGCAGAAGATCATCCTGTTCGCGATCTCGAAAATCAAGCCAGGCGATGACCCAAGGACGACGTACGAGATCAGCATCGACGAGCTTTGCGACGTGTGCGGCATTGAGCTGGACACAGGCGGGTTCTATTACAGGGCGATCAAGAACGACCTCATCAAGCTGACGCAGCGCCTTTGGGTCACCTTGCCTGATAACTCTGAGGCAACGGTAAGCTGGATAGGGGATGCGCAGATCATCCCGCTGTCGGGTCTGGTGTATATCCGGTTTCATGAACGGATGATGCCGTACCTGTTTGACCTGCGGGACCATTACACGCAATATCACCTGCGGGATGTCCTGCTGTTCAAGACCAAGTACGCCATCCGGCTGTATGAGCTGCTGAGGTCCTACATGCCGCAGCGCGTTCTGGACTCCGGCAAGGCGAAAGATGTGACGTTCCAGGTGGATGAGCTGCGGAACATGCTGAGCCTCGGCGACAAGTACAAGGTCTGGGCTGACTTCGACAGGTTCGTCATCAGGAAGGCCGTGCAGGAGATCAACGCCTACAACGACGACATGCACGTGGAGTACGAGGGCATCAGGGGAGCCGGGCGAGAGATCACGACCGTCATGTTCTTCATGAAATCCCCGACGCCGACACAGCGGCTGGAGGCCAGAATCAATATCCGGGACCGGCTGAAGTAGTAGCAAACAAAACGTATGCCGACAGTGTACCAAAACGCAGCGCGTTGACAGCGGGACTCAGGCTGTCCAGCCGTACCAAAGAAAACGAACGTTAAGAATACGATAGGGGAGGGCGCATCCATGGTTTACGGGTACTGCCGCATCAGCCAGAAGAAGCAGAGCATCGAGCGACAGGTGCGCAACATCAGGGCTGCCTATCCGGATGCGACGATCATACGGGAGGCGTATACCGGGACGAAGGTCGAGGGCCGGGAGCAGTTTGAACGGCTGCTGCGGCTGGCAAGGCAGGGGAAAGTGGAGACCATCGTGTTTGACAGCGTGTCCAGAATGAGCCGCGATGCGAAGGCCGGCTTCGAGCTTTACAAGGAGCTGTATGGTCTGGGCGTCGAGCTGGTCTTCCTGAAGGAGCCGTACATCAACACCGCCGTGTACCGTGAGGCTGCCGAGAAACAGATGGAGGTCATCAGGACCGGCGACGCTGCAGCGGATGAGCTGATGGCAGCCATCATGGAGGGAGTCAACCGGTATATGATGCGGCTGGCCGAGAGGCAGATTCAGGTGGCTTTCGACCAAGCCGAGAAAGAGGTTCTCGATCTCCGGCAGCGCACAAGAGAAGGGCTGCAGACCGCGGTGCTCAACGGGAAGACCCTTGGCTATCCGACCGGCAAGAAGCCCATCATCAGAAAGGAAGCCCCGGCCAAGGAGACGATCAGGAGATACAGCCGGGACTTCGACGGCACGCTGGAGGACAGCGCTGTCATGCGGTTAGCGGGCATCAGCCGCAACACTTTCTACAAATACAAGCGGCAACTCAGGGAAGCGTGAGGGAGAGAGCAGAAATGGCAGACCGTGCGCAGACGATGGAAACCGGGGGCATAGGGGAGCGTTTTTTTCGTCGTCACGCCCAAGAACTTCTGCAGGCTGGAGAGCACATCGTAGCCTTTAGAGAGGCGGGTAGCTATAAGTTTGAAGGTGCCGATTATCTGATTGCGGTATACTATACTGCGGTGGGTGGGCTGATAGGAAACTACGGTGTTGAGGTGAAGACGGTCCACAGCTTTGTGAGCAGGACTAATGATGACCGTGAAGAAAGCGGTACGCTGACGATCGACCTGTACGAGAACGCTGATCGGAAGCTGAAAGGCGGATTCGTGCGGATGATGTCTGTCAGCGAGCATGCAAGGCGCGAGAATGCAGGGACTGCTGGAAAGCTGGAGCTCAAGGCGAAAGAGGAGACAGAGGGATTCTTTACCCAAGGGGACGAGAAGGAAGCTGAGTACAGCAAGCATGGATATAAGTCGGTCGTTCCCGGGCTGATCATATACCTTCTGCTTGACGGCGAAGACAAGCCGTTTGCAGCTGTCTCAATCCGGGACTTTGAGAGATTTTCCGCGATTGTCATCGGGAACGCGGCGAAGCGGGGGATCAAGATCAACCCCAGCGAAGAGGACGTCAGGAAAGCCGTGGTAGTGCCTGATGGTGTAAAACTTATTAACGGAAATATGCTGCATGTGCCGTTGAAGCTGTTCGAGGACATCGTCACGGTGCACATCATCAACAGGATGCCGGATATCTGTGATGTTGGTCGTGAGTACTACGCCTCAGACAAACGGTATAAGGAATCGGCGCAAATACAGCAGGCGCGGATTGACTATCTGCGGAAGCTGGCGGCAGGCAAAGTCATTTATGACGATGAGACGATGGGCAGCCGGTAACTGCGCATCGACCATGATGAAGGCAGCGGGAGGACAGCATGAGCAGACAGATATTTACGCTGGACAACGATCTGGGAAGTCTTGGCGAGGACTTTGTCGATAGGCATGCTGAAGCGCTGTTGGGTGACGGGTTGCTTGTCGGGTTCAGCGATGTGCCGGAGCAGAATGTTGAGGGTGGTGACCTGGCTGCTACTATTCTGGAGACAGAGACTGCGGATGACTTCCTGCCCTTCTGGCTGGACGATGAAACGATTGCCGGGAAAGAGGCTGTGGTTATCCAGAAGATCACGCATGGGGGCATCGAGGTCAAGACTGTCAGGAATCTGCTGTTCAGGACCAACGACGACGGGTGTGAGTCCGGCACCCTCGGCTTCGAGATCTGGTCATCGGATGAACGGGAAGTCGAAGGCTGGTTCCTGAAGATCCTGCGTCCGGAGCGCTATCAGAATGCGGTGCAGCCAAAGTACCTCGTGTTTCTCCTGCTGGGCTACGCTCTGCCTTTTTGCTGCATTTCGTTCGAGATCACCGCGCTGCTTGACCGGGTGATCAAGATCGGCAAATCGGTGGACTTCGACGTGATGGGCGAGATTCCCTGCGGCAGCGAAGCGGAGGGATGGAAACCGGGAAGGGCGATGCTCATCAAGAACATGTGGCACATCCCGTTTGACCGGCTGCGCGACATTGCGGTGGTGACCATGATCGGCAAGAAACCGCGCATCAGGCCGGACATCATCTCGCAGTACGGGGAGCTGAGGTGCACGTCGGAACTGCAGGAAAAGCGGTACGAATATCTGGTCGAATGTGCAGGCGGGAGATGGATCGGACAGGACGAAGAACTGGCTCCGCAGTTCTGGCAGTACGCGGATGTTTTTTCCAGGATCGACTACAACCTGACCTTGCTGGAAGAAGGAAACTGGGACGCCTACCCGGAACTGAGCAGGTTCTCAAGGGGCCGAAGGAAGCAGGTGTTCGAGCATCTCAGAGCGGTCATGATGAACATGCTGGAACATGAAGTGCCGGAATGGCGCCGCAATGACATGTTCCTGGTAACGAACGACTACATCCAGCAGTGGGCAAAGAGTAATCTGCATGTCGCAGGGAGCCGTATATCATGGCAATCGCATCTCATTCTTCTCCAGGACCTCGGACTGATCACCGCGTTCAGGGCGACAAGGGCGAACCTGCCGGACAAGACGCAGACCATCAACTACGACAGGAGCCGGAGACTGGGCGGCAAGGCCAGCACCTTCAGATCAGTCCCGCTGTATACCGATGAGGTGCTGGGCAAAGCAGAGAAGATTGCGGCGGCGTATAAGGAGGCGAATGTTGGCCACCTGACCAAAGAGAGCGTCGCGGTTCTGCGTGGGCAGGAGGTCGCAAACAGACTCTACCTGGACAGCAGGGTAGAGAGCAGCCAGAGCGAGTGGGTCAGACAGACTTATATGGACGCCATCATAGCGGCTGCGCAGGGGAAGGGCTATGCGTCCGTCGACGAGGTGTACGCCAAGACAATGGCTCAGATACGGAAGACAGAGCCCATCGGCGATATTGACCTGTATTCGCCGATAAAGGCCGAGGAAAGCAAGAGATTGCAGAGAAGGCGGCTGTATGAGCATGATCTGAAGAAGTGGGCTGATAAGAAGTCGGTGGTGGCCGATATGGCGGGGTATGAATACCGACCGTTGCGGAATGACGAGAAGGCAGCACTGGGTCTGCCGACGAACTTCAGGAAATGGGTGTTCGTGCCCAAACGGTGATTATATATTAGTATACCTTAGCATCTAACCCGATGTTGTGGCGTTTCTTTATATATCAGTATACTTTATTGTTGATAAACGTATGCTTAGCAGCATACGAGCTTTGTGGGGGAGAGGGAAGCAATGCCGACGTTGAGCTGGATTGGCAAGGACAAAGTTGTCAATCATCATCTGGATGTACCGTTCCGTACGCTGGACCGGCAGTACGTTTTTTCGCCTGCTGGTCAGGATGATGGCAACATGATTATCCATGGCGACAATCTGGAAGCGCTGAAAGCGTTGCTGCCTCAATATGAGGGACGAATCCGCCTGATCTACATCGACCCTCCCTACAACACCGGCAATGAGGGCTGGGTTTACAACGACAATGTGGGAGACCCCCGTATCCGGAAATGGCTGGGCCAGGTGGTCGGCAGGGAAGGGGAAGATCTTTCTCGCCACGACAAGTGGCTGTGCATGATGTATCCCCGGATTCGGCTTCTGCAGAAACTGCTGGCGGAAGATGGCGTCATATTCATCAGCATCGACGATGTGGAGTACGCAAACCTGAAACTGGTTTGCGATGAGATCTTCGGAAGCGACTGCTTTGTGTCCAACATCTCGTGGCAGAGGACATATTCTCCTCGCAACGATTCAAAGGGCATTGTCAACGAGGTGGAACACGTGCTCTGCTACAGCAAGCTGCCGGGATGGAATCCCAAAAAACTGCCGAGAACAGGTGAGATGGATTCTAAATACAAGAATCCGGATAATGATAGTGCTGCGTGGACCAGCAGTGATGCATTTGCTCCTGGTGCAGCAACACACCAAGGTATGGTATATGCGATACAGCATCCTTTTACTGGCAAGATGATCTACCCGAGTAATGGAGCATGCTGGCGCTATCAACAAGATGCTATGCTGGAGATCATGAATGGTTGGACAGAATATGTTCTCTGCGACATCCATGATGAGGAGCATCGTGCGCACATATGCGGAATATCTCCCGCCAATGTTCGTCCTGGCGTACAGGCTATAGTGTTGGCCAAGACATTGGAAGAAGCTCGAGCTGATGCGGAGCGTGTGTATCATCGAGGAAGGTGGCCAAAGTTCTACTTTACACAAGGCGGGAAAGGCGGTATCCGACGGAAAACATACATCGACAGTGTAGGTGGCAAGCCGCCGACGAACTTCTGGCCGTTCTCTGAAACAGGCCATACCGATGAAGCCAAGAAAGAAACACTTGCCATCTTCGATGGACGGGCAACCTTCGACACACCGAAGCCCACTCGTCTGATCGAGTTTATCCTCCGCATTGCATCCGATCCTGACTCCATCGTTCTGGACTCTTTTGCTGGAAGCGGCACAACTGCTCACGCTGTCCTGAACGCGAATAAGGCAGATGGAGGGAATCGGCGATTCATTCTGGTGGAGATGGGCGATTACGCGGAGAGCATCACGGCAGAGCGTGTGCGGCGTGTCATCAACGGCTACGGAACAGGGAAGGGCGCAGTGGAAGGAACCGGCGGCTCGTTCTCCTATTACGAGCTGGGCGCACCGCTTTTCGTGGATGGCTTCCTGAACCCGGATGTGCCCATGGAAGATATTCGAGCCTACGTGTATTACACCGATACACACGAGAACATTCCGCAGCAGCGGGAGGATGACCCCTGTCTGCTGGGCATGTTCGATGATACGGCCTACTATTTCTGCTGGGAGAAGGGCAGTGTGACAACGCTGAACAGAACGACCCTCAGCCGGTTCAGGACAAGAGCGGAGCGGTATGTAATCTATGCCGACAACTGCACCCTGAGCGACGAGGAAATGAAGCGGTGGCATATCACCTTCAAGAAGATCCCCCGCGACATCGCCAGGACATGAGCGGCTGCGTGATCGTCGGATATTCTGTCTGTCGGAAGAGGTGCGCCTATGGAACTGAAACAGTATCAGCAGCGGGTATTGGGTGACCTGGATACCTTTCTCCGCCACCTGTGTGAGCTCAAGGATATACCGAGGGCTTATACGCAGACATGGCTGGACAACGGTATCCTGATCGGCGGCGATGGGATGCCGCCTTATCGGAATACCATTCCGCAAGTCCCCCATGTGTGCTTCAAGGTGCCGACAGGCGGTGGCAAGACCCTGCTGGCCTGTGCCGCACTGAGGCATATCTATGACGGCATCTCGCAGATGAGCGCCTCTCCGGTCAGGAACAAGGTCGTCGTCTGGCTGGTTCCGTCCAACGCCATTCTGGAACAGACGCTTGCTGCGCTCCGGAATCCAGACCATCCGTATCGGCGGCAGATCAACGTGGACTTCCAGAACCGGGTGGAGATACTCGACGGCACGCAGGCCCTCAACGCGGAGAACTTCACCCCCACAACAGTCCGCGAAAATCTGTCCATCGTGGTGATGAGCTTCGATGCGCTGCGCATCAAGCGCAAAGAGGGGCGGAAGGTGAATCAGGAGAACGGCTCACTGAACCCGTTTGTGGCCACCTATGAGCACCCGGAGACCCTGATCGCCGGTGTGCCGGAGAACGCGCTGACGCAGGTGTTGAATCAGATGTCCCCCGTGGTCATCATCGACGAGAGCCATAACGCGCAGAGCGAGCTGAGCGTCGAGATGATCCGCAATCTGTGTCCGTCCTTTGTGCTGGACCTGACAGCCACTCCACGACAGAACAGCAACATCATCTCCATCGTGGATGCCCGTGAACTCAAGCGGGAGAACATGGTCAAGCTGCCCGTCATCGTATACAACCGGCCCTCAGCGCAGGAGGTGATCGAAAACGCCATCTACCTTCGGGCCTGCATGGAAGCCAGGGCGAAGGAGATGCAGGCAGCTGGCGGCGCTTACATCCGTCCGATCGTGCTGTTTCAGGCGCAGCCAAAGACAAGCGATGACTCCGCGACCTTCACGAAGCTGAAAGGGCAGCTGGTAGAGAGCGGCATACCTGAACAGCAGATCGCCATCAAAACAGCGGACATCAATGAGATCAAGGGGAAGGATCTTCTCTCCCCGGATTGCCCCATCCGCTATATCATCACGGTCAATGCGCTGAAAGAGGGATGGGACTGCCCGTTCGCCTATATCCTCGCCACCCTGGCCAATCGGTCTGCCCGTGTGGATGTGGAGCAGATTGTGGGGCGTGTGCTTCGCCTGCCATATACGCGGAAGCACAGCGAGCCGAGCCTGAATATGGCTTATATCCTTACCTCGAGTAAAGATTTCAATGCAACAGTGGAAAGTATCGTCGCCGGTTTGAATCACGCTGGATTCACAGATAAGAGCTGCCGTGCGATAGATACCGTGGATACGCCGGAAGTAACGCCGCAGCCCCCGGAGCAGCAGACCATTCCGGTGCAGCCGTCCAACGAAGACCCGAAAGAGGAGCAGCCAGCAGATCCCGAAGGAACCACCGACAACGAGGACTTTACCTTCGACCCATCAATCGCACGCCGTAAGCTGGAAGATCAGAAAGACACGCCTGAAAGCGTCGCCGATCCAGCCGGTGCCGTTGGGCAGATGCTGCAGGAAGCAGAGAACCAGAACCAGCAGTATGAGCGGCAGACAGCGGAGCAGGAAGCGGCTGGTACATCACCGAGTGGGGGAGATGAAATGCGTCACCGTTACGAGATACAGGCATCCTTTGCGGAGTCCGCATCTGCCCTTGCCCTGCCTGTATTCGTGCAGGATGTGTCAGGAGGCTTTTTCGGTGACGCAGGGCTGATACCCCTGACACGTGAAGATCTGACCAATGGATTCACGTTGATGGACAAGGACCTGCAGATCAGTTTTGCGGTCACGACAGAGGATGTCATGAAGGTGGACGTCGAAAGCGATTCCCGTCCAAGGGTCGTTTCGCTGCAGGAGCGGGAAGCACTGCAGTTCAGGAAGCTGATTCAGGATGCCCGCCCAGATGAGAAGCGGAATCTGATCGTGCAAAACATCTTCAATAGCCTGAACCGTATCAACTATGTGTCTGACGGTGACCTGCGCAGCTATATTCAGCGGGTTGTGCACGCCATGTCCCCTGACGATCTGGCGAAAGCAGAGACCGCGATGCCGTTTTTCGTGAGCCAGGTCAAGAAGAAGATCGAGTCGCTGGCGGAAGAATACCGCGAAAAACGTTTCTTCACGCTGATTGAAACGGGCGACATCAAGGTGGAGGCAACCTGGCATTTTCCCCGCATCATCTCGCCGGTGCCCACCATGATACCGCTCGCGAAGGCGCTGTACACCGATGAGGGACAGGTCAACGGGTTCGAGATGCGCGTCATCAGAGGGATCTCGTCCATGGATAACGTGGTCTGGTGGCACAGGAACGTGGAGCGGCACGGCTTCTGCCTGAACGGCTTCATCAACCACTACCCCGACTTCATCATCTACACCCAGAAGGGGAACATCATCCTGCTGGAAACGAAGGGAGACGACCGGGATAACAGCGACAGCCGGAAGAAACTCAGGCTTGGCCGCAAATGGGCAAACATGGCTGGGAGCCAGTACCGGTACTACATGGTCTTCGACGAGAACGACACGGGCTTCGACGGGGCATATAGGTTCACCGACTTCTGCGGCATTATGCCGGGTTTATGAGCCGCTGCGTGCTGTATGAATCATCACGCTGGGCATCCTGACCCGCAGATCACACAGGATCATCAGGATTCTGCCTTGTTTTGCGCTGCATCTTTATCCGCTTGCGGAGCAAAAAAAATAGGCCCCCCGCTACTTTCCAGGCATCGAAAGCGCCGTCTGCATGATTCCCAGATTCCACGATCAGCACGAAAAGCTCTTCCAGAAGCACAGTATTCTTGCCTAAACAGATTCGTATAATATAACAAATGCGAACGTTTGTTCTCTATTCCCATTGCAGAGCAAGCCTTTTTCCTGTATAGTTTGTGTGCAGGCATACGCCTGCAACCGCGATGCGGTGTTTAGATTATATATTAGTATACCTTATGACTTACGCAATGAGACGGATGGCGAAGCGCATGTACTCTTCTGAACAGGTCTTTACAGCCGTGCACGAAGTGCTGGAATATCAGTGCCCTTATCAGGCCACAAGGTTGGTGGAAGCGATACGGGACAGCTATCGGCTGCACGCTCCATCCGATGACACCGCAAGATCCCCAGAGGAACTCTATCCGTTGCTCACGGCAGCGATCACCCTGAAGGAGCTGCTGCCTGATGAGGATATTCATGCGATGATGGAAGAGGTGTTTCAGGTTCTGCGCGGGCAGCGCTGACCACTGTGTTCCAAAACAACACAAGATACATTGTTTCCCGTATCGATTTCGCGCGTTTTCATTCCGGATGAGGAATCAATCAACCGCAGGTCTGGAACGCAAATCTGATGCTGAAAACAACGTTAGTTACATGGAGATGAGACACGCTGGCTTACCGTGCGAACCCGATGCAGTCATTCATCTGGGAAAAGGCACAGGTTTTGCAAGCCTTGAATCAGATTTTCGATCCAGATATTACAAGAAGAAAGTATTTCGACGCATGAAGGATTCTACGATTTCATGCAGAATGAAATAAATACCGTTAAAAGCGGAATAAAAAGGAGAGTTTCACCATGAAGAGAATCCTTGCTGTCCTTCTGGTCATTATGCTGTTTGCTTCATCTCGCCCCTCACACAACTCTAGCACCGGTACCTAACAGCATCGTAGTTTTTATTCGAATGGTGGTGATTCCATTGTGCTGATAATAACGAATCCATGGTTTGATCTTCAGAATTCGTCTCGGGACTGTCAGTTCCATGGATTCAAGTGCAACAAAAACAAACCATCAAAACAACAAGATGCACGACACATTAGGGAGGTTAACGCAATGAAAAGGAAATCGTTGCTTATCGTCTTCATTCTTACTACCTTGGTTCTCAGTTGCTTGTTTTCAGAAGGGTTTGCTAGCAATGGGCTTTGCGATATGTCACGAGAAACGATCATAAAGCTCACAGTAACGAACCCACACGATGCATGGATAAAACTTAAGTCATACAAAGGAACAGCTGTTGTCGATACGCATTTTATGTCGGTTTTTAGCTCCGGACAAAAAGATGAGAGTCATCATGGGTTCTATTATGTCATGGGCTATGGATTTGGCGGAAGCTTTCGGTGGGTGCCATCTGCCACAAGATGGATTTTAGACTACATGGACAATTGGCCACAAATAGAGGACGAGGAGGTAACCCTCTATTTTCAATCTGCTGGTGATTATGAAATCACTATACGACCGATGTCTACAAGTGATGCATCTCAGTATTGGAAAGTAGATTCAATTGTTGCCTGGAAGGAATACCCGTATTGGGGACCCATCGATTACGGAAGTGGTATTACATCCTTATATTTTTTACACGGTGACTAATCAAACATACAAAATGACGGTCAGCCATGCTCTCTACAAGCACGACTGACTGTTTTTATAGTTCTCCTTCCTTGTATTGCCTCTCTGTTATCAAAAAAGTGGCGGCAGGTACACAAGAACATCAATCACCGACAGACTATCCCGTCGCACTGAATCGCGATCCGGTTTTCCCAAATACTGTTCCTACTCGTGATCGTAACATGTAGTCACTGATCACTTACCATATTAATGTACTCAAGCAGTTTGCGAAACGACATATGTTGTACGAAAATAATATCTTTTGATGTTTCTATTTCTGCTTTTCGAGCTATATACTCGAGAAGTTCGCTCTTGTCTCTCTCATTGAATAACAATGTGCAATACAAAGCTATATCTGTCCATGGCCATACAGTGAAAGGTATTAAATCACATGGTATTCCAGAGCCCACTGGTGAACAGATTTTTTCAGCAAGCTCAGCTCTTGAAGTCAGATAGTATTCTTTCCTTACATACCCTGAGTCTATAGCTACAGCCGCTAAAAATTTCTGAATAATATCCATGCCAAATGGGGCGCCCATATTGGTAAACAAGCTAGGGCCGTTAGAGAAATGATATTGGCGTCTATTAATAGTTGAACTTATCAGTTCAGTCTGAGTGAGCGCACTAATGATGTCGTCTGGACTGAGTTTCAATGCTTTGTCAGATAACCGTTGGCATAAGTCATTCTTTCCACGAGCTACTATAGCCGCCAAATCAAAGATATCGCACTCTCTTTTTCCTTGAAGAACCATATCCAGAGCAATATACGATAATAGGGGAAGTATATCTCCTTTTGAAAGCAAACATGACGGCTTTCCTGTTGCGTTGTAAATCCTCCTCTGAAAATAACCATGAAGGAATCCTGCTTTGTTGGAGGGCACGATGTTGTCTTGCCGTATGATACCCATAGCTTCTGCTAATGCAAATATTGAAATAGGCTCAGAGCCCAGCAGTGCTCTAGGGCCACACAGCTGGTTAAATAGTTCGCTACACAAGCGACGTTCCTCTGAAGTGGGATCTGATCCGTAAAACCAGAAGGCCTCGAAGAACGCTCTCGCTTCATCTGGAAACAAATGAGGGATATACCAAACAGTCGGTGAATGAGAATAGCAGGCTACAGGGAGAGTATCATCCCTATTAGTTGTGACAATCACGCCATCCCTGTTATTCTGTGAAAAGAATCTGCGTATTTCCCTTTGCAGTATACCCTGCATACCATCTAAGCCAAAGCTCAGATCATCCCATCCATCAATGATCAGCGTAAACCTGTTCTTTTGCTCTTCCAGCACAAATGATCTGAACTCTTCTATTGTATGATCGAAGCTCTCTAATGTGTTTGAATAATAGCTCCAGAGTATGTTCATTAAGTCGCCATCGACTGGGCAATGTTCCGCCAGATCATTCAGTAACTTGCATTCTACCAGTAATGGTATCCAGGAGCCTTGAGCATTTTCAAACTGATCGGTTACGATCCTCTGAGTTTCAAAAAAGGATAAGTCCTTGTCAATAATAGCCAGCGTAAGGCGTCTACAGAAGATGGTTTTTCCAGAGCCTCTCTCTCCCACGATCCCAAGCGAGCTTCCGGAAAACAACTCAGGGGGGAAATCCATTCGACATTCGTCCTCGTAACATAAACGGAAAGTTTTGTGGCGTAAAAAAGGAAAAGGGAAATAGACATCCGCCAATGTAAGGTTATTCCTCAGAAACTCATTCACGTCAATTTGGGGGTAATCGTCTGGCTTGATTTTCCGACAAAACGTCCGAAGCCCTTCTATGATATCTTCTTTGATGCTTGGCACGGTCTTTCTCCCCATCACGTCAAGTAGGATTACTTATTGCGCAAGTTTTCTAGGACTGATTTATCCAGCCGGATTATTGCACTTTGTTTTGCTATTTTCGACTAATGCGGTGCTTCAATCATTACCTTCGTAAAAGAGGTTTTGCACCATTTGATAATAATCATTATGTGTTGTATTACTCGTGAGCTCGCTATTTCCGAATACCTTGTCAAAAATTCTCTGTACACCACACTGAATGATTCTCTTTTCGTCACGGCAAATGCTGGTGACGTATTTGAACATCAGGAAATACAAAACGCTTATTTGAAACTCGTATGTGGAATTAGCTACAACAAAAGCTAGTGCTTTCAGAGCATCATCGTTCAGCTTGTAATCTTCACCATGGTAAATGAATGTACGAATTAGCTCGTCGAGCCAAACTGCATTTTTTCGTATGCCTGTTTGATCTCTCCGACTGTTCGCGTTCGAGAAATTGCATTGCGCTATACAGATGTACACAGACGACAGATAGCACATCACCAGGCTATCTTGGAACACATACTTCTGGATGTGCTCCTCGTTGATCACGTTTAGTATCCCAGATTGACTGGACAGCAAATCTATGAACTCGCTAATGCCGTCTTCTGAGAAATCAAATCTCGCGGGAACTGTTTTAACTCTATTACTTTCGTACGTAATTTTCAGGCGCATAAACACTTCACGCACATCTTCACTTTCAAGACTTTTGGTTCCTGTAAAAACATACTCGCAGGCTAAGTACCCAAGCATGAGCTGGATATAATCAGCGTTTACTTGGAATTCGCCTCTCCTCCATCTACTATTGATTATCGCATTTGTTGCCGATTTAAGTATGTCGTTGATCCCTCGTCTATAACCGTTATCTAAGCTGAGTATAACCATGAGCATAAACGGATTTCTTGCCAGCGACTGCAAATACTCATTCTCCTTTATCCTCACAATAAAACTGCCAGCGTCATCTGGTCGGATTACTTTTGTAATCTTTTCAATCGAGTCATCTGACAGCTCTTTTATATACAAGTTTATACTTGGATTATTCCCGTCGAAAACGGGCTCCATTCTAAGGAACCTGCTTGCCAATATGAGCGTGCTCCCAGTATTGGTATATTTTTTTCTTAGGCCTCTGATATGCCTGAAAAAAACTGAGAGTCTGTTTCCATCGACCTCATCGACAGAATCAACCAATAGCAATAGGTTACCGTCGCGATATGCTTCTTCCACCAAATCAGAAAAGCCCGTCACTTCTTGCGAATCCGCCAGTTCTAACAAGGACGAGAAAGATTCCAGATCCACTTCGTTAAACTCCCTGGAATTAATGAAAACAGGAAACAGGCCTTTCTTATTATCTCCGACGAAACCAGAGTTGAAGCTTTCGTATTCTTTTTCTTTTCCTTTTGATTCCTCACTGATCGCATCGGACTGTTTCTCGATCAACACAGGCACAATACTTGTCAGCAGCAGCATTTCCAGTAGAGTTGATTTGCCGAATCCTGCCCCAGCTGTCACGATGAAGCTTCCGCCGATTGAAAAGGGCGGCGTAGTGAGCGTCACACCATCACTATAGGAAAAGCTCGGCAACGTATAATACTCTATCAGTTCGCGCTGCGAGTCTTGAAGTTGTTCGTGCTTACCTTTGCAATGCTTCTTCCACAACGATTCGTAATAACCCAACCGTTCTCTTTCAAGGTTCCTTCTTACTTCCCTTAGCCGATAGCCAAAGTTTTGCCCACCCGCACCGTTGTTTGCCAAAAGCGTCTCCCGGGCCCCTGGGCCAACTAAGCCAAGCGCATCTGTCACTCTAGAAATAGCTGCGCTTAGACGGTTACTATCAATATCGTGTCGATATCCTGTATCCTTATCTAATACTAAAAGGATTTGAGCTATTTCTTTACGAGTTAGATACGTATCATCCCCGGCATATGATTTACTAATAAGCTCTTGAAGAAACCTATTTTGATCAGCATTTAACTCTACTTTTTTACCATTTGCTCTGACGACACAGGCGTCATCGACAGTGATACCGCAACCGATTTCCCAATACATAGAATGCCCTTCTCTCTTTCTAGTATGCAGTATCCAATCATTTGGGCAGCCGCATGTTTCATGCAGGTGATGAAATCATACATCTCTGAACGCCTGCTGTCAAGAAAAGCAAGGGTGTTTACTGTTTACACATCCGACCCTCCAAGACTATTCAAAAAAATATCTGTAATCTATTTGCTTTGTATCAGCTGCGTATTTGCTAACGCACATGTCAAAATCGTACAATAAAGTCGTGCAATAGCCCATTGTCTTCCACGGCAGCAAATGAAAGGAGGCCCCAAGAACGAGCTGTCGCCCACTCTGCACACTGTACTACCGCTTGTCATGTAAGAATCGAAGGAGGGATGCTCCAATGAAGGACTTCTACCAGACCACCATCGATAACATCTCGGCATACCTCATGCATAAGAGCCGCCACAACACCGCGGCACGGATCATGGATGGGTCCAGCTCCATCGGCTTCGTCAGTGAAATCCTCACCCGCGATCGGCGTATCTGGCTCAAGATCAGGGTCGATGACAAGATCAACTTCGTCATGATCGAGGCATTCCCTGGAATCTCCGTCGCCCAGCCGTACCGGGGTGCTGCAGCGATGTTCTGCATGCACGAGAATGACAGCTCTAAGGTCGGCAATCTCGTAATCGATCCGGACACCGGCGACATCTACTGCCACGTCGAGTCGTCTATCAAGGACGCACCTCTCTCCGGTGAGACGATCGAGAAGCTGGAGGGCATCGCTGTCTCATCGCTGCTCGGGTGCATCGAAGACCTCGAGAGGGTAGCCCATGGTCAGGTAGTGCCTTCCACTAAGGGGCGAGTCCCGGCACTCCGGAGCATGCTCGAGGACCTCGAGCGTCTCATCGAGAAGCGCACTCCTGCGCACAGGCCCGACATCCCCGAAGGCATTGGGGACATCCCTCTGCCGGAATTTCCCGATCTCCCTGAGTTCCCCATGAACACTTTGGGCGATGATGACTAACTGACTGGCTCCC
>OCTW011604886.1_pt1 | contig 22493 bp, 14 predicted proteins | sample 1539671 | NCBI WGS metagenome assembly OCTW01 (sample SAMN02144230, study PRJEB22623) | gut metagenome | biome: sheep rumen | host: Ovis aries | place: New Zealand
TGACCCGGCCCGCTCTGAGCACAAGCAAGCCGTAGTACTTCCATGCGAACAAATCCTGAACTCCAAAGGATGTATGTCGTGAAGGCCCGTCCCAACAGCGCGACACCCCCGCATTTTTCTTTTTACAATATCTTGCATCTTACCACAGACTACCGCTGCTTGCACGACCGAAAGGGCGCGCAAAACCCCGCAGGGTTCCAAGCGGAATCCCTGCGGGGCTATTCATTGTTTCCCTATGCTGTTCTCCCTCCGGTCCGAAAAGAACCGGTCAGAACCGTCCCAGGTGGTTTATGCCCTGGGCGTATAGGTGGTGTGGAGCAGGCTGTGGGCCTTGGCCTTGCCGGGTGCCTCGAGGTACTCGTCGTAGAGCATCTCGCAGACGGGGCTCTCGTGTGAGCAGCGAAGCTCGTTGTCCTTGTCCTCGTTGTAGAGGACTGCAGACCGCAGGCCCTTGAGATCGACGTAGTTGCGGACACTGTCGGACTGGACGGGCTGGCCGCCGCCGTTGATACAGCCGCCGGGACATGCCATGATCTCGATGAAGAGGTAGTTCTTCTCTCCGCTCTGGATCATATCGATGACCTTGCGGGCGTTGCCCAGGCCGGAGGCGACACAGACGTCGACTTCCGCGCCGTTGATGCGGTAGGTAGCTTCCTTGATGCCCTGGGTTCCGCGGACATCCATGAAGTCGATCTTCTCGTTGGTGCCGTCCAGGATGTTGGCTGCGGTACGAAGGGCCGCCTCCATGACACCGCCGGTCGCGCCGAAGATCTTGCCGGCACCGGATGCGATGTCGAAGGGATTGTCAAAGTCCTCGCCCGCGAGATCTTTGAAAACAATGCCCGCGCCCTTGATCATGCGGGAGAGCTCCCTGGTGGTGAGGGCGACGTCGACATCCGGGATACCCTGCTGGGAGAGCTCGGGACGGGTGACCTCGAACTTCTTGGCCGTGCAGGGGATGACGGAGACCACGAACAGATCCTTGGGATCGATGTGGTTCTTCTGGCAGTAGTAGCTCTTGAGGATGGCGCCGAACATGCCCTGCGGGGATTTGCAGGTGGACAGGTGCGGCAGCATCTGAGGATAGTTGTGCTCCATGAACTTGATCCAGCCGGGGCAGCAGGACGTGAACATGGGAAGGGGCGCCTTGTCAAGCTTCTTGGAGGTGATGCGCTCGATGAGCTCGTTGGCCTCCTCCAGAATGGTGAGGTCGGCGGTGACGTTCATGTTGAAGACCTCGACGTCGCCCAGCATGCGGATTGCCTGGACCATCTGTCTCTCCACATGGGTTCCCGGAGGCATGTCGAAGCACTCGCCCAGGGTCGCCGCGATGGAGGGAGCGGTGAAGAAGACGACCTTCTTCTGAGGATCCGCGATGGCATCCCAGACATCGTCGATGTTGCTCTTCTCATAGAGGGCACCGACGGGACATGCGACGATACACTGGCCGCAGCCGACGCAGGAGGTGGTATCCAGGCCCTGGTCGAAGGGGGATCCTACGCGGACATCATAGCCGCGGCGGATCTGGCCGATGGCGCCGACGGTCTGCACGTTGTTGCAGGCGGAGACACAGCGCAGGCACTGGATGCACTTGTTCTGGTCGCGGACGACATAGGGTGTCTTGTCGTCGATCTCATAGGCAGGCTCTTCGCCCTTGAAGTGGTCTTCGTCAATGCCGTAGTCGTAAGCCAGCTTCTGCAGCTCGCAGTGGTTGCCGCGCACGCAGGAGAGGCATTTTTTGCGGTGGGTGGACAGGATCAGCTCGATCGTGGTCTTCCTGGAAGCGCGGACCGCCGCTGTGTTGGTCAGGACCTCCAGTCCCTCCTCGACCGGGTAGGTGCAGGCCGCCGTCAGGCCCTTCCTGCCCTTGATCTCGACGACGCAGACACGGCATGCGCCGATGCAGTTGATATCCTTGAGATAGCAGAGAGAGGGGATCTCAATGTTTGCCATCTTGGCCGCCTGCAGGATGCTGGTGCCCTCCGGAACAGTGACCGGGATATCATTGATCTTTAAATTAATCATTTTTTTCATTTTTATTCATCCCTCCATTATTCCATATAGACAGCATCGAACTTGCAGTTCTGCTTGCACAGGCCGCACTTGATGCAGGTGTCGACATCGATATGGTGAGGCTCCTTGACATTGCCGCTGATGGCAGCCACAGGACAGTTCCTCGCGCAGAGCGTGCAGCCCTTGCACTTGTCGGGATCGATCTGATAGTGCAGCAGGTCTTTGCACTTCTTGGCGGCACATCTCTTGTTGACGATGTGGTCGACATATTCCTCGCGGAAATAGCGGAGCGTGGAGGTGACCGGGTTGGAAGCGGTCTGGCCCAGCGCGCAGAGGCAGGACACCTTCATGTGGGCAGCCAGCTCCTCGATCTTGTCGAGCTCCTCCAGGGTCGCGTGGCCCTTGGTGATGTCATCGAGCATCTGGAGCAGACGGTGCGTGCCGATCCTGCAGGGCGAACATTTGCCGCAGGACTCCTCGCAGATGAACTCCATATAGAACTTGGCGATATCCACCATGCAGGTGTCTTCGTCCATGACGATCAGACCGCCAGAGCCCATCATGGAGCCGATCCTGGCCAGACTCTCGTAGTCGATCGGTGTGTCGATATGGACAGACGGGATACATCCGCCGGAAGGTCCGCCGGTCTGGGCTGCTTTGAACTTCTTGCCGTTCGGGATGCCGCCGCCGATCTCCTCGATGATCTCGCGCAGGGTGGTGCCCATGGGAACTTCGACGAGGCCGACGTTGGTGATCTTGCCGCCGACCGCGAAGACCTTGGTACCCTTGGAGGTCTCGGTACCGATGGAGGAATACCAGTCCGCGCCCTTGAGGATGATCTGGGCTACGTTGGCATAGGTCTCGACGTTGTTGAGGATCGTAGGCTTCTGGAAGAGGCCCTTGACCGCCGGGAACGGAGGACGGGGACGCGGCTCGCCGCGCTTGCCTTCGATGGAGGTCATCAGCGCCGTCTCCTCGCCACAGACGAAAGCGCCTGCGCCCAGGCGGATGTCAACGTCGAAGCTGAAGTCTGTGCGGAAAATGTTGTTGCCGAGCAGGCCGTACTCACGGGCCTGTTTGATGGCGATCTGCAGACGCTGGACCGCGATGGGATACTCGGCACGGACATAGATATAACCCTGGCTGGCGCCGATCGCGTAGCCCGCGATGGCCATAGCCTCGAGCACTGCATGGGGATCGCCCTCCAGAATGGAGCGGTCCATGAATGCGCCGGGGTCGCCTTCGTCCGCGTTGCAGCAGACGTACTTGATATCGGATTTGGTGGCTTTACAGAAAGCCCACTTGCGGCCGGTCGGGAATCCCGCGCCGCCGCGGCCGCGCAGGCCGGAGGCCAGCATGGTGTCGATGACCTGATCCTGGGTCATCTCGGTGAGGACCTTGTGCAGGGCGAAATAGCCGTCCAGCGCAATATACTCCTCAATGTTCTCAGGGTCGATCACGCCGCAGTTCTTGAGCGCGATGCGCATCTGCTTTGCGTAGAACTTGGTCTGGCTCAGCGGAAGGATCTCGCCGTCCTCATGGACGGTCTCGGGATACAGGAGGTCCTTGCAGATATTGCCGCCCACGATGTGCTCGTCGACGATCCTCTTTGCGCCCTCGGGCGTGGTCTGGGAATAGAAACATCCCTCGGGATAGACGATGCAGATCGGGCCGAGCGCGCACAGGCCGAAACATCCGGTCTTGACGACCAGGACATCCTCGACCTTCTTGGCCTTGAGCTCTTTCTCCAGAGCCTCAATGACCTTGTGGCTGCCGGAGGAGGTACATCCGGTACCGCCGCAGACCAGGATCTGCTTGCGGTATGCCGTGTGCTTCGCCATTTCTTCCGCCTGCGAAGCCACCAGCTTACGGACCATGACCAGCTCCTGATTTTTTTGTTTGATTTCCGTGAGCCTGTTCAATGTCATTGTCATGGCTTACACCTCCTCGTAGTAGGAATCAATGATCTTTACCGCTGACTCCGGTGTGCACTTGCCGTACACTTCTCCATCCACGGTCATGACCGGTGCGAGGCCGCAGGCACCAAGACAGCGGCAGCTGTCAATGGAGAAAAATCCGTCTTCCGTGCACTCACCGGCCTTGATTCCCAGCCGCTCCTCGAGCGCTGCGAGAATCTTGTCCGCGCCCTTGACGTAGCAGGCCGTTCCAAGACATACACTGACTGTATGCTCGCCCTTGGGCGTCAGGGTAAACTGCGAGTAAAATGTTGCGACACCGAACACCTGGGAGAGCGGAACGCCCATCTCCTCCGCGATGATCTCCTGTACCTCTCTGGGCAGATATCCGTAGATTCCCTGCGCCTCCTGAAGTACGGGCATCATTGCTCCGGGCTGGTCCTTGTGAGCTTTGATAAATTTACGAAGCTCCCGTTCCTGTTTTGGTGTTCCCCGAAAAGCAACCTTAGCCATCGATTACCATCTCCTTTCCAGAAACAACATACAACACACTGCGCCTGTGCCGATTGATTCCTCTCCCGCTTCTGTTCATGCCCCGTCCGCTTGTCCAGCGGCCGCACGGACCATGATTTTCCGGCAGGATGTCCAAAAAAAAGACAGAATCTCCCCATCCGGCACAGAGCCATTTGCTAAATTTTACACTATTATTCCTTTTATTAAAACCTTTTTGGTTAAAAAGGTGGTATTTTTACAGAAACAGCCGATAATTTTCAGCGTTTTCAACAAATGTCGGAAACTCTGATATTTGAACCACCCGGGACGGTTCTCGTGGTACATTTGCAAAAAAAACGGCAGGGACAGCCCCTGGGACGGTTCTTTCTGGACAAAAAACATTTAGCTAAAATCTCCTTGAACAGTTCTCCCAGGCGGTACAGCGGATTGCCTATGCCCGTTGGAAATGATAAGATATTTCTGCCGGATCATTCCGGCTGAAGGGGGAGCATCCTACGATGAATGAACGTTTTTTTGATTTAAAAAAGGCCCGTCAGGACCAGATCATCAACGGCGCGATGCGGATCTTCGCGGAGAACGGCTACAAGCACGCCAGCACGGACGAAATGGTCGCGGCGGCTGGCATCAGCAAGGGCCTGCTCTTCCACTATTTCAAGAGCAAAAAGGGAACCTGGCTCTTCCTCTACGAATACTGCACCCGCTATATGCTCCTGGAGCTGCGCGAAGCTGACCGCCGTCAGGGCTGTGATTTCTTTGAGATGTACCGCCAGCTGGTCCGGGTCGACGCGGCTGTCCTGAAAAAATACCCCTGGCTCCCGCTCTTTCTCAAGCGGGCGGACGAAGAAGCGGAAAAGATCAAACTGGCGGCGGACCTCCCGGACGGGCTCCTGCGTGAGACCGCCCGCCACAGGGATGTCCTCCTGCAGGAAGCAAGCCGGCCGCCTTTTTTGTCCGATGAGGATATCGCCACACTCGAGCAGATGCTGGAATACACCCGCTTCGGCCTCCTGCGCGAACTCCTGAAAAAGGAGGACGACGCGGCCGGCCAGGCACACGTGTCCTCCTCTTCGATTGCTTCTGCAGCTTCTGCTGCTCCTGCAGTTTTCAGTGCGGATCCTGATTCTCCTGCGGCGTCTTCGTCTTCCGCAGCACCGAAGCCGCTCCACGAGTCCTACTCGCAGCAGCTGACGAAATACATCCGCACACTGCACAAGATGAACCGGTAGTTTTGGTCGTTTTTTACAGCCGGATCCTGAGGATGTTCATTTCCTCGATGTCATCGAATTCATATTCGATCTCTGAAGTGATCGCCCTGATGACCCCGACGGCGAGACTCTGCCCACCGTCCAGGGGATCGTAAGGGTCTCCGCCATAGCAGATCTTCACCGTCAGCTCATCGTCTGCCTCTGCATACTGTATATCCACCGTGACCGGATAACCTCTCCCGTTCTGTTCCAGATGCGGGATCAGAGACAGCATGACAACTTCCTCAAATGCAGACCACATTCTGGAGATCCTGGCCCGGTCGAACATGTTGTCCGCGCCGTACTTCTGCATCGCCGAAAATGCGCCCGGATAATCAAAGCTTTCCGCCGCATCGATCCGCAGGGACAGCGTCCGGACGCCCCGGATGAACCTGCGGGTGTTTTCCATGCGCGGATGGTCAAAGATCTGCTCCGGCGTTCCATCCTCACAGATTCCGCCCTCATCCATGTAGAACACCCTGGTCGAGATCTCCCGCGCGAAACGCAGCTCATGCGTGACGATCAGCATGGTCATGCCCCGCCTGGCAAGATTTCTGATCACGACCTGTACCTCGGAGATGGTCGACGGATCCAGCGCCGACGTCGGCTCGTCAAAGAGCATGATCCTGGGCTCCATGATAACGGCCCTGGCGATGGCCGCGCGCTGCTGCTGACCTCCGGACAGCTCCTCCGGATACCGATCCGCCTTGTCCGCCAGTCCGACCGCACTCAAAAGCTCCATTCCTTTCTTTGCAGCCTGCTCTTCCGGCATCTTCAGCAGCCTGATCGGCGCCTCGATCACATTCTCCAGGATCGTCCTGTCCGGAAACAGGTTGAATTGCTGAAAAACCATCCCCATCTTCTGCCGCACCAGCGAAATTCTGCAGGCAGGATCCGTGATCTCCTCCCCGTCGAACCATACTCTGCCGGATGTCGGCTCCACCAGCTGGTTGATGCAGCGCAGCAGGGTCGACTTTCCGGTCCCGGACGGCCCGATGATCGAGATGATCTCACCTTCCTCGACCTCGAAAGACACATCTCTGAGCGGCGTGACATCCCCGTATTCTTTTCTCAGATGCTCAACTCGTAAAAGGCTCATATACTGTATCCTCTCAATCCTTTCGAATGTGCCGGTGTTTTTCAAAACTGTTATCAAGCGAAAAGGGGATACTCTCCCGGGGCAGAAATCCCGCCGGAGAATACCCCCTTTCCTTCATTTATGATCGATTCCTTATGGATGGTCTGATCAATATCTTTATTATTTTGAGACCATTGACCGGGCCAATGTCATCATTGATGGCCGAACCGGTCATTTCTGACAGGCTTTATTTGCCGCTCTTCCTCTTTCGCACGATCACCAGGCCGCACACTGCCAGTGCCGAGGCCAGGACCGCTGCGATCCAGAGACCCGCATGGTTCTCATCGCCGGTGCGGGGAGAATTCGTGGTACGGTTGGCCGTGCTGTTGGAAGTCCTGTTTGCGGTGCTGTTGGAAGTCCTGTTCGATGTTGCCGAGGAGGCCTTGTTGACCTTGAGTTTGGCATCCGTCGTTCCGTCGTCAAAACGGATCGTGACCGTGTGGTCGCCGGTCGCCAGTTTCTCCAGCGTCGTCGCCTTGATCGTCACGATGGTACTGCCGGATTTCGCAATGTAATCGTTGGTACCCAGCGCCTTGCCGTCGATCCGGACACCTGTGAAGTGCTCGAAGCAGTCGTCGTTGTCCTCGCTCCGCTTCACCGTGATCGTGATGCCTTTGCCGCTTCCCTTGGTATAGGTATAGGTGCCGTTTTTGTTGTTTGAGAAGCTGTAGGTGACCTTGTCGGGGGTGGGGTTCTGGCTCCACTTCACATAAATCGTAGTATCCGCAGTAATAGGTGTCCCAAAGTAAAAGACATTGGTCAGCTTCGAATCCGCAAACCATCCTTCAAATTCAAAACCGGACTTCGTCGGTTCATCGGGTTCCGATGCTGTTTTCCCATGCTTAACGGTCTGGCTGGGAATCTTCGTGCCGCCGTTGGTGTGGAAGTCGACGGTATAGGTGCGATCCTTCCAAAGCGCTTTGATGATCAGGTTATCATTGACTTCTATCTTCGTGCCGGGCGCTCCCACAGTCCACTTGTCAAAGGTCTTGTTGGCAGGGGCCGTAAATTTGTTTTCAGGGAGCGTTAACTCGCTACCCTTTTTGACCTTCATCTCAGCCATGCTGCCGCTTCCGCCGTTGGCATCGAATTTGACGGTATATGTTACAACCGGCTTGTTCTTCCAAATGGCTTTGATCGTCATGTTATCTGTGACATTAATTTCTGTCCCTGGTGCTCCTGCGTCCCATTTGTCAAATTCTTTTTCCGCCGGTGCTGTGAATCCGTTGGCGGGGAGCTTCAGCTTCTGGCCCTGGGTGACTGTCATGTCGCCCATTGTACCGCTGCCTCCGTTGGGATCGAACTTGACCGTGTAGTTGACAACCGGCTTGTCCTTCCAGGTTGCTTTGATGGTCATATTATCTGTGACATCAATATCTGTCCCTGGTGCTCCTGCGTCCCATTTGTCAAATTCTTTTTTCGCCGGTGCTGTGAATCCGTTGGCGGGGAGCTTCAGTTTCTGGCCCTGGGTGACTGTCATGTCGCCCATTGTGCCGCTGCCTCCGTTGGGATCGAACTTGACCGTGTAGTTGACCGGCACAGGGGTCCACTTTGCAAAGAGGGTGATATTGTCGGTCACCGACGTGCTGAAATCATAGGATTGCGTCAGCGCCTCGTTCGAGAACCAACCGGCAAAGGTGTTCCCGTCTTTAGTCGGATCTGTAGGCTTTGTGGCTGTATTGCCGCTCTCCACGGTCTGAGCTTCAATCGTTTCTTTTCCACCATTCGTGTTGAATGTCACTGTGTAACTAGCCGGTTTGGCTTTGAATGTCACATTCACAGTTACATTGGCTGCAGGCATGGTGAATGTCTTTGTAGGGGTAATATCCTGCGGTTCTCTACCCTCCTGTGTCCAGGTGATCTTGTCAATTTCATATCCCTCGGCAGGATCAGCTGTCACTGTGATTACAGTATCTGCCGTAGCAGTAATTTGCGCCGCCGGTTCTATCCCATCGTACGAAACAGTTGCGGAGCCATTTTGAGTTTTGCCTACAGTAACGTTATATTCCAACTGAACGGTATTTCTCATCATTGCCTCGAATACCGCTGTGAGCTTCAGGTCTGAAGATGCCTTGAAAGAATAAGAGGCGTCTTTACTGACCTCTTTTCCGTCCTCTGTCGTCCAGCCTGCAAATGTAAAGCCGTCATTCGGAGTGGCTTCGACCGTAACGTCATCATCTGTCTGGTAGGATCCGTCTCCCGTTACTGTTCCGGCATCTGCAGACGAGGGAACTACTTCAATCGTGTGCTGCATGATGACAGTATTATTGGACCGGTTTTGATTCTCTGTATTTTCAGGCGGTGTTGTCTGGCCGGACTGGTTCCCCTGCTCGGTATTTACCGGCTGTTTAGTCGCATTATTGTTGTTCTGTCCCTGCTGGCCATTCCCGTCGGGCTGGTTTTCGGGCTCCTGGCCCTGCTGGCTGTTCCCGTCGGGCTGGTTTACAGTTCCTTCGCCCTGCTGGCCGTTTCCGTCGGGCTGGTTTACAGTTTCTCCGCCCTGCTGGTTGTTCCCGTCGAGCTGGTTTCCGTTTTCTTCGCCCTGCTGGCCGTTCCCATCGGGCTGGTTTTCCAGATTCTCATCCGGATTCTCAGGTTCATCTTCCGGCTCTTCCTCCGGCTTCTCAACCTCCTTGAAGGACGCGGTAACGGTGACATTTGCCGCAGGCATGCTGAACTCCAGCGCGCCGGTGATGTCCTGCGCACTGCCGCCTTCCGGCGTCATCGTGACAGACTCCAGCTCGTAATCTGCATCGGCTTCCGCATGGACAGTAATCTTAGTTCCTTCGACAGCAGATTCAGGAGACACGGAGACTGCTCCGTTAGAAATACCACCATCAACAGATACCTGATACTCCGCGGGAGCGGGCGCATCCGCCTTTGCCTTCAGTTTTCCGTCAAAGAGGCTGACGGAGCTGCCCTGAAGGCTCTCTGCAAAAGTCGCTGTAACCGTCGCCGAAAAAGTGACATTATTCGTCGCGGTAAGCTGTGGATAATTCGCGTCGTCCTTGTTCCATGACACCGTAAGTTTCCCGTTGTCATCCACGGCCAGCTTATTTCCTTGCACGGTCAGCTCATCAGCCCCGGACTTGAACTTGACTTCAGTGTCTGTCGCGGCTGTCTTCTTCCAGGACACTTTTCCGTCCCCTGTCGGGAGCGCCAGTTCTAAAACATCATCTGCAAACTGAAGCTTATCTGTCTCCAGAAAAGTCAGCGCAATTCCGTATTCTTTGTCGGCCTCGACGGTATATGTGCCGTCCTGGCCCTTTTCGGCACCGCTGACCACAGCGGCCGTCAGGAATTTTGCGAGGTCTTTGTCCCTGGGAACCGCTGCGGGATCTGTCTCCGAGGCCAGGGCGCTGAAGGCGCCGAGCGGAAGCAGCGTGAGCACCATGAGCATCGTCAGCAGCCAGGACAACAGTTTCTTTTTTTTCATTACAGGCAATGACTCCTTTCTGAAGAGACGGCGGGCAGGATGTGCCTGCCCGTCGATTGTTGATAAAACTTGCTCCTGCAGGGCTGTGCCCAGCGTGGAATGTGAATATTACAGGCTGCCGCCCAGGTTCTCCAGGGTGTCGATGACGACGACGCACTCGGGATCCACGTTCTGCATGACCAGCTTCATGATATTCTCGGGAATCGCGACGCAGCCGCCTGTGTAGGGATTTGTGGTTCCGAGGCAGTGGAGGAAGATGGCGGAGCCTCTGCCCGCTGTGCCGTCCTCATTGAAGCTGATGTTCAGGCCGTACTGGTACTGATACTCGTATTCGATGAGGTGTTCGCTGTTCGCCAGATCCAGATCGGGAATATCTTTGATGTTGACCAGCTCGTTGTAGTGGTTCTTCTCGTCGCCCGACCAGTACATATCGTAAGTCACGCGGTTATAGGGGATCGGGCAGCCGGGGTCGGGGGCAATGCCGAACGCCTTGTTGAAGTGATAGACGCCGACCGGGGTCTGGCCGCAGCCTTCTTTGCGGTCCTTGTCGAGGACCAGGCCGTTCTTTCCCACGTATCCGGGTGTGGAGAGGATCTGCTTCCATGCGCCGTTCTCATCCCGTTTGTGCATGGAGACGGTGGCAGTGGTCTTGTCCATGCCCATGCCGGCCACGACGAAGAGCTGTTTCACTTTTTCGTCCTTGGCAGAAGGGAGATTTTTTACCCAGTCGGGTGAATCCGTGACCTCCTGGGCGGAGGCGTGCAGGCCGTCCGCGCCCCTGGCGGCATCCAGGTATTCCGCGGGGGGATTGATCATGGTGTAGGTATAGTGGAAGAGGTTGCTCCAGGCCAGCTGGCTCCTGCCGTCATAGACAGCCATTTCCATATCACCCGCCTTGCCGATCTTCTCCATTGCTTCTTTGTGTCCGTCCCAGTCGTCGATACAGGAGACGACGACACCGAGCGCCGTCATATAGTTTTTCGTAAAGGCGGTCCGCTCTTCATCCGTCAGACTTTCCCATGCCTTCTTCATATTTTCGCGCAGCTGATCGTTGCCCGAACCCCAGGTCTCATAGTCCACGGCGAACCGGACCGTCGCAGCGGCAGCAGCGTCCATAGAATTCTGATCGGCCTTGCCGACAACGCGGAAATACTTGTCTGTGAAATCACCGACGGAGGGAACTGTCTTGACCTTTTCGGTCTTTTCGAGCACCTGCTCGTTCTCGCCGGGCGCCTCCTTGCAGTCGGTCCAGACCAGCTTGCCTTCATCGTTGATCCGGAAGATGGCGGCACCGTCCGAATAGATTTTCTCACACTTGGTAACGCGGCCGTTTTCATCATAGACGAGCCCGGTCTTCTCACCGTTCTCCAGCGTCGTAAAGGATTTGCTCACATCATCGTAGGTGACATCCCGGTAGACCCACTGTACGACCTCCGCCGCACTGGAGGGCCAGGTCACAACGACAAAGTTGGAGTTCTCCTGGCTGTCAAAATAGAGGGTGATGCGGTCTTTGGCCCAGACGCCTGTGCAGGCCCTCAGGGCTGCCGCTGCCGGGTCCTCCGCCGCAGCTGTTTCCGTCTTCGCGGCCTCGGCAGTCACGGCTGCCGCTGCCGTATCTGCGGCCCCGGCGGCAGTTGTCTCCGCCGATGTATTTGCTTCCTGCGCGCCTGTCTCAGCGGCCGCAGTCTCTTCCGTCTTATTTGTGTCCTGCGCACCCGCTTCAGCGGCCGCGCTCTCTTCCGTCGCATTTATGTCCTGCGCACCCGCTTCCTGCGCTGATACGGGCATCGCTGCGGTCAGGCAGACCATGATCGCTGCCAATACCATTGATACGAACCTTCTTTTCATGTCATTCCTCCCATGTCAGATTTTGACGAAAGCACGCATTTTTTCGCGCTATACCTGCTAAGACGCAAAACGCCCGATGGCCGTTACATACGTCTCAACAGTATACAGGGCAGAAAATCGTCTGTATCCAGTATAGCACGTTGAATGCCGGAGAGACAGCTATCAATCGGCAAATTCTCATCCCATCCGCATTACTGCGGGTGCCGACAGAGAGCTGTCAAAAAGAACCGTCCCCCTTGACACCCACCGCTTTTTTCAGGGATTCCCTCCCTGCAAACTGCATTGCTCCTGCAAAATCCTCCCGCTACGATAAAACCGACATTACATGCCTCGGCAGCCGGTCAGAAGGTCCTGCCATGGGATCAATGTGATCGAAACGATTGTCATCAAACACAAGGAGGAAAGTCATGAACGCTGTCATAGAAGACCCCTTGGGCCTGGAAAGCGGAGTCCGGATCGATATGGTGAAAACGGTGACGGACCGGAAAGAGGACCGGATCGTCATCCACGGGCGGATGGCCGCCTGCACGCGGGCGCCGGCGCTGCCGGACGTAGAGCCGGAGGTCGAGTGTGCTATAATGGACGAAAACGGCTCGGTCGCCGGCATTGCCCTGAGCCGCCACAACGGGTGTTTCTGGATGAACCGGCAGGCGCTGTGGTCGATCGATATCGAGGAGATCCGGTCCAAGATTCCGTGGGAGAAGATTTCCATGCTGCAGCTGCGGCTGATCTACTGCAATGTATCCCGGCATACACCGGCCGCGAAAGGCCCGGAAACCTATATCGGAACCGCCGAATCGTAAAGGACGTGGAGCGACATCATGAGTAAGGACTATATTCTCACACTGGAGGCGATTGACCGCCGTCTGTATTCCAAGGATAAAAGCGCGCCTCTGGCCCGCTATTCGGCGTCCGGTCTCGATGCTCCCGTGAACAATCACACACCGCAGGGGCTCTCCGAGGAGTGCCTCAACTACATGACGGAGATCCTGACAAAACACGACCGCCCCAACCTCCAGATCGATTACTTTTTCTTTCTGCATTTTGGCGGCTGGGATGCCCTGATGGACTATATCCGCGCAGACAGCAAGCGGCGGAATTTCCTGCTGCGCTGCGAGGAAAAGGGCTACTCCGTCGCGTCGGACCGGGCCCTTTTTGACCGTGCCCTCATCGATGGAGATCCGGGTGAAGGGCAAGCCTCGCCGTCTGCCTCCATGAAGTGCATCCTCCAGGCCAACATTCTGATCGTCAGCAGGTATTGCGGCATCTACTCCGGCAAGACAAAAAAGGACCTTCGGAACGAGATCGAGGGATTTCTGTGCAATGATCCCGGCGAGGAGAAAAAGCTGGTGCCCCCGATGGATCCGGCGGACCGCTATGCCATCTTCCGCTTTATCAGGTCACAGCTGGAGATCTTTGACAGGCTCTCCGTGCCGGGCACGGCAGAGAATGCAGCGGCAGCGGAGGCCGACCGCGCCCTGGGGACCGCCCTGGCCTGGCTCTTCCTGGCCGCCCTCCTGCGGGACAGCTGCAGCTGCCTATGCAGCCTGCTGCCGCAGAACATCCAGATCCTGCAGGTGGAGGAGCGGGAGGCACTCCGCACGGACCTGCCCGCTGTGGCGCCGGTCTCCCGGCCGCCGCGAACCGGCAGGATCTTCAAGGGCAGGCACCGGGAGCTGGCCTGGATCGGGGCGGAATTCCGCCACAGCCGGAGTCCTGTCTGGATCAGCGGGGACGGCGGCAGCGGCAAGACTGCCCTGGCACTCCGGTACGCATCCACATGCACGGATGCCGTCTGCATCTACGCGCCCTTCCACGATGACCTGGTCCTGACGATCGCGGACATCCGCTTTCAGGACAGGCTCACCTGCGAAGAGATCTCCCCGGAAGACCTCTTCGCCTTCAATCTCTCCAGGATCACCCGCTACGGAGTACGACTCCTCCTGATCATCGACAATTTCGACGCGGCACATTACGACCGGACCTTCGTGGAGATGCTGGGCTCTGTCTGCGAAAATGATCCCGAGAGCCGGACCAACGGAGAGATCCTGGACCTGGTCTGCCGGACCGGGGCGGACCTGCTGGTCACGACCAGGCTTCGGGTGCCTCCCCAGTACCCGTCTGTCTGTCTCTCCGATGAAGACCATCTCCTGACCCGGGCTGAACTGGTCGACCTTGCCATGGAGATTGATGACGGGCACATCTGGACGGAGGACGAGGAAGTCATGATGGAGGAGATCATCCTGGCCGTCGGCAAGCACGTCATGGCCGTCGAGCTCATCGCTGCCGCCCTCAAATACAACGCCGGCTTCAGCACAGTCGCGGAGGTACTGGAAAAGGTCCGCGGCGGCCGCTACGCGCAGATCCATGACGGCGGCAGCTCCGCAGACCTCTACACCCGCTTGCGCCGTCTCTTTAATTTCTCTATCTTTCCGGCGGACCAGCAGGCCCTTCTCCGCATCCTGTCCCTGCTGCCGGCCGGCGGCATCGACCGCAGTCTTTTTATGGATCTCTGCGGTGATATTTTTCAGCCGGGCACTCTGCGGGACATGCTGCTGCGCCTGCGCGACCTTCACCTGATCAGCGTTGGCAGTACGATCTCCATGCACCCTGTGACGGCGGATGTCGCCGTGGACTCTCTGCGGCCGGATTCCGGGAACTGCGCAGCCTTTTTCCACAAAGTGCTCCATTTCTACGAGCCCTGTACGGATGAAAAATATGACTACCGCAGGCTGGCCCAGGTCTCGCGCATCCTCATGCGGTGCGTGGACCGGCTGGAATTTAAGGAAGAGCCCTTTTCTGCTGGAAGACGGGATCTTGAGAATAAACAGAATCCTGCCGGTGAGCCCGATCCTGCCGGCGGACAGAATCCATTTGATCAGCAGGGTCTTCGCCTGCGCACGCTCCTGCAGATTTCCCGCATGGAATATGAGACCGGCCACCCGCAGGCTGCCCTGCACTGGGCACGGGCGGCGGAGCAGACCGGGAAGGACGGCGGCATGGAAGAAAAAGCGGCCGCCATTCAGAGCGAAGTATACAAGGCCCTGGCGCAGGCCGAGAGTACTGTCGGCCTCTACGATGATGCCATCATGCATTACACGCAGGCCATTGCCCTTCTGGAAAAAACGAAGCATGATGGCAGGCCGGAAATCTCCATCACCTACAACGACCTGGCAGTCGTCTGTTACGAAGCAATGGAGTACGACCTCGCAAGACATTACCTGGACACTGCCCTGCAGATCCAGCAGGAGGCTTACGGGGAGGACAGTTTGGAGCTCTCCACGACCTACAACAACCTCGGGCTGGTCTGCTCCGCCCGGGAAGATCATGAACAGGCCATCGCCTTTTATGAAAAATCCCTTGCCCTTCAGCTGGACTGTTACGGAGAACTGCACCCCGGAACTGCCGTCACCTGCTGCAACATCGGCCAGGAATACAATGACATGGGCGAACTGGAGAAAGCCGGGGATTATCTGACCAGGGCCCTGCGGATCAACACAGACCTCTTCGGGGAGGATTATGTCGGCAATGCGGGCATCTGCAACAATCTGGGGCTTCTCTATGACAACCTGAGCCGGCTGGCCATGGAGGACGCCTCCTCCCTGCTGGATACCGCCTTCCGCTGGTTCTGGCGGTCCCTCTCCATCATGGAGAAAAACTTCGGCCCGCTGCATCCCCACACTGCTGATCTCTATATGAACATGGCTGACGCATACCTCGCGCACGGCGACAGAGACAATGGGCTCCGATGCTGTGAAACAGCCCTCGCCATTTTGCAGGATCTCTTCGGCGCAGACCACCCACGGACACAGTATACACAGGCCGCCTGCGAAGCGATCAGGTTGGAAAAATGACTGTCTGTGTTGTCCATAAATCCAGCTGGCGACTCATGAAAGAGCCCGGCGTGGACTGCCTCTTCATTCAGGCAGTCCACGCCGGGCTTTGATTCTACCTCAATTCTCTTTCGGTTTCTTTGCAGGATTCTATTCCATTGCTTCTAATGCTTCTTCAGCCAGTCTCCAGATACTATTACAATGTTTCTGACACTTTTTCTGCAAGTCTCCGGTTTACTGTGTTACCCTGATAAGCTTCGCATTGATCCGTCCCATGACCTCTGTGTAATAGGCCAGCTCCTCATTAGAAAGCTCGTCCTCGTCGATCTTGTCCAGGGAGTCCATGGCCTCCGAATATTTCGACATGAAGTCCGCATATTCCATCAGCATGGACGCAGAGCTCTCCGGCGATGCATTGGAATATTTCTCCATGAATTCGACGTACTCGTCAAAAAAAGCCTCATAGTCGTCCATCGATTTCTTGAACTCCGGCCGGATGCCGTCAACGGAATCTTCTCCGGCGTCACTGTCATCAGATTCTGTCCCTGAACCGGCTTCGCCGCCGGAATTGCCGGCATTATTATCATTGTCATTTTCATCCGTGTCTTCAGCAGAGCTGTCAGCCTCTTCCGCCTCCGTTTCTTCTGCAGACTGATCCGGCTCTTCCTCTTCCAGTGCGCCGCGGATATCCTCCTCTGCTTCCTCTGCAGCTTTCCGGGCTTCCTCCTCCGCCTGACGCGCAACTTCCTCGGCCTCCTTCTGCGCATCGTCAGCGGATTTGTCCTCTTCAGCAATGGTCTCCTCTCCTGCAGAAGCTTCTTTCTTTTCTCCTCCGGAGCCACGTCCCCCGATCATGCCCAGGATCAGGAGCACGACGATGACCAGGATCACCAGCGGCAGCTTTCTTTTTTTCTTCTTCATGATGTTTTCCTCCATTTTTCGATGCCTGAATAAACGTAAGAACGCTGATACAGGCCGTTTTCCTGCAGGCCAGCTGGTCCGCTCTCCTGACCTTCCTGCGTTTAAGGCTCAACCGGTTCTTATACCGCATTTCATACCGCATCCGGCATGCCGGACCTGCCTGCCCCTCCAAATAGGATCAACATCAATATAGCGCCCGCCAGTATCTCTCTCCATGCAAAAAGCGGGGATTTGTTCCCCGCCTTTTACACCTGTATTTGTAATTTTCAGAATCTGTCTGCCTGGTTCTTTTTATATCCGAAGCCGCAGTCAAACCATATGGATCCGATCCGGATGGTTCTCCCGTTTCTTCCGTTTCTCCCGTGTGTTTCTCTACGAGAGTCAATTCAGAACCGCCCGGATCTGTCCCCTGTGGCTCTCCTTACGAGATCTTCCGACGATAGAGTCTGACCGGTATGCGGACTCTGCGCCCTCTGCAGAGCCGCACCGTCCCGTCCATAAGCATGGCAAACAGGAGGATCCCCAGATAGATCATGAGGCACTGCTTCCACTCGGAGCTCCTGTCAAACCAATAGGGGACAGATCTGCGAAAGAGGGTCTGGGACACGTACATGGGCAGGCTGATCCGTCCCAGGTACGCAAAGACCGGGTGCGTGAATATGCCTGCATGGCAAAGGACTCCCTGGTCGCTGAAGACGATCGCGACCGCCGCGGACAGCAGGCAGACAACGATCAGGGCATAGCAGCCCTCTATGGCGCTGCACATATAGGCGACGGACAGGGCAAGGCCGGTCAGGGCTGTCAGCGTGAGGATCCAGCGGCAGACCAACAGACGCAGGTCCGCCTTCCTGCGCGCAAACCAGGTACTGATCCTGCGGCTGATCTCAAAGGTTCCGGCACCGACGGAGATCTCCGCGAAAGCCCGGACATTGGTTTTATAGGTGATGAAGAACCAGTCGTCGATATCCCCCAGCCCCCCGGTCAGTACCATGATGGCTCCCAGCAGGGCAAAGCCCAGCACCGGGCCTGCAAAGCAGGTATAAAACCGGTAAAACCGCCTGCACAGGGGGTAGGCCAGGACCAGGGCGATCAGCATAGAGCTGATGTACCAGGTACAGCCGATGAAGGGCTTCCCCAGCCCGGTCCGCTGCAGGAAGAGGAGCGACGGCATTCGCAGGGCAAAATATTCCAGTGTCAGGGAACGGTCCGTGGCCAGACGGACAAGCGGCGTCAGGGCACAGGCTGCCAGATAAAATGGCAGGATGGCACGGGCCTTGTGTGCCGCGAACTGGAGGGTCTCCTCCGCCAGCGCTTTGACCTGCCTGATCTTCCCTTTCAAAACCTGACCTGACAATCCCGGAAAATCCGGAATCACACAGTTTCCTGCGCGCAGAGCCTGTGCCCGGACTCTCTCTTCGCCCGATTCCTGCGCGCTTCGCTTCTGCTCTCCCGCTTCTGTCATGATCTTTTGATAGACCGATCTGGCCATCAGCCATCCCGTCACAAGAAAAAAGAACTCCACCGCGATGTTTCCATGCTGGAAAAACGTCACCGGAATGCCCCGGATGACGGCGACGACCTTCTGCTGGTCCCACAGGTCCAGATTAATGTGAAAGAAAATAATGACGGACGTAAAAAGAAAACGGAGCAGCTCCACGCTGCCGTTTTTCCGGCTGATTCCCGTCCTGTTCTGTAAAAGTAACTGATGCATGTCTTCGATATTTCCTGAGACTGATATAATTCCGATCCTGATACTGCTGTCCTGCCGGCAAAAGCCTTGCCCGATTGATCATCGTCCTGCTGTACCGGCATCTTTCGTCAAAACAATGATTGGTTCTGTATACAATTTGTCATTATGCATCTGAACCAGCCGGAATACAAGCTTTACGATTCCCCTTTCTGTGTTTTTTCAGGGGCAGACTGATCACCACCAGAGACGGTTCTCCCGGTTCTTTTGTACCACCTGGATCCGTCCCTGGCGGTCTCTCCAACCGGTTTTCCTCAGGCTCAGCTCTTCCAGGCCTCATACAGCCTGCGAATGCCCTCTCTGATATGCTCCTCGTCGAGAGCGCCGAATCCCAGCAGAAAGGTCGGATTGACAACGGCCGTTTCGGTTCCGTCGGGCGTGCCCGGCAGCCTGTAGTCAGACATGCAGTAGACAACGACGCCGTGCTCCCCTGCGCGCCGGGCCAGTTCATGCTCCTCCTGGTCTGTTCCACAGGCCGGATGAACCCGGTTGGCCGGTGTAGATCCGGCCTGCGGCAGCTTTTCCAGAACCAGGTGGAGGCCAGCGCCCTCCCCAAGAACACGGAATCCATCCCTGAAGAGGTCGTAGTGTCTGAGCCGGGCCAGGAGCTCATCGTGGCGGGCGCGGTAGAGGCTTCGCATGCGGTTGAGGTGGCGTTCGAAATGTCCGTTCTTCATAAACTCATTAAGGATGCGCTGGTCGATCCTGGATACGGTGGAAGAAAAAAACCAGCACTTGTCCCGGTAGCGGTCCAGCAGGTCCGGCGGCAGGATCATGTAGCTGATGCGGATGGCCGGCGCGATCGCTTTTGAAAAGGTCCCGATATAGATCACGCGGCCTGTGTGATCCAGGGACTGGAGAGCGGGAATCGGCTTTCCCCGGTAGCGGAATTCGGAGTCGTAGTCGTCCTCGATGATATAGCGGTCCGGTGCCTCCATGGCCCAGCTGAGCAGAGCGGCGCGGCGGGCGACCGGCATGACGCAGCCCATGGGAAACTGGTGGGCCGGCATGGCATAGACCAGGTCGGCGCCTGAAGCAGCGACCGATTCGGGCATCATGCCGTCCTCATCCATGCGGACCGGGCAGAGCCGGTAGCCGAATGAGGAGAAGATCTGGGCCGCGCGCAGGTAGGAGGGATCCTCCATGGCCACCTTCCTGCCCTCTCCCAGAATGTGCCGCAGGAGCATCAGCAGGTAGTCGTTGCCCGCTCCTACAATAACCTGATCAGGGGTACACCGCACACCCCTGGAAAAATGCAGGTAGCGCGCGATCGTCGTCCGCAGAGTCCGGTCCCCGCCGGGCTCACTGTGGGAGAACATCTCGGAGTTTGCGTCCACCATGACCTCGCGCATGATCCGCTTCCAGGTGCTGTAGGGGAAGGCGGACATCTCCGTGTGCCGCAGGGAAAAATCGACCATATCCATGCCTGAAACAGCGCCGGTCCCGGTTCCGGATCCTGTTCCCGTGCGGCTTTTAGTTTCCCTCCCCTGGCCGGTTTTCATTTCGGTTCCTGCACCTGCATTGTCAACAGTAACGTCCGGAACATATTTCCCCAGCCGGGTCAGGGCGGAGGGATAAACACTCCGGTGACCTTTTTCCTGCCCTGACTTCTTCTCCCCCGTTTCTTCCTCTTCCGCGTCAGTATCCGCCCCGCCGAAATGCAGGTCCTGCAGGTTTTCGATCTCGTTGACATAATAGCCGCTATTCTTTTTTGCGCGGATATAGCCCTCCGAGAGGAGCTGGCTGTAGGCGAGCTCGGCGGTGCTGCGGGCCACATGGAGCCCTGCCGCCAGCGCCCGCGTAGAGGGCAGGCGCTCGCCCGCCTCGAGCGACCCCCGGCGGATCTCGTCGCGGATATAGGTGTAGATCTGGCGGTAAAGAGGCGTTCCCTCGTCCGCGCTCAGGCGGATATTCAGTTCCTGTGCCATGCTGGTCTCCCTCATGCAGTGCATTCCAATGATAGAAAAGATCGCAGCTGTCCGGATGTCCAGCTGCGATCGTATTGATTTGGGATTGTATTATTTCTTTCCGGGGAGCTTGAAGGAGCTCTTGAGGCCGACAATGCGGTTAAAGACGGGCGCGCCGTCCGCGGAGTCCTTGTAGTCCACGCAGAAATAGCCGTTGCGGACGAACTGGAAACGCTCGAAGGGCTTTGCGTCCTTCAGTTCGGGTTCGACCAGGGCATCGCAGACTGTCAGGGAGTTGGGATTGAGGTTGAGGTCTCCGTTGTCGTCGTAGACGCCCTTCTCCTCATCGACGATGTTCTCATAGAGACGGGCCTTGACCGGGACCGCGGAATCTGCATGGACCCAGTGAATGGTGCCCTTGACCTTGCGGCCGGTGAAGCCGGACCCGCTCTTGGTCTCGGGATCATAGGTCACGTGCACGGCGGTGATATTGCCGTCCGCGTCCTTGTCGAAGCCGACGCACTTGACGAAATATGCGTACATGAGGCGCACTTCGTTGCCGGGGAAGAGGCGGTAGTACTTCTTCGGAGGCTCCTCCATGAAGTCGTCGCGCTCGATCCACAGTTCGCGCCCGAAGGGGATCTGACGCTTACCGAGGTCGGGGTTCTCCAGGTTGTTGTCCGCCTCCAGCATCTCGACCTCTCCCTCGGGATAGTTGTCGATGATGAGCTTGAGGGGATGGAGGACCGCCAGCATGCGCTTGCAGCCGGGCTTGAGGTCCTCGCGGATGCAGTACTCCAGCGCCGCGTAGTCCGCGGAGGAATTGCTCTTGGAGATGCCGCACAGGTCGACGAAGCGGCGGATGGACGCGGGGGTATAGCCCCTGCGGCGCAGGCCGGAGATGGAGACCAGGCGGGGATCATCCCAGCCGTCGACGATGCCTTCCTCGACCAGCTTCTTGATATAGCGCTTGCCCGTGACCTGGTTGGTCAGGTACATCTTGGCAAACTCGATCTGTCTGGGCGGGTGGGGATATTCCGCTTCGCGCACGACCCAGTCGTAGAGCGGACGGTGGTCCTCAAACTCCAGTGTGCACAGAGAGTGCGTGATGCCCTCGATGGCGTCCTCGATTGGATGGGCAAAGTCATACATGGGATAGATGCACCACTTGTCGCCGGTGTTGTGGTGGGACATGTGGGCCACGCGGTAGATGATCGGATCGCGCATATTGATGTTGGGGCTGGCCATATCGATCTTGGCGCGGAGGGTCTTCTCCCCGTCGGCGTACTCGCCGGCCCGCATGCGCTCAAACAGGTCGAGGTTCTCCTCGATGCTGCGGTCGCGGTTGGGATCGTTCTTTCCGGGCTCGGTCAGGGTACCGCGGTATTCCCGCATCTGCTCGGCAGTCAGGTCGGAGACATAGGCCTTGCCCTTTTTGATGAGCTTCACCGCAACCTCATACATCTGCTCGAAATAATCGGAAGCGTAGAACAGCCTGTCCTCGTAATCGGCGCCCAGCCACTGGACATCCTCCTTGATGGACTCGACGAACTCGATCTTCTCCTTGGTGGGATTGGTGTCGTCGAAGCGGAGGTTGAACTTGCCGCCGTACTCCTGCGCCATACCGTAATTGAGCAGGATGCTCTTGGCGTGGCCGATGTGAAGATAGCCGTTGGGCTCGGGAGGGAAACGCGTGTGGACATTCGTATACACGCCCTCCTGGAGGTCTTTGTCGATCTCCTGCTCGATAAAATGACGGCTTACCTTCTCTTCTTCCGGCGCTGCGGCCGTGATTTCAGGGTTCTTTTCACTCATGCTGGTTTTTACTCCTGTCGTGGTTAAATTGTTAAATGCGGGTTTTCGCGCTGTTGGGACGGACCTTCACGGCATACATCCTTTGGAGTTCAGGATTTGTTCGCATGGAAGTACTAAGGCTTGCTTGTGCTCAGAGCGGGCCGGGTCAAACTCGTTTCCCGT
>OCTW011569308.1_pt1 | contig 22452 bp, 16 predicted proteins | sample 1539671 | NCBI WGS metagenome assembly OCTW01 (sample SAMN02144230, study PRJEB22623) | gut metagenome | biome: sheep rumen | host: Ovis aries | place: New Zealand
GGCGTTGGTCACGTGATCCGGATCTGCGTGCGAAAAAACCATGTAATCAAGACTTCTGATGCGCGTTCGTTCCAGAAAAGTCCGTACTGCTGGAAAGTTCGCACGGTATCCGGTGTCAATCAGCATCGTGCATCCGTTCGGGAACAAGAGCAGCGTCATGTCTCCGGTCTTTCCATAAACGCCCGGCACGATAAGATCCGCTGGAATTATGTGAAATCCGCCATCCGGATGATGCAGAAGCGCGCAAATGTTTGCGTACACATCACCCACGCCTGATTGCGCAGTTTCAAGCGTCTCCTGTTCATTCTGCGCAGAGTCCGGTGAGCGCAGGCACTCAGTTCCCACCGGACTAATTTCTACCTTTTTCCAGTCTTCTCTTGACCCTGCATAACCGATTTTCTCCAGACTGACACAGTTATGGAAAGCTTTCATATCAATATTTCTGATCGAGCCTGGCAGCGATATCTCTTTAAGGTTTACACAATTTTTAAATGCTTTTGCTCCGATTGACACAGTGCCATATGGCACGACGAACCTGGTAAGCAATGTGTTATTCCTGTATTGCATGACATCAATGTCCAAAGTACAATAACTCCTTCTCTGCTCGTATCAGAAAATCCTTCAATATAAGATCCTGGGCAAAATATGAAACCGCAGCGATTTGCAAATTATGAACACATCACAGTTCCGTCAGCATATACTGTCCCAGCAGGTATGTGAAGCGGATCAGTTCCGGTTGAAGCTCCTTTGGATACATGTTGGTGTAGTTCTGAATTTCATACGCAAAATCATCCTGGTACCCTGTCTCCCGCAAAGCTTTCAGAACTTCCCGCCATTTCACCGTCCCGTTAAACGGCGCAAGATGCTCATCCATTCCGCGTGCATAGTTGTCATTGATATGCGTCGCGTGAAGGCGCGGGCCGATTTTGCGGACACATTCTGCCACGTCCAGTCCGGAAATATTGGCATGGCCGGTGTCAAGACAGATCCCCACATTGGGATCATCCAGTGCATCAACCAGCTTGATCAGGAAATCCACATCGGCCCATTCATTGCCGTGCACACCGACCATATTCTCGACTGCCATCCCAACAGAATGTTCCCTGCACACTTTATTCCAGCGGGCCAGATACTGCAGATTATAGGCGAACGTTTTCTCCCGCGATCGTTTTCCGTTCTCCGTTACCGAAATCGGATGAACGACCATCCACTTCACGCCCAGAATTTCGGATGCGAGGATGCTCCGCCGCATCATCTCTTCTCCGAAACTTCCTCCCGGCAGTTCTTCGCAGGGTATCGGCGATTTCGCATACCACCAGGAATGAGACTGCCTGATTTCAGCTCCCAGACAGTCCACCAGATCCCGGACGCGGCATATCCTGTTCTCCCAGTCATCCTCGCACAGAATGCTGGTTTTAAATCCCGGCTGCGCAATCACGCAGAGATTCGCATCAATATAGTGAAAACCTGCCTGCGCACACACCCGGACAGATTCTTCGATGGGAATGGAATACGGGCCGCGCTCATTGCGCGTGTAAATATTGGTAGACGTTGAAAACCGCACATTGTCTCCTCTCTGGGCTCAGGCACCAGAACACATCTTCATGTCAGTCATGCCGCACATCGCTGTGATACACATCACAGAACCGCGAATTTAGTGTCGGCTTCAGCCCGGCCATCGTGAGATGCGTCGTGTCCCCCAGGCGCACAGCGCGAAACAGCGCATATCCCTGCCGGCGCTCTTCCGAGGAAATTTCGGAAACAGAGGATGGAGCCAGGCAGAGCATGTGCCAGGGCAGGAACGGGGAGCAGTTGAGAAGATGGGAGAGAATCACGCTGCTCACACCGTAATGGCAGAACAGGGTCAGCGTCCCGCTGTTTTCTTTATCAACCCGGTAGTGCAGACCGTTCCGCACATATCCATGTTCGGCAAGAAGGCTGTCAAGTCCGTCTGCGACAGTGTCATACAGGTGAATCAGGTCGGACTGCTTCGCCGTGAGGGTTTCTCTCCAGCCTGCCGGATCCAGATATTCAGGATGCGCAAAAAGGTAGGACGGAAGCATGCCCCAGAAAATACGCTTCGGATAGATTCCTGTTTCCGGGTCGGCCTGCGTTCCCGGATAGGCCTCCTGCAGCTGCGGATGCCCATTCAGGTCCAGTTCGGTCGGAAACTCCTGCAGCCAGTCCAGTGTCGTGGCTGTTTTCCCTGTTGCGGCAAGGCAGTACGAGGCTGTCTCCTGCGCTCTTCCGAGCGGTGAAACATAACACTCCCCCAGATCCAGCTCTGGCGCCAGCGCAGCGAGTGCCGCAGCTTCTTTTTTGCCTTCCTCCGTCAGAACATCCTTTTCATAATCCGGTGTACCGTGACGTATCAGAAGAATTCTCATAATCCCTGCTCCCCGTAAAACGGCTCTGTTCCCATCTTGCGGGAACAGAGCTTTTTTAATCTACATTTGTCTGCTCAGACACGCAGGATTGCTTTCTGCTCCAGAAGCGTTTTTCTGAGCTGCTTCACATCGACATCTTTCGGCGCGATTCCTGCATCAATTGCCATGGAGGCTGCATCGCCCACAGCCTGTCCGATCACCATGCACTCGTTCATCAGCCTGGTCGCACCGAACGCGAGATGATCGACGCTGATACAGCGGCCGGTCATCATCAGATTCGAGACATCTCGTGCCACCGTGCATCCGTACGGAATGCCAAACGGTTCCTTGATGACAACGCGGTATGTGCCCTGCCCCGCGCCGTTGTGAACGTCAATGAAGTATCCGCACAGTGCAATGGAGTCCTCCGGTTTAAGACCGGCAATCGCATCCTCATGGGACAGCATCTTCTCACCGACGATCCGTCTGGTCTCGCGCACTCCGATCGCCGAATTAATAGAAGCAAGATAGCAGTTCTCAAATCCCGGAACATGATCCCTGAACATCTTCATAATTTTGGGAATCTGCAGATGTGCGTTGATCTCACCCTTTGTCAGGCTGCGTACGTCCGAACCGTCAAAATTCAGGATTCGGATTGTATTGACCATGACTTCGCCCGGAATCGGCTGCCGGATAAAAATAACCGTTTCTCTGTCAACCGGGCACTCGCCCTTCTTGCGCAGTTCTTCCAGTAAATGGTGCATCCCGAGGAAAATGAAGCTCTTGTTCGTCCGGAAGAATTCCGCATTGTACCCTTCCGCAATATTGGGCAGAACATCATATGGCAGTTCTTCCGGATGCTGTGCAATGAAGTCGGCAAATTCGTCAAAATCAACACCGCCCAGATTAAACATCAGCGTCGGCGGCTGCATCACATGCGTCTTCTCGTTTCCCTTTTCATACGCCGCGCCGGCCATGAACCCGAGGTCGCCGTCCCCTGTACCGTCGACAAAAATTTTCGCGTCAATCTCAATAGAAGTGCCTTTTCCGGTAACGACGACGGATGTGATTTTTTCATTCTCTACCGTGACATCGGTGAGCTCACAGTGCAGCAGGACATCCACGCCGGCCTCTTCCAGCATCTGAAAGCAGATGATTCTGGAGTAAAACGGATGAACCAGCGTTGTAGACTGGTGATGCGGGCAGTATGCGTGACCATAGGAAGCTCCTACTGCCTCGAGCCTGTCAACATATTCCTGGGCAAAGCCTCCGATCACCTGTCTCTTCTTTATATCCCAGAAAGCCAGGAACGGAAGTCCGGATCCGAGCTGTCCTCCGATAAAACCGGCTCTGTCGACCAGAAGAACTTTTTTACCCATTCTCGCCGCAACGACGGCAGTAGAAAATCCTCCCGGACCGCCGCCGATGACACAGATATCTGTCGTTATTTTTTCCATACGATTCGCCTTTCTGCAGATTATTTTTTCATTGCCCCGGAACCTGTCATGCCGGATAGGAATTTGCGGAATTTTTCAGCTGATACAGCCCTTTCAAAGTAATTAATGTCTACCGCCGCATTCCTGACATACTTTCCGGTATCTTTAAGTGATACATTCCTGCGGATTTCGTAATATGTTCTTGAGAATCCGTGGGCTCCAATTTCACAGAGTGCTCTGACACCGACTTTAACCAGTACGTGTTTCCCGATTTTTACCGTCGGCACCTCATACTGCTTCGCTGTTTCACCGATCTTGTTCTGTTCCAGATAGTGAAAAAACTCATGAGACAGAATCAGTTCCTCCGCCTGGTCATATGGGAAATGATTCTCTTCTGCCCACCGGGCAATGCTACCCGAATACATAAAAATTGTATTCCGCCCCGCATAGTACTCGCTGAAGTAGCGCATATTTCCGGCGACATTATCTCTGTCAAGTCGTTTTACCACAAGGCCGCACTGTGAAGCAATATCCTGTATGGAAGTGCGTTCTCCGTACTCCTGCATGATACGCCTTGCCGCCGCAGCGCCGGTATCCCACGCCCTGTCACAGATCGGAATTCTGTCTTCTTCCGGGATTTTATCGTACAAAACGTCCCGTTTAAGTTCGTCTCTGGAATGTACTCTGTCAGGAAACGGAAAACTCTTCATAAGCCCTTCACGCCCTCACATTCGACATCTTCAGCGTGCAGAGGAACAGCAGCTGTTCATCCGGATTCAGCCCTCCCAGTTCGGCCTGGGCCAGCGTGCGCATCTGCTCTCTGCTCTGCATTCCCGACAGATCAATAATCCTGCTCCCTGTTGCGATAAAGACATTCGGCATCTCTTCGCCGCCGTCATCTGCAATCATATATTCTTCAATTAGATGATTCAGCATCTTTGAAGCGTCTGCCACTTTACTCTTCGCAATCACTCCGTCCTTTCGCTGCAGTCGGATAATCCCGTCTTTATCTACGATCCTGACGGAATTGATCGTTTTCTTAAAGAACAGGAAGCTCTTGACCTGTGTCTTGAATTGAACTGCATAATACGAGGGAGTCTCACCGACAATTTCAACCAGATCCGGCGATATTTTTGCGTTGTCTGCCACGATTTTTTTGATCTCTTCCGGTGTCTTCCTGGCTCCTGCGATATCCTTCGTGCGAAGCTCCGTGGCTCCGATCGCCACAGCTTTCAGCTTGTTGGCCTGTGTATCGATCTCAACCTTAACTTCGACACTGCCCGGATCTGCACCCGATTGAACAGCCTTTTCAAGTGCCTCTTTCCGGATGGCAAGAATATCCGCCTCTGTCGGATTCATGATGGTTCTTTCAACCATATCCCGGACAAGTGCCATGGCAACGCCGATGGGGGAAATGACCGATGCATTCTTTGCGATTTTGAAATGACATCCGAGAGTTTTTCCGAGGAACGGAACAATAGAGCTTGCACCGCCTCCGCCTCCGACGAGAACCACAGTATCCTTGTTGAGTCCGTAATCATGAATCAGTTCATTTACAACCAGACCATCTTTTTTTGCTGCAAATTCCAGCACCTTTTCCGCTGCCTGTTCCACGCTCAGATGCATATTGTCTGCCAGCGGCTTCCAGGCTTTTTTCGCCGCCTCAATATTGCCTCTCGCGTAGTCGCTTTCCGGAACCATGCCTGCGATATTGGCCGCTCCCGAAAGGGTCAGGGCAAATTTCATCCCGTTTTCACATTCAATGTAGGCGTATTCCGGATCCGTATCCTTCGGATGAATCCCCTTCAGCACCGGATTTACAATGTTTTCCGCTGCCGTGTAGCATTCGTAGTCAAGATTTGCGATATGCGCACTTCTCGGTCCGCAATCAACTGCCACGCCCCCGGAAAGCTCGATCATGGAGCCTCCTCCGATGCCGACCGTCCGGACATCAAGAGAATTCAGATATGTCTTATGCCCGCCGACCTCCGCATATTTTATCTGTACACTGCCGTCCTTGACGCAGGATATATCCGTACTTGTGCCGCCAACCTCGAGGAATATCCCGTCCGTCAGCTTTTCATACATCAGCGCACCGGCCACACCCGCGGCAGGGCCGGAGAGAATCGTGAGGATCGGGCGCTTGCGCACCTCATCCATCGTCATTACACCGCCGTCGCACCGCATCACCATGAGGGGCGCCTTGATCTTCGCCTTCCTGATGGATTCCTCTGTCATATTGGCTGTCTCGAGCATCTTCGGAAGAATACTTCCGTTAATCACAGCCGTGCGTGTGCGCACTTTAAGGCCATACAGCTTTGATACATCGTTTCCGGCTGTTGCCGGGTATCCCATCTGTGCGCAGATGTCGACAACCTTGTTCTCATTCTCCGGATTGTCCACGCTGAATGCTTCCGTCGCTACAATCGACTGGGATCCGCTGTCAATAAGATTTTTCACGCCATCCCGTATTGCCGCGTCGATATTGCCGCTGTCCGCTGAGTTCACGAAACAGTTGCTGGTTTTCAGGAACTTTCCTTTTGCCAGTTCGATTGTCCCCATATCGGAATCTCTTTTGGCTTTCATACCGTCAAGCCCGCTTCCCAGCGTGAGAATTCCAACATGCGCAACGTCTCCTTCCAGAAGAGCGTTGGTCGCCTGTGTGGTGCCATGTGCGATAAATACGACATCCTCCGGGGAAATCTTACATTCTTCCAGAATTTTCTTCAGGACAAGTATAATTCCGGCTGCCACACCTTCCTTTGCCGTGTGGGTTGTCGGTATTTTCACAGCGCCAATAAGCTGGTATGTTTCATCATCAATAGCCACCGCGTCGGTAAATGTACCGCCGACGTCTATGCCAATTCTGACCTTCATGAATCCGTCCTCCTTCCTTTGTAAAGCGTAAACCTGTGCGGCTGCTTTTCTGTCCCGAAAAGCAGCCGCCGTGTCCGGTTCAGGTATACAACAGTGCCATGATAATAATCGTGATGGCTGTGAATATCCAGTTTGCCGGCTGAATTTTATTTGTTGTTGTAACCGGATCATATCCCACAAAGGATGAAGTCCAGACAACCTGTGTTGCCGTCGGGCCTGCCTGAGCCGGCCAGCGGGTGCAGGCGTAGAATACCGTTGCAACAAGCTTCACCGGCAGTGTGCCAAGTCCGATGATTGAAGCGGCAAGCCCGGATCCGAGGCCGAAGATATTGAACGGTCCTCTGTAAAGAGACAGCGGACAGAGAATCGCGGCGAAAATCACGAACCCGATGGCACTCTTCGGCGTGATCGCCGTCATGAATGGATTCAGAGCCGTCTGTGTAACCTTGGCCGTTACCGCTGCCAGAAGCATGCCGATGCCGACAAAGAGAATCGCGGCCGGCGCTCCGTCCTTGAATCCGTCATAGCAGCTCCTTGTGATCATGCTCATGTACTTTGACCATTTGCCATGAATCGTAAAAATGATGATCCAGAGAATGCCGATGAAGAAGCAGACGATGGCATCGAGCTTGAAGACAAGTGCCAGAACTACAATGACAACCGGCGTGATGCATGCCATGAATCCCCGGAAGCCGTGAAGTGTCTCCGGCTCGTCATCCGGTGTTTCTTCCTCTTTTACCGGTGCTGCAAATGCATATTTCTTTCCGTTCTTTTTAAATGTCACGACCAGTTCGGTTGTAAGGAATACCACTTCTCCCACGGCCACGACAACTGCACACATCGTGAGGTCCGACTGCGTGATCCCGGTAATATTGATCAGTCCGGACATATTGGCCGGATTCAGGATATAACCGCCTGAGACACCGCAGAGGAAGATATTGCTCGCGACAATAGGCGGCACGCCAACCGAAAGCAGGATCGGAAGCACAATCGTGCCAACCATGACGACAGCTCCGGTTCCCATGAGAACCGTGAAGAGAACAAGCGTCACGATGCACATGAGCTCTGCCACAACAAACGGCTTGTCTCCGCCCAGTTCCGCAGCCTTTTTGATGACTGTGTTGGTAACGCCGGTATGGCTCATGATCTGAGACAGCCAGCAGGCGATCAGAATGGCAATATACGTTCCCGCCAGTTTTGTGGATCCTCCGGCAATAACCGTTTTAAAGAGATTTTCGTCGCCGGAATTGATCGGCATTCCGGCAATCAGTGCAATCAGCACCGCCATGATGGGAAGTGCCAGCAGTGTCGGCATCTTCTTGGTCATCATGAGAGCGGCCATGATTAAGAATACAATACAGATTATGATACCCAGTGCCATAGAAAGTCCCCCAATATCGTTTGTGCTGTCCGTGTTCTGTTTCCGGTATGTTCATCTGCATTACGAACAGAACGCACAAGCTTGTGCAGACCCGGATGACAGCCTTCCGCTGATTTTCTGTCTGTGCCTCCTCTCACGCCTCTTCCAACAGTTCACGCAGGCTCCGTCCGTCGGCATCCGGAAGGGAAAGCCCTAAGATGTCCGCGAATGTCGGTGCCTCATCAACAATATTGCAGCGATCCAGCACGGCGCCCTTCTTTATTCCCGGGCCCCACAGAATCAGCGGCGGCTGCGGTCCCTTGGACGGGTTATGCCCGTGTGTCGCCTTACCGTACCGGTAATCGCCCAGATCCATCGGGTGTACCAGCGGTTCTTTCCAGTCGTCTGCAAACGAGGTGTACCCGTCTGTCTCAACAACAAAGGAGAAATCCCCCGCCAGATGCTCCTCTTCCTCCGCCTGCTGCTTCGTGTAATACCTTTCCATTCCGTACACGCCGCGGCTGACAGCCTGTTTCAGAACGTTCTCCACTTTCTGCAGCGTATCGGCATCCTCCGGATTTTTAAGATAAATCTGGGCAGACAGCCCGACGGAGTGACTCCATGCTCGCCAGTCTGCCACTTCACCGTTCTCGTCCACATCAATGAGACCGGCCTCCCGAAGCAGCACATTCAGATTGATGCGCCTGGTGATGTTCAGCTGTCCGTGGTCACTGACAAATGCAAAAACCGTATTCTCAAAGGTGCCCGCATTTTTTGTGGCTGTGATGACCCGCACCATCCACTCACCGGCGCTTCGCACCGCATCGGTCACCAGATCCGAGAACACGCCGCTGTGATGTCTTGCGGCATCGATGTTCGCGGGATGGAGCATCAGCAGATCCGGCTGATAGTATTTGATGATGTCGCAAGCGCAGTCCATGATCAGGTAGTTTGTCTCCGGGTGCTTTCGGATGTGGCAGCCCCTGACGTAGTGACGTACGACGCGGTCCCACAGCTCCTCGGATGTTCCGCTGCGCAGAAACACATCGCGCATGTCGTCATTCTCACTCTGCGGCCAGTACTCGTCCACGAGCCAGTCAATCGACGGATGGTTTCCGGTGACCGGCCAGAACACGGCGCCGGTGGTAAGTCCCGCAGCTTTGGCCGCGTCAAAGATATCCCGGCATTTGACGGAATCATGGAACCACTCCCACGGCTTGGGCCCGCAGCACCCCGGTTTTACGACCGAGTTGCTCACGATGCCGGTCTTGTCCGGATAGCAGCCGGAAGCGATGCTCACATGGCAGGGATATGTGACGGACGGATAGATGGTCCGCACGTGCCGCACCATGGCGCCTTCTTTAAATACAGGTGCCAGCTCCGGCATATTCTCCAAAGTCTTCAGGTCCTCGTAAACGAGGGCGTCGTTAGACATTACGATCAGTTTTTTCTTCTTCATTGTCACAGTCCTGAAACTAAAAACAGGCTGCGGCTTTGCTTATCCGCAGCCTGCCGGTTTGCCAAAACAAAACTCTAAGCTGATGGTATTGCGCTTTTATCGCTTACTTGTCATTTGCTTCCGCCAGCGCCTCATCACATGCTTCCTTGAGCACATCGTACTGGGCGGCCGGATCCTCCAGATCATAGAACACGGCATCCATAAATGTCATGATCGGTGTGGAGAGATTGGAAGAACCATTTACCATATAATAGTTGCTGTTTACATTGTCGATGGCGCTGTATGCTCTCTTGTAGTTCTCGTCGTTCGTCAGCTTGTCCGCCACCGGCTTGGAATTCTTGACTTTCTCTGTCGGTGCAAAATATCCGCTGTTGGCGATGAATTTCGCGATACCGTCATCGCTGGTGTACATCCACTTCAGGAAATCCCAGGTAGCGTCTTTCTTCTTCTGGTCGCCTTCCAGCATTACCAGAACATTACCGCCCGACGGAACATCCTTGGTCGCTCCGGCCGGAACATCCGACACGACGAGTTCATATCCGCCTGCCTCTGCCGCTGTCTCCTGGTTCTTGAGACCGCCGACCGAGTTGATGTAGAACGCGCACTGCTGCGCCTGCATCATCTGGTTGATCGTCGCACCGCCCTCGGACGCAGGGCCCGGATACATGTAGTTCTTCTTTATAAGATCCTGGGCAAATGTATACGTCTTCACAGCTCCGTCCTTGCAGTCAAGCTTCAGGCCGTCGGACGAAAATGCCTCCTTGCCGGTGAAGTTCGGAATCGCCATCCAGAAATACCAGGAATCACGCGGCTGGGCAAAGCCGTAGTCACAGTATCCGCCGTCAACCAGCGTCGCACAGGCTTCCTTCATCTCGTCCCATGTCTTCGGAATGGATACGCCGGCCTTGTCAAGCAGCGTCTTGTTGCAGTACAGAACCGGTGTGGACGAGCCCATCGGAAGGCAGGACAGGAACTTCTTTCCATTCTGATCCGACTCGTACATATAGATGAAACTGTTGTAGAAATCGTCCCGGGAAAGGCCGTCGTTCTTGTCCAGATAATCATACATATTGGCGACGATTCCCTCTGTGCCTGAAAGAAGGAACACCTGTCCGGTGCCGGACTGGATCAGATCCGGCCCGTTTCCGGCCGCAATGGCTGTCTGAGCGTTGGCAATGGAATCATAATAGCCGCCCTGATAGGTGGCGGTCACATGCACCTTGCTCTGGGAAGCATTGTAGCTGTCTACAATCGCCGCCAGGACCTCGCCGTTCTTGCCGCCCATGCTGTGCCAGAAATTGATCTCCACCGTGCTGCCGTCCGAGCTCTGAGATGCGGCTGCTTTGGTTGTCGCCGCTGCCGTGGTCGTACTGGATGCTGCCGCTGTTGTTTTGGCTGCCTCTGTTTTGGCGGTTGTCGACGCTCCGCCGCCTGCCCCGCCGCAGGCTGTCAGCCCCAGAGCCATTGACGCGCTCAGTGCCGCTGCCATAATCCGTTTATTCATTACATACCTCCCTTTTTTAATCACCCGCATTCTGACGCCGGGCTGTTTGAATTTGAAATGAAAGAACCTTACTTGATTCCGGTATAGGTGAAGGACTTGATGATATTTCTTGCCATAAAGAAGTAAATGATCAGAACCGGAATCACGAGGAACATGTTGCCGGCCATGATTGTGTTCCAGAACAGCGAGCCTTCTGTCGCCTTGAGTCTTGCGACACCGATTGTAATCGGGCGCACCGCGTCACTGTTGGTCATAACCAGAGGCCAGAAGTAATCGTTCCAGTGTCCGACAAATGAAAGCAGTATGACCGAAGCAACACCCGGACGGCTCATCGGAAGCATGATCTTCCACATGATCTGAAGGTCGGTGGATTTATCGAGTTTTGCCGCCTCAATGAGCTCATCCGGAACCTGCATGAAATACTGCCGCAGCAGGAAGATGCCGAATGCGTCCGTCATGTGCGGAATAATCTGCGACCAGAGCGTATCTATCAGATTCCAGTCTGACATCATGAAATAAATCGGGATAAACCGGATCTGAATCGGCATCATGAAGGCAATCAGAATAATGCCGAACAGTATATTCTTGCCCTTGAACTCCATCTTGGCGAAGGCGTATGCGGCCGGCACCATGATGAGCATCTGAAGTACAACGATCCCCACGATGATCAGCAGCGAGTTCCGGATATACAGCGGGAACGGGGCGCTGTGCCACGCATTCACATAGTTCTGGAATTGCAGCACCTTTGGGATCAGCGTCAGGCTCATCGACTGTGTCTCCGCGTCCGACTGCAGGGACACGGAAAGCATCCAGAGAAACGGGAAAATAAAGATAAACGAGACGATCAGTTTTAAAATCACCGAAATGACGGAACCAATTCTTTTTCTAACCTTATACATAGTATCTGCTCCCCCGATATCCGCTTCTCACTGGTAATGCACCCGTTTGGACAGGAGCCTGAAATAAATAACCGTAAGAACTCCTACCAGGACAAGAAGCACAATGCCAGCGGCACACGCACGTCCGATATTGCTCTCCCAGAACACCTGTTTATAGATGTAGTAAACAAGAACCGATGTCGCATTGTTGGGACCGCCATCTGTCAGAAGCCGGACGGTATCAAACACCTTGAACGATCCGATCGTCATGGTGATCATCACGAAGAACAGCTGTGGGGAGATCATCGGAATCGTGATCTTGCGGAGTGTGACACCGGCCCCCGCATTGTCAAGCGAAGCCGCCTCATAGATGCTGGCGGATATGCTCTGCAGCGCCCCGATGATGATCAGGCAGTAGTAACCGATTGCCTTCCAGCTTGCGACACCGACGACGCTGGGCATCGCCGTGCTGGAACTTGTCAGCCACGGAGAGGCCGGAAGCCCTACGGCCGTTAAGACCTTGTTAAACAGGCCGAAGGACGGGTTCATCATCATGGAGAAAACCAGGGCGATCGACACGGACGAGATTACATGCGGCATAAATGCAGCGCCCTGCGTGAACATCGTCAGATGCCCCTGCGATTTGTTCAGCCAGAATGCCAGGATCAGAGCACATGTCATGATGATGGCAAGCGTCGCTCCGGTGTAAATGAACGTGTTCAGCAGCGTCTTCTGAAATGCGCCGTTTGAAAGGAGATAGGAATAATTTTTCATTCCGACCCATTTTGTTTTCGATGTATCCAGCTGATTTACCTTCTGGAATGACCAGATCAGTACCTTGATGACCGGATAGATCGTGAACAGCCCGATTCCGACGAAGGCAGGGGCTATGTACAGGTACGGCTTGATCTTCTCTTTCCAGTTACCCCTGTGTCTTGTCTCAAGTTCCTCAGTATTGGTTGTGTTTTTTTTCATTCTGACCTCCTGCCAGCCTGCGTAAGCCCTGTCGCATCCTTACTGCAGTGCCAGGACCTGACGGCACAGATCCGGATACCGCGGATCATCCTCCCGGATCCGGAGCTGATCGTTTCCAAACAGGTAGATATTTTCCGGCTTTGCACCGATCCAGACCTTTTCTCCGACTGTGATGTCATCCTCTTCCGACCGGATGACCGATACATCGTCGTACATATCCCGGACGGAATAATGGATTTCGCTTCCGAGATCCTCTTTGGCCACCACCGTCCCGCTCGTCCGGTAACATCCCTGAGGCTCCTGGGTACTGATAATGCCCTTCTCCGGGCGGAAGCCAAGGACGTACTCCTCATTTCCGAACCTGCGGATGTTCATGGCCGGCGACCCGATGAAGCGGGCAGCAAAGAGATTGTCCGGATCCCGGTACAGCTTTCTCGGAGAATCCATCTGCATGATCTTGCCTTCATTCATCAGAACGATGGTGTCCGCCATGGACATCGCCTCAATCTGATCATGTGTCACATACACAAAAGTCGTCTTCAGCTTGTGATGGAGTTCGATCAGTTCAACGCGCATCTGTACTCTCAGCTTGGCATCCAGGTTCGAAAGCGGCTCATCCATCAGGAAGACAGAAGGCTGCTTGACGATAGCCCGCGCAAGAGCGACCCGCTGTCTCTGTCCGCCGGACAGGGCGTTCGGCTGTCTGTCCTTCAGTTCCTGAAGGCCGACCTTTTCACAGGCGTCATCAACCAGCTTTCTTCTCTTATCCTTAGGAATGTGATTGTTCTTCAGACCAAACTCAATGTTTTCATATACAGACATCGTCGGATAAATCGCATAGTTCTGAAAAACCATCGCGACACCGCGGTCTCCCGGTGCCACCTCGGAAATATCTTTTCCGTCAATGCACACCGTACCGGATGTCTGCGGGCCAATGCCGGCTATCATCCGCAGCAGCGTCGTTTTGCCGCATCCGGATGGCCCGACAAGCACCGTGAATGATCCGTCTTTGATCGTCAGATTCAGATTCTGTATGACGGTGTTGCTTCCGAATTTCTTCGTGACGTTCTTTAAAACAATTTCACCCATTTTGACCGGTTCCTCCCGTAGTATCCTGTTTGGGGCTGCTTATCCGATCCGCTTTCCATCCGGTGACCGCATGAGACATTTCCTTTTCCCCGCAGCAGAGATTTCCTCTGCGGTCCCGGAATACGTTCATAAATAAGCAGATTTTTAACAAACAAACATGTCGTCTCTTTTGTCACATTTTCCTGATTTTATGTGATTTCAGGGCATTAAGCTGATATTCGCGGCGCTCCATCGCCGTTTTTTGTTGTTTTTATATTTAGCACACCGGCATCCTTCATTCAAGATATTGAGCAAAGTCGATATCCATCTTGGAAAACGAAACGATTTTTCATTTAATAGTGAGCAATAATGAGCAGTTTCTTTCACGGCAGTTTTATGCTATACCAGCATTCTCAATCTGTTGTCAAAGAAACGTAAAATGTCTGTAAGATCAGCCGCCTTCACTAAAACAAGGAGCGGCCGCATGCCGCTCCCCGTTCCATACTATATCCCCCGGCCTTACAAGATGCGCCCTGTGCCGATTCAGTTCCCGCTTCCCGGATAGATCAGCCGGTCTCCCAGCCTGTTCACATATTCCGGATCCTCCGGCTTCTGATCCGTGACAACATAGTCAAGCCGCCCGATGGGAAATGATATAAAAAAGTAATCATGGTCCAGCTTCGTATGATCACACAGCAGGATATGTTTCTGGGAATGCTCATAAAAGGCCCGCTTCACGCCGACATTGGCGTCGCTGATTTCGGTGGCACCTTTCTGAAGGCTGAAGCCGGCGCAGGAGAAAAAGAAAACATCCGCATTCATCGAATTGATACTTTCAAGCGCCATATTCCCTGTCAGCTCATTCCACGGCGAGCGAAGAAAGCCTCCTGTGGAGAGAATCGTCAGCTTGCTGGTACTGCTCATCTCACTGAGAATCCCGATCCCATTGGTCGCAAGAATCACATCCGGAAAGTCGTTCAGCTTGGTCGCCAGAACGGCACTCGTCGAGCTGGAATCAAAGAAGTAGCTGGATGAAGGCTTTAAAAACCGGACAGCCAGATCTGCGATGGCCGATTTTTCCTTCAGCTGATGCATCCTGCGCAGTCTGGCGGGTTCATCAAAGGTACTGCCCTCCGTGAGTACCGCGCCGCCGTGAACCCGGCGGATATAGCCGAGTTCCTCCAGATAATTAAAATCTCTCCGGACTGTGCTGGGACTGATGTAAAACTTTTCCGCCACCTCCTCGACTCTCACCGTCGGATGCAGGCTGATGTATTCCAGAATTTTTGACTGCCTCGGATTATATGACGACATAGATATACCTCCTGTCACCGTTTCTGATAATTCACGATTGTTTATGCTCATAATTGAACACAGTTTTGCATTATCTGTCAACCTCGTTTTCAAATTTATCCGGCATCCTTGCAAAAAAATAGGGCAAATGTTATGAAACATACAGCAGCAGACTTTTCACAGACATTTCCAACACAGATCGGGCAGACCCCGCATCGGTAAGAATCGAGCAGATTCTTTCAGGAAGGAAATTATATGAGCAATACAATGATGGCGGCCAATCTCCACGGAATCGGAGATCTGCGCTATGAAGAAGTCCCCGTCCCGGAATGTAAAGAGGATGAGGTCATGCTGGATGTGAAGTACTGCGGCATCTGCGGTAGCGATGTCGGACGTGTGCTCAAGCGCGGCACATACCACTTCCCGACGATCCCGGGGCATGAATTTTCCGGCGTGATCTCCTATGATCCCAAAGGGGAATGGACCGGAAGGCATGCGACCGTATTTCCTCTGATTCCCTGCCGCAGCTGCGACATGTGTGAAAAAGGGCTCTACGAGCTGTGCCGGCACTATGATTACTACGGCTCCAGAAGAGACGGGGGCTACGCGCAGAAGCTGGCGGTCAAGCGCTGGAACGTCGTGCTGCTGGACGACTCCGTTCCGCTGGAGCAGGCAGCGCTCAGTGAGCCGATGGCCGTATCGCACCACGCAATCAGCCGTCTGCACATTCAGAAAGGCGAGACCATCCTGATCTCGGGTGCCGGCCCGATTGGCCTTCTGGCCGCCCAGTGGGCCGTCATCGCAGGTGCCTCAAAAGTATATCTGTTCGATATCGATAAGAAGAAAATTGAATACGCAAAGACGCTTGGATATTACGAGTACACAGACGACATTCAGACAGATGTCGTGCTGGAAGGAACCGGTAACGGGGAGGCGCTGGCCAGATGTCTGCGAGGCGTAAAGCCGTTTGGGCGGGTCGTGCTCATGGGGAACCCGGGCGGAGCGGTGGATCTGGCCCAGGCCGACTACTGGCAGATTCTGCGCAAGGAACTCACCGTTTACGGGACCTGGAATTCCGCATACCGGGAGGCCAGCAACGACTGGGCAGCCGTAGTGGACGCTCTGGAGAGTAAGACGATCCATCCGGATCTAGTCATCTCCCAGATCATGCCGCTTTCCGAGGTGAACAAAGCATTCTCCATGCTGACAGACCGCAATGTCTTCACCAACCGCATTGTACTGAAGATCGACTGAGAGGAGGTATCGCATGGCATCAAGAGCTTCGCAGATTTCCGTCTCCATGATGTGTGTCGACGTGACGCACACAAAGGACATGGTCCGCCTCATGGAGCAAAGCGGCGTGTCCTACTTTCATATTGATATTATGGACGGTGAATTTGTGCCGAACTTCTGCCTCGGCACCGACTATATCCGTCAGCTGCGGTCGATCTCAAAGGTCCCGATGGACATTCATCTGATGATTGAAAGTCCGGACCGCAAGCTCGATTACTTTGACATTGCACCCGGCGATTTCGTCTCCGTTCACTATGAGACGACCCGCCATCTGCAGCGCACGCTGCAGTACATCCGCGCGAAGGGCGCGAAGGCGATGGCCGCATTGAACCCCGCCACCCCGCCCGATGTTCTGCGCTATGTTCTGGATGATCTGGATGGTATCCTCATCATGACGGTCAATCCTGGCTTTGCCGGACAGAAGCTTATTCCTGCCACGCTGAGTAAGATCGAGGACACGCGCAGATGGCTGGATGAGACCGGGCATGAAGACGTGCAGATCGAGGTCGACGGCAATGTCAGTCTCACCAACGCCGTCAGGATGCGACAGGCCGGAGCGGATATCTTCGTGGCCGGAACCTCCGGACTGATCCACGACGGCGTCATGACAGAGGACGGGCTGGCAAGTTTTCGCAAGGCGATCACCTGAGGACACCCCTTTGGATGTGAGGATTCCGTATGTATATCGGTCTTGATTTTGGAACATTATCGGTGAGAGCCGTGCTCGTCAGGGACGACGGCACGGTTCTTTCTTCAGAAGTCTGTGAATACCCCCACGGCGTGATGAGCAGCGCGCTGGATGACGGGACACCGCTGCCGGAAGGCTACGCGCTGGCCGATCCGCGCGATTACATCTCCTGCATGAAGCAGGCCGTGCGCAGTGCCATCAGCAAGGCAGGCGCGGCGCCAGGCGACATTGCCGGGATAGGCATCGATGCGGCCAATTCCTCCATTCTTCCCTGCCGGGGTGACGGAAATGCGCTGCTCTTCTCTCCGGACGATCCGTCCGGGTCCCGGTGGGATTCCTGTCCGCACGCATACATCAAGCTCTGGAAGCATCACGGGGCGAAGCGGCAGATCCGGCAGATCGAAGCGCTGTATCACGCCGGCGGTCTCCCTTTGCTCGCGCGGTACGGCGGGAGCTGCAGCTATGTACAGGGCATCCAGAAGCTTCTTGAGACATATGAAGAGGCGCCGGAAGTCTTTGATGCAGCGGACCGCTTCTGTGAGGTCGGCGACTGGATCGCCTGGAGCCTGACCGGGCATCCTGTCGCCAGCATCTACTATCTGGGCTTTAACAACATGTGGGCGCGCGACCTCGGGTATCCGTCCCGGCAAGATCTTGACAGACTGGCTCCCGGATTTGGAAACGCGCTATACGACAAGTTCTTTCTCCCTCCTTCTGAGTTTGAGACTCCCTGCGGCTTTCTGACAGAGGAAGCCGCAGAAGAGCTCGGACTCATCCCGGGCACACCGGTCGCGACGCCTATGGGCGACGGCAACATCACAGGGCTTGTCTTTTGCAGAGCCCATCCTCATGCGATCGTATCCGTTCTCGGGACGTCGGTAGCCACTTCATTTGTCATGGACCGGCTGGTGGCTATGAGCGGGATCAACGGTGTGGTGCAGGACGGATATCTGACAGGAAAGGCATGTTACGATGCCGGAAGTCCGTGCATGGGCGATATGCTGGACTGGTTCACAAAAAGACAGGTCCCGCCGGACTACGCGGCTGCCGCCAGAGCGCATCAGGAAACCCTGCATGAATATCTGACGGAGCTGGCGGCAGAAAAATCCCCCTGGAACAACCCGCTCACGGTGCTTGACTGGTGGAACGGAAGCCGGAGTATTTTAAACGACCCGCGGCTCACCGGCTGCGTGACCGGATTCTCCCTCACGACGCAGCCGGAAGATGTGTATGGCGCGATGATCCAGGGGTGCGCCTGCAGTTACCGGAAGGCTCTGGAACATTTCGAGGCACAGGGCGCGAAGTTTGACGAGGTCATCCTGTGCGGCGGGATCGCGCAGAAGAACGCCTTTGCCGTCGGACAGTTCGCAAGCATCCTGAGACGCCCGGTTCTGGTTCCGGAATGGAAGGAGAGCGTCGCGGTCGGATCGGCTGTCCTGATCCAGAAAGCTGTCTGCAACGGGAGAAGCAGCATCGAAGATGCGCTGAACCATCACTTCCGGGAGGTCCTGCCCGACGCCGGTCATGGCGCGCAGTACGAAGCACTCTACGCCAGGTGGAGCAGACTTCACGATCTCATGGCCGGGCACCGGGATATACTGGAACCGGAGTTCTGAAAGCCTGCGGCTTCGTGAAATGCGTCCCTTACAAAGCAAAATCAAGCGGAAACCGGGATTTTCTCCCGGCTTCCGCTTTTCTTGCGCCTCTCGCGCGCGATGCGTCACAGTCTTGTCAGCAGTTCCCGAAGCTTCGCGTAGATCAGCTCGTGCCCCGCGTCGTTTGGGTGCAGGCCGTCCGGGTTGTAGCGCTCCTTTAACTCCGGGATGTTCGGATTCATGCCGCTCGTGCGGTACAGATCCAGAACCGGAAGCGCGTAGTACGCCGCGACTTCCTGTATGATATCGACGTACTCTTCCAGGCAGGCCACGCTGCGAAGCCCCAGCTCGTTGTAATCGCGGTGCTCATTCTCGCGGTGCAGCGGCGTCATGATGACGATCGGTTTCCCCGGATATTTCATGATCAGCGCGTGGTACAGATTGTGCAGTGCGCCGTAGAACGTGTCGTCTGTGCGGTCCGTGAAATGCCCGATCGCCGCGTCGCCGTGGCCGTAGTCGTTGGTGCCGCCGAAGACCGTGACGGCGTCCGCATCCGGGTCCATATCCGGCACGCGGGAAAGAAAGTAACGGTCCCACTTCGCGTGTTCCTCCGGCATCGGGACCTGCTGTCTCGCGATTCTGGTCCCGCCGATGCCGTACCCGCGGGCGATGACGCCGTCGCGCTTCTCCAGCAGTTTCCAGTACGCGTGGTCAATGTCGGATGTCCCATACGGTTCCGTGATGCTGTCACCCAGAAAATTGATCTTCGCGCCCTTGAGATTCATGATTTAGTCCTCCTCCTTATTTTTATCAGAAGTCCTTTTCGGACTTACATCGGATACATTGAAATTAGTTATGTTCAGAACATAGGCCGTCCTGCTGCTCTCGGGATTCTTCGTCAGATAGAACAGCTGAACGCAGAGTCTGCAAGATCCCCCTTCAAATCGGAATGTGCACTCCGGGCTGCTTTCTGACATCTTCCTGATCCAACCGGTCAGTCGGCGCGTGATGGATGCGTCTTCCACGCACACACAGTCTGTGCCGTCGATCTGCATGGAATTCCTCATTATTCGCAGTATCTGCGCATTGCCCCTGAGCAAGTGCAGATGGCTGCCGTCCCATTCCAGGACCGCTCTGCCAAGCCAGAGAGAAGCGTCAGCGTGAAAGAAATATCGATGGCTGAAGTCATTGGTGATGCTGACATTCACGACGGTTTGGTAATAGTCATCTATACTTCGGTTTGTAAGATCTTTCATGAACGATTTTTTCAGCAGCTCCTCCAGCGGCAGCGGTCTGCTGAAATAAAATCCCTGTATGTAGTTGATCCCCCACTGTCTCGCCAGCCAGAGCTGATCCTGCGTCTCGACGCCTTCCGCGATCATCATGCAGTCCGTCTCATGGCTGAGATCGACAATACTCTTGATGATGATCTGAGTCCTGCGGTTCGCAGAGCCGGTGAAAAACGACTGATCCAGCTTGATCCCCTCCACCTCATACTTCTGGAGCGATGAGAGGGAGGACTCCCCCACTCCAAAGTCATCCATCCACACCCGGTACCCCCGTGCGTGAAGTTCCTTTACAGCGCACTCCAGCGACTTTGCCCCCGCAAAAGCCGACTCCGTAATCTCGAACTGAATCTGCCGCTTCGGAATCCCGTGCCGGGTGACAATTCTGTCTATTTCCTCCGGCATGTCGATCACCTCGAAGTCCGTTCTGGACACATTGACATTGACAAAGAGCTTGTCCGGAAAGCTTTCTCTGTTCTCCTCAAGATTCCGGCAGACCATATCCAGAAAGTACAGATCCAGCCTGTAGACTTCTTTGATCTGTTCCAGATAGGGAATATAGTCGCCTGGCGGGATCACGCCTCTGTCCGGATCCATCCATCGGCTCAGCGCTTCAAAACCGCATACTTTCCCGCTGATCGAGCCGATGATCGGCTGATAATAAGGGATGATCCGGTTACCGGCGAGTGCATCCTGAAAATGACTGTGGATAAATGCAATCCTGTTTCTCTCTCTGTCCATCTCCGCATTGTAGAGGCAGAGATACCGGTCACCTTTGGAGACGTCCCTGACAGCGTCAGAGGCATACTTGGCCTTGAACATCCCGGTGATAAAATCAACGGGAGAATCGGAGACAAGATGATGATAGACTCCGATCCGCAGGATGACCGGGCGCTGGGTTCCCATGCGGGCAGTCTCTTCCTGAATACTGCGCATTCGGATGACGAATTCGTTCTCCGGTGTTGTGGAAAGCAGGACAAAGTGATCCACTTCCCGGTTGACAAGCGCAGCATTCGGAAAATATTTCTGAATAATCCGGCTGATCTGCTCCAGCACCTCATGTCCCCTGCGATAGCCGGCTGCCTCATTGATCTCCGAGTACTGGTTGATATTCATATATGCGATGCACCAGTCTTTTCCGGAAAGCTGTGCCTGGTCGAACGATCTGGCAACCTCATCCGTGCTTTTCAGCATCTCGAGAGCGGATGCACTGGCTTTGATCATCTGTACAGAATTCGCATCCTGGACGCGGATGCTGCCGAGAATTTTCTCGGTTTCATTATTCTTGGCCTGATACAGATAGCTGTCCGCAATGCGGATCAGATTCCGGAGTTCATCTTCGGTGTGCGGGATTCCTCTGCAGAATCCGATACTCACGGAAAGGTGCATGTTTCCATCATGTTCTTCATGAATACTCTGAAGTTTCCGGCAGAAGCTCTCCGCGTCCTGATCCGTGGAAATGATCAGGAATTCATCTCCTCCGTACCGATAGCACCGCTCGCCTTCTGCTTGAAAAGCTGTTCTGATGACATCTCCCAGCAGCTTCAATGCTCTGTCTCCGTAATCGTGGCCATACGTGTCATTCAGATTCTTAAACGTGTCCACATCCAGCAGCGCTACGCAGAGATCATGATTCAGATACCCCGAATAATCGTTTCGGAGGGCGGTGCGGTTCAGCAGCCCGGTGAGTCCGTCCGTGCGGCTGCTTTTATACAGTTCATCTTTCCGCCGCTCAATGGAGAATTTCGTATTTTCATACTGAAGGAACATCCTCCAGCGCGCCTCATTTACAGTACCGCATATGATATGAAGTGCGATAAGATCGACAAGATCCTGCCAGGCGATCTGATTGGGGATCGTGTGCAGCACCAGGATCATACTCACGATATTGACTGCCGCGTTTCGGAAAAACACAATCCCGTCTGTGTTCGGCAGCAGATAGATTATCGACGTGACAAGAATGTACTCGAAGAAAAAGCTGCTTCCTGCCTGTGTTGTATAAAATGTCATACTGGCAAGGACCATATTGATCCCCATAAACCAGTAAAAAAAGCTCTGGTGGCGCCTCCGGTGATCCGTTTTGAGCAGCCTCCGCTCCCGCAGGATAAACAGCAGAGATATGAAATTGACGACAAAAATCAGGAAATACACGAATAAGGCGATGTTACTGCCAACCTGCGCTCCCCCGGCAAAAGGGGCTGCCGTTCCGATCATCCCGATGAATGACAGAATGCAGAGCAGAGCTCCCGCAGCCGTGCAGAAATACAGATTGTGGCTGTAATAATTTTCCTGTATAGGCTGAGGCTGCCGGTAGATGGCATTATCAAAAGTTATATATCTTTTTATGGAAGATAATACATTGTTCATAGCAATA
>OCTW011448260.1_pt1 | contig 22446 bp, 14 predicted proteins | sample 1539671 | NCBI WGS metagenome assembly OCTW01 (sample SAMN02144230, study PRJEB22623) | gut metagenome | biome: sheep rumen | host: Ovis aries | place: New Zealand
CGGATGATGATGTTCGCGCGGATCACATCAAAGCTCTTCTGAGCCTTGCCATAACGCGCAAACATCGGGAAATCTCCTAAAATACCCGAGTTATCGAGGAAAAACTTCATCTCAGAGGAGGAAAGAAACGCGGTCTTCCCCTGCTTTTTCTCTAGCAATTGGAAGAAATCCATGATCATTCCTCGCTTGCGGCGCCAAGGATCGTAGTCCCGTAAATCGCCGCGGTTTCGGCTCGCAAGATGCGTCTGCCTAGCCCAACAAAGGTAAAGCCGTAGTCGCTAGCAAGCGCGACTTCATCATGCTCGAATCCGCCTTCTGGGCCGACCACGAACAAAACGGATTGATGCTTGGATAATTTGACTGCTTCTTTCCAAAGCGAATCATTTCTGCCCGCCTCGCCTTCATAAGCGAATAGTTTCACATCGTATTGAAGAGAGAGCAAATCGGTAAAATCGCAGATTGGCTCGATGGAAGGAACCATATCGCGTCGGCATTGTTTCGCCCCTTCTTGGGCGATTTTCTCGAAGCGGGCTTGTTTCTTCTCGGATTTATCTTGGACGTTGACGATGCATCGTTTGGAGATGAAAGGTATGAAATGAGATGCGCCGAGCTCGGTGCATTTAAGGATAATAACTTCGTTTTTATCGCCTTTTAGCAAAGCGAAAGCAACCGTCAAATCGATATCGAGCTCACGTTTATCTTCGATTTTCTTTAGCACCGAAATCTCAAGAGGTTCCAAGGAGAGAATCTCGCAAAGATAGGATTCTTTTTCTTCGGAAACCTCGATTCTCTCGCCGACTTCTCCGCGACGGACATCGACGAGATGATGTACCTGGTCGCCCGCAAGAATGGCTTTGCCGTTGACAATGGTTCCAAAGTAATGCTGCATATTATCTCAATAGCTCCCCATTTCCGTCTTTCGGTGAGACATCAAGCCCCAAGCGAATCACAAAGATGATACCAATAATATAACAAACTGCAAAAGGGATGAGGAACGCAAGCGCGTTCGGAAAAACGGTGAAGAATAAGGCAAACCCAACCCCAAAGGTGATCACCAAGGTGGAGATGAGCTCGATGATGCCGTATTTCTTGAAGCCAAGATAAAACCATTGGGCTCCAAAATAGCCTAACGTAGCCCCTAACGCCAAAGCGGTCGCCTTCTTTTTGGAACGATAAAGCTCGCCCTCCGCCTTCACGCCTTGGAAAGCCCTGGTGATATCTAGGGTTTTATAGGTGTCATCGATGGGGTGCGCGCCGCCGCAATGGGGGCAAATATCGGAGTCGAAACGCTCGATATCTTTATGACAATACTTACATTTCGCCATGCAGGAAAAGTATATAGCCTATTGTGCTTCCCTTAAAGGGATAATCGAAGGAATGAAGCGTTTTGAAGCGCTTTCAGGAGGATAGATAAAGCAAAGGCGCTTGCCGAAGCAAACGCCATGAAGCTTATTTCTTGAAACGGGATCTCCACTTCGCGTATTCGCTGTCCTTCTTATCGGTTTGATCTTTGAAGGCGCTGAGCAATTCGCGCTGAGAACGGGACATTTTCGAAGGCGTCATCACCTTGATGTGGATGTATTGGTTGCCTGGTCTGCCCGTGCGGAGGTCTTTGATGCCGTGATCTTTGATTTTTAGAATCTGGTCCGGCTGCGTTCCTTCTGGAATCTTGACCGAGACATCGCCATAAACCGTTGGAACGTCAATCGTGCATCCAAGCGCGCAATCAACGAAGGAAAGCGGGACATCAAGATGAACATCATTGCCATCGCGGCGGAAATCGCTATGCGGGGCGATCAGCACTTCGACATAAAGGTCGCCGTTTGGGCCTCCATTGGAGCCGCGGCCGCCTTTTCCTTGGACGCGAATCTGCTGACCAGCATTGATGCCAGCCGGAATATTGACGGTCAATTCGCGTCTAACGCGGGTATAACCTTCGCCTTTGCAGGTGTGGCATGGATCTTTGATGATTTTGCCTTTGCCATGGCAATGAGGGCATTCTTGCTCGGATTCAACAACCCCGAAAATCGTGCGTTGCTGGGCCGAAATCGTGCCGCGACCGCCGCAATATGGACAAGTGGTCATCGCCGATTCGCTTTCTGCCCCTGACCCATGGCAATGGGAACATGGCTCATCATAGGTGACCGGGATGTTGACTTTCGTGCCTAAGACGGCATCCATGAAGGAAATGCGGATACGGGTGAGGGTGTCCTCGCCTTTGCTAGGAGAGGTTGAGGCGCGTTGACGTCGGCGTCCACCGCCGAAGAAACTGGAGAAAATATCGCCCAAATCGACATCGCCGAAACCACCGGAAGCAAATCCTTGCCCGAATGGACCGCCATTGCTGCCGCCTTGCTCGAAGGCAGCAAAACCGAATTGGTCATATTGAGCGCGCTTTTGATCGTCATAAAGGACGTCATAGGCTTCCTGGACTTCCTTGAATTTCTCCGGAGCGTCTGGTGATTTGTTGATATCGGGGTGGTATTGCTTGGCTAGTTTGCGGTAGGCGGATTTGATCTCGTCTTTGGAAGCGGATTTGCTGATACCCAGCACTTCGTAATAATCGCGTTTATTCGCCATAGTTGCCCTCCTTTCTTAGTCGGAAGAAATCGGCATGGGACGGAATTCCATGCCGATTCCAAATGTTTTAGATTAGGTTATTTCGCGTCAGTGAAGTCGGCATCGACCACATCGTCTGGTCCTTGCTGACCTTCTTGCTGCTGGCCTTGGTTGCCGGCATCGCCGCCTTGCTGTTGCTGTTGCTGAGCATAGGCTTGGGAAGCCGCATCCTCGAGTCTGCCGACGATTTCGCGGAGTTTCTCGATGTCTTTGGCTGCGATGGCGCCGCTGGCTTCGTCGCGAAGCTTGGTGAGTTGCTCTTTTTGAGCCGCATCCATGCTGTCGCCTTTTTCTTGGAGAGCGTTGTTGATTTCATCGACATAGGTTTGGGCCTTGTTGATGATTTCGGCGTCGCCTTTTCTCTTCTCGTCGGCGGCTTTGTTCTCTTCCGCTTCCTTGATCATGCGATCGATATCGGATTTGGAGAGGCCATTGCTGCCAGAGATGGTGATATCCGCGGTTTGCTGGGTATCAAGGTCTTTGGCCGAGACTTTGACGATGCCGTTGACGTCGATATTGAAGGTGACTTCGATGCGTGGCTGGCCACGGCGGGCTGGACGGATGCCAGAAAGGGTGAAGTTGCCAAGAAGCTTGTTGTCATGGGCCATTGGACGCTCACCTTGATAAACCATGATGTCGACGGCAGGCTGATTGTCTTGGGCCGTGGAGAAGATCTGGCTCTTGGTGGTTGGGATGGTCGTGTTCCTTGGGATAAGCGGGGTCATGACGCCGCCGAGAGTTTCAATACCAAGGGTAAGCGGGGTGACGTCGAGAAGGACAACGTCCTTGACATCGCCTGCGATGACCGCGCCTTGAAGGGCTGCGCCCATGGAAACGGCTTCGTCTGGGTTGACCGAGAGGTTGATGTTCTTGCCGGAGATGCGCTTGACCATCTCTTGGACGGCTGGCATACGGGTGGAACCGCCGATCATCAGGATATCGCCGATTTCATTGTAGGAAAGTCCGGAATCCTTGAGGGCTTTTTCCATTGGGATCTTGCAACGGTCGAGCAAATGACGGGTAAGATCTTGGAATTTGGCGCGGGTGAGAACGGTCTCGAAGTTGATCGGACCATTGGGGCCCATACCGATGAATGGGAGGGAAATCGTGGTCTCAAGGGAGGAAGAGAGCTCGATTTTGGCGCGTTCTGCCGCGTCGATGAAACGTTGACGGGCCATCTTATCGTTAAGATCGCTGCCGGTTTCGATTTTGATTTGGGCGTGGATCCAATCCGCGACCGCATTGTCCCAGTCGTCGCCACCGAGGTTGGTGTCGCCGGAGGTGGACAAGACTTCGAAGGTGCCATCGCCGATATCGAGGATGGAGACGTCAAGGGTGCCGCCGCCGAGGTCGAAGACGAGGACTTTTTCGGATTTATCGTGTTCCAAGCCATAGGCTAAGCAAGCCGCGGTTGGCTCGTTGATGATACGGACAACGTCCAAACCTGCGATGGTACCGGCGTCTTTGGTGGCCTGACGCTGGGCGTCATTGAAGTAGGCTGGAACGGTGATGACCGCTTTGGTGATGGTCTGGCCGAGGTTCTTCTCAGCGTAGGATTTCATGTAAGCGAGGACCTTGGAAGAGATCTCTTGCGGGGTGAAATCCTTATTGAGGCAGCCGATGTGGAACTTCTCAGGTCCGCCGATTTTACGCTTGGCCGAGCCGACGGTGTCGGGGTTGGTGATGGCCTGACGCTTAGCGGCGTTGCCGACGATTTCCTCGCCGCTGCCTTTGAAAGCGACCACGGATGGGGTGGTATTGGTGCCTTCTGGGTTAGGGATGACTTTGACTTTGCCGTCAGCTTGCATATAAGAGATGACGGAGTTGGTGGTACCGAGGTCGATACCGACGATGATTTCTTTTGCCATATGTTGAATCTCCTTTCGCTTGTTGATCAAGCTTGATTAGAAATGGTGCTTTCTTCGTTACTGTTGGTTTCTTCTTCGACCGGTTCTTCCTTCTTTTCCTCGACCGGAGCAGGCTTTTTGGAGACCTGCACCATGGCGGGACGGATGAGTCGATCGTGAAGTTGGTAGCCTTTTGCGTACACTTTGGTGATCGTATTGGGGGCCACCGATTCATCTTCCACCGCATCGACGGCTTGCATGAATTTGAGGTCATAGGCTTCCCCGACTTTTGGGGTGATTTCCTTTAATCCTTCATCCACCAGCGCGTTGACGATTTGGTTATAGATGTAAGTGAATCCGATTTGGTAGGCTTGCGCTTCCTTGGTTGGGGCTGGATTCTCTAACGCCATATGGAAGGCATCTAGAGAAGGAAGCAATCCAGAGAGGAATCCTTCGGCCCGGTAACGGATGGCGGAACGGGATTCTTCTTCCAGTGCCCGGCGGAGATTTTGCATGTCCGCATAGGCTTTGTAGTACTCGTTTTTCCAATGCTCGGAATCAGCCTTCGCTTTCTCTAGCTGTTCCACTACCTTGGCGTACTCTTTGTATTTGACTTTCTTGCCTTTTTTGGCATCTTCTTCCTCCTCTTCAGGAGCGGGTTGTTCTTCTTCTATGCGTCTTTCTTCTTCCATGCTGCATCTCCTTCCTTGGAGAAGTATTGCTCTAACGCCTCTTGCACATAACGCAAGGTCGCCATGGCTTTGTCGTAATCCATGCGGGTTGGGCCGACGAGATTGATCGAGGTGCCCTCTCCGCCTGGGATGGTAAGCGAGGCAGATAGAATCGTCATGTCGCCGAGTTCAGGGTCGTCGGCGCCGATTTTGACCTGAATGCCATCGTTTTCCACCGGGGCTTCTTCCAATGCTTTGCGAAGTGCCTCTGGGTCATCGAGCAACCCAAGCACTTTGCGGAGTTTTTTCGCATCTTCTGCAAATTCTGGCTGATCGAGGAGGTTTTCCTTGCCATAGAGATCCATTCTGGCGGATGCAAACCGCAAGAAGGCTTCTAGAATGGCTTGGTAGATCGCGTCTTGTCCGATCAGATAATCGGTCAAGGCCGGCCTCATGGCTTCCATTTTGGCCACCAATTCGACGATTGGGGTGCCTTTGAGTCGGTCGTTGAGGAGGATCATCGATTTGGATAAGTCATCCAGCGATACGCCTTCGTCGATGATGAAGGTTTTGTTCTCGACATAGCCTTGGTCAGTGACGAATACCGCGGTCGCGGCCGAATTTCCAAGCGGGATCAGCTGCACGGAGACGAGCTTTTCCTGATTGGCTTTCGGCCCTAAGACGATGGAAGCGAGGTTGGTCATGTTGGAGAGGATCTGGCAGGATTGCTTGATGATCTCTTCCGCCGACTGGGCTTTCTTCTCCAAAACCGAGGCAAGGGCGAATTTGACTTGGCTATCAATGCGTTCTTCACGCAGATGATCGACATAGTACTGGTAGCCTTTTGCCGAGGGGATACGTCCGCTGGAGGCGTGGGTTTTCTCAAGATATCCTTCTTTTTCAAGCCCGTTCATCTCGGCGCGGATGGTGGCCGATGAGTACTTGAGTTTGTATTCATCGAGCAACGTCTGACTTCCGACGGGTTGAGCGGTTTTGATGAAATGCTCCACGATGAGCTTGAGGATGGTTTCGCTTCGTGTCATGCCTCCTCCTTTCTAGCAGTCTTTGCTTTCGAGTGCTAATAGCATTATAGGAATCTCGTTAGCACTGTCAAGAGCAAAGTGCTAAATCTTTTTTTTAAATATTGCGCGTGTGGGTAGTTGCGCACGTGTTGCGCACTACGCAAATGTGCGTGCAAGAATTCGAGAACGAGGTTAAAATAACTAAAATCTACCATCATGAGGTATTGTTTATGAAACATGGTCCTATTGCTGTTTCATCCGAAGAACTCGGTATTTTTCTTTCCTGCTCCGAGCCGACCTTAGCCTATAACCTTCCTTTGCTTTTGCCTTTAGGCAAGAATGGCTCTTTTGATAAAGCCAAAGATGCGATCGCCAAAATCTTTGCAAAACACCCCTATCTTGATTGCCAGATGCATATGGAAAAAGACGGCGGGATTTCCAAAAGCATCGTCCCTCAAAACTTCGAACTGAAAGAAGAAATAGTCGATGTCCTCGATAAACCCGCTTTGGTTCAGCCATTTGTTTTAATCGACGCCCCGCTTTATCGCTTCCGTTTCTTAAACACCAAAGAAGGAAGCTTTTTATTCGCCGATTTCCACCACACCTTGATGGATGGCTTCTCCTTGAAGATGTTCTTGGATGAATTCGCCTTGGCCTATGATGGCAAATCCATCGGTGAGCCCGAAACCTATAACGGCATCGATGACGCCGAAGCAAAAGCGGCGCACCGCAACAACAAAGACGCCTTTGAAGCCGATAAAGCCTACTTCAAAGAGCATTATGATGGGATCGATGTCGATTCCTCCTTCATCGAGGACAAAAAAGACCCTGAGGTCAAATACGCTCGATTCTCTTGGACCTTGCCTCATTTAAAAGACGGCCAAGTGAAGAAAATCTTAGAGAAATACGGCATCCGCCGCTCTTCCTTCTTCCTTGGCGCTTACGCTTTGGCGTTATCGCAAGCCACTTTCTTAGACGAAGCCTTCTTCCTCACCGTCAATAACGGCAGAAGCGAACAAGGCAAGAAATCTTACGGCATGTACGTCAAAACCTTGCCCTTCTACGTCAAATCCACTAGTCAAGGACCGATTGATGATTTCTTACGTCAAATCGACCAGCAGCAAAAAGACACGATTGCCCATTCTGGCTATAGCTATTCCGATTTCGTCGCTGACATCGGCGCGACCGCCGAAAACTTATTCTCCTATCAAGGCGACTATTATTACCAAACCAATCTGCAAGGCAAACTCACGCCAATCGAAGTCATCGAGACGCCTGATGGCAAACAGAAGACCGCACTTGAATTATTCCGCGATGGCGAAGATTTCCTCTTCCACGCCGAATACCGCGCCGACCTCTATGATGACGATAGCATCCGCGCTTTCTTAAGAAGATTCGAGCATTTCGCGTTAGAAATGCTCGTTAAAGAAAACATCGAAGACATCGATCCTTGCGATGAAATCGATCGCGAATATCTTGCCAAATACAACCAAAAAGACACTTCTGGCTACGACTTCGATTTGGATTTCGTCGCGGTCATCCAAAAGCAAATCGAAACCAAGAAGCAGCAAGATGCGATCGTCGCTGGCCCAAAGCACATCAGTTATGAGAAACTCGGTGAATTGTCCGATAAAATCGCCGATTACATCCAAAAGATGGGCTTAGGGAAAGACGATGTCGTCTCGATTCTCATCAAGCGTCATGAATATATGGCGATCGGCCCAATCGGCGTCTTGAAAGCCGGCTGCGGCTATCAGCCTCTTGACCCAGGATACCCCGATGAAAGGCTTTCTTTCATGGTGCAAGACGCCGAGGCCAAATTGCTGATTGCTGACCGTGGATTAGAAAGCCGCGTCTCAGGGTACAATGGTCCCATCCTTTATGTCGATGAAATCCCAGGTCTTCCATCTTTGAACTTGCCTCGCCCCCAAGTTGGAGGAGATGGTCTAGCCGTCATGCTTTATACCTCTGGCTCTACCGGCAAACCCAAAGGCGTTCAATTAGAGCGTCATAACCTTTCCGCCTACGTCCAATACGTCAAGAAAGAGAATCACATCTTTGAAAATAGCAGAGCCGCGACCTATGCTTCCTTTGGCTTTGACGCGAATATGGGTGACGTTTTATCCGCCTTATTCTGCGGCATTCCTATCTATATCATCGACGAGGAGATGCGTTTGGATTTGAAGCGCGTCAACGCCTATTTCGAAGAAAACCATATCACCCATGGCATGTTCACCACCCAAGTCGGGCGTCAATTCGTCGAGGATTATGATAATCATAGTCTTGTCCATTTGATGGTCGGGGGCGAGAAACTCGTCCCAGTCGCCCCAAGAAAGAACTACTTGCTTGTCAATGGCTATGGCCCGACCGAATGTACGGTCATCATCACCGCCTTCATAGTCGATAAAGAATATCACCGCGTCCCGATCGGAAAGGGGCTCCCCACCAACCACTTATTCGTTTTAGACAAGAAGATGCGTCCACTTCCTTATGGGGTGCCTGGCTTCTTATACGCTTCAGGTCCGCAGGTTGGAAGAGGATACAAGAACCGGCCGGAAGAAAACGCGAAGGCGTTCATCGAGAACCCCTTCGAAGATGGTATGTACAAGAAGATGTATTATACCGGCGACGTCGTCCGCTTCTTAAAAGACGGAACCGTCGATTTCATCGGAAGAAAAGACGGACAGGTCAAGATCCGCGGCTTCCGTATTGAAACAAGCGAGGTCGAGCGCGTCATCCGTGACTTCCCAGGGGTCAAAGATGCGACCGTCAATGCTTATCCTGCCGCTAGCGGAGGCTCTTATTTGGTCGGTTATGTCGTCGGCGACGATCAACTCGACTTAGAAGCCATCCAGAAATTCATTTTGGAGCGCAAGCCCTACTACATGGTGCCTGAGGTCATGATGCAGATCGATAAGATCCCGCTCAACCAGAATAGCAAAGTCAATAAGCGCGCCCTTCCTCAGCCTAAGCGTCAGAAAAAAGACGTCGTTGAGGCGGAAACGCCAACCGAACAAGCCATCCTTGATATTGCCAAAAAGGTGCTTGGATACGATGAAATCGGGGTTACCAACGATCTTTATGAAGCCGGTCTTACCTCCATTTCCTCGATCAAATTCATCACCTTGGTCTCGGAGCAAACCGGAGCCGACTTCACCGTCGCCATGCTCCGTGATGATGCGACTGTCCGCGGCATCGCCAAGAAACTAAAGAAGGATGAAATTGAAGATAACAAGGAAATCTTAGATGATTATCCACTTACGAAGACCCAACAAGGCATCTATGTCGAATGGTTCTCTCGTCCAAAATCCACGGTCTACAATATCCCGCTTCTTTATAAGCTTTCCCCAGCCCTTGACTTGAAGAAGTTAGAGCAAGCAATCGTCGCCGCGATCAATGCCCATCCATATCTAAAAGGACATCTTAAGGTCAATGAAGCGGGCGAGCCTCGCGTTGTGCCAGCCCTTGATGATGAAGTCAAAGTCGAAAGCCTCGGCGAACTTCCTTCTCCATTCGCTTTGACTCCTTATGACCTCATGAAAGGCCCATTCTATCAAGCCAAAATCTATCGCGGCAAAGAGAACTATCTCTTCCTTGATACCCATCACCTTGCTAGCGATGGCACCTCTTTAGCCATCTTGATGGAAGATATCGATAAAGCCTATCTCGGTGAGGATATCGAAGCAGAAAAGCGCGATGGATTCCAGATTGCCTTGAAAGAAACTCGCGATGCGACCAAGGAAGTGCTCGAAAAGCAAAAAGCCCATTATGCCTCCTTCCTTGATGGCGTCGACTGCCTCGCTTTGCCAAGAAAAGAATATGACCTACCAAATGAAGAGAAGCCTTGCGAAGCCGATGTGAACCTTGCGCTCGGCAAAGAGAAAGTCAAAGCGTTCTTGAAAGAAAAAGGACTCAGCGTCAACGGATTCTTCAATGCCGTATTCGCCTATGCTTTAGCCACATTCGATGGCAACGAAGACGCCTTGTTCACCTCGATTTATTCAGGACGCGACTCCTCCTTTACCGCTAGAAGCGTCACCATGATGGTAAAGACCTTACCCGTGTATGCGAAAATCGATCAAAAGCAATCCTGCGTCGACTTTGTCCGCGATCTTTCCAAGCAAATCGAAACCAGCGAGCAAAGCACGCTTTATTCCTTTGCCGAGGCAAGCCATGACTTCGGCATCAAAGCCGATGTCATGTTCGCTTATCAAGGCGATGGTTTCTTGCCAAAAGAAATCGGCGGCGAGAAAGCCGAGCTCATCCACCTTAACGGCGATGAAGTGAAAGCCCTCTTCAGCGTGGACTGCGTCGAAGATCCTGCTTGCTACCGCCTCCACTTCGAATACCCAAGCAACCTCTATTTGGTTAAGACCATGGAAACCTTCGCCAAGCTCTTCAATAACGTCGCTTGCGGCTTCCTTAGCAAAGTTAGCTTAGGCGAAATCTGCTTCGTCGATGAAGAAGACAAAAAGCAAATGGACGTCTATAACGCGACCGAAGTCGATCTCCCGTACATGGATTATCTCCATTATTTAGCGGATTCGGTGGCAAAAAACCCTGCAAAACCCGCTTTAATCGCGATCGACGAAACCTTGACCTATGCCCAGTTTGATGAACGCACCAACCAAGTCGCGAATGCCTTAGCTAAACTCGGGGTTGGCAAAGAAGACAAAATCGTTGTCATGCTCCCGCGCATTGCAAACGCCTACGTTGGAAGAGAAGGCGTCTTGAAATCGGGTGCTTGCTTCGTTCCGGTTGACCCAGCTTATCCAGATGAACGTATCTTGATGATCATCGAGGATTCCGAGGCCAAATACGTCTTGACCACAAAAGAGCTCTACAAGCAGAAGCATCCAACCTATAAGGACACCAAGTTCTTGCTCATCGAGGATATTCTCGCCACTGCACCGAAAGATGCCTTACATGTTGAAATCGATCCGCATTCTCTTGCCTATTGCATCTTCACTTCTGGCTCCACTGGCAAGCCAAAGGGCGTCATGATCGAGCATCATAGCCTTGCAAACTATGTGGCCAATGTCGCTGCTAACCCGATTGTCGATGAATACGCGAATATCTCCACTGTCGCGGCCTCGTTAGCATCATTAAGCTTCGACCTTTCTGTGCAAGAAGAATTCATCCCACTTGCTAACGGCATGACCATCATGCTGGCGAGCGAAGACGAGATCTTGAACCCAGTCTTGCTTGCTAAGCGCATGAAAGAGAATCACGTCGACATCATCACCACCACCCCGTCTTATGTAAATAACGTCCTGGATATCGAAGATGTCATGGACGCGTTCCGCGATTTGAAGGTCATCGACCTCGGCGCAGAAGCGCTTCCTGCCTCGATGATTCAAAAGATGCGCGAAAAGGGCATGAAATGCTTGATTCATAATGGCTATGGGCCAACCGAAACCACGGTTGCCTCCACCATGGACGATGTCGTTTCCAGCCGCATCACCATCGGCTTCCCAATCGCCAATACGAAGACCTATATCATCGATAGCTTGCTCCGCCGCCTCCCATTTGGCGCGGTTGGTGAGCTTCTGATCGGCGGCGAGGGCGTTTCCCGCGGCTATGTCCATAGAGAAGACCTCAACAAAGAGAAATTCATCACCTTCGAAGGCGTTTATGCCTATCGCTCTGGTGACCTTGCCCGTATCAATTACGACGGCAGAATCGAATTCTTCGGCCGTAAAGATAACCAGGTGAAGCTGCGTGGTCTTCGCGTCGAACTCGATGAGATCGAAAACGCAATGCAATCGTATCCTGGCATCTCGCACGCGATCGTCTTGGTCAAAGAAACCAAGGAAGAAGGCCAATTCTTGGTGGGTTACTACTTAAGCAAAGAAGAAATCCCAGTTGCTAGTCTCAAAGAGCATCTAGGGAAAACGCTTACCCCATACATGATTCCAAAGGTCTTCATGCACCTTGATTCCATCCCGATGACCAATAACGGCAAAGTCAATAAGAAAGCCTTGCCAGACCCCGTCGTCACCAAAGACGCCTCCAAAAAGAGCGCACGTCTCCCTCGAAACGCCACCCAAGAGATCCTCTTTGATATCTTCAAGCACGTTCTTGGCGTGGATGAGCTTTCTATCGATGATGACTTCTTCGATCTTGGCGGCACTTCCTTAAGCGCCTCTAAGGTCACGATGCTTGCCATGGAAAAAGGCCTCCCCGTCTCTTATAGCGACGTCTTCGATAACCCCACGGTCATCGATTTGGCGGCCCACTGCATGGCGATGGAAAAAGGCGGAAAAGCCGAAGTCAAAGAAGAGCAACTTCAAGCCACCGAAGAAGGCTTGGAGCACAATGTCGTTGCCGAAGTCGACGATATCGTTGCAGATCGCGCCTCTTTCTCCAATATCTTGCTCACCGGCGGAACCGGCTTCCTTGGCATCCATATTCTTCATGAGCTATTGATTCATGGCGATGCGAACATCTATTTGCTCGTCCGTGGCAATGAGAATATCTCAGCCGAAGATCGCTTAAGCGGATTATTAGAGTACTATTTCGACGATCCATTCGAGCATGAACTGGGCAACCGCATCCACATCATCCAATCCGATGTCACCCATCCGGATTTGGTCAAGCAACTCAAAGATGTCACCTTCGACCTCATCATCAACTGCGCGGCCATCGTCAAGCACTTCTCCAATTCCGATGTCATCGAGAAAGTCAATCTCGGCGGGCTGAAGAACCTCATCGAAGTTGCCTTAGACCATCAGTGCCGATTGGTGCAGGTTTCTACCCTATCGGTCGCGGGTGAAAACGTCGATAACAAGTTCCCCAAGACCAAACGCATCCATGAAAACGAGATCTTCTTCGGACAAAGCATCGACAATAAATACATCAATTCCAAGATCAAGGCGGAACAAGCCCTCATCGAAGCGGTCAATCAGCGCGGACTAGACGGCAAAATCATCCGCGTTGGCAACTTGATGGGACGTGCACGCGATGGGCAATTCCAAGTCAATAGCGGCACGAACAACTTCATGGCCACGATCCGCGCCTACAAGAAGCTTGGCGTCTTCCCAGTCTCCATGGCTGACGTCACCATCGACTTCTCGCCGATCGACGAAGTCGCGAAGACCATCATCCTTCTTTCCACCGCAGCGAAGAAATTCACCATCTTCCACTCCGCGAACAGCCACGAAGTCGAATATGGCGATGTCATCGAGGCGATGAATGCCTATGGCTATCCGATCAAGATGGTCGATGACGCGACCTTCATGGCATCTCTTGCCGACTATATGAAGGATGAATCCAGGCAGATGGACGTTTCTTGCCTCATCTCTTATAACTCCTCCGATGCCTCGACCCGTGATTATATCCTTTCCGATAACACCTTCACCATTAAGGCATTGTATCGCTTAGGCTACCACTGGCCGATCATCGAAGAATCGTATCTTGACCGTTCTATCTACTCCCTCGATACCTTGGGATTCTTCGAATAAGGAGCTAGCATGGAAATATCCTATAAACGAAACGATAGAATCATCCGGAGGAAGTTCTACCAATATCTCATCCCGACCGTCTTGATGGTTATGGCGATGCAATTTGGCTCCCTCGTCGAAGCCATCTTGATCGGCAACCTCATCGGGCCGGACGCTTTAAGCGCATCTTCTTTGGGCTTGCCGGTTGTCTTCTTGGTGGAATTGCCTGGTATCGCCATTGGCACGGGCGCAAGTATCGTCGCCTCCAACTTCATCGGGAAGCGACGCATAGAAGACGCCTCAAAAGTCTTCAAGTTGAGCCTTGTTTCGGTTTTCTTGATCTCTTTGCTGCTTATTCCTGTTGGCATCTTCGGTAGCGACGGAATCGCCACCTTATTTAGTGGCAACTTCCCTTCTTTGATCCCGATGGTGTCCCAATATATTAGGGTTTATTTCTGCCAGGCGGCAATTTTGAATGTCGGCATTTTGATTGCCTACTTCTTGCCTTCTGATAATAGCCCTACCTTGGGTGCCCTTTATTTCATCATCTCCAACATCGTCCATATCTTGGCCCTGGTTCTATTTGCCTTCATCCCTGGCTGGACTGCCGAATTAAAGATGATGGGTGCTGGGCTTTCGACGGGCATCGGCATGCTTTCTGGCATGGTCGTCATCATCCCATATATCAAGTCCAAACGCCGCATGGTCGATTTAAAAGCCAGCTTGAAGGGCTCAATGCACTTCATGAAAGACATTCTTCGCGCCGGAAGCACATCTGCCGCGATGGATGTTCTCTCGTTTGTCTTCTATTTGGTGCTTAATTTCGCCGCCGTCGCCTTCTTGACGGAACAAGAAATGCCTGCCTATGCGATGTTATCGAACATTTCCTTCGCGGTTGACCTCTTTATTTTGGGTCCACTGCAACTGATGTCTTCGGTTATTCCGGCTCTATTTGGCGAAAAGGATTTCTTCGGATTGAAATCGATATGCCGAAGGGTCATCATCCTCGTATCAAGCATCACCGCGATATTGACGGTTTTGTCGCTTGTCTTCCCGCAGTTCTTCTTCTTTGTTTTCAACGTGAACTTGAATGAAGTGGTTGACGGAAGCAAGGTTGACCCGCTTTTAGCGGTAAGAATTTACGCATTGTGTTTCATTATCTATGCGGCCAACAAGTTTTTCATGTACTATTATCCTGCGATTTTGGTCAACTCCCCTGGAGTCGTCAACAACATCGCCCGTCTTGGTTTGATCGGTCCTGTTTTGATCTACTTCTTAATGAAAGCCGATGGGGTCATGGGTTTTGCCTATGGCAACGTGATTCTAGAAGCCGCGACCTTCTTAACCGTCGTTGCCTTCGTTCTCATCGGAAAGAAGCTACGTCGCTTTGAAGGAAAGGGGCTCTTCCTTATCCCCTATATCGATCCGAAAGCCAAGCGACTTGATATCTCTCTCCCAGCAAAGAGCGAAGAAATCAGCAAATGCGTCGAGGAATTGCAGCGTTTTGGCGAAGAAATCAGCCAAGACCCCAAAGCCTCTGGCATGCTGGCTCTAGCCGCGGAAGAGATCATGGTCAACACCTTAGCGTACGGCTATCTACGCAAGAGCAAGATCGAATACATCGATCTCTGCCTCACCCAAACCGAGGAAGGCTTCCTCCTCCGCATCCGCGATGACGGCATCAGCTTCGATCCAACCAACTATAAAGTCGGAGAAGATGACGAATCCGCTTATCACGGCATCGAAATCGTGCGCAAGGTCGCCAAAGAATTCCGCTATCTGCGCGTGCTGAACACCAACAACACCATCATTGAAATATCGAAACAATAAGGAGAATATGCAATGGAAATCGTAAAGAACATGGACGGCACCACCCTCAAGGTCCAGCTCATTGGGAGACTCGACACGAACACCTCCCCTGCTTTGGATGAATCCTTAGGCCAAGAAAGCGGCTTCACCGATGTCGATTTCGATTTCGAGAAGCTCGATTACCTTTCTTCCGCCGGCATCCGTTTGCTCTTTAGTTGCCGCAAAAAGCTCGGCGGAGCCGAACATGTCGTGATCAGAAACGCGAACGAAGTTATCCGTGAGATTTTCCGTGTCACTGGGTTTGAGCGCCAGATTACCCTCAAATGAACAATAAAAAGAAGCGTTTCCCATTAACGCTCGCCATCCTTTTGCCGTTGTTCGCGGCCATTTTGCTCGGTGAAATCGGCCTCTATTTTGCCGCGTATTTCGTTTTGAATGACACGGTTACCCAAAACGCGATCAACGATGATCAGACCGATTTAGTTCAAATCAAGGAACTTTTTTCCGAAAATGACTACGCGATACTTGGTTACTCGCTTGTTCCAGAAATCTATACCTACGAGCAGAATAAACCGGCTGCTCCTTTCGTTCCAGGCAGCAAAGAAGAGAACGATTACCGCGATCTCATGACCAAAAGCACCTATGGTCAGCTTTATGAAGCCACCAAGCACACGCTGGATCGTTTCATCACGACATTCGTCGGTGTTTTCTATGAAGATCTTGCCGCCAATCGCATGGTGCTTACTTGCAGCAGCAACTTAGACGGCGAAGACGCGCGCAACATCAACGTCCAAACCGCCCTTTATGTTGGAGCTTTCTTCACTCGAACTTCTATTTTCGATGCCCCATCTTTCTATGGCATCACCGTCACCGATGCCAAACTAGGAAAAGTCTTCACCAGCGGACTCTATCTCGGTGAGATCAGCCATCCGACGATGGCCGATCAATACGGCGGCCCATACCGCGTTTGGATCGTCCGCGAAACCTTGATGACCGATTTATACGCCGCCATCCCGCATTTCACCAGGTCTTACGCCATTTGGGCCTCTACGATCTTAGTCGCCTTGCTTGGCTTAGCATATTTCTTGCTCTATTTGATTGTTTTAAAGCCATCGAAGAGGCTATCCAAAGCCGGAAACGCCTATATTGCCTCGTTAAGAGCTGGAGAAGCTCAAAGCGTTTTCAACGAAGACACAAGCAAAATCAAAAATGAGATGACCGATCTTAATGATGCATTGTTCTATACCCAAGAAGCCATCGCTGAATATACTGGCAAAATCAAAGAAGCCGCGGCGTATGAAGAAAAAATCAACGCCGACCTCCGTTTGGCCGAACGTATTCAAGGCTCGATGGTGCCTTCTAGCCCCATCAGCAGCTCCAATCTCACAGTCGGGGGATTCATGCTTCCGGCCAGAGAAGTCGGCGGCGACCTCTACGATTATTTCGAGATCGATGAAGACCATGTCGGCTTCTTCATCGGCGACGTCTCTGGCAAAGGGGTTCCTGCCTCGTTGTTCATGGCAAAAACCGTCACCCTGCTCCGTTTATTAAGCTCGAAGCTAGAGATTGAGAAAGTCAACCGCTTGCTTTGTCAAAGCAATGACGAATTGCTCTTCGTCACCGCCTTCATCGGTGTTTTGAACCACAAGACAGGGTTGCTCCGTTACGTCAACTGCGGTCATGAGCCAACCTTTCTGTTCCATGATGGCAAATATGATGTCTTACCAGCCAATTCCAACCTCCCATTAGGCTGGGATGAGGAAATGGAATATCCAGTCGAAGAGATTCAGCTTTCTCATGGCGACCGTCTCTTCCTTTATACCGACGGCATTTCCGAAGCCATGGACAAAGATGGCAACCTCTTTGGCAAGGAACGTATCCTAGATACCCTCAACCAGGCTTGCGAACTCGAGAATACGGCTTTGATGGAAGCGATGCGTTATTCTATTTCGCTTTTCGTCGATGGGGCGGAGCAAAGCGATGATATGTGCATGCTCTCTCTTGATTATGCGAAAGAAGCCTTGCTTTCGTTTGAGCCAACTTTAGATGGGCTCAACAAAGTTCCTCCATTTATCGATGAATTCTTCGGCAAAAAAGAAGAGCTTGCCTTCGTCGCGCCGATTCAAGTGATCGCTGATGAGCTATGCTCTAATGTCATCCGTTACGCCGAAACTCAAGGCGAAAACATCCTCTTCACCTTGCGCGATGATGGTGAATTCATCTATGGCACCGTCATCGATACCGGCATCCCCTTCAATCCGCTTGAAGACAAGCCGAAGCACGATGAAGATAAGCCGGGTGGCCTTGGCATCTTGATGGCGTCCACCATGTCGGATGAATTCCACTACCGACGCGTGGGTAAATACAACGTCCTTCTTTTCGCCAAAAAACATACGGCAAAGAAAAAATAATCGTTCTCCTTATCTCTAATAACAGCCTCTTATCCAGTTGAGCGGTCGTTAGATCGCTCCTCTTGGAAGAGGCTGTTTTTGCAGAGATTTTGATTTCGCCCAACAAAATATGGCCGATTTGCAGCATTTTTCAGATTCTAATTTAGGCCGGTTTTGCCAGGGAAATTATCCCATCGAGCAATCCTGACGTTTTAGATACATTTCCCTTATGCGTTTTATGAGTAACAAGTCCGAACTTTTTCCGATGAATAGCCAAGAGTTCCAACATTTCATACTATAAAAGGAAATCCGCAGAAAATGCATAAAACATGTGGTAAAAAACGAATCATTCATTAAAATGAAATTATCATGGAATATTATCTGTTCGTCGTGGTGTGTCTCATCATCCATGTCCTCATCAACCTCGATATCTTCCGTAAAACGCCAACCGTCAATTTGCCAGCGATCCGCGCCTACCGCGTTTTCGTCGCCTCGGTTTTCCTCTATTTCGTCTCTGATTTGCTTTGGGGCATCTTCGACAAATTCAAATTGCCGATTCCTTTAGCCGTCATCACCACGATCTATTTCATCATCATGGGCTTTTCAATTTTGGCCTGGACGCGATATGTCGTTAAATTCTTGCCTAGCAACAAAGCGGTCGCGAACATCTTGATGGTTGTTGGCAATGTCTTCTTCCTTGCCGAGATCGTTCTTCTTACCATCAACATCTTCACTCCTGTCCTATTCAGCGTCGATATAACCACCGCGGAATATAAGACCTTCAAAGGCAGGGACATCATGCTCTATGCCCAGATCTTGATGTATTTCATCTTGCTGGTGTACACCGCGATCTTCGCAATTCGCAGCAAAGGGTCGAATCGCCGAAGATATATGACCATCTGCCTTTATTCCATCGCCATGGGCGGAGCGATTTCAGCCCAGATTTATTTCCCCTCCTTGCCGATTTATTCTATCGGCTGCATCATCGGTTCGACGTTGCTCAATTCCTTCGTCATCTCCGATATCAAGGAAGAATACAAGACGGCTTTGGAAGAAACGCGCGTTGAAGTCAATCAAAAGAAAGAAGAATTAAGCCATACTCTGGTCATTGCTTATACCGACCCTCTTACCGGCATCAAGAACAAACACGCTTACGTTGAAGAGGAATATCGCATCGATAAACTGATCGCCAAAGGAGAGATGGGAGAATTCGCGGTTGTCGTCTTCGATTTGAATGGACTCAAGGTGATTAACGACACCAAAGGGCATGATGCCGGCGATCTCTATATCATGGACGCGGTCAAAACCATCTCCCGCTTCTTCGGTTCGGATCATTTATACCGCTTCGGCGGGGATGAATTCGTCGTGATTCTAGAAGGAAAGGATTTCGAGACGCGTCATATCAAGCTCTCCGAATTCGAGAAATACATCGATGCTTGCTTAAACGGAACCGACTTACCAATCATCTCTTCGGGTATGTCAAGATACCGCAAAGAAAGAGATAACACCTATCACGCCGTCTTCGCCCGGGCCGACAAGATCATGTACGCGCGAAAAGATACCTTAAAAGAGCACCACTTCGAATGAGCGAGGGAAACCTCGCTTTTCTTATAGTAGCTTGAGGAGGACGCTGTCTAATAAGCGCATCCCAAGATAGGTTGGGCAAAGATGGTTATCGATGATTTCTAGCATCCCTAAGCGCACTTCTTCTTCGACAATTTCGCGCTTTTCTTGATAAAAGTCATAGCCAAAGCGGGCTTTGAATTCATCTAAATCAAAGCCTTCTTTCAGGCGCAGATTGGTGAGCAAATAATAAGAGATATCATCGTTTTTCTCGATGATTTCTTGATGAAAAAGATATTCATGGCGGAGATACTTGGTCAAACTGGAGGTGTTTTTATAGCGCACCCCATTTTCATATCCAGAGGCTCCTAATCCCAAAGCCCCGTATTCATGATCTTTCCAATAGGCGAGATTGTGTTTGCTTTGCTTGCCATCTTTGCAATAAGAAGAGATCTCATAATGGGCATAACCGGCTTTTAGAAGCGTTTCTTCCACGATTTGGAGATATTCCCCTTGGATATCGCTATTTGCTTCCTTAACCCCCATATGCGTCCAAATGGAATGGTCCTCTTGGATATAGGAATAGGCGGAAATATGGGGTACGTGCAGCGATAAAATGGCGGAAAGGTCCTCTTCTAGCATCTTTTTGCGTTGATTTGGCAAGGCATAAATCATGTCGATGGAGATGTTCTCGATGCCTTTTTGTCGCAGTAACGCCACCGCAGTTTGAACCGCTTTGAAATCATGATGACGGCCCATTTGCTGCAACAAACAACTAGAAGAGGTTTCCATGCCCATGGAGACACGGTTGACCCCATAGCAAGCAAGCAGGTCCACTAAAGGCGCAGTTACCCGTTCAGGATTGCATTCAATGGTCCATTCATAATTTTCTTCTAAATGAGTCGAAAGAGCTTTTAAAAGACGTTCCAATAAAGGCAGAGGCAACGTGTTCGGGGTGCCCCCGCCGATATAGATGGTCTTGAATTTCCTTGATGGATACTTTGTTTCTAGTTCACGAAGAAGTTCATCGACATATGGAAAAGCCCATTCATCTTTGTAGAGCAATTTCACGAAATCGCAATAGAAACAGATGGATGAGCAAAAAGGGATATGGAGATAGAGGCTTTCTGCGGGCATTATTGCTCGTCGTTTTCTTCGTTCTTCTCTTCTTCGATCGGCTGAAGCAAGCGATCAAGTTCTTCTTGAGCGATTTCTTTGTCGGTTTTCGGCTTTTCATCGGATTGGAAGACTTTGACATGACGCTTGACGATGATGACGACTACAACGATGACAATGAAGATGCCAAGGATGAGGAATAGCCACCACCACTGGGGTTCATTGGAGGCGAGAAGCGGAAGATAAGGTAGTAGGTTGTTCATGTTGTTCATTCTCCTTGGCGAATTGGGGTATAGACGTATTTGTTTTTGATTTTGAGTTTCTTGTAGAGTTTCTCTCGAGCAAGATTGTCCATCGAGGTGCGCGCGGTCTCATAGACGCATTTGGCGAACTTCTTATAATCCTGGATGGAATAATAACGGCCAATCGTGCAATGGGAGGCGAAGAAGAGAGCTTGCTGCTTCCTGAGCAATGGATGGGTCTCCAGCAAGAAGCGGGCGGCATCTTTGATCTCTTTCTCGGTCATGGTCGGCTTTTTGGCCGATAAGGCGAGCTCAGTTTTGCCTTCATAAGGACGCTCAATCTCGTTTTCTGCGACTGGAACTTCCTCAAGGCGGTCCTCTTTTCCAAGCGGAACCTCAATCATGACGTCCTCTTCTTCTGGGACATCTTCTAGGATTGGGGTTGGCTCATCGACTGGAACCTGCGGAGCTGCTGGAGCGTGATACGCTTCTTCTTCCACCGTGACCTTCTTTTCATAGGCGATCGCTTCCATCATCAAATCCAAATTCTTGGACAAGATATCGATGACATGGAGGATGATGTAGGTCAAATCGCCAGAAAGCTGGGTTTCACGGGAGATTTCTTGCCATCTCGGTGTGTTTTCAAAGGCGAGTTCTAGTGGGATGAATGCGTTGCCGCATCCCCCGAAAATCGTCTTGGCCGACAAAGAGGCAAGCAAGGAATTGTATTGAGCGAATGGCTTGAGATACAAGAAGTCAAAACCCACCGCGATGGCTTTGACAAATACCTTGCAGGCTTCGATGCGCTGGAAGGTGAACATCGCGTCCATGAGCTCTTCGATTTTCTCAAACGGGGCTTCTTCATAGACGCGCGATGCCGTCGTGTAATTCGGGGCGCGATAAGAAGGGCTATTGGATTCGCGGTAGAAAGAGGTAAGCTCTTCTTCACCGCTTAAAGCCGAATAATGCTTGACCAATTGGTCCATCGAATATTCGTTATATTGCGATGGCAAGTCGCGGAGAATATCGCGGTAACGAGAAAGCAATAATGAATTGTTATCTTGGGTTCCGCCGAATTGATCGAACATCCCGGACACCAAAGCCTTCAAGGAAGGCTCCGATACTTTGATGCCAAGCATACAGACGACGTTGCGAAGGGTTTGAAGCATAAACGACTTCTCGACGTTTTTCTTCACCGTCGGCATGGAGAGCAATTCTTCATACATCGAGCGATAGATATTGAGTTTATCTTCGAAGGCGCGATACCGAGCGAGCAAGGCTGGCGATTCCACATAATAGAACGGGAGATTGCCAATCGTCTTGAGCAGGATTTTCTTTTGGTATTGGCCACGATATTCGACGATGTCTTTCCAGAAATCGCCGATCAAAGACATCCTTAGTGCCTTCTGCAGATCAGCGTGCGTGGCGTAGACTTCATCCGTATATTTGACTGCGATTTTCAAATTTGCCATATGCTTTGCATCATTATCATTCCATCGCGATGCAAAATCAACCAAAAAACTACTAATTTAGGTTCTCTTTTCCTTGTGCTTTGATTCTTAAAGTCGCGAATCCACCGCGACTTTTGAAACAAAAACGTGTCTAGATAACCTAAACACGTTGATGGAGTTCATTCTTCCTCTTCGTCGATGGAGAGGACCGCCATGAAGGCTTCTTGAGGCACTTCGACCGAGCCGATGGCCTTCATGCGCTTCTTGCCTTCTT
>OCTW011618928.1_pt1 | contig 22437 bp, 22 predicted proteins | sample 1539671 | NCBI WGS metagenome assembly OCTW01 (sample SAMN02144230, study PRJEB22623) | gut metagenome | biome: sheep rumen | host: Ovis aries | place: New Zealand
TATGTATAGGTGGTAATATATGAAAAAAGTTGCTATATTTCAAAGAAATCTGAATATAGGTGGTATTGAAAGATCTTTAATTAATCTATTAAATTGTATAGATTATAGTAAGTATGAAATAGATTTATATTTATTTCATCGTGAAAATGTTTTTATTAAAGATGTTAATGAACATGTTAATGTTTATTATTTAGATAGACTACCTCAATTTACAAAAGTAATTAGTTTTAATATTGTTAAAGCCTTCTATAAATGTAAGGTTAATAAAGAATATGATATAGCAATAGATTATAATTCTTATTCTGTTGATTGTGCACTTAATGCTATTATGTGTCCTGCTAAGAAAAGAATTATATGGGTTCATAATGATATAGATATTAAATTAAAAGAAGAATTTAAATATAGAATTCTTTATAGAGCTTTTAAAGCTAAATATAATTATTTTGATACTTTCGTATGTGTATCACAAGGTGCTAAAGAAGCATTTGAAAAAGTTACACACATTAATAAAGAATATAAAGTTATACCAAATGTAATTGATACAAAGAAAATAAAAGAATTAAAAGATGTTGAAACTAAATTTAAAGTTAATGATGATGTAGTAAATATTTGTTCAACAGGTAGATTAGTTCATCAAAAAGGATTTGATTTACTAATAAGAGAATTTGCTAAAGTAATAAAAGAAGATGCTGGATATCATTTATATATAATAGGTGATGGTAGAGAAAGACAAAATCTTAAACATTTAATTGAAGAATTAAATATGGAAGAATATATTACTTTAACAGGAAAATTTAATAATCCATTTAATGTAATGAATAAATGCGATGCATTTACTCTTATGTCTAGATATGAAGGACAAGGTATGGCAATCTTAGAAGCTAAAGCTTTAGGATTAGATATCGTTATTCCTAAACATCTAGAAAAATATATAGATGATATTGAAGGATATGATTCAGTTAAAGAAGGTATTCTTCATTTATGCAAACATGAAAAAAGAGATTTTGATGATTTAAAGAAATATAATGACCATATAATTGAAATGATAAATGAACTTTAGGAGTTTTTCATGAAGAAGAAAAAAGTAATATTTGTTGCTGGAGTAGGAGGACATCTAACTGAATTACTTCAATTAGATTCTATCTTTAATGATTATGACTATACTTTAGTAACAGAAAAAACAGAAGTAACTAAAGATTTAAAGAATAAATATAATATTAGATATTTTATTTATAATAATAAAAAGAATTTTATTAAATACTTATTTGTAAATGGATTTAATTTATTAAATAGTATTTATACATATTTTAAAATTAGACCAGATGTTGTTGTAACAACTGGACCTAATACTGGTGTTTATTTATGTCAATTAGCGCATATGTTTAAAAAGAAAGTAATATTTATTGAAACATATGCTAATGTTACTAATTCTACTAAATCAGGTAGAATAGTATATAAATTTGCTGATCATTTTGTTGTACAATGGGAATCTTTAAAGAAAGAATATCCAAAAGCATTATATTTTGGAGGTATTAATTAATGATATTAGTTACACTTGGAACACAAGACCAAAAAATGTATAGAATATTAGATATGTTAGAACATAGTAATATTAAAGATGAAATAATTGTACAAGCAGGAGGATCATCTGATTATAAATCAGATAAAATGAAAATATTTAAATTTGTTTCAATGGATGAAATGAATGAACTATTAGATAAAGCTGATATAGTTATTACTCATGGTGGTTCAGGTTCTATATTATCTGCTATTAAAAAAGGTAAAAAAGTATTAGCTATTCCAAGATTGTCTAAATATGGTGAACATATAAATGATCATCAAACTGAAATAGTATCTGAATATGTTAAAGAAGGATATATCCTAGATATAAAAGAAAATGATAATATAGAAGATAAAATAAAAGAGCTAAAGAAATTCAAACCTAAGAAGTTTGTAAGCAATAAAAAACATTTTATTGAAGAAATAAAGAAATTAATTGATGAATAAAGGAAATATTTAATATTTTCTTTTTTTATTGTATAATTGAACTAGGAAGTGATTTATATGTATAGAATGCATTTAGATAAGGAACATTTTGAAAATGTAAAAGTAGGAAATAAGACTGTTGAAATAAGACTAAATGATAAGAAAAGAAGAGAATTCAAAGTAGGAGATAAAATTGAATTTGAAAATAGAAGTGATAACTCTAAATTAGAAGTTACCATTACTGAATTAAATATATATACATCATTTGAAGAATTATATAAACATGAAGATAAATTATCTATGGGTTATAAAGAAGATGAAGTTGCTTGCCCAGATGATATGAGCATTTATTATTCAGAAGAAGATCAAATTAAAAATGGCGTAGTTGCTATTCATTTTACTTTAAATAATTAACAGGGTGGTTTTAAATGAAAAGAAGTAAGAAAACTTTAAGAGTTTTTGCTTTACTATTTGGTATCATTGGTATATTAGTTACATTAATATTTGGTATTATAGGTTTTAGATATTTCTTAGTTTATAATAATAGAGAAATATCATATGCTAGAATAATGGAAATTAATCATAAAGAAGGATATACAGTAGTAAGATATACAACTAATGAACAATCATATAATAGAAAATTAAGAATGATTGATTCTAGTTGGTATGAAAGCGGATATATTACAGTTATATATGATAAAAATAATCCTAATAAAAGTTTTATTAAGAATCAAGCAATAACTGCATTATCATTAACAATTGTAGGTATAGTATTTAGCATCATTGGTTTTATAGCTTATATGATGTTACGTTCTTATAATAAAAGAAAGAATTATTTATTAAAGAAAGGTAAAAAGATAGAAGCTAAAATAGAAAAAGTTTCTATTAATAATGCTATTCATTTTAAAGGAAAGAATCCTTATCAAATAGAATTAAGTTATACTGAAAATGGTAAAGAGTATACTTTTATACATAAAGAGTTATGGTTTGATGTTAATAAAGTAATAGAAGATAATAACTTAAAAACTATAGAAGTATGCGTAGATAAGAAGGATTATAATAATTACTATATTAATTTAGGAAAATATGGTAAAAATACTAATAAAAATAAAAATGTAAAAAAGCGTAAATAGTTTACGCTTTTTATTTTATCTTTTACTGTAAATAGTGTAGACTATTAATAGTAGGAGAGTGATAAAATGATTTATCCATCAATAGATAAAATTTTAAATAAAGTAGGTTCTAAGTATGTATTAGTACATGTTGCTTCAATGAGAAGTAAACAAATGCTAGAAACTAAACATTATCAAATGAATGAAAAAGATTATGTTTGTAAAAGAGAAATTGGTAGAGCTTTAGAAGAAACTGAAAAAGGATTAATCAAGGTTATTAAGCTTGAAGATTAATTCTTCTTTTTTATTTTGTAAAATAAGGAGTTGGTTTATATATGTTTTTTAATAAAGATATTAAGGATGTATATAAAGAGTTAAATACTAGTGAAGATGGTTTAACTTTAGAAAAAGCAGAGTCTTTATTTGGTGAAGTAGGTCCTAATGAAATTGTAGAAGGAAAAAAGAAATCAAAGATTGTTAAATTTTTAAATCAATTTAATGATATGATGATTATCATATTGATTATAGTAGCAGTATTAATGTTAATATATGGTTTACTATATTCAAATGATTATACTGATTCTATAGTAATTGCTGTTGTAGTATTAATAAATGCAATCATGGGATTTATTCAAGAAGAAAAAGCAGAAGTAACACTTGAAGGTTTAAAAAAATATGTTTCTTCAACTTGTAAAGTAAAAAGAAATGGAAAAGTAGAATTAATTGATACTAAATTATTAGTTCCAGGAGATTATATTATTTTAGAAGCAGGAGAAAAAGTACCTGCTGATGCAAGAATAATATCATTATCAAATTTACTAGTTGATGAATCACCTTTAACAGGTGAATCAAATCCAGTTAGTAAAAGAGCTAATAAAATAAATGGAACTAAATTACAAATACAAGATCAATTAAATATGCTTTTTAGTGGTACTAATATAACTAATGGAAGAGCTGAAGCTATAGTTACTGCTACTGGTATGTATACTGAATTAGGTAAGATAGCTGTATCTCTTAATACACCATATGAAGTAAAGACTCCGTTAGAATTAAGAATAGAAGAAATAAGTAAGAAATTAACTTTCTTGGTATTTTTAATATTAATATTTATTTTTATATATAGTTTTATTCAAAAATATGAAGTAATGGAAATAATAATGTTATGTTCATCACTTGCAGTAGCTGTTATACCTGAAGGGTTACCAGCAGTTATTACAATTAGTTTATCTAATGGTGCTGGAGCACTTGCTAAGAAAAAAACTATAGTTAGACAAATGACTGCTGTAGAAACATTAGGATCAACCGATGTTATTTGTTCTGATAAAACAGGAACTATTACTCAAAATAAAATGAATGTTCAAAAGAACATAGTTTTAAACCAAGATTGGTTAGATTATGTAAAAATTCTTTGTAATGATGCTATGTATTCTAAGGGTAAGTTTGTAGGAGATCCTACAGAAACTTGTATGTTAGATGAATTAGGATATAAGAAAGTATCTACTATCGCTAATGACTGTCCTAGATTAATAGATGTACCTTTTGATTCAGATAGAAAAATGATGTCTACAGTAAATGTTATAAAAGGTAAAACATATTTATTAGTTAAAGGTTCTTTAGATAGTTTAATGAAGAAATGTTCTTATATGTATAAAGATAATAAGAAAATTAAATTAACTAAAGAAATGCAAAGAGTAATAAACGAAGAAGAAGCTAACATGGCTGAAAATGCATTAAGAGTTATTTCTTTTGCTTATAAAGAACTTAAGAAAGTTCCTAAAAATATAGATGAAATATTAAAAGAAGAAGAAAACTTAGTTTTAGTTGGATTATCAGGTATGATAGATCCTCCTAGAGTAGGTGTTAAAGAATCTGTTTTACAAGCAAAAAATGCTGGTGTAAGAACAATTATGATAACAGGCGATTCTTTAATAACTGCAGGAGCTATAGCTAAACGTGTAGGTATAGTAGAATCTAGAGATGAATGTTTATTAGGTTCTAAACTAGATGAATATACAGATGAAGAACTTATTGATGTTGTTAATAAGTATTCAGTATATGCAAGAGTAAGTCCTATACATAAAGAAAGAATAGTAAAAGCATTACAAGCTCAAGGTAAAGTAGTTGCTATGACTGGTGATGGTGTAAATGATGCACCTGCTATTAAAGATGCTCATGTTGGTATAGGTATGGGTATAACTGGTACTGAAGTAACTAAAAATGTAGCTGATATTATTTTATTAGATGATTCATTTAGTACTATAGTTACAGCAATTGAAGAAGGTAGAAGAATATTTGCTAATATTAGAAATAATGTTATATATTCTTTATCATCAAACTTTGGTGAATTATTTACTATATTAATAGCAATGTTTACTGGTACAACTATATTATTACCAATACATATATTATTTATTGATTTAGTAACAGATTCTATTCCAAGTATATGTTTATCATTTGAACCTTCTGAAAAAGGTATAATGAATAAACCTCCTAGAGGAATAGATAAACCAATGTTTACACCATTTGCTATTTCAAATATAGTATCTTCTGCTATTGTTGAAACAGTTGCAGTATGTATTACATTCTTTATAGTTAAAAATAGCTATAATGCTGAAGTAGCTATGTCATGTGCATTATTAACATTAGTAATGCAAGAAATAATATATGCTATTACTTGTAGAAATTTAAAACAATTTGTATTTAAACAAGGATTATTTAGTAATAAACAATTTAATATAGGTATATTTATAATATTATTAGTAGAAGCTATATTCTTCTTAACTCCATTAAGACAATTTATTGGAATAGTTAAGCTTCCTATATCATTAATGTTAATAATAGTATTATGTAATATGGTAGTATTCTTTATATATGAATTATTAAAACCTGTATTATTAGGATTATTTGATGATTAAAACACAGAATTATCTGTGTTTTTTTATGTAAATCAAAAGGTAATTAAGTGTTATATATTATTTATGTATACTATAATTAATATAGGTGATTATATGGAAATCAGAAGATTGAATGGAAAAGATATTCAAGAAATAATAATTGAAGCTAATCCTGAAAGAGGTTTTAATTTTCCTTTTACTTTATTAGTACCAGTAGATTTATGTGATGATTATTATATGATATATAAATGTAATTTACCTAAGAATTATATTAAGGGTAGTAATAGTTTAGAAGAAATACAAAAAAAGACTTTAGAAGATAAAGGAAATATTGATCCAATAGATAAACATTTTTTATGTGAATTAGATTTTCCTCTTTTATTACCAGCTATTCCAAGAGGTTATGAGTGGAGACCTAATTTTTTAGGTAAAGATTTTATACATGGAATAAATTTTAAAGATGAAAGAGATGATATTCTTGATAAAGATAAATATGTAGGTTTACCTGAACAAATCAAGAATATGATTCAATATGGATTAGAAATATTAAATGAAATGAAACCAACTATTCATAATAAGGCAATTATAACAGGTTATTCTGAAGGTGCTAAATGTGCATCTCATTTTGCACTTTTACATCCTGAAACAATTGAAGCAGTAGTAGCAGGTGGAACAGGTGGAGCAATGTCTATGCCTATAAAAGAAAAAGATGGATATGAATTTATATATCCAACTGGTATTGCTGATTTACCTTATTTTGATGAAGAAGAATATAGAAAGATAGCTTTCTTCTATTATATGGGAGATAAAGATGTAACAGATTCAGCAGCTCCATATTTTGATGATGTTCATTATATAGATGAAAATGGAGAAGATAGAATCTTATGTGATGTAAATGGTAACCATATACCAGCAGTTGATGAATATGGTAGACAAGTATTTAAATTAGATGAAAATGGTAATTATAAAGCAAAATATTCTTTATTTACTGATTCAGAAGTAAATGCTATATGTAAGGTATTTGGTGCTGAAACACAAGATAGATTTGTTAATCAATCTAATCAGTTAAAAGAATTAGGTTTAAATGTTATGTGCAAAAAATATCCTGGTGATCATCATACAGTATTTGATAGTAAAGAAGAAATAAAGAAAGATATAGATAATTTCTTAGGAGAAGTATTAAATAAAACTAGTGGAAAACAAATGAAATAATGTATAAAATATATTGACAAATAATTTATATTTGATATAATCATATTGTTTTAAAAAGGAAAGCGATGTATCCACATCCACCCGAGATCAGATAGTACTGGGTAAAGAGCCAAATAAAAATTAATATAATTAAATTATTAATTAGTATTATTTTATATGTGGTTTTTAAAGTGGATACGTATGTATTCACTTTTTAATTGAAAAATATTGGAGGTGCTTACCATAGCAAATTTTAACAATAAGAAAAATGATGATTTACCTATCAACGATAGAATAAGAGTTCCTGAACTTATGCTTATAGGACCAAATGGAGAACAAATGGGTACAAAACCATTAGTGTTTGCAATGCAAATTGCTACAGCTGCTGGTTTAGACTTAGTTCTTATGAATCCAGGAGCAGATAGACCTGTTGGAAAGATTATGGACTATAATAAGTTCAAATATGAAAAGAACAAAAAAGCAAAAGATGCATTAAAGAGACAAAGAGAAAACAACAAAGATATGAAAGAATATCAATTATCATTAAAGATTGATGTTCATGATTTTGAAACTAGAAGAAAAAATGCTAGAGAATATCTTGAAAAAGGTCATAAGATAAAAGTTACTATCAGATTTAGAGGTAGAGAAATGGCTTTTACTGATCAAGGTAAAGATGTTATGCAAAGATTCTTTGAAGCATTAGAAGAAGTATGTACTATCGAAAGTAATCCATCATTAGAAGGTAGAACTATGACAATGATTTTAGCACCTAAAAAAGAGAAAGAAGTAGGAGGAAATTAATATGCCAAAACAAAAAACACATAAAGCAACTGCAAAAGTTTTAAACAAACATAAAAGTGGATTAATCACTTATAAAAAATCAGGTGGAAACCACAATACTGCTGGAGATTCATCTAAGCAAGTAAGACAAAGAAGAACAAAAGGACAATTAGCGAAAGGAATAGCAGATAGACTTAAAAAAGTTATCTAGTTATATGGTGATTTAAGATGACAAGAGTTAAAGGTGGATCTGTTGCAAAAAACAGAAGAAGAAAAGTATTAAAAGCTGCTAAAGGATATTTTGGATCTAAACATAGATTATTCAAAACAGCTCAAGAACAATTATTCCATTCAGGAGTTTATGCTTATAGAGATAGAAAAGCAAACAAGAGAAACTTCAGAAAATTATGGATTACAAGAATTAACGCTGCTTGTAGATTAAATGATATTTCTTATTCAAGATTTATCTCAGGATTATCTAAAGCTGGTGTTGAAATCAACAGAAAGATGTTAGCTGAAATCGCTATCGATAACGCTGCATTATTTACTTCATATGTAAATATCGCTAAAGATGCATTAGCAGGAAAAGTAGTTGCTGCTAAAGCTGAAAAAGCAAACAAAGAAGTTGCTAAAGCTGAAAAAGAATCTTCAGTTGAAACAACTGATATCTCAAAATTAACTGTTGCTGAATTAAGAGAAATGGCTACAGCTAATGGTATTGAAGGCGCTGCTTCAATGAAAAAAGCTGAATTAGTAGAAGCTTTAAATAAATAATAAAAAGGGTATAAAAAATATACCCTTTTTTTGTTGTAAAATTGATGTATTTTTTATATATATAATTTATATAATTTTATATAATAAATTAGGTGATATAAATGATAAGAACTTATGTGGGTCCAATGTTCAGTGGAAAGTCTGACTCGTTAATTACAATTTACAACAAAATATGGAATAAAAAGCTAGTATTAGCTTTTAAACCTAAATGTGATTCTAGGGATGGAGCATCAATAAAATCTAAGAATTATGATGTTGAAATTCCGGCTATTTATATAAAAGATTTGAAGGAAATTAAAAAGCATATAAAAAATAAAAATATTCATACAATTTTTATAGATGAAGCTCAATTTTTAACGGGTGATGTTAAAGAATTAGTTAAATTATCGGTAGTAGAAGAAATAGATTTTTATATTGCTGGTTTAAATATGACAAGTGAACAAAAACCATTTGGTATTATGCCGGATATATTAGCTGTATCTGATACAGTTCATACTATCACTGGTTTTTGCCAAGAATGTAATAAACCATCAACTTTTACATATTATGAAGCTAAAAAGAAAGATGATGTATTAGTAGGAGATGATGGTTATATATCATTATGTCAAAGATGTCTAAAGAAACATTTATTGAAAGGAAAAAAGAAATAATGAAAAAAGGTAAAATTATCGTTATCGAAGGAACAGACTGTAGTGGTAAAGAAACACAAAGTAAAATGTTAATTAATAGATTAACTAGAAATGGTGAAAAAACACATTATTTGTGTTATCCAGATTATGAAACACCAACTGGTAAAATAATAGGTTTACCATACTTAGGTAAATCATATATTGCTGAAGACTTTATTAAAGCTACAAGAGAAAAAGTTATAGAAAGATTAGAAGAAAAAAATAAAGTAGTAGATGAATCTACAGTGGATACTATTATTGATGCTGTAGCATCAGAATTTGGACATGGTTGGTTCCCTGAAGGAGCTCCACAAGTACCTGGAAAAATTGCTTCTTTATATTATGCTGCTGATCGTGCTTATAATAAATATAAAATTGATGATTTAGTATCAAAAGGAGATAACGTTATACTTGATAGATATGTATATTCTAACTTTGCTCATCAAGGTGGAAAAATGGTTGATGAACAAGATAGAATTGATATGTATGAATGGTTATATGATTTAGAATTTAATAAAATGGGATTAAATGAACCTGATATTAAAATCTTCTTACATATGCCAACTGAATTTGCTGCATTATTAAAAGCATTAAGAGAAGAAAAATTAGATGAACATGAATTAAATGGTGATTATCTAAAAAGAGCAGAAAATGCATATATTGAAGTAGCAAACAGATATGATTTTATTACAATAGAATGTGTAAGAGATATGAATGGACCTGTGTCTTTAGAAAACATAAAAACTAAAGAAGAAATAAGCGAAGAATTATATAAAATTGTTAGAGAAAAAATGGATCAAATAAAGTTGACTAAATAATAGTCAACTTTTTTAAGTTTTACTTAACATTTTTAGTACATTTTGGTTGATAATATTGTATGTTTTATATTATAATTATTGTAGTGTATTATAGGGAAAACTAAAAATTAGTACCAATATATTTAAATATGACAATTGGAAGTGAGACTATGTTATTAACCAGTGTTTTAAGTTGGGTTCAAACAGCTATTACAGAAGTATTTATGTTAGTATTCGATACTATTGTATATGGTATAGCAATTGCAGCTATATGTATTTTTAACGGTATTGCACGTATGGACTTTTTCTCAACAAAAGCCGGTGCATATATTTATTCAGATATTACTTATAGATTGTATGGTATTATTGGAATAATAATGATATTCTTCTTCACTTATCAATTGATAATGATGGTTATAAATCCTGATGGTAAAGAAGCTGGTGCTTCTTCTCAATTAGTAAAAAGACTTATTACTTCAATTATTATGATAGCTTTCTTCCCAACATTGTATCATTATATGGCAGTGTTCCAAGAACATGTATTAACTGAAGGTACAATATTTGGTATTGTTACAGGAACTGCTTCGGGTGGCGATTCTGATACGATGGGTAGAAATACAGCATTGATAGTTTATTTATCAATGTACCATCCAGTAGGTGGTGGATATCAGTCACTGGTTGAAAATGCTGCTGATGAAAATGGTAATATTGTATTAAAAACGGCGGAAGAATGTGTGAAAGATAGTAATGCTTCTTTAGATACCTGTAAATTGTGGGTTGAAGCTGTTGATAATTTTGTAAATAAAAAGGAAAATGGTATTCTTGGTGGAATAACAGCATTTACTTTGAATTGGTCTTTGACTGAAACGATTTTTGAAGATGATGGTAGTGAATATTACTATGTAGTCATTGTTATATGTGGTGCTGTATTAGCATGGTTCTATATTTCGTATGCTATTGATTTAGGATATCGTACTGTTAAACTTGGATTCTTACAAATTATAAGTCCTGCTCCATTGGTAATTAGAATATTTGAAGGACCTGGTGGAGTAATGAAGAGTTCGAATGTATATGGCAAATGGAGACATCAATTGTTTGTTACATATGTTGAAGTCTTTGCAAGAGTTGCTATTGTTGCATTTGTAATTACTTTAATTCAATATGTTCCGATAATTGTGGCTGGTTTATTTGAAAATTTACTTATGAGTAGAGCATACATTGGCTTTGCTGTTGTAGCATTAATCTTTGGTATTTTTAAATTTGGAAAAGAATTACCAAAACTTGCTAAAGACTTATTCAATACAGGATCTGGTATATTTGATAACATTAATTGGAAACCAGGAGTTGGTCACAGACTTAAAGCTGGTACAGATGAAGTTGTTGGATTTGCGAAGAAAGCCGGTACATGGGCTGCTTCTAAAGTTATAAAAGGAGCTGCTACAGTAGGTGGTATTAAGAAAGTTGTAAGAGGAGTTAAAGGTGCTGCTGAAGGTATTAAGTTAGGCGCTGAAGCATTTAAGAAAGCAAATGGTTCTGCTAAAGGAACAAGTGCTAAAATTGGACAAGCTGTTGCAGGAGCTAAAGGTGCTGCAGCTGCATGGAATGCTTCTAAGAATATTTCTACCAAGACTCCATGGAATATAGCAAGACAAATAATGAATTCTGCATCATCAAATGCAGGTGGTTCTGTTAAAGCTCAATCTTTAGGCGAAATCGTTATGGATGGAGCTGACAAACTTGTTAATGGCGGAACAATGAATGCTAACCAATTAAAAGTTGGTGAACTTGTTGCAGATAACAAAAAGATGGTTAATGGTGTTGATGACGAATTAGGAATCAGCGATAAAATTAAAAAGATTAAAGAACGTGGACAACAAGCAGAAGCTGCATTCTACGCTGGCGGTGGAAAACCTGTTAAAGGTGCTAAACTTAATAGTAAGGGTGAAGCGATTGGCGATATTGAATTTAGTTCATCAGATGAATTAAGAAAATATTACAAGGATATGGAAAAACAAGCTTACTTAGATACATTTAGAGAAAGACTTAATGAAGGTGTAGAAAGCAGAAACTTTGATGGCTTACTTAAAGCTTTAACTGGATCTGGTTTTGACACTTTAAGTGGCATTCAAGCTTTAGACTTACCAGATGGTTCTAAGGAAGCATATGCTAAGAAGATATCAAGCAACTTTGATAGTTCATCTATTGAAAAAATTAATGAATTACTTGGTACTAGTTTTGATCCTGAAATGGCACTTCCAAAGATTAAAGCTCATAACAAAGAAATAGATTTAAAAAATAAAGATTTAGAAGCTGAAATTGCTGAATTAGGAAATGCAACGGTTGAGTCATTAACTGCTGCAATTAATGAAGCTAAAGCTTCGGGCATGAAAAATTTCCAAGGACATGCTATTGGTGATAATATTAATGTTTCAGCTATGGCTAATCAAATATTTAATGATAATCAAACACGTATTGCTGAAAAGCAAGCACAAATTGAAACTAACAATTCAGGTAGAATTGATGAAAGCAATGCTGTTCACTTGTCTATGGATGATATTAATACATTAGTTTCTAAAATTGGAAATAATGCTAAAAATGTATTCACAATTCCAGATAAGATTGAAATTAAAGATGGAGCTGGAAATCTTGTTTTAGATGCAGATGGAAAACCTGCTACAAGAGATCTTACTCCGGATGAAAAAAATCAAATGTTAGAACAAAATACTCAATTAATTAAAGATATAAGAGATATGATTAATACAATGAGTTCTAATGGCGCTAGAGATATTCTAAGAGAATTCGAAGCTCCAAAAAATGAAAAATCAGATGATAAAGGCGATGCGAAAGCATAGTTAAATAGAATAAAAAGGAAGATGATGATATGGATCGATATTTAATTCCTGCAAACTCTAAAAGATCAATGCTGATCTTAAGTTTGTTTGCTCCAATTGATTTAGTTATTGCTGGTGTTGGTGGATTTATTACGGTAATCTTATTAATGATTATCAATATTGAAACCACTACAGACATTTTAATAGTTTTGACTCCGGTATTAATTTCATCTGCGATGGTAATACCGGTTCCAAATCATCGAAATGTTTGGCAATTAACTGCAAATGTTTTGTATTATTTTACAAATCAAAGAAAATATAGATGGAGAGGTTGGTGTATGTTACGTGGCAAAGAAGGAGAAGAATAGTGCTCAATCTGCTAAAACTACTGAAGATTGGTTACCAATAATAGATATTAAAGGTAGCTATATTGAAGTAAAAGGTGCAAATGCACTAGAAGGTAATCAATATGTTACAGGAGTTAGAGTAGAACCAAAAAATATATTTATATTAGATGAAATAGTTCAAAGACAAACTATTAATGGATTAACTAATTTCTATAATACATTAGATTTTGAATTCTGGTTAATGTGCTGTGATAGACCTGTTGATATTAATTTATATAAATCTCAACTAGAAATAATGTATTCAGAAGCTACTAGCCAACAACAAAGAAAATTAATAACAGAAGATATTAGAAAAGCAGATAAATTCATAGGACCTGAAATAAATGCGGTTGATACTGAATTTTATATATTATTTAAAGCACCAGTTAAACAAACAGAATTAATTCAAAAGAGAATTTCAAATATGATTTCTGGTTTAGCAAGTGCTGGGTTAAATTGTAGACAAATAACAGAAGAAGATATTAGAGTTTTATTAGATAGTATTTTTAATGATAGTGAAAGAGTAGAATTTGGAACGGTGATGAGCGATGTCTAGAAGTACAATGAAAAGCGAAATAGCACCTAAAGGGTTGAATTTTAAAATTAAAGAATTTGATATTGGTGGTAAATATGCTACTATCCTTACAGTATTAGAGTTTCCTAAAGAAATTGGTACTGGATATTTAAGTAATTTATCTTCAATACCTGGAGTTAAAGTTATTGTTAAACATACTCCAATCGAATTCTCAACAATGTCTAAAACTATCAATAAAGAAATAGCTGAATTAAAAACTGAATATCAAAAAGAAAACGATTTAACATTAAAAGAAAGATTAAGATTAGACTATGAATCTATGGAACAATTTGTTCAAATGTTAGCTGCAACTGGATCAAAGATATTTGACTTCCAATTACATGTAATGATTACAGCTGATACTCAAGATGAATTAGATTCAAGAAAAGTTGAAATTAAAAATTACATGATGGGTATTGGATTACGTGCTATACCTATGATGTTTGAACAAGAAAAAGTATTAAAGAGTATGATACCTATCTTCCCTAAACAAGATGTAGAAGATAGAATTGGTATACCTGTTCCAGCACCTACATGTGCTGCTATGTATCCATTTGTATTCGATAGTATTAAAGACCCTGGATTATCAAGTTTATTAGGTATTGATTTTTCAGGTGGTGTAGTATTATTTAATCAATTTGCTTATCAACAAAGAAGTAGTGATAACAGACATAATGCTAATATGATTATTTTAGGTACATCTGGTAGTGGTAAATCTACTGCTGCTAAGTTATTACTTAGAGGACATATTAGAAATGGATATCAAATTGTTTGTATCGATCCTGAAGGTGAATTAGAATTCATGGCTCAAAAGAATGAAGGATCATTCATTGATTTAGGTAAAGGTGGATCATATGGTATGATCAACCCATTAGAAATTGTTACAGATACAGATGAAGATACTCCTGGTGCAACTGCTGGTACTGCAGTACTTGCAAGTGCATTACAATCATTAAAAGCATTTATGAAATATTATTCTCCAGAAATTGAAGATGATGTTTTACAAATGTTCAGTGAAGTAGTACAAGAAACATATAAGAGATTTGGTATCGACTTTGATACTAATTTCGAAACTTTCCAACCTGAAAGCTTCCCAGTATTTGATGATGTTTACTCAACAATTAAAGGTAAATTATTATCAATGCCTGAAGCTACTCGTGAAAGAGATGTAATGGAAAGACTTGAATTAAGAGTTAGACCATTCGTTAATGAATTAAGATATTATTTCAATGGTCATACAACTATTAATCCTGATACAAACTTTATTGTATTTAGTATTAAGAATGTTATGAACAGTGATGAAAATATTAGAAATGCATTATTCTTCAACATATTAAAATATGCATGGAGTTTATGCTTAGATAGAAGTAAGAATACTGTAATGATGGTTGATGAAGCACATATCTTATTACAAGGAAGTAATGAATTAGGTGCTGAATACTTAGCACAAATGCAAAGACGTGCTCGTAAGTACAATACAGGTACAATTATCATTACTCAACAACCTACAGACTTTGCTGCAGATAAAGTTATCATGCATGGTAAAGCTATTTTCGATAATGCTGCTTACTATTTAGTAATGGGATTAAAGAAACAAGCTGTAGAAGATTTAAGTAAATTAATAGACTTAAATGAAAATGAAAAAGAAAGCATTAAAACGTATACACAAGGTGAAGCGTTATTCGTATGTGGATCTAGAAGAATGCGTATTAATATAATTTTAACTCAAGATGAGTTAGATTCCTTCGGTTCTGGTGGAGGACTATAATATCTGCGAGGTGAGTTTATGAGAAAAGGTAAAAATAATAAGATGTTATTGCTAAAAGATATTGCAAAAGTACTTTTAGCAATAACACTTTTTTCAGTTATAGTATATGTTCCAGATAAGGTAAATGGAGCATCATTCGAATATAAAGATTTTGATTTTGATAAATTTCAAGCTAATAGAAATTTCTTCTGGGATGGAAATTGTAAAGAAGGAGATACTGAATGTAAAAATAAAGTATTAGAATCTCAAAAGAAATTTTATAAAAAGTTATATAAGACTTTAGCTGCTTATGATAAAAAACAAGATAAAGCAGGAGATAGATTACATATTAATGATAATATTATTCTTGAAACTGTTTTCTTTGAATTAACACATGATGTATTTAAAGATGATGGTACAGATTATGAAAATAAAGTTGGATCTAATGATCCTGGTTATTCAGTAAATGAAGAATCAGATGGATCTGGTGCTGCAGATATTGATTATTCAACAGTTCCTGAAGATTATTTTGAAACTGAAACAGATACTCTAGAAACATTAGCAGATAATATGATTGCATATGAAACTATTTGTTGGGGTGATAGAGGACCTGCTACTGAAGAAAAAGATGATGAAGGTAATATTCATTATTCATGTCCTGAAGGTGGACAAGTATACAACAAAAAATGTGTTGATAAATTAAGCGATAATGAATTAGGTTTCTGGGAATATTTCGCATCTAAATTAATGCATGATACAGGATTAGGAAGACTAACTGGTCCAATATTCTTCTTAGGAAAAGCTGTAGATGATCAAGCTTACTATGATTGCAAGGCAGTAGAAGGATATGCAGATGGTACTAGATACGAATATACAGATGATAGATATGTAAGTACAGATAGATATTTTGATTTCTTAAAAGATAATCTATATTTTGATAAAAAAGCTCATTTACAAAAATTCTTTAGAAAAGATGTATTAGAAAAAGCAACTGAAAAATATGGAACTCCAGTTAAGTGTATGACATCTAATATATGTGATGAATCACTTGAAGCAATTGATGGAGGATATGAAGAATTCTATGGAAATATAGTTGCTGATAGATTAGATATTATTGAGTATATTATTTCTAATTTAAGACAATATGGAATAGATATACATTATATGGATGATTTTAATTCGGATTTAAATGATATAACTAATACTCAACAAAGAAAGAGTTTCTACTGGCCAATTGGTAGCAATGAAACTGAAGAAAGAAATGGAAGAGTATTTGCTGATAAAGATCCAGCAAGTACTGAAATTATTAGACAATTCGGAACTAATGCAAATCCAAGAACTGGAGAAATGCAAATGCATTATGGTATAGATATTGCTGGTGTAGAAGGTTCTACAAATGTTATATCTGTATACTCTGGTACTGTTTATTCGGTATATAGTTCATGTACTAAAGGTGATTATACTTGTAATGAAGGATATGGTAATATGATTATCATTTCTCATCCAAATGGAGATTATTCAGTATACGCACATTTAGCATCAATTGAATCATATATTGTTACTGGATATGATGTTGTTAAAGGTGAAGTAATTGGTAAAGTAGGAGCAACAGGTGATGTTGATACTTCTAAACCATGTTTACATTATGAATTAAGAGTAGGTGGTAATTCAGTAGATAATGCTCAAAATCCAGAAGATAATACTGACCCAAGTGATCCAAGACCTACAATTCCATCTGGAGATTTCTCAGTTCATGAAACTTCATTAACAAAAGAACAATTCTGTTCTGGATTAAGAAATTATTGTAATAATCATGAATGTGGTTCATTCTCAGTAAATTGTGAAACAGTATATGATTCATCAATTGATAATAATGTTAACCCTGAATTAGTTGTTGCAAGAGCTATGTGTGAAGGATTCTCACCTGGTGGTTCTACATATAATTATTGGGGTATTGGATGTTCTAATACTGGTGGTGGTAGAGACTGCCATTCATATTCAAGTTTATCTGATGGTATTCGTGGTTTTGCATCAGTTGTAGCTAAATATAATACCGCAAGCGATATGATGAAGAAATATGCTTATATTGGAGCATATTGGTATAATCCTGGTTCTTGGCCAACAGGTGGATGTATTTACTTTAATTACATTAAACAATATATGAGTAATGGTAGACAATCTACTGTAACTAATGTATGTAATAGTGGTAATTATTGTGATACAGCAGGTGGTGTTTGTACACCAACTACTGATGAAGACCAAACTGCATATGCTACATGGCAAGTTGCAAATAAGATGGGTCCAATTAGAGCTAATATATGGGGATTATAGGAGGATAATATGAGTAGAAGAAAATTAAATGATTCAGAAAAAAAAGTATTATCTTTTTGGGTTATCCTTGCTATTGTAATTATTTCAGGATTACTAGTTTTTAAACTAGTAGCTCCTGAAAAATTTGATAAATTTTTTGGACTAGGTGAATATGATAGAAAGTATACACTTGTAAAAGATAGAACACGTTATTATACTGTATCAAATGCACTTGTTAAATATTATTCATATTTAAATGAAAAAAATAGTGAAGCAATTTTTAACATTTATAATGATACATATAAAACTAACAAAGGAATAACAAGTCCTTCAAATATTAGTTTTTCTGATGATGCTGAAAAACAAAATTTAACATTTAATACTAGATTAATGTGCAAGAAAAAACTTGATAAAGGTATTTATAGTTTCTATGTAACAGGATTTGAATCAAAAGCAAATGTATCTGGTAGATTAGATAATAAATACTATGAAGTAATTTTAGATGATAATCAATTTGTATTTAGTATTCAACCAATAGATGAAAAATCATTTGGAGGTGAATGCCATGAGTAGAGTTATTGAATATATTAAAAAGAATTATTTATTTGTTGGAATTATATTATTAGTTATTATTCTTTTAGTAGTACTAGTAACAGTAAGACTAAATAAAAAAGAATTAACTTGGGAACCTATTGAAGGTGAAGTATCATATGATATTAAAAGACATGAAGCAAATGAATATAAAATAATTTCTGTTGAAGATCAAGATATATCTATAGCTTATTATAAGAATTGGGTTTATTTATTAATTAATAATCCTGAAGAAGCTTATACAATGTTATCTAAACGTTCTTTAAAAGAATATCCTACATATGAAAAATTTAAAGAATGGGTTGATAGATATGTTACAGTTAAAACTAAAGATAGTACTTTAACTGGATATAAATATGAAGAAAAAGGTGGTCACAACGAAATAGTTGTTTCTACATCTGAACATATGAGATATCGTTTTAACGAATATTCTGTATGGAATTATAAAGTTGATATTATTGGACAAGAAAGAGTAATTGAAAAAACAACAACAATTACTACTAAGAAAAAATAATATAAAATAAAAAAATAAAGTGAAAGGAGGTGCGTCTTATGCCAGTACCTGTTATTATTGCCGGTGGAGCTGCTGCTGCCGCTGCTGCCGGAGGTGGAGCTGCTGCTGGTGGTGCTGCCGCTGCCGGTGGAGCTGCTGCTGCTGCTGGTGGAGCTGCTGCTGCTGGTGGTGGAGCTGCCGCTGCTGGTGGTACTGCTGCCGCTGCTAGTGGTACTGCTGCCGCTGCTAGTGGAACTGCCGCTGGTGCTGCAACTGCGACTGGTGCCGGAGCTGCAACTGCAACTGGTACCGGAGCTGCAACTGCAACTGGAGCTGGAACTGCTGGTGCTGCAACTGGAACTGGAGCTGGATCAACTGCTGCTTCTCAAGCGGGAACTCAAATTGCTCGTCAAGGATTACAAGAAGGTGCAAAACAAGGAGTAAAAGAAGCGGGCAAAGAAGCTGCTAAGGAAACAGCAAAGGAAAGTGCAAAAGAAGCTGCTAAAGAAAGTGCAAAAGAAACAGCCAAAGAAAGCGCTAAAGAAAGTGCAAAAGATACTGTTAAAGAAGAAGCTAAAGAGCAAGCAAAAGAGCAAGCTAAGGAACAAGCAAAAGAGCAAGCAAAAGATCAAGCGAAAGAACAAGCTAAGGAAAAAGAAAAAGAAGATTTAAAAAAGAAGCTTGAAGATGAGCTTGAAGATCAAATGAATCAAAATGATGAAGATGATGATGACGCACCTCAAGAACCTACTTCTGGTGGTGTTTCTGATGGAAGAGTTCCATATGATAGAAATCAATCACAAGGAAGCGGACAAAGAAGAACAACTCCTAATAGACAAGAAGGGGTAGTTAATAATAATGGCTCTCAAGGAGCTCAATCAAATGATAATGAATTAAAAACTGACGAAGAAAAGAAAGCAGAACAAAAGCAAAAAAAGGCTGAACAAAAAAATCAAACTAAAGAACAAAAGAAAGAAGCCAAACAACAAAAGAAAGAAGAAAAGAAAGAAAGCGGTTCTGGTGGAGGAATCGTAAGTCGTTTCATAAGTAGAAAAATTATGGCTTTTGTTATTAGTGGTATTCTTGGATTTGTTGGATTAATGATGCTTATTATAATTATTTTGTTGCCAACTTTAATAATTGCTGGTGCAATTATGGAAGTTACTGATTGGATTAAAGATGGAGTAAATGCAATTGGTGAATTTGTTGGAGATTTAGTTGGTGGAATAGGTTCTGATGATTTAGTTATAGAAATAGATCCATCGGATATTCCAGAAGATTTTGATTTATCTAAAAATAATCCTGCATGGGATAAAGCAACTCCAAATGGACGAGCAATTGCTGTTGCTGCTGTTAATATTGTTAGATTAAATAAACCATATTTATATGGAGGACATCCAACTGGGCCATATCCTGATGGTATACCAGATACTGGTCTTGATTGTGCTGGTTTTGTACAAGCATCTATTTGGACTGGTATTGGAAGAAATCCAGGATATTTAACAACACAAGCTATATCTGATGGTATAGGTTCTACGTTTATGCAAATTGATTGTAGTGATTTACAAGTAGGAGATATTGGATTAAAACGTAGAGGTGGAAGTGTAGATGGTAATACAAATCACACAGGTGTTTATATTGGAAACAATCTGTGGGCGCATGCTGCTGGTAAAAAGACAGGTATGGTAATAAGTACTTATTCTAATTTTAAAATATGTTTAAGATATAATGGGTGATGTGTGATATGAAAAAAGTATTAAGTTTATTTATAGTAATTTCATTATTTATTTTTATGCCTGTAGTTAAAGCAGAAAATTTTAGTAGATTTACTATTAGAACATCTGTTTCAAATAGTATAAATATTAATGAATTATCATCTATTATTGTATATATGGCTATACCAGGTGAAGATGATTTTAGAGAAATAGAATTAAATAGAAGAGATCTATTTAACTATGAAACATTTGATATGCCTGATGGAAGTGAATTTGATAATGCCATTGTATATGGTGATAAAATTGGAAAATATAATATAAAAGGTGAATTAACAAAAAAAGAAGGACCTAATGTAGCTACATTATATTTAACTGTACATCTAAATGGGGAAAATCCAATGATTACAACAACTACTACAACTACAACAACTACAAAATCTCAACAAGTTGTAGCAGACGATGATATTATAATTGTAGATGATGATGGTAATGTAAAAACTACTGCATCAACTGATATTCCAACAGTAGTAATCACATCATCTCAATCTTCAATTAGTAGTGCTGCTAGAAATAGACTAGAACTATATAAATATGTATTAATGATAGTTGTAGCTTTACTTGTCATTGTTGGATTAATGATAGTTGTAAAGATTATAAGAACTTCTAACTTAATGTAGCAAAAAAATAATATATATACTATAATTTTAATAGATAATAGTAAAAGAAAGTGAGGGGATAATCATGAAATTAAATGTTAAAGTTACATCAAAAGATTTAACTATTTTTATCATATTTTCAGTTATATTATTTTATGTATGTTCTATAACTGTACTTAACATTATGTCTATGGTTAACGAAGGCGAATTTGCTGGTTTAAATCCATTTCCTGCATTATTACCTCCTTATGTTCTATTTACTGTAATTATTTTTGTATGTGTAGAAATAGGTATTATTTTAAGCGTAAAAGATACTATCTTTGACTTTGGTGATGGAATTGGTTTAACAATCGGTGAAAAAGAATCTAAAGGTTATTCAAGATGGTTTACTGAAAAAGAAATGAAGAAAGCCTACAAAGTATATAAAGTAGGTGTTAAAGATAAAGATGCAGATCAAGCTGGTGTAGTATTTATCAATGATGGTAAAGATATGTGGGTTGATGATTCTGAAAACCATACATTAGTTATTGGTACTACTGGATCAGGTAAAACTTCTGCAGTAGTTAATCCATTAATCTATAGTTTAATTAAACATAGAGAATCAATGGTTATAACTGACCCTAAAGGTGAAATTTATTCTGGATTTGCTAATTTACTTAAAGATAGAGGATATAAAATAGTTGTATTAAACTTCCGTAATCCTAATTTAGGTAATGCATGGAATCCATTAACATTACCTTATAGATTATATAAAGAAGGTAATGTTGATAAAGCATCCGAATTAATTGATGACGTTGCATCAAATATTATTAAAGATAAAAAATCTCAAGATCCATTCTGGGAAAATTCATCAGCTGACTACTTTGCTGGTTGTGCTCTTGGATTAATGGAAGATGGTACTGAGGAAGAATGTAATATTAATTCAATTAACT
>OCTW011562828.1_pt1 | contig 22435 bp, 13 predicted proteins | sample 1539671 | NCBI WGS metagenome assembly OCTW01 (sample SAMN02144230, study PRJEB22623) | gut metagenome | biome: sheep rumen | host: Ovis aries | place: New Zealand
TTTATCCAGACGCCGCTGACCGGCGCCTGGTTCGGGCAGCCCTCGCTGGGCACTACCCTGCGCGGCATTTCCGTGGCGAGTGCGCCCGTGACTTCCCTGACGGGCTGGAAGGCTGACTATGACGACGAAGCCAACGACTACCGGACCACCAACTCGCTCTGGCTGGCCGTGAACTTTCTGCCCAACCTGCAATGGAAAACCACGGCGGGCCTGGACTACGACAATGATACGCGGTATATCTGGTACGGCAATCAGACCCAGTTCGGACTGGACTACAACGGTGCCGCTTCCGTGGTCACCAGCAAGACGCTCAGTTACAATGCGGACACGCGCCTGAATTACCACCTGTATCCGGGCCGCCACCAGATAGACATCACGCTCGCTGCCCTGGCGGAGGGAGACTGGAACAAGTTCAGCACCATGAACGGCACGGACTTCTGGTCGCACGCGTTGCGGGCCAGGGGCCTGTCGCTCTCGGGCAGCAAGGCCATCATCCGTGACTTCAACTACCATTATGTCCATTTCGGCGCCTTCGGCAAACTGTCCTACTCCTTTGCCGGAATGGTGGGGGTGGATGCTGTGGCCCGGCTGGACACTACGCCCCGCTACGACGATGGCCGTGTCCGGGTATATCCTTCCGTCGAAGCTTACGTGGACTTCAAGAAGGCGCTCCTGAAAGACTGGGAACCGATGACGGCCCTCAAACTGACCGGAGGCTGGGGCCAGAGCGGACGGGAATCCTTCGTTCCGTACCAGCTGCTCTCGCTCTACACGACCGGCGATTATCCGGATGCCGCTTTCGATGTGGCCCATTACTACGAGGCCTTGAATACCCTGCAGAGCAGCGAGTTCAATGTAGCCCTGGAGACTGCCTTCTTCCAGGGACGCCTGCAGGGAAAGATCGGCTACTACTACAAGAAGACGGTGGACGGCATCTCCCTTTACACCTTCGGCGGTCCGGACAACCAAGGCATCGTCTGGGTGTCCAAGCCCCGGGAGGACGTGTACCGGCAGTCCGCCACCGTAGGCAATGCCGGCATCGAGTGGGAACTTTCCGGAGAAGTGTTCCGCACCCAGGACCTGAACTGGACCTTGTCCCTCCAGTCCTGCTACAATACGAACAGCATCCTCATGGTGGAAAGGCCGGACCGTCTGGGCCGCATGGTCGGTTCCGGCGTGCTGGCCAACGTCAATGTCCAGGGCTTCCCGGTGGGCGGCCTGTACGGCTATCAGCTCAACGCCGACGGCAGCTACAAGGACCAGACCGGCGACGGCAAGATCACGGTCGTGGACAAGGTGTTCATCGGCAGCACGCAGCCGAAGTTCTTCGGCACCCTCCAGTCCCGTTTCCGCTACAAGGACTATTCGCTGGAGGCCCGTTTCTCCAGTGCCGCCGGACACCGGCTCCTGAACATGAACCGGATGCTCCAGGACGGGGAGACCACTGTCTCGGAGCGCTATGCGGAAAAGGCGGATTACCTGCGCATGGACCGGCTGGTCTTCGCCTGGGACCTTCCTTATGCCAAGCAGCTGCGCTGGGTGGACTCCATCCGCATAAACCTGTCGGCGTGCAACCTCTTCACCATTACCCGGTACAGCGGCTGGAACCCGGATGTCAACAGTTTCGGCGTGTCCAACCTGAGTACGGGCTTCGACTATGGATCCTATCCGTTGATGAGGACCGTTCTCCTGGGAATCAATGTTAACTTTTAAGCGAAGATGAAGATGAACGGAAAGAACAGAATCCTTGCATGGCTCTCCGGCCTCCTGCTGGCGGGCAGTCCCGTCTTCGCGCAGACGAAGCTTACCGTTACCGGTACGGTAAAAGACGAAACCGGCGCTCCGGTCGTCGGAGCCGTGGTGATGTCCGACGCCTCGGATGCCGCCATCGTGGCCTCCGACGGTTCCTATACCCTCAGCCTGAGCGCCAAAGCGACCAATCTGACCGCTTCCTGCCTGGGCTACAAGAGCCAGAGTCTGGATATCGCCAAGCGGAGCATCATCCATTTTGTCCTGGAATCAGACACGGAAACCCTGGCAGAGACGGTGGTGGTAGGTTATGGGTCCATGCGGAAAAGCGACCTCACCGGTTCGGTCACCTCCGTGAAGATCGACGACCACCAGGCCGAAATCTCCAGCAGTCTGGACCAGCTCCTCTCCGGCCGTGCCGCCGGTGTCCAGGTGATCAGCAACAGCGCCTCGCCGGATGCGGGTGTGTCCATCCGTATCCGCGGCTTGTCTTCCCTGCAGAGCGGCAGTGAACCGCTGTATGTCGTGGACGGCATCATCATGTCGGAAGCCGGCAGTGCCACCATGCTCAAGGGTACGGCCAACGAAGGCAACGACGAAGCCGTGAACTCTCTGGCCGGTATCAATCCCCGTGACATCGCCAACATCGAGGTCCTCAAGGACGCGTCGGCCACCGCCATCTACGGCGCCGAGGGCGCCAACGGCGTCATCCTGATTACCACCAAGAGCGCCACCACGGACCGTCCGAAGATCGAATATGCCGCCGGGGTGGATTTCTCCCAGAAGTATGGCAAGATCGACATGCTCGACGTATATGGCTATGCCGAACTGAAGAAAGCCCAGGGCCGTTCCGTCAACTTGATCTTCGAGGACGTGGACAATCTGACCGGCCTCAAGGTCCAGCCCATGGACTGGCAGGACTATATGATGCACGATGCCTGGGGACAGCGTCATTACTTCACCATTTCCGGCAAGCCCAAGAGCCTGATGTACAATGTCTCGCTGGGCTATCTGAAGAAAGACGGCGTGGTGATGAACACGTCCAATGAACAGGTGACTGCGCGTGTGAACGTGGAAAAGACCGTTTCCAGGAAATTCAAGCTGGGAACGCGCACCAATTACGCCTACACCGGTTCCAAGCTGTCGCAGGGCCTGAACTCCTCCACCCTGGACGCGCAGACCAGTATCATGCGCAGTATGATCATTTCCCGTCCCTACAAGACCGTCCTGGAAGATGAGGACGCCACCACGGACGAAGACCGTTACCTCCCGGACCGCTGGATGAGCGATTTCCAGAGCGGCCGCCAGGAATACCGTGTCTCCCCGTCCTTCTGGGCCAGCTACAAGATCCTGCCCTGGCTCACCTTCCGTTCCACGCTGGGCGGTGACTATCGTTCCAGCCGTCGTTACAAGTGGAAGGGTGACAAGGTGAACAGCGGAGCGGAAGGGTCCATCGGTACAGTCGCGGAAATTGAAACCCTGCGCTGGAACTGGGACAACACCCTGCAGTTCGACACCAAACTGGGTGCTGCCGGTTACCACAACCTGTCCGGTACCGTGGGTATCGCCATGGCCCGCGCCTCGGTCAACACCCAGACGACCACCGGTTACGGCATCATCCAGAAGAGTGCCCAGATAGACAACCTGAATGCCAGTGTGAACACCCTCTTCGGCTATGACGAGACCAGTTTCTCCACGCTGTCGTTCCTGGCCCGTCTCATCTACAACTTCCGCAACCGCTATGTGCTCACAAGCACGTTCCGTGTCGATGGAAGCAGCAAATTCCTGGGCAAGAACAAGTTTGCCATGTTCCCCTCCTTCGCCTTTGCCTGGCGCATCAATGAGGAACCCTGGTTCAATGTGGATGTCATTTCCATGGCCAAGCTCCGTGTGGGCTGGGGCCAGGTGGGTAATGCTTCCGTTAGCTCGTACCAGACCACGCCGCTGTACAACAACGTCTATGGCCCGGACCATACGCCCAGCAACGATGCCCAGATGACCGTCGGTATCGTGGGCGCCAACATCGCCAACCCGTACCTGCGCTGGGAGACCTCGCGGCAGACCAATATCGGCTTGGACCTGAGTCTGTGGCGCGGCCGCTTCACCCTTACGGCCGATGCCTACAACAAGCATACGATCGACCTGCTGTACCGCAAGAAGATCGCCGTTTCGTCCGGTTTCTCGGAGATGTGGGTGAACCAGGGCTCCCTCCTCAACCGGGGTCTGGAATTCTCCATCGACGCCGTCCCGGTGAAGACCGGACTGGTGGAATGGAGCATCGGCGGCAACCTGTCGCTGAACCGCGGTATCATCGAGAGCCTGGGAGACGGGGCCGAAGGTGGAGAGATCTATCTGTCCAAGGATGACTACCGCTACTGCAACTACTACCTGGGGGCCCAGGTCGCGACAGGATCCTACTGTGCTTATCCTGCCAACGCCTTCATCGAGGGACAGCCCATCGGCCTGTTCTACGGCTGGAAGACGGATGGCATCATCCAGGAGGGAGAGACCGGTCCGCAACCTTCCCAGGGCGCGGATGCCGAGCCGGGCTACATCCGCTTTGTGGATATGGACGGGAACGGGTACATCGACACCTACGACCGTACCATCATCGGGGACCCGAATCCGGACTTCACCTACGGCTTCAACACCAGCCTGACGGTCTGGAACTTCACCCTGAATATGTCATTCGCCGGCTGCTACGGCAACGACATCGCGAATGTCAACCTCGTCCAGGAGAACAACCTTGGCAGCCAGACCATGAACATCCGCCGCGAAGCCTTCGAGAACCGCTGGACCCCGGAGAACCCGGGCAACCGCTATCCGTCCATCGCGTCGCTGACCGGCAGTACCGGCGCCACGCAGCTGCGTTACTTTACGGACCGCATCGTCGAGGACGGCTCCTACCTGCGCCTGTCGAACGTTTCCCTGTCCTTCCATGTCCCGCTCAAGGAAAAATCCTTCGTCAAGGGCCTGGACATCACGCTGTCCGGCAACAACCTCTACGTATGGACCAAGTACAGCGGGTATGATCCCAATGTGAACAGTTTCGGTACCCTGAACAAGATGGGCATCGACTTCGGTTCCTATCCTTCTGCCCGTACCTATTCGTTTGACGTTAAACTGACCTTCTAGCCTTATGAAAGCACTGAAATATCTCTCTGTCATGATGTTGGCCGCCCTGGTTTCCTGTCAGGACCTGCTGGAAGAGCAGAAGACGACCAAACTCTCGGAAAAGGATGTCTATTCCTCGGAAGAATCGCTGGAGGCGTGCATCGCCGGCTGTTATGCCACCATGGGCTCCGGTCAGGGATGGAAGGGTGGAATGTTCGAATTCCTGCAGTTCGCCTCCGGCCTGATGCACTGGCCGGGTACGAAGTCGGAGGAGCACAATCTCCAGTGCCTGGACTTCACCCTCTACTCCAACAACAGCTGGAACGAGAACTTCTACGTGGCCCTGAACCAGTACGTGTCCAAGGCCAACCTGCTTATCGACGAGCTGCCCGCCAGCCCGGTGGATCCGGCGTTCAAGCTGGAAATCGAGGCCGAGGCCCGCTTCATCCGCGCCGTCTGCTATTTCTCGCTCGTGCGCATGTACGGTGACGTTCCCATCCACACCTCGGCCGTGGCCGGAGAGGCCGAGTCGAATGTGCCCCGGACGCCGTATCCGCAGGTATATGGACAAATCCTGGAAGACCTGGAGTTTGCCGAAGCCAACATGCGTGACGCGGCCCGGCAGGCTGCCGTTTCCGGTACCAAGGGACGCCCCAACAAGTGGGCGGCGACCAGTTACAAATCCCTGGTCTATCTCACCATTGCCTGCATCCTGGATACGCCCCAGGAGTATAATTTCTACAATCCGGCCGTAGAGAAACACCTTCCCAATTTTACGGAATACGGCATTGCGACGGCCCGCGACGCCTGGCTCCTGTGCCTTACCGCCGCCGAGAACGTGATCCAGAACGGTCCCTATGAATTGGCCAAGGATTATGCCGAGCTCTTCCGCTGGGGCTACAAGCAGGACGACGGCGGCAACTGGATCCCCACGCCGGAGGATTTCCAGCTCAAGGAACGCATCTTTGTCCTGCAGTCCACGGACAATGCCACCACCAACACCAACTACGCCGTCCAGCGCAGCGTTCCGCCTTATCCGGAAGGCACGCTCAACGAGACGGCCCAGAACGCCCAGTACGGCCGTGTCCGTCCGGATCGTTACGTGGTACAGAAATGGACCCGGACCTATGGCGGACACCTGGACGTCGACCGCGCCGACAAATTCACGGGCGTCTGGGTGGATTGCAAGGATCCCCGCTTCAAGGCATCCTATGTCTATAATGGTTATGTGTTCAATCACATCAATAGCCGGAAGTACGTCGAGATGTATCCCGCTGATGGACATGTGGGCAGTGCCGCAGGCGTCAACATCACCTTTTCGGACGGTTCCATCACCAACGCGACGCTGAACACGTCTGTCTTCCTGAAGAAATATATCGACCATCTGTACAATGCCGGAAAGGGCAATGCGGATTTCTACATGATGCGCTATGCCGAGGTCTTCCTCATCGCAGCGGAGGCATCGGCCGCCCTCAGCGCCGCGCCTGGAGACATCCACTGGCAGAAGGCGCTGGACTATGTGGAAGTGCTGCACAAGCGTGCCCGCGGCGGCCTTTCCCAGGATGCGCCCCAGTCCGACCAGCCTACCTGGCGGGACGGGAACCATCATTTCGCCGACAAGGACGAACTTATCAAGGCCATTATGTGGGAGCGTGTGTACGAATTGGGCGGTGAAGGACACGAGTACTTTGACACGCATCGCCGTGGGGCCCTGTACCTGCGCGATGAGATTGCGATGCCCATCAACGCATTCCTGGCCGAGCCCGAGCAGATGAACGATGCCACCAATGGTTATTTTGCCAGAGGCTTCCTGAACCAGGCCTATCCTACGGACCTGGATGCACTCCGCCGCGGCCTGCTCTGCGCCTTCCCCAACGTGGAAATCCGCTACAACCAGGCCATTTCCGATTCGGACCAGAATGACTATTATGTAAGATAATCCAAAACAATACTAACTATGATAATAACCCATTATGAAACGCCTGAAGTGCTTGTGCAGCAAGTGCAGACGGAATGGCAGTTCCTGTACGGCTCCAACGAGAGGGTTGTTCTCGGGGAGGAGTATGACGGAGAATTCACGGACGATTAATCCCTCAAGATCATGAAAAAAGCATCTTATGTGTCTCCTGCTGTACGGGCATCCCTGCTGGTTACCCGGCAAAACATCTTGACAGGCTCTACGGAGTCTTATGGCTTAGGCAATCCCTTCGAGGGTGACTTCGAAGATGATGTCATCTCCTTTTAACCGATAATAATTGTACAACATGAAAAAAATAGTAATCCTTTCCCTTTCAACGCTGTTTGCCCTTGCCTGCGCAAAGGAAAACCAGGCGCCTAAGGAACAAGCCGAGGGGCATAAAGTCAATCTTCAGGAAGTAACCCTCACGGCCAGTCAGGAAGGTCTCGATACCAAGACCGACTTCAACAAGAGCACCGGCGAGCTCACCTGGACCACCAGTGAAGCAGCCATGGCCATTTTCGATGGCAGCGGCCTGCAGACTTTCTCCCATGTCTCCACGGAAGAGGGCGGCCATCAGGCGACGTTCTCCGGAACGGCCGATGTGAACAACCCCAACTGGGTTGCCGTTCACCCGGCCATGAATTCCTCCTGGGAGAACTCCAAGGTATATGTCACCTTCCCGTGCTTCCAGAATGCACGCAATGGCGGCGGCATGCTGGTAAATATGAACACCATGGCGGCAAAGGTTACGCACAATGCCGGTGTCCTGAATGACTTCACGATGAAGAACATCGGCGGCCTCATCAAGCTCACGGTGACAGAGTCCAACATCAAATCCATCACGGTCTCCACCCGCGGCGGCGAGCCCCTCACCGGCAAGGCCGAACTGAGCTTCGACGGTAGCGGAAATCCGGTTGTGACGCCTCTGCAATACAACTACGAGACCTTTGTCACCCTTTTGCCGCCCAGTGGCGAAAGTGAACTGGCAGCAGGCGACTACTTCGTAAGCGTCTTCCCGGGCACGATGGCTTCCGGCCTTCTGTTCGACATGGAGAAGACCGACGGAACCGCGGCTTCTGTCAAGGCCTCTTCTTCTCTCACCCTTGCCCGTGCCGCTGACCTGGAATTCAAGAACTTCGATACGGCCGCCTCATGGTACACGCCGCAAGAAACGGTGTTGAAGCTGGATTTTAAGGCAGGCTGGCCCTTCAACGAAACGATTGCCTCTGGTGGTGCAGATCCGATTTCCACTGGCTGGGCGAGTGACGGAGAGAAAGTCATGACTTACAAGGATGACAATTCTATCCTTTGCTATGTTCACTGCGCGTCCTATATGACAAATAGCGGTTCTCTTGGTTTGCGTATTAAGGGTTCCGCAGGTGACTATCTTCTTCTGCCTTCCATCCCGGGAAAGAGTTTGAAAAAGGTTGTTGTCAAACATTCAAATGCTGACACATCGCGTCCTGCTATTATGACACGTGGTGGAAATGGAGTTGTCACCGGCGGCACTGCAGTGGGGAATGCGGCAGCAGAAGATGTCAATACCTGGACGCTTTATGGCACTGCGCACAATATGCAGTATCGTTACCAGCTCACAAATGGTTCTACTGCGTTTGCATTCTTGAGCAGCCTTGAACTGACCTATGCATCCAAGCCAAACTCTGTTGTTGTCATGGATTTGATCTTCTGGTCTGGAGAGAATTATATCGTAGATGGAACGGTTCATCAGCCGTTCACTCCCGACCTGCCTATCTATAATACTAATACGGATGGTAATTATGTCTATAAATCAGGCGGGGTAGATTACACTTTCTATATACATGGAATAAATACTCGTCTTGCCGTCCACAAGCAATGGAGAGGTCTGAATTTAAATAAGGCAAATGACTATATTAAATTCCCCGCCGTCCCCGGAATGAAGCTGACGAAGGTCGAGGCCATTCTGGGTGGTCGGGCATATGAAGATTATGTGGCCGCAAATTATAACCCTGATACGCCTGCAACTCACGGCCGGTATGGTAATAAAAATATTTACATCTCTACTAGCAGCGCTTCCACGGATGCCATAGAGACAATCAGTACCGGTTCGGCAAGTATAGTAAACCCGGTAGAGTTCACACGGACATTCACCACCACGGAAGTGAACACGTCTTACTATTTTGTGACAGGGACAGATGGTGTTGCCTTGCGAGAATTGAAACTGACCTATCTTCCTGGCAGTTCCCCGGCCCCCGCTCCGGCTCCGGCTCCGGCGCAGCTTTTGGACGGAGGAGAAATCGAACTCTAAACAATGACTATGCGTAAAACGCTGACCGTTCTTGCCTGTGCGGCTTTGGCGCTTTCCTGCACCAAGGCCGGGCAAGATCCGGAAACGAACCGGGGCAAGTTGGTCCTCAAGGCCACCAATCCTACGTTCACCCTGCTCAGCAAGACCACCAACTCCGGCCTCACGCCCTACTGGAGCGTCGGCGACCGGATCGGGGTGTGCCAGCTGAGCGATGGGTCCAACGTGCCCTTCACCGCCGACATCACCACGCCGTCCGCCACCGCCAATTTCACCGGTGCTGAGGGACAGAGCGGCAGCGGCTTTGCCTACTATCCTTACAGGGAGGGCAGCCGAAGCGGTTCGGTGGTGAGCCTTCCCATTGCGGCGACGCAGTATCCGGGTGCCAGTTCCTTTGACGGCGGTTCGGATATCCTGGTAAGCAACAGCTTCACCATAGGGAGCGGCGCTTCGATCAGTTTCCACCGGCTGACCGCCGTGGTGAAACTGGTGCTTCGCGACGCCACAACCGGCGGAGCGATAACGGGCCGCGAGGTGGAGCGGGTACGCCTGACCATTGACGGCGTCAATATTGCCGGAACAGTGGCCGTGGAAGGTTCGGACGGCAGTCTGGGTTCCATAACCTCGGGTGCCGCCCAGACCATCGAGGCGGTCCATGCCGAAGGGAAACGCTATAGCGTGGACGGTACTTCGGCCACTTGGCTGAACCTGTATCCCGCCACATTGGCGGCCAATGTCCCGGTGACTGTCGAGGCCTGGCTGGGCAACATGCACGTGGTGAAAGAAACCGTCATCCCAAGTGGCGGCCTCTCGCTTCGCTCCGGCTATGTTTCGACCCTTTTGGTGGATATAGGTGATGCCCATGTGACCTGCAATGTCCCGGCTATCACGCTGGGCGCGGACAGGACGCCCGTGGCCGTGCCGAACAGTACGGTGACGGTAAAGGACCAGAACGAGTTCAACGGGATCGGGCTGGCCTCTTCGCAGTCGAAAGCCGGTACGGTCGTTGCCATCAAGGATGGTACTTACAGTGACTTCCAGGTCTATGTCAATGCCTATGGAACGGTTGACAAACCCTTGGTCATCCGGGCCGAGACGCTGGGCGGCGTCACCTTTACCGGGAACTCATTCATCTGTATCAACAGCGGCTACGTGCGCCTTGTCGGCTTCAAGTTCGCTTCCCTGAACAACTCGTTCCCCCAAGGCCGCGCAGAGCATGTCTGCCTCAATACAGGAGCTCACCACTGCGTGGTTTCCCTGTGCAAGTTCGATTATTCCTCGTACGCAGGTACGACGCCGGATGTGAGCGTCTGCGACATCCGCGTCTTCGGGGTTCAGAACAAGGTGGAATTCTGCTCTTTCCTGGACAAGAAGGACATGGGCCCGCAAGTGGCCATCCATCCCAACGACAACAATCCTGAGAATATGCGGGATTCGGTCGTGTGCTGCTATTTCACGCGCCCGACCGTCATCAATGATGCGTCGACCGGACAGGCGGCGAACGGACAAGAGTCGATCCTGCTGGGCCTTTCCAGGCGTTCGCAGCTGGACCAGTACTGCTATGTCGCCCGCAACTATTTCTACAAGTCGTACGGCGAGTGCTCTGAGGTCATCTCGGTGAAGGGATGCAACAACATCGTGGAGGAGAATTTCTTTGCCGACTGCAATGGCAACCTGAGCGTCCGGCACGGCAAGTTCAATCAGATCCGCCGCAACTTCCTGGTGCGCGGGGACGACAGCAAAACGATAGCAAACGGCATCTGCTTCCTGGACGAAGGGAATGTCATCGAAGAGAATTACCTGTACAACCTGCCGGACAACAACTGGTATGCGCCCATCCTTGTGCTCTCCGGGAAGTACGCCCCGGAGCGCAGCGAGACGAACACGGAGATTCTCAAATCTTACTGGCAGACCAAGTCCTGCATCGTCAGGAACAATGTCGTCAGGCACTGTCGGTGGGGCATCTACTTGAATCTGGGCTGGGCTTCCGGCTGGCGGGAGCTACACCCTGTCAACTGCACGTTCAGCGGGAATATCATCTATGATACCGGATATCCCATTTATTACTACGTGATAGATGGTGACACCCAGACCGCGGACGGGCATACCTGGACAGGGAATCTGTATTCCAAGGCTGGGGCATCCTCCTGGCTGGGGAAAGGCGGTTTCCACTATGACAATTGGGGACAGGCATCAAAATTGAACAAGATTACTTATTCTTTCCCGGATACGGAATACAATGCGGCGATGTCGCGGATTTCCTCGCAGGCCGGTGTAAATTGGTAAACAATGAAACAGTTCTTCTATACAGCGGTATTGCTTCTGGCCTGTGCCTTCCCGGTGCAGGCCCAGAAGCCACTGCTGTGGAATTATGACCGCCTGTACTCCGTCAAGACCGACGAGACCTACGCCCGGGTAAAAAGCGGATACGAGTGGAGTGCCAAGGGATTCCTGGACAGGGAAAACGCCGTGGTGAACGACAAGCCCGCCAAATTTGTCACCGACACGCGGAACTATGTGAGCATGGGCATCTACTGGTGGCCCGATCCCGAGAATCCGGGTGGGCCCTACATCCGCAAGGACGGTCTCATCAATCCCGAGACCAGTGATTACGATGCCCCCAAGATTTCCATGATGGTCCGCCGGGTCAAGGCATTTGCGGTGGCTTTCTATCTCACGGGGAACCTCGTGTATAAGGACGCCATGGTCTCCCAGCTCCATGCCTGGTTCTTGGATTCGGTGACCGGGATGCTGCCCAACTTCCAGTACGGCCAGATCCACCCCGGGTCCAACGGGAACATCGGCAATGCCGCCGGCCTCATCGAGGCGTATGCGCTGAACGACGTGCTGGATGCCATCCGGCTGGTGAATGGGGAAAGTTCCCTGGACCGCAAGACCATGGACGGGATGAAGGCCTGGTTCAATGCCTTTGCCGACTGGATGCAGGATAGCTACATCGGCAAGGCGGAATACTATGCGACCAACAACCATGGCGTCGCCTACGATGTGCTCCTTGCGAACATCGCCGCATTCACGGGCCGCAAGGAATGGCTGCAGCGCATCACCGACGACTTTCGCTGGATGCGGCTGGAAAGCCAGATCATGCCCGACGGAAGCCAGCCGCTGGAGCTTGCCCGTACCCGTTCGTACCACTACGTCCTGTACAACCTGGTCCATATCACGGATTTCTGCATCCTGCAGGAGAGCCTGGGGAACCACTACTACGAGGCCAACAAGGACCTCATAGACCGTGCTTTCCTCTGGGTCCTGCCCTATGTGGGCCATCCGGAGAAATGGACCTGGGTGGAGAACAAGGCCAAGTTTCCGGAGGAAGACATGGTTTTCAAAGGGGAGTTGCAGCGCCTCCGCCGCCTGCGCCCCAAGAAGAACAAGACCTTCAAGTTCAATGATTACGGCGTGGATCCGTATGAAAACATAACCACCCTGCTGAAATGAGACGTTTCCTGTGTATCTTAGCCGCTGTCCTTTGCGCGGGGTCGCTGATGGCCCAGCGCGGGAAGCCGTATGCGCCCGTAACGCTCCGCCTGGAACACCCGGATGGCGTGTATCAGAAGGGAGAGACGGTCCGGGTCTGGGCCGATGTCGGCCCGGATACCGATGCCTCGCTGCTGCTGCGTGTGACCACCAACGGCCTTTTCTGGGAGGAAAAGACGCTTTCGCTGCAGGAAGGATCCTCCGTCGTGCTGGAGCAAAGCTATGACAAGCCCATCTGGGTACGGCTGAATCTGGGCCCGGCCCGGGACCGGAACATCGCCGCGCAGATAGGTTTCATCGTGGCGCCGGAAGAAATGACCCCGGGTTTCCCGGAGCCGGAGGACTTCATGCCCTGGTGGCAGGAGCAACTCGCCGCGATGCGTGCTGTCCCGGCCCAGGCGAAACTGCTTGCAGTGGAATCTCCGGAAGCCGGCATACGGGTATGGAAACTGGAAATCCCCATGCATGAGGGGAATCCGGTTCGGGGCTATCTGGCCATGCCGGACGGTGCCGCCCCCGGCAGCCTGCCCATCTTTTTCTACGCCCATCCCGCCGGCTCCGCCACGGCGGCCCATACCCATGCTTCCGCCCAGCAGGCGGCCTCGTTCGCCAGGAAAGGCGCGATCGGCCTGGATATCAATGCCCATGGCATCCTGGACGATGCCCCGGCGGAGTATTATGCCCGGATGGACACGACCGAACTGCTGCTATATCAGGAGCGGCCTGTCCGGGATCGGGAGTCTTATTACTTCCGCCTGATGTTCCTGCGGCTGGTCCGTGCGCTGGACTATCTCTGCACCCTGCCGGAATGGGATGGAAAACGTGTGCTGGTGCGCGGAGAGAGCCAGGGCGGGGCGCAGTCTTTCGCCCTTGCCGGCCTGGACCCGCGCGTGTCGGCCGTGGTGGCGACCGTTCCTGCCATGACGGATCTCGGCGGGTCGCTGCAAGAGCGCCAGTGTGGCTGGCCTTACCAGTTGCGGCCCATGGTGCCGCTGTCTTCCCACGGAAAGGCGGTGCTTCCTTACTTTGACGGGGCGCTGTTCCTGAAGCATTACAAGGGAGAACTCTTTGTGGAAGCCGGGTTGATTGATGTCACCTGTCCGCCCTGTGCGGTCGCGGCCGGATTCAACAACAGTGCTGCTTCCCGTAAAGAAATCCATTTCTGGCCGGGCCGCGGGCATAATTATTGGAGCGACAAAGCCAGCAACGACGCATGGGAAAAAATTGTCTTGCTCGCCCGTGACCAGTATATCGACAACTATTTAAGATGAGAGTATTGATTCTGCTGACAAGCCTGCTCCTGCAGCAGGTAACGGACAATATCAATGCTGCGACAATGCGTAGTACAGAGCAAGACCCTGTGCGCATTGAGCAATTGTGTACGCTGTCGGAAAACGGCAGCAATGCCATTGTGTATTTGCTGGAGCTATTTTTCAAGACGCCCGTTACCGAAGAGGAAATTGCCGGTATCCTGTCCCTGCAAAAGTCCGACGGTTCTTTCCGGGATGTGGATTACGCCGACCCTGCCTTGAGCCAGTGCAGCCAGACCTGGCACGCCGTACGCTTCCAGCGGCTCGCGGTGTATCACCGCCTGCATCCCGGGAACAAAAAGGTGACCCGGGCATTGCACCGGGCCTTGGCTTATTGGGGCAAGCACCCGCCTGTAACGCGGAGTTGGTACTACAACCAGGTGAACATTCCCAAGGCATTCGGTCCCGGCCTGCTCCTCTTCAAGGAAGAAATGAGCCGCCGGGAGTTGCAGTGGGCATCGACCATCATGCACAAGGCGCAGCTCAACCGGACGGGACAGAATCTGGTGTGGGAGTCCGGTAACCTGCTCATCGCCGCCCTGCTGGATGAGGACGAGGCGCTGCTTCGTCAGACGGCGCAGATCATCCAGTCGGAACTTAGCGAGTCGGTCTCCGACGAAGGCCTGCAGCCGGACCGGTCGTTCCTGCAGCATGGCGCGCAGCTTCAGTTCGGGAACTACGGCCTCTCCTTTGTCGTGAGTCAGGCCTGGTGGGCCCGTATCTTCAAGGGGACCGCGTTGCAATTGCCTGCAGAGAAAGAGGCCATCCTCAAGGATTATATGTGCAAGGGGATCGGCCGCACTGTCTGGAACGGCTATATGGACATGAGTGCGCTCGGCCGGCAGGTTTTCCCGGCGAGCCAGCGTTCCAAGGCTCTGTGCCTGCAGTATGCTCTGGAGGACATGGGCCTTTCCGCCATCGATGTGGAGGCGGGTCCGCGCTATTATCCCCGGGCCGATTTCGGCAATTACAGGGCCGATGGCTGGTATGCTTCGATAAGGATGCAGTCGTCAAGGACGGTAGGCTATGAAGAGCTTAACGGAGAGAACCAAAAAGGATATTACAGTGCTGACGGTGTACTGCTGCTAAGGCGCTCCGGGGATGAGTTCTCCGACATAGCTCCCTTTTGGAATTGGCATCGCCTGCCAGGAACTACGGTCTGCGATGATGACTCTCCTCTCTGGGGAACCCACACCAGGTTGCCATACAACAAGTCCAATAGGGTCTTTGGTGTAACCTCTGGCGATATCATGGTTGTTGCCATGGAATATGACAGGGACTCGGTCTTTGCACGGAAGCTTTGGGTTTTTTGTCCGGAAGGAATTCTTTGTATGGGCAGCGGAATCACTTCTTCCCGCGATTCACGTATTCTCACAACCGTGGAGCAGGTAAGGAGAAAGGGGGAGATGGAATGCTTGAATGGAGTAATAAGCCATAACGGGACGAGCTATATAGCACTTGGCAAAACTGTTTTCAGCTTTGCAGGTGTTGTGGAAGGTCACGGTTCCTGGCGTGTCGCTGCCCCATATTTTTCCGATGAGGATATAACCGGAGAACTATTTGAGATTAATATCGACCACGGAGTTCATCCTGAAGATGGAGAATACTCTTATTTCATAGCCCCCGGGATGTCGGGAGAAAAAGCTGCCGCATTTGTGGCAGACAGAATAACTATTTTAAGCGATACGTCGGCAATAGTGGACGGCGTCAAATTCAAGATTGACTGGAATATAAGTGAAATTATAATATGAAGACAGCGGAATACGAATCCAATTATTTCATCAGAGGGAGCGAGGCTCCGGTTGACAATCTGAGACCGGGCCTTCAGCGTCAGATTCTCGGATATAACAGAGACCTCATGCTTGTCAAGGTCTTCTTCGGTCCTGAAACTGTGGGCCAGCGTCCGCCAATGCACACTCACCATCATAGCCAGTCATCATATATCGTAAGCGGAAAATTCGAATTCCATTGCGGCAATCATGAAGTCGTGGTTTTAGGTTCGGGAGACTCTTATTATGTAGAGCCAGACATGCCTCACGAGGTGTATTGCCTGGAACCGGGTATTATCATCGACAGTTTCAATCCTGTTCGCGAGGATTTCCTGAGTAATGCATAAGAGACTCTTACTTGTAGCGCTTGGCCTCCTGACTGCCTTTGGCCTTTATGCGCAGATTGCGCATATCCAGGCCGATAAAGCCGTTCTTGACGCCCCGTTTGGGCCACAGGACGAGGCGAACTTTGCCGTGCCGCCCAAGGATTTCTGGCCCCAGACCTGGTTCCATTTCATCGGCGACAATGTGTCCCGGGAAGGAATCGAGGCCGACCTGGAAGCAATCGCAGATGCCGGGATCTCCGGCATCCAGTGGTTTCACGGAGCTTTCGGCGGAAGGTGGCCTGGCGTAGATAGTCCCATCATCCCGCTCTCTGAAGACTGGGACCGGATGGTAGCCTTCATGGGAGAAAAGGCCAGAAGCCTTGGCCTTCGGCTCACCATCCAGACCTGCCCTGGCTGGGCGATGGCTGGTGGCCCTTGGGTAAAGCCGGAGGATGCGATGCGGGACCTGATCTGGAGCCGGACGGATGTCACCGTAGGAACGGAAGGTATTGTCCTTCCCAAAGGCGAGCCCTCCAGCGAGGAGTGGCGCGACTATCAGGATATTTGTGTCCTGGCTTTTCCTACCCCTGAGGAAGATACTGGAAAACCACTGAAACTGAAGGATATACGTGCCGATGCTGCCTGGACCGCCCTTGTCAAAGGTGAAAAGGGCGTCTCGGAAAAAGTCCCGGGCACCCACTGTGTCTCCTTCCGTGCCGAAGCCCCGATCCGCAGTATGGAGATGCCGGCAGTACAGGAACTTAATCACGCCTTCAGCTACACCCCGGGCGTGACAATATCCATCGTGGCAATTTGCGAGGACGGTATGCAGCGTGTAGTAGCGAGCGTTCAGCTGCCCATGTCCAACTGGCAGGACAAGGAGCCATTCGTACTGGCACTAAAAGAGGTCGCCGGAGCTGTCGAGTATAAACTCACTCTTACCAATGAGCATCCGATGGACCTGGCGTACCTGCGCTTTTATTCTGCCTCCAGGCAAAATGACTGGAGAGCCGCCGCCGGCCGCACCCTGCGGGGGCGTGAAAACTGGCAGGAAAGGGCGGTCCGTGCGCCCGAATCCTATGTGGACCCCGGAAAAGTGCTTGACCTTACCACATTTATGGCCCCTGACGGTCATCTCGACTGGGCTGTTCCTAAAGGCAAATGGACCATACTTCGCTATGGACACGTGAATATAGGCTACAAGAACAGTCCCGCCCCAGAAATCGCAACGGGCTGGGAATGCAACAAACTGGATCCAAGGGGCGCCCGGGTCCAGTTCGATGGTTATGTGGGCCGTCTGGCCGGAGGACCGCTCCAGGGACGGCTCAATGGTATGCTGATGGACAGTTGGGAGTGCAATAACCAGAACTGGACTTCTGAAATGGAGGCTGAATTCGGGGCCAGAGCAGGTTACGACCTCCGGGAATGGCTGCCCGCTCTTTCCGGATATGTGCTTGGAAGTCCTTCAGCCACTGCCAGTTTTCTCTCTGACTGGCGCAGGGTGAAAACCGACCTCTACAACGAGTACTTCTTTGGAGAAATGACCCGGCTGGCCCATGAGAAGGGCCTGGACGTGCAGTATGAGACCGCTGGCGGAGATGTGGTGTCGATGGATTTCATGGAATACTACAAGTGGGCCGACGTCCCGATGGCCGAGTTCTGGCACCCGCTCTCCGAAGGTTTTGTGGGGGATCTCAATTTCAAGCCCATCAAGCCCACGGTCTCGGCTGCCCATCTGTACGGCAAACGCCGGGTGGAGGCCGAGAGTTTCACTTCCTTTGACCTGAGCTGGGACGAGCACTGGGAAATGCTCAAGGAAGTGGCCAACCTGAATATGACCGAGGGTGTTACCCACAATGTATTCCATACCTATACCCACAACCCGCAGGTGGGTTTCCTGCCGCCTGGAACCAGTTTCGGGAACAAGATCGGCACACCTTTCCTGCGCGGACAGACCTGGTGGCCGTACATGCCGTACTTCACGCAGTACCTGGCAAGGACCTCCTACCTTCTGGAAAGGGGACTCCCATTGGTGGATGTCCTATGGTATGTGGGAGACGAGGTAGGCTACCAAAGACCCAGTCAGAAATATCCTTTCCCCAAAGGGTACAAATACGATTACTGCAATCCTGACGTCCTGTTCAATCGCCTTCAGGTTAAGGACGGAAGGCTGTCCACTCCGGAGGGAATCTCGTACGGACTGCTATGGGTCCCGGAAAACGAGCGCCTGAGCGAAAAGACTGTAGAAAAGTTGCAAGACTTCATAGCTGCTGGAGTAAAAGTGCTCTTCGGTCCCACTATTACTGATGGAAGCCTCCGGGCTTTTGGCCTGGAGCCCAGCCTTATTTGCGATGATAACCTTCTGTGGACACATCGTCATGTAGAAGGGGCCGAATGGTATTACATCGCTGCTCCTTCGGGCAAGGATTTCCACGGAACGGTTAAGCTTAAAGCCATGGGAAAAGCTGAAATCTGGGATGCAGTAAGCGGAACCGCGTCTGGTTTTGAAAGCATTCGGGAAGGGAATTATCAGCTGGTCCGACTGGATCTGGAGCGTGCAGGGAACTGCTTTGTGGTGTTCCGACCTAATAGTTCAAAAGCTCCAGTCCGAGAACCTGCAACAACCCGAGCCAAAGAGCTGAAAACTTGGACTCTCAGTTTCCCCGAAGGTTGGGGAACTCCCAAGAAACCGCTTAAAATCCGTTCCTTAAAGCCATGGAAAGATCTTCCGCTGGGTAATGAAGGCAAGGCTTTCTCCGGAACGGCCGTCTATGAGACCAGCTTCACCCTGCCCAAAGCCGGAGAGTTCGTGCTTGATCTGGGCTGCGTGGATATGATTGCTGATGTGAGCCTGAATGGCACCCAGGCAGGTGTCTTATGGTCCTGTCCTTACAGGCTGGCACTGAAAGGGAAGGCCGGGCGCAATACCCTTCGCATCGCCGTTACGGGTACTTGGTTCAACCGCCTTGCCTATGATGCTAACCTTCCGGAGGCGGAGAGAAAGACCTGGACTATCGACGGCCCTGCAGCAGGGAGTCCGCTCCGCGAATCCGGACTGATGGGCCCTGTAAGAATTCTTTATTAATAGCAGAACACATGAGAAAGTTTGCCATCACCATAGTTATTGCCTTTATGCTGCCAGCAGCTTTGAATGCCAAGGATTACAAAGTCCTCTCTCCGGACGGAAAGACTGAAGTCGTCGTTTCTGAAGGAAAGCCCCTTGTGTGGAGTGTCAGAAGATGCGGGGAGGTGCTCCTGTGTCCTTCGGAGATATCACTTAAACTTGAAGGCGGAGCCGTTTACGGGAATGGTACCAGATTCAGAAAAGCGGTCAGGAAGAGCATCAACCAATATGTGGATGCACCACTATTCAAACGGAGTACCGTTCATGAACATTATAATGAGTTGAAACTTGTCGCAAAAGAGTTTGACCTGGTTCTTAGAGTGGCAGATGATGGCGTCGCATACCGTTTTGTCACACGCAAGGCTGTGACCGTATTGGCGGAAACGGCGATTTTCAATTTTCCAGATGACTTTATGAGCTGGGTCCCTTATGCGAATGAAGACGGGGACTGGAATCAGCAGATGCAAAGCTCGTTCGAGAATCATTATGCCGTTGTTCCACTATCGGAATGGGATTCTTCACGTCTTGCTTTTCTTCCTGTAACCCTGGCAACAGGAAACGGCACCAAACTGTGTATAACGGAAACGGACCTTTTCAATTATCCGGGGATGTATCTTGTTAATACCGATGGTTCAAGGAGCCTGAGGGGCGTTTTTGCGGCTTATCCCAAGGAAATTGAGCAGGGTGGGCACAATATGCTTCAGGGTATTGTGAAGAGCCGTGAGCGGTATATATATAAAGGTGATTCCGGTGAAAGCCTGCCCTGGCGTGTAATGGTAATAGCAGAAGAAGACAAAGATCTTGTTGAAAGTGACTTTGTCTGGAGTATATCCACACCCTCTCAGGGCGATTTTTCTTGGGTTAAACCCGGAAAGGTGGCCTGGGACTGGTGGAACGACTGGAACCTTCGCGGGGTGAATTTCGAAGCCGGAATCAATAATGAGACATACAAGTACTATATAGACTTCGCTGCGTCCAAGGGGATAGAATACGTAATCCTTGACGAAGGCTGGGCTGTGAATCTTAAAGCCGACCTTTTCCAGGTGGTGCCCGAGATAGACATAGCAGAACTGTGCTCGTACGCCCGGGAAAGGGGGGTCGATATCGTTCTCTGGGCCGGGTACTGGGCTTTTGACAAGGATATGGATGCCATATGTGCGCACTACGCAGCAATGGGCGTTGCCGGCTGGAAGATAGACTTTATGAACAGGGATGACCAGCCTATGGTAGCGTTTTTTGAAAGGGCGGCCCGAACTGCGGCGAAGTATCATCAGATAGTGGATTTTCACGGAGCTTTCAAGCCGTCGGGACTTATCAGGAAATGGCCAAATGTGCTTAATCACGAAGGTGTGGCCGGTCTTGAGCAGATGAAATGGGCAGCTGAAGACTATGACCAGATCGTCTACGACGTTACAATTCCTTTTGTGCGCCTGGTTGCCGGCCCTTGTGACTACACCCAGGGAGCTATGCGCAATGCAGCAAGAGGCTGCTACCATCCTATATGGAGTGAACCTATGAGTCAGGGGACACGTATGCGTCAACTTGCAGAATACATTGTTTTCGACGCCCCGTTCACAATGCTCTGCGACTCTCCGTCCAACTATCTTGCGGAGCCGGAATGCACGGATTTCATCTCTTCTGTTCCGACGGTCTGGGGTGAGACCATTGTACTTGACGGCCGTATAGGGGAGTACATTGTAATGGCGCGACGAAGCGGAAACAAGTGGTTCGTTGCTGCTATGACTGACTGGAAAGAGCGGGACATTACCCTGGATGTTTCTTTCTGCGGGAAATCGTATGGAATCCTTTGGCGGGACGGTGTAAATGCGGCCCGAAACGGTATGGACTACAGAAGGGAAGAAGTGCAGGTACAGGGCGGTATCATTACAGTGCATTTGGCTCCGGGCGGAGCCTGCATCCTGGAGTTTTGATGGTAGCGGCGTTTTAATGCAATCTTGTACTTGGATACTTATGCAAAGGTTTGTAAATTAATGGCTCATCGCCAAACATCCGTGGCAAATAATTATAGATAGTCATCAAATGAAGGTATCTTTGTACCATGAGAAAAGGATGGATCATGGCAGCGGCGTTGCTGCTTCTTGCCGGGATGCCGGCGGCTTCGCAGAGTAGGGGCGAAGTGTCTTTCTACAACCGGACCCTTCGGAAACTGACGGTCAAAAACGCCAACAAGTTCCTGGAGAAATACCCCGCGTCGGTTTACCGGGAGGAGATGACGCGCCTGCGCGATTCCCTGCTGTTCTTTGGCATGGACCCGGAAAATGCGGCCGCGGTGCAGTCTTTCGTTGAAAAATATCCCGATTCCGACTATGCGGAGCGGGCCTATGAACGGATCCGGCGGCACAATACTTCCATGCTCTCCCATGAGGAGGCCCTGACTATCGCGGGGTCCTGCTTGGACGCTGTCGGCTGGCGGAAGGACAATGTGGACCATGTCATCGCGCTGGATTCGGATTTCCGGGGACGGGTGCTTTCCCTCTCCGGCGGCGTGGAATCGACCTTCAGCATTCCTGTGTACCGCCTGGACGAGCGCCTGACGGAGACTTCGCTCGCGGGACCGCTGGAGGTGGTCCGGCTGGGCCGCAGGCAGTTCTACCTCCATTTCGCCTGTCTCAACGCCGCCGAAGGGGCGGCCGACAAGGAGTATGTGGAATACCTCTATGACCCTTCCGCCGACGTGGTCCACCAGGCGATGTTCTACGGCAAGGCGCTGACCCCGGAGAAAGGGGAGGCCTTCCGGATCGAAGGACAGAGTCCGGAGAAGATGGCGGGGTTGCAGCCGAGCGCCGAGACGCTGTGGCTGCTGGAACGGATGGACCGGAACCCCTCTCTCGTGCCCATCTCCGAGGCGGATCTCCTGACGGACAACGCCATCGCCTGGTGGCGCGCAAAGAACCCGAAGGCGGAGACCACGGCCTCCAAGATTACGTTCGGGACGCTGGATCCGGAGAGTTCGCTCGTGGCCCGTTACAAGAAGGCCGCCAAGGAAAAGGGCACGAAATACAATGCCGCCTTCTTCTCCTACCGGGGATGGACCGTCATTGTGGCCGCGTCCAGGGCCGGCGGGAATTACCTGCTCCTTTGGTGTGAGCCCGCCTGTCAGAACCGGTACCGGGGCAAGGTCCTCAGTTCCATCTATTTCGAGAATGACGGGAATACCTTGGACATGGCCTATTACAAAGGGAAAACCTTCTTCAAGTACAAACTTTCTCTCGCCGGCGGGAGTCTGAGGCGATAGGCGTTTCCATGGACAAGTCGTTCAGCCAGACCCTGACGCTGTCGGACG
>OCTW011601294.1_pt1 | contig 22428 bp, 17 predicted proteins | sample 1539671 | NCBI WGS metagenome assembly OCTW01 (sample SAMN02144230, study PRJEB22623) | gut metagenome | biome: sheep rumen | host: Ovis aries | place: New Zealand
CTCTACAGGAATACCAGCCTTGATGGAGCACTGACGTGCAACGTTCTGTCCCTGAGAAGCCTGGATAACGCAGCCCATGATGACTTCGTCTACCTGATCAGCGGGTACATTCGCGCGCTTCAGAGCTTCCTTGACAACGATTGCGCCGAGCTCTGTAGCAGGCGTCGTGGAAAGGCCGCCGCCCATTTTGCCGATCGCCGTACGGCATGCACCCGCAATAACAACTTTCTTAGACATACGTAAATCCTCCTTTGATTTTGATACTTTCATCCCGGCGCTCGCTGTCGGCCGGCCTGAAAATGACTGTTATCCCCATTAACAGCATCTGTAATCATTATTTTATGCAATAATAAACAAAGAGGCAAGTTGTATTTTCCTTCTTTTTGTATATTTTTTGCAACGATATTTTTCCCCAGCCCCGCGGGGCTGGGGAAAAATACCACGCTTCCGCAAACAGTCATGCGGAGATATGATTAAGATGCACATCCCTTAAATAGTTAGCATGCTAACTATTTGTTTTATTATAAGCACAATCATCTTTTCAAGTCAATAAACAATATGAAGATTTCCATAAGTTATATTATTAACAAAATCTTTAGGCAGGACTCGGCTGCGGAAGCCGTAGAGCTGTGGAATCTTCCTGCGCGATCATCAAAAATCAAAAAGCCGGGCGGCCTGCAGCCACCCGGCATGGTTCTCAAAATTTTCAATCACAACATAAAACAGCACCCGGAACGGTTCTCACGGTTTAATAAAATATACCGTTGAGATACGTCCCGGGTGGTGTTGTGTTCGCTTATAGAAGCGGGGGTCTTGCCCCACTGAGATAAAACTTTTCAAAAAAAGGTCTGTTCAAAAAGAACCACGGAGAACCGTCCCAGGCGGTTTATTCCTCAGAATCCGGATCCGTCAGGTCCTCCATTTCCATGTTTTCCACATCGGGATCGCAGGTATCCTCCGCGTTGTCGTCATTTCCGTTATCATCGACGCTTCCGCGCACCTTGGCGATCTGTACGACCTTCACGCCCTCGTCGAGGTTCATCATCTTGACGCCCTGGGTGATGCGGCCGATGGGGTTGAAGTCGCTGGCGCGCAGCTGGATGATAATGCCGGCCGTGTTGATCATCATGACTTCGTGCTCATCGGTGACGGCCTTGACGCCGATGAGGTTTCCGGTCCTCTTTGTGATGTGATAGCACTTGAGACCCTTGCCGCCGCGCTTCTGGACATGGAATTCCGACATATTTGTCCGCTTGCCCATGCCTTTTTCCGTCGCGAAGAGGAGTGAATCACCCTGGGTATCGATCTGCATGCCGACGATCTCATCGCCCTCTGCCAGGTCAATGCCCCGCACGCCGGCGGCGCTGCGGCCCATGGACCGGACATCGGATTCACGGAAGCGGATGCACATGCCTTTTCCGGTCACCAGGAAGATCTCGTTGTCCTCATTGGTCTGCTTGACATCGATCAGCTCATCGCCCTCCTTGAGGTTGATGGCGATGATGCCCATGCTGCGGATGTTGGCGAAAGCGGAGAGAGGCGTCTTTTTGACGGTTCCGTTCCTGGTCGCCATGAAGAGATTGTTTCTGTTCTCATTCTCATCCATGATGGGGATGACAGCTGATATCTTTTCACCCGGCATGAGGTTGAGGAGGTTGACGATGGCGGTGCCGCGGGAGTTTCTTCCCGCCTCCGGAATCTTATAGGCCTTGAGGATATAGGCGCGGCCCAGACTGGTGAAGAACATGATATTGTCGTGGGTCCTCGTCATCAGAAGATCCGCGATATAGTCATTGTCCAAGGTCTGGATGCCCCTGATGCCTCTGCCGCCCCTGCCCTGCACGCGGAAGTTGTCCTCGGTCATGCGCTTGATGTAGCCCAGGGAGGTTCTGGCAATGACGACATTTTCATTCTTGATCAGGTCCTCGACCTCGAAGTCCGCCGCGTCCGCTTCGATCCGGCTGCGGCGCTCATCGCCGTATTTGTCGGCGATCACGTTGATTTCCTCCCTGATCACGGCGAGGAGCTTCTTGGGGTCGGCGAGGATCTCCTTGAGCTCGGCGATCCTGGCCATGAGTTCCTGATGTTCTTTTTCAAGTTTTTCGCGTTCCAGACCTGTCAGAGCACGCAGACGCATGTCTACGATGGCCTGGGCCTGGGGGTCGTCGAGGCCGAAGCGCTCGATCAGGGTCGCCTTGGCGGCCTGGACGTTGGGGCTGCTGCGGATGATGTTGACAACTTCATCGATATTGTCGAGCGCAATGAGCAGTCCCTGCAGGATGTGATCGCGCTCCTCCGCCTTGTTGAGGTCGTACCGGGTCCTGCGGGTGACCACGTCCTCCTGGTGGCGCAGGTAGTGCATGAGCATATCCAGGAGGTTCATGACCTTGGGCTCGTTGTTGACCAGGGCCAGCATGGTGATGCCGAAGGTATCCTGCATCTGGGTGTGCTTGAACAGGCGGTTGAGGACGATATTGGGATTGGCGTCGTGGCGCAGTTCGATGACGATCCGCATGCCCTCGCGGTCGGATTCGTCGCGCAGGTCCGTGATGCCGTCGATCCGCTTGGTCTTGACCAGCTCCGCGATCTTCTGGATCAGGTTGGCCTTGTTGACCAGATAGGGGAGCTCCGTGACGACGATCCGGTGCTTGCCGCCCTGCATGGCTTCGATATCCGTCACGGCGCGGGTGATGACCTTGCCCCTGCCGGTCCGGTAGGCCTGCATGGCCCCGGAGGTTCCCATGATGATGCCGCCGGTCGGAAAATCAGGTGCCTTGATGATGGGCAGGAGCTCGGCGATATCCGTCTCCCTGTCCTCTTCGATCTGATTGTCGATGATCTTGGTGACACCCGCCACGACCTCCCGCATGTTGTGGGGCGGGATATTGGTCGCCATACCGACCGCGATGCCGGTCGTGCCGTTGACCAGGAGATTGGGGAAACGGCTGGGCAGGACGGACGGCTCCTTCTCTGTCTCGTCAAAGTTGGGGACAAAGGTGACCGTATCCTTGTTGATATCGGCCAGCATCTCCATGGAGATTTTGGTCAGGCGGGCCTCTGTGTAACGCATGGCCGCCGCGCCGTCTCCATCCACACTGCCGAAGTTTCCGTGGCCGTCCACCAGGGTGTAGCGCATGGACCATGGCTGGGCCATGTTGACCAGGGACCCGTAGATGGAGCTGTCTCCGTGGGGGTGGTATTTACCCATGGTATCGCCGACGATACGGGCGCATTTTCTGTGCGGCTTGTCGGGTCCGTTATTGAGCTCGCTCATGGCGTACAGGATCCGGCGCTGGACAGGCTTGAGTCCGTCCCTCACGTCCGGGAGCGCACGCTGCGCGATGACACTCATCGCGTAGTCGATGTAGGAGCTCTCCATTGTCTTCTTCAGGTCTACTTCCTGTATGCGGTCAAAAATAGTATCGTCCATGCTGTTCCTTTCGGATTTTTATACGTCCAGGTTCTTGACGAATCTGGCGTTCTTTTCAATAAATTCCCTTCTGGGCTCCACCTTGTCGCCCATGAGGATGGTGAAGGTGAGGTCGATCTCGGACTCCGTCTCCTCGTTGAACTGGACCCTCTTGAGAACTCTGCGCTCGGGATCCATGGTGGTCTCCCAGAGCTGCTCGGGATCCATCTCGCCCAGTCCCTTGTAGCGCTGGATGCGGTTGTTCTGGTCCCTGCCGACCTCGTCGAGGATCTTTGCCAGCTCCTCGTCGCTGTAGGCGTACCAGACCTTCTTGTTCTTCTCCAGCTTGTAGAGAGGGGGCATGGCCAGGTAGACATGGCCCTGACGGATCAGCTCCGGCATGAACCTGTACAAAAAGGTCAGCATCAGGGTATCGATATGGGCGCCGTCGACATCGGCATCGGTCATGATGATGATCTTGTCGTAGCGGAGCTTGCTGATATCAAAGTCGTTGTGGATGCCGGTTCCGAAGGCCGTGATCATAGCCTTGATCTCTTCGTTGGCATAGATCCGGTCCTCGCGGGCCTTCTCCACGTTGAGGATCTTGCCGCGCAGGGGCAGGATGGCCTGGGTCGCGCGGCTCCTGGCGGATTTGGCACTGCCGCCTGCGGAATCGCCCTCGACCAGGAATATCTCGCAGTTTTTGGGATTCTTGTCAGAGCAGTCCGCCAGCTTGCCGGGCAGGCTCAGGGAGTCCAGAGCTGTCTTGCGGCGGGAGAGGTCCCTGGCCTTTCTGGCTGCCTCTCTGGCCCGCTGTGACAGAATGGACTTCTCGCAGATTTTCTTTGCGATGGCGGGATTCTGCTCCAGGAACCAGGTCAGCTGCTCGGACACGATGCTGTCCGTGGCGCCGCGGGCCTCTGCATTGCCCAGCTTCTGCTTGGTCTGACCCTCAAACTGGGGATCCTCGATCTTGACGCTGATGATCGCCGTGATCCCTTCGCGGATGTCCTCGCCGGTCAGGTTCTGGTCGCTGTCCTTGAGGATCTTGTTTTTGCGGGCGTATTCGTTGAAGGTCTTGGTCACCGCATTGCGGAAGCCGACCAGGTGCATGCCGCCCTCGGGCGTGTTGATATTGTTGACGAAGCTGTATTCACTGTCGGTGTAGGAGTCGTTGTGCTGCATGGCGACTTCCACATAGACATTGTTTTTGGTGCCCTCGAAATACATGACCGTATCGTAGAGGGGTTTTTTGTGGTGGTTGAGGTAGGTGACGAACTCGCGGATCCCGCCCTCATAGTAGAAGGACTGGTCCTGGGGGCTGTGGACATCGTCCTCGCGCTCGTCCCGCAGGGTGATGCGCAGGCCCCGGGTCAGGAAGGCCATCTCCCGCATCCTCTGGCGCAGGACGTCATATTCAAAAACGGTCGTCTCTGTGAACATGAGCGGATCCGGCAGGAAGGAGACCGTCGTTCCCGTCTCCTCCGCGGGACAGGTCCCGATCTCTTCGAGCGGCACGGTCGTATTGCCCCTGGAAAAGCGCTCGTGATAGATCTTCCCGCCCTGGCGGATCTGAACATCCAGCCACTCCGACAGCGCGTTGACGACCGAGGCGCCGACGCCGTGCAGGCCGCCGGACACCTTGTATCCTCCGCCGCCGAATTTACCGCCGGCGTGAAGCTCGGTAAAGACCAGGTCGACCGCGTTTCGTCCGGTCTTGTGGTTGATGCCGACCGGGATCCCGCGCCCGTTGTCCGACACGGTGATCGAATTGTCCGGATGGATGGTCACTGTGATCTCTGTGCAGAAACCGGCCAGGGCCTCATCGACCGCGTTGTCCACGATCTCGTAGACCAGGTGGTGCAGTCCTCTGGAGGATGTGGTCCCGATATACATGCCCGGGCGTTTGCGGACAGCTTCGAGTCCCTCGAGCACCTGGATATCGTCGGGCGTGTACTCGCCGACCTCGGTCGTATCCTTGACATTGTCGTCCGGATACTCCCTGTCATTTTCCTGATACTCCATGGTATAGGAACCTTCATCGTCATCCTCAGCGCTTCCCGACAGCAGGTCGGAGGCAAGCTTCACCTGGTCCTCATCCGCGCTCAGAACGATCTTTTTTTCTTCATTTTCCTGCTGTTTTGCCATAGCTGTCTCTCTGTTCTCTCTCTCTGCTCTATCGGGCATAAACTCCTCTTTATGATACTGGTATACTTTCCAGGTTTATCTCAGTGGGGGAAGCCCCCGCTTCTATAAGCGGTGGGAAAAGACTCGCAAGCGAGTCTTTAACTTCTGCCACGATCAGGTATTTTGATCCACTTTGTTATCCGCATCGGCCCCGCCGTCTGCCTCGACGTTGGTTTCCACGCAGGCCCCGTTTTCGATCCTGAATACCCGGTCGATCTGAAAGCGGTTGTTCACAAATTCATCCAGGCCCGTACAGGTGATGAAGGTCTGGATCCCGCCGATCGTCCCCAGCAGGTAATTCTGCCGGCCGCTGTCCAGCTCGGAGAGGACGTCATCCATCATCAGAACCGGCCTGTGGCCGATGATCTTCTTCACCAGGTCGATCTCGGACAGCTTGAGGGACAAGGCGCAGGTCCTCTGCTGGCCCTGCGAACCATATCTCCTGAGGTCTGTCTCTCCGTCCATAAACGAAAAGTCATCCCTGTGCGGTCCCGTCGAGGTCATCTTCATGCGGATGTCCCGCTCACGGTTCCGCAGGAGCTTCTCCTCGAGCTCATCCGCCTCCGTATTGGGTTCGTACTGAATCACCAAATGCTCCCGGTTTCCCGAGAGTTTTCCATGGATTTCCCCTACGATATGATTGAGATCCTCGATAAAGCGCCGCCGGCTCTCGATGATCCTCCTGCCGTAGCTGACAAGCTGCGCGTCCCACACACCCAATGTGTCCTGCAGATCCGGGAACTGATACATATCCCGCAGCAGGCGGTTCCGGTTCTCCACCGTCTTGTTGTACTGATTGAGGTCGTGAAGGTAGGCGGCGTCCAGCTGACACAGCTCCATATCCATGAAGCGTCTGCGCTCCGCCGGCCCGTTTTTGACGATGCCCAGGTCCTCCGGTGAAAAAAACACGATGTGCAGAAGGCCGATCAGCTCGGAGGCCTTGCGGATCCTCTGCCCGTCAATGGCAATTCCCTTGGACTTGTTTTTGCGAAGGTGCATGTCAATGCGGTGGTCCAGTCCGCCCTTCATGATCTGGCTGCGTATATGCGCCTCCTCGACGCCGAACCGGATCATATCCCTGTCGCGCACGCCCCGGTGCGATTTGGTGGTGGAGAGCATATACATGGATTCCAGGATATTGGTCTTGCCCTGTGCATTCTCTCCATACAGGATATTGGTTCCCTGTGAAAATTCCATGTGCAGGGAGGCAATGTTCCTGAAATCGGCCAATTCTAAACTGCTGATATACATAAATGATTCCGCTCGACAAATTTACCGGGGCTGAGAATCCGCGTGAACGGTAAAGCTTCCTCCTGCCGACTCGACCCTGTCCCCGTCGTGGAGCTTTCTGCCCCTGCGGGTCTCGGTCTCACCGTTGACACGCACTTCGCCGGAGGTGATCATGATCTTTGCCTCAATACCGGTCTGCGCGGCTCCGGCAAGCTTCATGGCCTGGCCGAGCCTGATAAACTCATCTCTGATTCTGATTTCTTTATCCATTGATCGAATGTATTCTTCTCCGTGTTCCAGTCTGTTTACGCCGTGTCAGTCGATGGTGATAAAGTTGACCGGCAGCACCAGGTAGCAGTACATGTCCTCCGCGTCCCTGATAAAGCAGGGAGCCTTGGGGCTGACCATGTACATGGTGATCTCCTCCTCATCCACTGCGCGGAGGGCATCGATCAGGAACCTGGGATTGAAGCCGATATTGAGATCCTCGCCCTCCCTGCGGATCGGGAGGACCTCATCCATGCTGCCGATGGCCGTATTGATCCGCAGTTCCATCTCGTCCTCGCGGATCATGATGATGACGGGCTTCTTGTCCTCCTCCTTGACCAGGAGCGTCGCCCTGTCCAGGCAGTCCAGCAGTTCTTTTCTGCGGCAGGTCACACGGGTCCTGTAGCTGCTCGACAGCATCTTGTCGATCTTGTAGTACTCTCCCTCGATCAGGCGGGAGACGACGATCGTGTCGTCAAATGTGAACAGGACGTGTTTGTCGGTAAAGAAGATATCCACATCCTTTTCGGTGTCGCCGCCCAGGATCCTGCTGATCTCCAGGAGGGTCTTGCCGGGGATGATGATCTTCTGATCATCAAAGGCTTCTCTGAGCTGTGACCTGCGCATGGCGATCCTGTGTCCATCGAGGGCGACCATGCGGATGAACTGGTCCCTGATCTCCATCAGTTCGCCGGTCATCATGCCGTTGCTCTCATTGCCGGAGATGGAGAAGATCGTGCGGGTGATCATTTCGCGCAGGGTGTACTGGGACACACGGATGCCGACGGACCGGTCGATCTCGGGAAGGAAAGTGAAATCGCTTCCGTCCCTGCCCAGGATGGCAAACTTGGCGTTTTCACAGCGGATCATGACCCGCTCTCCCTCGGTTTCAATGGATACGTCGCTGTCCGGCAGCTTGCGGATGATATTGGAGAAAATCTGCGCGTCGACGGCGATCATGCCGCGCTCCAGGATAATACCCTGCGCCACGGTCTGAATGCCGAGCTCTGTGTCATTGGCGATCAGAGCGATCTCCGTTCCGGATGCATTGATCATAATGCACTGCAGAATGGACATGGTCGTTTTGCTCGGGACAGCCCTTGAAACGATCTGGATCGCCTTGAGAAGATTATCTTTTGCAATTCTGATTTTCATATCGTTGTGTGCTTCCTCGCTTTGAAAAAATGTGATCCGGTCATGCGTAAAGAAAAATAAAAAAGCGATGCGATCGATATCTGTGTGTCAAATCGTAATCGTATTATATAGGGGATGTGAAAATGTGCATAACCTACATCATTATACCTTTTTATACCCTGAAAAACAATCAGGTCCCGGGGAAAACCCCCTTTGTCAACATTCCCGCGCCGGATGCTGCCGGACAGGCCGCATCCGCGAAAAATCAGCTTTCGGGCCGGGGCGGCTGATCGGAATGCAGCCGGCCGGTTGTGGAAAACCTCCTGTTTTTTCCACAAAGAGAGGCGGTGGCGGAGGGATGCGGGAAAACCGGGGGAAAACGACGTGGATAATGTTTTTTTTATCCACAAACAGCCCGGTTTATCCGCATGGCCTGCAGCCGGACCATGGTGAGGCGGGGTGATCCGCCCGTCCTGCGGACGCATCGGACCAGGTCCGAAACGGTGCAGGGTATCATTTTCCGGAACAGGAAGGGCACCGTCTACTGGGTGATGTTGAGCTTTTTGAGGATCACATCCACATTGCCCCGCAGTTCGCTGTTGGTGGAAATCTCCGTCTTGATCCTCTTGACGCCGTGCATGACGGTGGAGTGGTCCCGCTTGCCCAGGAGTTTTGCAATCTGTTCCAGGGTCGCGTCCGTGTATTCCCTGCAGATGTACATGATGACCTGACGGGGAACGACCAGGGTCGCGTTTTTCTTTTTGGACTGGATATTGGACGACCGGACATCGTAGTGTTCGCATACCACGCGGAGGATCATCTCAGGTGTGATGATATTCTGTCTGTCCGGATCGATGATGTCCTTGAGGGCCTCCCTGGCATTGGTCAGGTTGGCATCCACATTGTTGAGGCCGGAGTAGGCGAAGATCTTGTTGAGTGCCCCCTCAAGCTCACGGATGTTGGATTTGATATTGGTGGCGACATACTCCAGGATCTCGTCGTCCAGGTGACGGCCGGTGAGCTCACAGTTTTTGCGCAGGATGGCCATCCGGGTCTCATAGTCCGGCGGCTGGATATCCGCGATGAGTCCCCACTCGAACCGGGAGCGGAAACGCTCATCCAGGGTCTCCATTTCGCGGGGAGGCCGGTCCGAGGACAGGACGATCTGTTTGCCCGCCTGGTGGAGCTCATTGAAGGTGTGGAAAAACTCCTCCTGGGTCGACTCTTTTCCTATTATAAATTGTATGTCGTCGATCAGCAGGACATCCACAGTCCTGTACTTGTCCCGGAGTCTGGCCATGGACGTCGCGTTACCGCTTCGGATGGACTCGATGACTTCGTTGGTGAACTGTTCGCTGGTGACATACAGGACCCTCTTGGAGGGATTCATTTCCAGAATGTAATGTCCGATCGAATGCATGAGGTGGGTCTTGCCCAGACCGGCGCCCCCGTACAGGAACAGGGGGTTGTAGTTATTGCCGGGGGATTCGGCGACCGCGACGCAGGCGGACTGGGCAAAATTGTTGTTCCTGCCGACGACGAAGGTATCAAACCGGTATCTGGGAATGAGGTTTGAACTGTCAGCCTGGACCTGGGCCTGAGGACTGCTCATGACGGGCACTTCCTCCGCGGCAGATTCTTTTTTGATCTCAGCATTGGGGAAAAGAAATTCCACACGGTAGTCTTCATTGACCAGCTCTGTGATCGTGACCTCGAAACACATCTTGTAATTGTTGGTGATATAGTCCAGCATGATCTGTTTGTTGGCCGGAATAAAGACATAGACCACATGGTCGCGGATATCAGCGATCCTGAGGTTCTGGATCCATGTTGAATAGGAGACATTGGAAAGACGGTACTCCGTGCGGATATGTTCCTTGATCCATTCCCATCTCTCTCTGATTAATTCCTGGCTCATATATGTTCCTCATTGTGGAAAACCGGATCCGGATTTCAGATTTCATGCGCAGCCCTCCGGAACATCCTTCTGATTTCGGGGTGTGGGAAGAGAAAATCCGTGCAAAAACCCGGTCGAAAAGTAAAAGTGGCGGCAAGCCGCCACTTTTTTATCAAGTAACAAGCGAATACAAATATATAATAAAAAGAAGAAAACTTCAAACGAGTCAGGATTTCCACAATTTGTGGATAAGTATGTTCATAAATATTATGAGTAAAATAATCACGCCAATCCACAATGATTTGAGGATAAGATATCAACATTGTAAACAGGCTTATAATCAGGGAAAACGCACGAAAAATGTGGATTTATCCCCTACTTATCCACAAGTTATGCACAATTTGTGGATAAGTGAAAATATTGAATAAGTGAAATTGTGGAATTGTGGATAACTTTGGGGATACAACATGTTCCTGAAAAAAATTTTAAAAATCCACATTTTGTGTCGAATATTTGTGCGGAAAAAATATGAATTAAGTTTATCCACATTTTTCAGTGGAAATCTTGTGGATAAATATTTCTTGACGCCAAAACAGCTTTTATATATAATTTTGCTGTTAGCGACTTTACGGGAAAAGTATGCCCTGGACAGCAACCGTATCCGCATCGCAGGAAGCGTCGGAGCAGCCGGCGCGGTTATTTCCGGATGCAGCGAGGGATATGAGACTCCACGTATGCCGCAGCCGCACGCGGCGGGGTAAAGCCGCAGGATCATAATCATCATGATGAGGATCTGTCCTCAATGAGCGTATAGAGTTTCCATATTCCGCAGGAGTACGGAAGGACGCGTTGGCCGTGGACAGAACCTTACTTTTATCTTAAGGAGGAAACGAGAGATGGCAAAAATGACATATCAGCCTAAGAAGAGGCAGCGCGCGAAGGTACATGGCTTCAGATCCAGAATGAGCACCAAGGGCGGCAGAAAGGTCCTGTCCGCACGCAGGCGCAAAGGCAGAAAGCAGATTGCAGTCTGATCAGAGAATGCAGAAGAGTCATGCTGAATTCAGCATGGCTCTTTGTGTACGATAAGAGATTTTAATTTAACTGTTCAGCACAACAATATCGGGGATGCTGAACAGTGGTTATACCCGCATCCTTCGAAAGAAGGTGTGAGATATATCATTCTGACTGCAGCATGCCGGCAGGACATGCACAGACCCGGAGACGGGTCTTCAATTATTTCAATACATATGGAATTTCTGAAGAAAAATACAGATTTTAAAAATTGCTACGAGTGTGGTACTTCCTTTGTCAACCGTTACCTGGTCCTGTATATGTGCGGCAATGGTCTGGGAATCGACAGGGTGGGAATTACCGTCAGCAAAAAAGTGGGAAACAGTGTGGTCCGTCATCGAACGACGCGGCTGATCCGGGAAGCCTGGCGGCTTCATGAAGGGGAATTTCAGACCGGGGACGGCGGGACGGATTTTGTTTTTGTCGCGAGGGTGCGCGCAAAGGGCATCCCTTACCGGCAGATGGAATATTCTCTCTTACAGCTGATGAAAAAAGCCGGATGTATTGAAATGGTAAGAAAATGAAAAAAGTAATGATTCGATCGATCAGAATGTATCAGAAATACATTTCCCCCCTGAAGCACACGAAATGTCCCTATATACCGACCTGTTCGCAATACGGTCTGGAGGCAGTGGAAAAATACGGTGCCGTCAAGGGAGGCGCGATGGCTGCCTGGAGGATCCTGCGCTGCAATCCGCTCTCGAGCGGGGGATATGATCCTGTCCCGTGATGATCCCGCAGGAATTCTGCATTTTTTCTGCACATTTTCTGCATATTATATGCAGAGCAGGCAGGAACATGACCGTGTGACTGCGCATCGACCGGCTGCACCGGCCGGAACCGGATGTGTGCTGTGAAGATCGACAGACATTCTGATTGAGGAGGAGGAATAATTGGTTCCCATGTTTTTGACCAAAAGTACGACTTTCATTATCGGTCCGGTAGCCGAACTCATCGGCTATATCATGAACCTGATCTTTTATCTTCTGGGGAATATCGGACTGCCGAATATCGGACTTTCCATCATTATTATGACGATCCTGATCTATATGGCCATGCTGCCGCTCACGATCCGTCAGCAGAAGTTTTCCAAGCTGCAGCGCAAGATGCAGCCTGAGATCAGTAAGATCCAGAAAAAATACCAGGGCAGGAAGGACAATGACTCTGTCGCGGCCCAGCAGGAGGAAATCAGGCAGGTCTACGACAAGTACGGCGTCTCCGCGACAGGCAGCTGTGTCCAGCTCATCATCCAGATGCCCATCCTGTTCGCCCTGTACCGTGTTTTCTACAACATTCCCGCCTACCTTCCCCTGGTCAAGGACGCCTTTTTCCCGCTGGTGGACAAGCTCTATGAGCTGGATCCCGCAGCCGAGGTGATCCTGTCCCAGGACGCGGACGGCAAGTACCTGTTTTCCAGCGCCGCCCAGTTTGCCAAGCAGCTGACGGCCAATATCGAGGCCGGCAGCACGGACGCGATCAAGAACAACTTCATCGATATTCTGAACAAGTTCCAGAGCGCGGACTGGACCAGCCTGAGCGGGAAGCTGTCTTCGCTCGGCGACAATATCGCCACGACGACCACAAAGCTGAACCAGTACAACAATTTCCTGGGACTCAACATCGCTGAGTCTCCTTCCAACATTATGCGCCGGGGCGGGATCATGATCGTTGTCGCGCTCATCATCCCCTTCCTTGCTGCATTCACACAGTGGCTCAATGTCAAGCTGATGCCCCAGGCATCCTCCGACCCCAATGACCAGACTGCGCAGACCATGAAGACCATGAACCTCATGATGCCCGCCATGTCTGCCGTCTTCTGCTTCTCCCTGCCCAGCGGCATGGGCCTGTACTGGATCGTCGGTGCGGTCGTCCGCATCGTGCAGCAGATCTTCATCAACAAGCATATCGACAAGATGGACATTGATGAGATGATCGAGAAGAACAGCGAGAAGGCCAAGGCCAAGGCTGAGAAGAGAAAAGAAAAGGCGGAGTCCAGAGGCGAGATCGCCGCGATGTCCTCCTCCCGCTCGGATGCAGGCGCGACCAGAAGGACCGGGACCAACCGGGATAACCGCCTGATCACCAAGCTCAGCCTGGAGGAAGAGAACCGGATCGAAGCGATGAACAACGACAGGAAGAGCAAGAAGTTCAAAGAGGGCTCTCTCTCCTATCACGCGGATATGGTCAGACGGTTCAACGAGTTCGGAAAAGATAATTAATGGTGATCATTCAGCACTGTAGGGAATCAGAGAATAAGCGGGAAAAATACCTGCATGATTGAAAAAAATGATTTCACACAGAAAAACCGTCTTCGCGGATTTCTCCACGCACATTTGCAAAGCAGGTGCGTTGGCAGGAGTGTTGAACAGTCACAACGAATGATATGGAGTAAATATGTCTCAGGAATATATTGAAATTACGGAAAGGACCGTTTCCGAGGCCATCACGGCGGCATGCCAGAAGCTGGCTGTCCCCAGTGAGAGGCTGGAATATGAGGTCATCGATCCCGGTAAAGCTGGATTTCTGGGAATCGGTTCCAGAGCGGCGAAGATCCGCGCCCGCGTGAAGCAGGGCATGGAGGACAGCGAGGAATTTGATACAAGCGCGATCATCAGCGATGTCCTCAAGGGAAAGGACGAGAAGAAAAAGCCTCAGGACCGCTCCAGGAAGAATGCTTCCGCAGAAGAGAAAAAAGAGCACAAAAAGAATGCGGAAAATAAAGCTGCCGGTGCCAGGAGGGATGAGGAAAAGGCGGATAGCAGAATGACTGCTGCCGAAACCGCCGGATCTGCCCCCCGGGAGGAGGCTCCCGCAGAGGCAGCAGATACGGCTGCAGCGGAAAAGAAAGATGAAATGCCTGCTTCCAGGGAGCGCACAGGAAGGTTTTCCGAGAGAGCGCCCAGAGAGAGGTCCAGAAGCCACCGCAGGTCCCGCCGTTTTGATAGAGAGGACAGGGACAGAAGAGACGAGCAGGTCCGTGCGGCCGCTCTCGTTCAGAAAAAGAAAAGTGCAGTTCCCGTTCTGACAGATGAACAGATCGAGGAAGTGAAGAACCGCGCGGATACCTTCCTGGCGGATGTCTTCCAGGCCATGGACATGGATGCAGAGATCAGCAGCAAGTATGATAAAGAGACAGGCATGCTCACCATCGATATGAAGGGTGAGAACATGGGCATGCTGATCGGCAAGAGGGGACAGACCCTGGATTCCCTCCAGTACCTGGTCTCCCTCGTGGTCAACAAGGGTGTGGACGGCTATATCCACGTCAAGGCTGACACCGAGAATTACCGCGAACGCCGCAAAAAGACACTTGAAAATCTGGCAAAGAACATTGCCTCCAAGGTCAAGCGCAACCGCGCCAGTGTTGCCCTGGAGCCCATGAACCCCTATGAGAGAAGGATCATTCACTCCGCTCTGCAGGGTGACCGCTATGTGACGACCTACAGCGAGGGTGAAGAACCCTACAGAAAAGTCATCGTGACGCTGAAGGAAGAAAGGTAAGCGGCGGTCCGGACACCGGAACAGACCAGACGGCTGCCACGGGGTCTTTTCGCATTTGATTTTTTCGGTCCGTGTACTCACGATGTGGGTATGTGCGAAGAAAGCAATGATTTGTCATAGTACTGCCGCCTCAGCCTGACCTGAAGCGGCAGTTTTCATGTTTATCTCAGGTTATTGGAGGCGATGATGAACCAACTCTATCCAGACAATATAAGGGTCGACAGGGCACAGAACGATACGATCGCAGCCATTGCCACCGCCTCTGCGGCGGCCGGGATCGGGATCGTCAGGGTCAGCGGACCGGACGCCATCGGGATCTGCGGGAAATTCTATGAAAACGCAAAGGGTATCCGCGACCTGAAAGACCATGCCTCCAACACCATTTCCTACGGTTTTATCTCCGATGAAGACGGGAATCGCATGGACGAGGTGATGGTCAGCCTCTTCCGGGCCCCGCACAGCTATACGACGGAGGATACGGTCGAGATCAATTCCCACGGCGGAAGATACCTGCTGGACAAGATCCTGGAGCTGGTCCTGCGGGGCGGCGCCCGCCTCGCGGAGCCCGGTGAATTTACAAAGCGGGCCTTCCTGGGAGGCAGGATCGACCTGTCCCGGGCGGAAGCGGTCATGGACCTGATCTCGTCCCAGAATGATTTTGCCCACAAAACAGCCCTGGCCCAGCTGAGCGGCCGCGTGTCGGACAGGGTCAGGGATCTGAGATCCTCCATTCTCTATGAAATGGCCTTCATTGAATCCGCCATTGATGATCCGGACACCTATGCGTCCGACCTCGAGGGATATCCGGACAAGCTTGATCAGATCTGCGGAAGGCTGCTCGGCGAGATGGAATCTCTGCTGGAGATCGGTGAGAAGGGGGCTGTCCTCAAGGAGGGGATCCGGACCGCCATCATCGGCAGGCCCAATGCAGGAAAATCCTCCCTGCTCAATTACCTGGCGGGAAACGAGCGCGCCATCGTGACGGAGATCGCCGGCACGACCCGCGACACGCTGGAGGAGAGTGTCCGGATCGGCAGTGTCCAGCTCTGTCTGACAGATACAGCCGGGATCCGGGACACGGAGGACCGCGTGGAAAAAATCGGCATCGAGCGCGCCAGAGCCGCGGTGGACCAGTCGGAACTGGTCCTCTACCTGATCGACGCCTCCGAGGGGATCACCCGGGAGGACCGGGACATCGCCCTTTTCCTGAAACAGTGGAAAAAAGATATCCCTTCTGTCCGCAGATGTATTATTCTGTTAAACAAGAGTGATTTGCCGCCGGTGACGGATGTGGATTCCGTTCATTCCTTCTTCACGGATGCCGACGCTGTCCTCTCCTGTTCCCTGCGGACCGGCGAGGGAGCGGACGAGCTCGGAAGAAAAATTGAGGAGATGTACAGGGCAGGTGAGCTGCAGCAGCAGAATGAGGTGATGCTGACCAGCGCCCGCCATCGCGAGGCAGTCCGGGAGGCCTGCGGGTCCCTGTCACTTGTCAGGCAGAGCATTGCCCTGGGCATGAGCGAGGACTTTTTCGCAATCGACCTCATGAATGCCTATGCCAGCCTGGGCCGGATCACCGGAGAGGCCGTGGAGGATGACCTCGTGGAGGAAATCTTCTCAAAGTTTTGTATGGGAAAGTGAAGAAATGACTTATTCAATTGAAACAGATGTCTGTGTGATCGGCGCCGGCCACGCCGGCTGTGAGGCGGCCCTCGCCTGCAGCCGCCTGGGCTTTCGCACGGTCATTTTTACCATGAACGTGAACAGCATCGCCATGATGCCCTGCAATCCGCATATAGGCGGGTCGTCCAAGGGACATCTGGTGCGCGAGATCGACGCCCTCGGCGGCGAGATGGCCAAAAACATCGACAAGACCTTTATCCAGTCCAAGATGCTCAATATCTCCAAGGGACCCGCCGTGCATTCTCTGCGGACCCAGGCGGACAAGGCCGAGTACTCGAAAGCCATGCGGCAGATCCTGGAAAATCAGGAAAACCTGACCATACGGCAGGCGGAGGTCACGGATCTGCTGACCCAGTTTGATCTGGAGGATGATGGTCCGGCAGAAAAAGAAGCTTCGGGAAAGGCCGCAGCGGAAAAACCCAGGATCGTGGGCATCCGGATCAATACGGGGACTGTCTACAGGTGCAGGGCCGTCATCATCTGCACGGGGACCTACCTCAACGCGAGGTGCCTGGTCGGGGAATCCATTACCGAGACGGGCCCCGGCGGCATGCAGCGGTCCACCTGGCTCAAGGATGCCATGAACCGGCTGGGGATCCCGCTCCGCCGCTTCAAGACAGGGACACCGGCCAGAATGGACGGCAGGACCCTGGATTATTCCAAAATGAAGATCCAGCCCGGAGACCCGGTCGTCGTGCCTTTTTCTTATTCCACCGATCCCGCGGATGTGCAGATCGAGCAGGTTCCCTGCTGGCTCACCTACACCAATGAGGAGACCCATGAGATCATCCGCCGGAACCTGGACCGGTCTCCCATCTATGCCGGAATCATCGAGGGAACGGGTCCCAGATACTGTCCCTCCATCGAGGACAAGGTCGTCAAATTCAGTGAAAAGAACAGGCACCACGTCTTCATCGAGCCCGAGGGACGCTATACGAATGAGGTCTATATCGATGGAATGTCCTCCTCCATGCCGGACGATGTCCAGCAGCAGATGTACAGGACAGTCCCCGGTCTGGAAAACTGTGTGATCGTCAAGAACGCCTACGCGATCGAGTACGACTGCATCAATGCCAATCAGCTCAAACTCTCCCTGGAGACAAAGGCTGTGGACGGCCTCTTCTGCGCCGGCCAGTTCAACGGCAGCAGCGGTTACGAGGAGGCGGCCGCCCAGGGTCTGATTGCGGGCATCAATGCCGCCAATATGCTCCGCGGCAGAGACCCCCTGATCCTGAAGCGGTCGGAGGCCTACATCGGCGTCCTGATCGATGACCTGGTGACAAAGGACAACCGGGAGCCCTACCGGATGATGACCTCCCGCGCCGAGTACCGGCTCCTGCTCCGCCAGGACAACGCGGACCTGCGTCTGCGCAAATACGGCTATGAGGCAGGCCTGATCACACAAAAGCAGTACGAATATGTCTGTGAAAAGGAGGAGAAGATCCGGGAGGAAATCAACCGGCTGAAAAAGGTCCGCATCGGCGCGGCGGCAGCCAATCAGGAAATCCTCCAGTCCCTGGGTTCCGCACCGCTCAAGACGGCCTGCTCCATCGCGGAGCTGATCTGCCGGCCGGAGCTATCCTATGAGAAGACGGCTCTCCTGGATCCGGACAGACCCTCCCTGTCCCGGGACGTGGCGGAACAGGTGGAAATCAATATCCGCTATGAAGGATATATCGACCGGCAGAAAAAGCAGGTGGACCAGTTTGAAAAACTGGAGCACAGGAGAATCCCTGACTGGATCGACTACGATGATGTGGGGAGCCTCAGAAATGAGGCCAGGCAGAAGCTGAAACAGTTCATGCCCTCCTCCATCGGCCAGGCCTCCAGAATCTCCGGCGTGACCCCCGCGGATGTCACCGTCCTCCTCATCTATCTGGAAAAAAAGAGGGGACGCGGTTAAGGACCTGTCACGAATTAATCTATACATCTTGCTTGCCTGATTTTCCGATATCTGCGTCAGAAATCCTCGCCGTACCTCGGTACGTCTGCGTTTTCTTCCTTGATCTCGAAAAATCATTCTGCGCAGTCTGCATGGTTAATTTCGTGACAGTTCCTAAACATTGTCAGATGTATTGTCATGATGACAGCAGCTTCAGATTGGATGGGACCGGACCGCAGGAGGGTAAGACGGTAAGACGTTGGCACACTGTTCGGGGTTGATCCTGCGAATGCTGCATATCATCAGAAAAAAGTAAACCGGCACCGGTAAAATGTTTCACGCAGATGTTTCACGTGAAACATTTACCGGTGTTTTTTTGGTATAATGATTTGCAGAAAACAAAAAACAGAAAACAGAGACCATAAAACATAAAAAAGTAAATAGTAAATAGTAAACAGTAAATAGTTAACAGGGCAAAAACAACTATGCGTTCCGTAGCTTTCTCAGTATAAGGCTTCCTTGAGAAAGCAATGATCTCTTGTCTATGGCATGTACAGGCCGGATTCGGAGCATATTTTTTAAAAAATGAAAAAAGAAAAACTGCTCGCACTGATCAAAAGATCCGTCGAAATCTATATAAAGCATGAGATGGGCGTCTATTCCGGATACACAACTTTTTATTTGATGGTATCCTTTGTTCCGCTGATGATGATGGCCATTGCTGTGATCAATGTACTCCCCTGGTTTTCCGTTGTGGATTTCAGCAATCTGATCCTGCGGATCCTGCCGGAGATCCCGCAGCTCAGAAATGCGGTTCTGTCTGTCATTTCCAATCTGAACAGGCAGTCCGGCGCACTCGTCATCTATGTATTCGCCTTCACCTGTCTGTGGACCGGTTCACATGGAATCCTGGCGCTTATGTCGGGGCTGGAAAAAATCAATCAGACCCAGCGGACATACTTTTTTGATAAGATCAAGTCCATCTTTTTCGCAGCCATGTTCTCCCTTCTGATCCCCTCCATGCTGTTTTTCCAGATGCTCCGTGGAACACTGGCCATCATTATTTTCAATCTGTTTGACAGGATATCTCACCCTGAGATTGGCAGGCAGATCAATCATATCCTGCGCTACAGCGGGGTGGTCACACTTGTGGCTATGATCGTGATCATTGTACTGACATTTACCTATCTTCCATCCGGAAAAAGGAAAATACGGAATCAGCTCCCGGGAGCGGTCTTTTCTTCGCTCATGTGGATCATTTTTACGAAACTGTTTGGATTCTGGATCAGCAAGTTCTGGAGCCTGTCCTCTGTCTACGGAACCCTGGCAGCTGTATTTCTCGCGGCCATGTGGCTGAAATTCATCATTAATTTTCTGTTCTATGGCGCAGCTTTGAACCGGGCCATACAGGTGCCGGTGTCGAGAAAATTTTCGACATGATAAAATGCATTTCGGGGTTCATCTGCAGCTTGTCTGTATGAAGAGGTATTTGATGCCGGCTGTGCCCGCCGCGCGTTGAAAAAGCAACGGCGCGTTCTCGCGACCTTATAGAAGCCGCGGGAGCAGCACGTATCTGGCAGCACATGCTTCGCATGTGCGGAAGGTGTTGCCCTTACGGTCAACCCGCATCCGGCAGCACATGCTTCGCATGTGCGGAAGATGCTGCCCTTACGGTCAACATGCATCCAGTGCGCAAGGCTCGCGAGCGAGTCTTGAACAGAGAACTTTGTACAGGTACTTGCGGCTTGGGGCAGTGCAAAGATATGCCCATACGATGAGGACTGTGAATAGGAGGACTTTTTAATCAAATGAGAATCAATGAGAACTGCGCAGGCTGTCTGTATGACAAGCAGCGGCAGATGACGGATGATCCGGCCTATCTGGACGAGGTCAGGGCAATCATTGAAAACCGCAGGGAGGAGGATACTTCCCCCTATCTTGTCTACCTCTTCGGACAGGCCTATGAGAGACGCTACGGGAAGAGAGCCTCCTATAAGGATATCAAGAGGAGGTTCAATGATCTGGTACTCTCCATGGAGGGCGGGATCAGAAATCTGATCGAGGCAGACAGGGATTCGCTCACTGCGGCCATGGCCTATGCCAGGATCGGCAATTACATTGATTACGGTGCCATGGACCATGTCGACGAGGAGACATTCCTGTCACTTTTTCAGAACATTGAGATTCGTGAACAGGACAAGACGGCGATGGCTTCCATGACCCTCCAGTGCACGGAAGCGGATCATTTTCTGCTGATTGCGGACAACTGCGGTGAGATCGTTCTGGACAAGCTCTTTCTGGAGCAACTGAAAAAAAGATTTCCTCATCTGAAGATCACCGTTCTGGTGCGCGGCGGAGAAGTACTCAACGATGCGACGGAGGAAGATGCCCTCTATGCGGGCATCCAGCAGACCGCCGCAATCGTGTCGAATGGAACAACGGTTGCCGGCACGGTCTATGAGATGATTTCCGAAGAGGCAAAAGAGGCTATGGACAGGGCGGACGTCATCCTGGCCAAAGGGCAGGGCAACTACGAGTCTCTCTGCAGGCAGGGCAGGCATATCTTCTATTCTTTTCTCTGCAAGTGTGACCTGTTTACCGGGAGATTCCAGGTGCCGAAGCTGACCGGGATCCTGGTGGAGGAAACATAAACAGGGAACAGGCAGGAATGCTCTTTGGCGCCCGTCATGATGACAATCCGGCGGGTCCGGACATTCAGTCTGCAGGATGTATTTCTGTGGTGCCGGGGTGCTTCCGGTGAGATCCGGCTGATGAATGCATGCGGAAGCAGGAAATGAGATTGGCTTTCATACAAAAGAAGAAAGAATCAGGAGACGACAGAAAGGAAACCAGATGCGCTTATTATTCATACGTCATGCGGAGCCCGATTACAGCATTGATTCCCTGACGGAAAAAGGTCATCGTGAGGCAGCTCTGCTGGCAAAAGCGGCGCCTTCGCTGGGAATCGATCATTGTTTTGTATCGCCCCTGGGACGGGCACAGGTGACTGCGAACTATTGCCTGAAGGCATTGGGAAAAACCGCTCAGACTATGGAATGGCTGGAGGAGTTCGAGGGTCCGGTCGATCTCAATCAGTCACCGGAGCTGGCCTGTGCCTATCCCGGCGTACATCCTGAAGATCCTGCTGAAATCCTGCGAGGAGGACACAGACTGCCGGCGTCTATTTCCTATACAGGAGGTCTTTCGTCCGGACTGGATAAAAACGGGCAGGAAAACAGGTTACATCATAAATCAGACATTCAGAAAGTTTACCGCCTCCGCAGACCCTGGGATATCGGACAGAGATACTATGCGGCGCATCCGGAGCTGGCGGACCCGGTCCGGTGGAGGGAGTCGGAAATCTATCTGCATTCGGAGATGCCGCGGCGCTATGACGAGGTCGCGGCTGCTTTCAATGACCTCCTGGCATCCTGCGGTTACAGATATGAAAACGGAATCTATCGGGTAGAGAGGGAAAATCGGGAGACACTGGCCTTTTTCTGCCACTTCGGAATCACCTGTGTCCTGCTCTCTGTTCTCTGGAATATGAGTCCCTTCTTCCTCTGGCAGAACCTGGTCATGCTGCCTTCCACAGTGACGGAGCTGATCAGTGAGGAGCGGGAACAAGGATGGGCCCTCTTTCGCGCCCAGAGGATCGGCGACCAGTCCCATCTCTTTGCAGGCGGAGAAAGGCCTTCCTTTGCCGCAAGATACTGTGAAGTCTACAGTGATTTTTCGGAAGAGACCGGGAGACACTAAAAAACATGCAGCCTCCCGCAAACCTTCGGTCTGTGGGAGCGTTTATCTAAGTGGAAAATGTGACCCTCTACTGAGCCGAGCAAGTTGCAACTTTTATTCCACCGCTTATAGAAGCGTGGTCTTCCCCCACTGAGATAAAAGAGTGAAAAATCTTGTCGATACAAGATTTTTCATTCCGGTGCCTGTGCCGCGGGCCCAGGCACCTGTAATCGCATTGCGTTGCCGCTCTGGCGAGCGGCATGGTCGGAAAGAGTGAAAAAAACACCATCGAGCGTTTTTTTCACTCAGGATGCTTGTGACGGAGCACAAGCATCTTGTGATGTCAACGAGAAATCGTCTTCACGAATTTCTCGTTGACGATGCCTGCGCACTTTGTGCTCCGGCATGCTGCGGAAGAGTGAAAAA
>OCTW011512336.1_pt1 | contig 22416 bp, 20 predicted proteins | sample 1539671 | NCBI WGS metagenome assembly OCTW01 (sample SAMN02144230, study PRJEB22623) | gut metagenome | biome: sheep rumen | host: Ovis aries | place: New Zealand
TTTGTAGAATGCCTCGAAGAGTGCCACGATGTCGCTTTTCTGTCCCGGCACGCTGATGACACGCTTTTTCCAGTATTTGGCGATGTCGTCAGGGATATACATGCCGCCCTGGCCCTCCATCTCGCCGTCAGCAACCTCCTGCGCCACGGAACCCTCTTGCGCTTGGGTGCTGTCGGCGGCCGGTGCCTGCGTTTTTCCGGCAGCGACGGTGCTCTTTGTCTCTGCTACTCCGGCCGTCTGCTTGTCGGCCTTACAACTGCTCAATACCCAGATGGGGAGCATCAATGCTACAATAAAAAGGATATTCGTTTTCATTATTGATTGTTATTTGTGCAAAGATAAACAATTATTTGTAAATGAGCAACAAAAAAAGGGGGAAAAAGGAAAAAGGAAACAAGTATCGAAGGCAGAAATCCATAGATTACCTGCTGTTCATATAAGCGAATCACCTGATTCCTGCTTCTATCTCTTTCTGAGCATAGATTAAAGCATCACGTTTCACCTCGTCTTCACCCTCAACGGCATCCAACACCTTGTCTGCCAACCAAATAGTCAGGAGTTCCTTTTCTTCGATTTCAAGGAGTCTGGCCATAATAGGTATATGGCTTCGTTTGGCTTTCCTTTCTCCACGCTCTATCTTGCTATACATGGGCGTATCTATATCCAATGCAGCCGCTAGTTTTCGTTGCACCATCCCATGCTCTTCTCTGAGTTCTTTTATCTTCTTACCGAATATCATACGCTTCCACTTATTCCTTTCTAACTTTCCGATACTTCTGATTTTTACTCTTGGGCTTGTCGGGTTCAGTCATCTCTAAATATCCCATCTCTAACAATGGTCTGACATACGTGGTCATATTCTTAGAATTGTTGTAGTAGCCTATGTGGTCCATGATTTCCTTTGCCGTTCTTGGGATAGCACAAAATTGGATGATATCCTTTTGAACACTAGGCAGCTGCCTATAAGGAGTGCGAACCACACGTGCTCTATCTTCGGTTTCTTCGACTCCATCTTTGTCTCTTTTTGCAGCTTCATTATTTTCTATACACTTCGAAGACAGTGAGTTATCTCTGCCTTCTTCGTCTCTTTTATCTCTGTCTTCTCTATCCCTCTCCCCTATCCTTTCTTTGAACAGCAGATTGAAGATAGCATCCTTCAGCGCCTTCTCATGCGCCACCCACTTGCTCCGATAGATACTCAGCTGTTGCTCTCTGGTCAGCCCAGGCAACATATCTACACATTTCCTTAACTCCTCATCATCCCATCCCGAATAATGAGCCCTCTTCACTTGTTGAACAATGTACTCGTAGTCTGTCATAATCTTACAAAATTACAAATCAGTGCAAAGATACGAACTTGCATCTCCATCACCAAACAATTACGCTCCACAAGCCTTGTGGAATAGTATTTTTCTTTTAGATGATGCAGAAAAAGCAGGAAAAACTTGTTTTTTTGCAATAATATCCTTATCTTTGCTGCCGTAATCAATAGTTATATAAACAGATATGGGTATTTCGATTGAGAGTGTTTGGAGCAAGGCACAGCGTCTATCCGCCAGTGACAGGTTGGCATTATCACGCCGTTTACGCGAGAGTGTCAACGAGACAGATAGCGTTCGTCAGGCACGTGTAGCCTCAGAAATTGACCGGTTCTTTGGAGGTTGGAGTGATGATCCACGCACTACAGAAGAAATCATGCAGCAAATTCGCGAAGGACGCACAGAAAACACTTATCCAAAGTTCTGACCATGACCACTTTCAAGTATCTCTTGGAAACATCAACCTGCATAGAGTTATTGCGAGGTAATGAAATTGTACGTCAAAAATGCATTGAGCAGAATCAATATTGTTGCATTTCTGCTATTACGGCTATTGAACTGCTGTATGGAGCTCATAATGCTCCAGAAAAATATCGTGAGCAAGAACTGACAAAGGCAAGACTGCTTATAGATTACTATACAATTGTCGGCATTGACGATATTCCTGAATTTTTCAGTAGCGAGAAATACCGCTTAGAGAAGAAAGGTAATGTTATTGAGGATTTTGACCTAATGATTGGAACCACTGGCGTAATTGGCGATTTGACAGTAGTCACCCATAACACCAAGCACTTTAGCCGTATTGAGGGTATAAAACTTGAAGATTGGGCTCTATAAAATTCCTATTCCCACGCCACCAAGTCGCGAGGCAGGGAGATTTTCTTGGCCTCACCACGCAAGCCGTCAATATAATAATGTCATAACCGAAACAGGAACCTGTCACCTGTTTCAATAAAGCCATAATCATTGTTTATTCTTTTGGTGGCAAAAACAGGAAGAAATCTCGAATAGCCCAAATTATTCGTGAAGTCTTTATTGTCATCTTTTCATAGAGTTTAAACTGACGGCACTCCAAACGGGCTTCGCCTGCCCTTAAAGTGATAATCATACTGCCCCACCACTTTTAAGGAGTGAAACAAGTGCCATTTTCTAGCGTTTCACCAGATTCGCTACCTTTCTGTCAGCCGATTTCACATTCGGGTATAGCCAACAATTCATCCATAAGGATGTCTTTCCTCATAGTAGATATCTTCTTCCAAATCGTGCGTCTTTCTCACCAAGTCGTCTAACAAACTGTCTTCTTGCAGTCTTGTCAGGATATCTTGTGTAGAGCCATAGCCCATCACTGATTCTGCACCATAAGGGCTGGGGTAATTCACAGCCCCCAGCTGCAGATAGCGTTTATCCTCACAGCCCTTGACGCCCACATTCGACACCTTCAATATCAAGTGCGACAGTCCTATATGCAAATCTTTAACATCCTCACGCTCATAGACCACATCGAACCTTCCCATCTCCGGTACCTTCTCCTCCACCTGTTTGCGCAAGTTTTGGATCATTTTCTCTAATAAAGCTTTTAATTCCATATTCAAAAATTTTGATTTAGTCCGTTGTAAACGTGACGATTTTTTCAACAACTAAAGTTTCGCAAGTGATGGCGCACTTGCGAAACATTAGTAACGAATAATAATCTTGTTTTCATTCACTTACGACAACATATAGCTAATTTCTATCGTATATCAAGTCGCCTGGTGTCTGGTTAAGCAAGCGAGTCATCACAAAGATTACAGTAAAAACTGTAGAAGTTATAATAACTCCCGTGGCTACATACGTTGTAGTATTCCAAAGATCCAAATAGTTGAATCCTTCTTTCTCAACACCCACGATAGGCAATAATCCCTGTATACTCCATGTAATGAAAAGAGCCAGAGCAACACCAGAGCAGACAATCATTACTAGGATCAAAACGTATACTTGTATCAGCTCATTACCATTCATACCAAAAGCCTTAAAGGTTCCAATGTTACGCTTCACTTTCTGGAAATAGCTTTGTAGCATATTGACCATGAACATAATGATACAAACGATAGAGAAGATGACCATTGCAGCAGACAAAATACTTGCCATTACAGTCACAGCGTTAAAGTTCTCTTTGGAGTGCACCTGTTCCATTTCGAGCTGTATGCCATTTCTTTTTGCAAAGGCTTCAAATTCACGTATATGACTTAACGACTTAAACTCCAATGAAAGGAAAGATCCACGTTCTGCTTGATTGTGCCCATAATCCAATTTATGAACCCTTCGAACATCCTCAACATCAAAATGGTCTTCAATAGCATCTGCCACATGTTGGAAAATACTGCGTGATATACGCTCATCGCCTAAGTCTATCTTTAAGATTGAACCAGGTTTCCATGTTTTCAACTCACGATAATCATTGCTAACATCAAAGATTTGCATTCTAGTCTTCAAAGTATCTGGCAACTGCTCATTTGCAAACTTTTCAAAGTCTTTAGCATCTACGTCCTCTGAGACATAATAAGTCAGTCGATGCAAATACTCTGGTTCGTGATACTTAAAATCGAACGGATACGTAACATCTGAGTTGACATGCTGCTGCTCATAGAAGAAATTTGCAGACATCATATCCACATTATTAGGTAAACGACGTACAACAGCAATGACAGGAACAGCAACAGGATAAAATTGATTATCCATTACAAGCTTTAATCCAAGGCTATCAGCTCCTTCGTTAACTGCCAGATAACTGATATAGGATGGTAATTGTTCTTCACTATACCCCAATTGTTTAGCGACGTCAATTGTGATAATAAATCCCATCGTGTTGTCTATCAACAGTGTTGAATCCAGCTGGCACCCATCCACTATATTATCTTCTGAGAGGATGGCATTGACTAAAGGAGTATTTATGTGTTCAAAGAAACGAACGCTGGGATACTTAAATCGACCCTTACCCATGATGTTGTAATTGGTGTACTGATCCATCAGCACATCTCGGTAATCGTACTTTTCCTTATTTTCATCCAAGAAGAGGGAATCACGGAAGTTCCTAAAGCTTTCCTCATCTGTAGATTTAGCAATGCTTACCCAATTAGTGAAAGGATCTTCCATTTTATCCCTAAGATATATCATACTTCCTTCACTAAAGGCTATACTTGCAAAAGTTGCTACCAATACTAAAGTCAGAATCCACAGATTTGAGCCATGCTTACCCAACACTTCTTTGGCCTCACGAGCCATTAATAGTTTTAAATACTGTTTCATCTTGATTATTTTTTGCGAAGATAGTTTTCAAAGTCCAGCGATGAAAAAGAGTCTATACCATTTGTCCACGCCTCTCTTGCATCGTTGGAAGCATAAACACAAGACTCATTGATAACGCCATAGGAGATGTCTTCATCATCCTGATGCTGTTTGGGACGTATACATTTCCTGATTTTTATAATCACATCAGCAAAAGTTACAGCCAGGTGCATATCATGACTGACTATAATGGCGCTGGCTCCCTCATGTTCATTAAGTTTCTGATTCAAAATTTCCATTACACGAACAGCATTCTCTGCATCCAGATTACCTGTTGGCTCATCTCCAAACAATACAGTAAAATCCGGTAGGATAGCACGTGCAAATGCCAAACGCTGCTGCTGACCACCGGATAGTTCTTGAGCCATTCGCTTTTCATCAACATGTTCCAACCCTAAGTCCTCAAGCACTTTCTTGGTGCGTTGAAAACTTGAATATTGAGTAAAACCTTGAAGCATACGCGTAAAAGCAATATTCTCAAAAGCAGTGAAGTTCTTCATCAGGTTGGTGCTTTGGAATATAAAGCTGTAGTTCATCAGACGGAAATCTGACAGAATCTTGTCGCGTTTTTGCCACATGCTTTTCAAGTCAGTTTCCTTACCATCTGACTCGAAGAACACAAAACGAGTTGGGTCACCTGGTACGATGGTATTATTCATCATACCCAGTGTTTCCAGTATTGTACTTTTACCAATGCCCGATTCTCCAACGATAAATATTTTCTTGCCTCGTGGAATGGCCAAATGCTCTATTTCGAGCACCACTCGCGACTGTCCCTCACGATATTTTTTATCGTAGGAGCATCGCAAGTGTTCTATTTCAAATAATTTATTATTCATCAATTTATATTTCTTATGGCAGATCCTCAACGGGAATCCAGTACCAGACAGTTTTGTTGCGTTCTACTGAGAAATCGTATTTGTTTGACAATATCTTATCCAGTTTTCTGTATTTGTTCTGGAAATCAGCAATCATGCCATCAAATTCTGGCTGCTGAACGATATTCTCATCTTGAATTTGAATGAGTGTACGACCTCCAAGAGAGCCTGACTTGACGTTCAAGCCTGCTACCAATGCCATAATCTCCTTCACGTCTTTCTCATCCATTTCCCTTGGAGTGATATCTGGAATCATAGAGCGTGTCAGTTCCTTCATAGCATCCACATAGGGTTTGCGATTACCTGTTGTAGCAGCAGACATCACAGGCTTTAGTTTCTCCATCAACTGTTTAAACTCATCCGACGAGATGTAAATGATAGGTTGCCAATAATCCAAATCCTGTACGGCATCCCTTTTGTCTGTATAACCTTGGAAGGCCATCAAGCTATTACTCTTCTTAATAGCTGCTATCTGAGCTGGGGTAAAGATATCCTCTAACAATCGCATTTCCATAGAAGAATTTGTACTGACACTAGCTGCTTTTGTTTCGTGAATTGTTTCATCACGAAGGATTTCTTCACCCTGAGTGATTATTTTTATCTGATTCTGAATCGCATCATTAAAATCCATAAAACTATTCTTTACCAAATCATACAATTTGGCAACATCCATTTGTTTTCCAAGATCGGCATTGCGAGTTGATCCTATATATAAATTCTTCTCTTTTGGCAAACCCGATTGGAACTCATAACCATCAGTTAGCTCTTTAAAACCACCTGTACCATACTGAGCTTTCATATTGGCACGTACAATGGCGTTCATCTGTTTTCTGAATGAGAAGAACGACTGTTCGTTTTCATTTCTAACTTGGAAAGCGGATATTTGTACGCGATTCTCTATGCACTTTTTAATGATTGCCTCCTGAGAAAGACATTTTTTATCTGCCAAATCATTACCACAATCGCCAATAACAAACATCATATTACTATTTCTTTTGTTATAACCCATGGTTCTTGTGTCTAAGGCAACTTCCAATCCTTTAAACAATGCCTCTGCTAAAGTACGATCTGACGGAGAACTCTTTACGCCATAGCTTCCACCACTCTGCAGAAATTTAGCAATGGAAGGGTCAGTGGCGTCACGCAGACTCAGATGTTCTGTGACATACTGTCCATCGGTATAGTCACGATAGATAACAATGCCTGCTCTAACCTTCTTGTTCTCTTTCTCAAAATAATCGTATGCTCTCTGTATGATTTTCTGTGTAGGCTGATAGAAATTTTCCATAGATTTTGTTCCATCGATAACCACTATCAGATTGATGACACTCATATCCTTTATGGCCTCATTTTCAATTCCCGCACTAGAATTATCGTAACCTGTAGGCACCGTAGGCACATGTGAAGTTCCGTCAGGACGAGCAAATGCAGTTACACAATATTGGTTATTATTTCCTGTCGTGTTAGCCAATAGAGGATAACGCATTAATTGAGGTTCAAGGCGATATTTTGTCGTAGGGTTCTGGGTAATTTTATTCATTCGTCCCAATTCTATATCTGTTGCCTTGCTGCCATTTCTGTAAACTGCAACCCTTTTTCCTTTCAATTCATCTGCAACAGACGGCTTCCAGTTGGGCTCAATACAAGTACGCTGACTCCAGGGTACAAACGAACCTGGACTTACCCATCCATACAACACCTGATAGGTGTATCCTTCCATTTTACACTCTTTGGCTAATAATACCAATCCGTTATCAGACTTCTTCATCACAAAGTAGAAGTTCATGTCTGCAACAAGTCTCTGAGGCTCATCTCTGGTGACAGGATTTTTGAATCTCTTCTCAATGTCCGCATTCTTCTTCTTTGCTTCATCAATGTTAATCACAATCAACGCCTTGTTGTAGATACCTGCTTCATCTGTAGGGCATGATCCCCAGAGTAGCAGATTCTTCATAGGAATCCAACCTCTACTCTCTGCATTAGTAGAGATAAGTGGGTAGATGGCGCCTTTTTGTTTTTCGGTATATACCAAAGCAAAATCATTTTCGATTTTTGCAATTCTAACTTGCTCGTTGAAATCCAGTTCACTACACTTTCCGCCACTAGTTGAAGGAGAATTGTAGGTTGTATTATGACTGCGGTCACTATATGCAACCCAGTATTTATGGGCCTTATTCATCTGTCCCCATTTGCCTGATTTTACTAATGAGTTAACCTCAGACTCCTTAATGGTCTTTTTCAACAACAAAGAAGGCAATCCTGCAGTACAATTACCTGGTAGTTGAGGAGCAGCTATTGCCCCCCATGTCATGAGACTTTCAAGAAAAACTATTACAAATAAACGTTTCATATTCTATTACTATTTAATATTCAAAAATACTCAGTCTCTGATTAATCCCTTCTATGTTATTATCGCCAAAGGGCATTCCGTTCGGATACTTCAGGTCAACTCCTTTGGGCTTAAAAATATTGATGGCCAATTTTGTCTTGTCAAAGGATGGAACATCAAAATCCACAAACAAGTGAGCAATGACTTTTTCGTGGTTTCCCAAATTCCAGAAGTCAGGACCTACATAGAAATCCATGGTTACCGATTGAAACAAGAAATGTCCTTGCTCATCAATAAAATTATATTCATCAAACAAATTCAGAATATTCCTACGGTCTTCACGTGCAATGATGTCATGTGAATTGGCATCTTGTAAGGCAGCTATAATATTGACAAATGCTTCATTGGTATCCCTGTTCTCATTTTTACGATCCTTCAGGTTGGTAAAAGAAAACAGTGATTGACGACCATCGGAAAGATAGACTATCAATGCATCCTCCACCTCTATGGCATCGTCACGCAAAGTGCGAATTCTCTTACAGAGCTGATTGACAGGCGTAGATGTCTCATGGTCAATATAGACAAAGTGAAGATTCATCTTGGAATAATCCTGTGCCTTGACTGTTATTGCTGGCATGGTAGCCAGAACAATAATAAGTAATGCTATAAACTTTTTCATAACGCAATGCTTAGTAAATGGGTTGAATACTTGCAGAATTTATTCGTCCGCTATCGTCATAACCGACACGAAGGACTCGCGCAGAGCTCCATATGCCAAAAGCAATCTTTTCACGAACAGCCAAGATGTCATTAGGACGTTTCTCTCCGTCTTGCAGGCCTGTAAATGACAAGGCAACATATCTGGCAATCTTAGGATGCTTACCTCCTAACAAACTGTTGTCGTTCTGATTCAGCAGCAATGCCTGAAATTGGGCTGCTGTCATTTTATCAACCTTGGCATCCTCTATCAGGACAAAACCAGATACTGATTCAGATAATAGGATATCGTTTGTTTGCGCGTTGACGACATTGACCAAATAGCTTCCAGTCTTACTACCTGGAATCTTTGTAAACACTCCATCACTACTCTTTTTGCCCAATGCAGGTATTTCATACTGAATAGTCACATTTTCTGGAATGTTGATACATGTTACTCGCAAAGTGTAGAAGTTTCCTTTCTTCTTTACTTCTTTAGTAACCATTTCAACCGGTGCCTGAGATTCTTTCTTTTCGTTTACCTTGGTATCCGTTTCCATAGAATCTGTAGCTACAACCGAAGGGGATTGTACCTTGCTCTCTGACACAGCAGAAAGTGAATCCCCCTCCGCTTCTTTCTGCGTATCGTCTTTTCCTAACCGAGTTGCTAAGAAGCCAATGCCAACACAAAGCAGGAAAACGCCTGCACATAATGCGTATTTAAGATTGTTATTCATATTGTTTATAATTATTCCTTAATAGACAATTTAATCATGGAAATACGATTCATGTCATCGTAATCTAATGAATTTATTTTTACTGATGACCATATCTCATTATCGAGTTTGTCAAACACTTCGCCTAGTGTTGAAGGCACATTAACTGCATCACTTGGCAAACCAACAAATTTTAGTTTGTAATCAGGATTTAGGTAATCATTCTCACCAACGCCCATCAATGATTCGTCACGTTTGTCAATCCTTGACTGCAGTTCTGCAACTGTCATTCTCTTGGACACAGCCTTCTGCCTGATGAATCCAGGTTTTTCTATGCTACAAATAAGCGTATCAGCAGAAGCATCAAATAAGGCTATATTATAGCACCCTCCATCTGCCTCACTAAATGGTACATCTTTGAATTTACCATTGTTACTTTTGGTTATAATTTTTTTTACATTGTAGGCATCCAAAACGGCTACATAGCATTTAACTGCTGGAGGATTCTCTATGCTAACCTCAAAAGAATATCCATTATCTTCAAAGGTCAATTCACTAACATTAATGACGGGAGGAAGGCTCATTCCCGTTTCTTTTATATATGTTGAATCCCTTTTATATGATAATGTGTCTGCTTCATCTAAAAGAGAATCCTCAGGTTGGGATGAGGTATTCCAATCCAACTGGAAGAGTGCAAATACCAGAAGGATTAAAAACAAAAGCCCGCCAGCAATTCTCCAAACCCTTGACGGTATTTGGAAATGAGCATATTCTACATTATCTGAATGACAATTCGGGCACAAGACTTGATTGTTGTCTTCTGCCTCAAAACGGGTCTTACAATTTTTACATTCAAAATTTCTAATCATAATATCATAATTTTAAAATGATTCCAGCACTCAGTCTTAGAGATTTTCTTTTTATATTTGAGAAACCATCGGTCATATTGCGAACATGCTCTGTACTATTTAAACCAGAAATGGTATTATAAACAAGTGGCGAGTTACTCTTTGACGACAAATCTTGATTGTTATTTTCAGGTTTGAAAATATCTGTTAACCCTAACAGATAATTTACTCCCACTTCAATAGCCACGGGAGTATTAGGTATATTGATACGCAGACCTGCTCCAACAAAGGCATCAATTGTAGTATTAGAAATCCCTTTCATTTCAGAATAATCCAATTCCGAATCAGAAAATGATTTCTGACCAAAACCATTATATCCCCATTGCTCATCTAACCTCAAATTGCTATACTGCGGATACATTCCGTAAATATTAGCGTTACCTACTGTGTTATCAACCTTATTGCTCAAATTAAAATTCAATTTCGCTCCCAAATCAAAGAAAAGCGCTGCTACTGGATGCAATGAAATATTCAGATCTAGATAGACAGGAACATTTAATTCAGTTATTTTGGCCTTTTGGCTTACATTGAGATTAGTGTAATGTCGTGTATAACTATCTCCGTCAATATCTGCTTGGGTTGTATAAAAGAAATCTGAGTTGATGTATCCCATTTCTATTGTCGACTGGGTCATACCAAGTCCCATAAATATTCCTGCTTTAAATCTGTTCTTGGAAGGAAACATATATCCGAAATCAAGACCAAATGAAGAGCTGGTAGTTTTGTTGTTATTCAGAAGCCCAGACTCTCCTAAATCGAAAGCATCGCCTAATCCCAAGTCATAATGTAATTTAAGCCTGAACTTTCTTGCCTTATATTTAGAAGAGACATTTCCGCACTCGTCTAACGTTGAAACCATAAACATATCTGGGTCTGCATAGCGAAAAGACTTCTTATCGTACGAGCCTTCAATCAATGCCTGGTTATAGCTATTGAATGACAGTCTTTTTCCATTATAAAGGACATTGTTGTCTCTTTTGTCTGTTTTCATGTAAGCAAAATACTTTTCAGGAAGTCTATTGGGACTATCAATAGAGCCCGTTATTTTCTCTATCTTACATCTTTTCGACATATTATCATAGACCAATGTTGCCACTAAATGATAATGCTTACCATAGAAATCTGAACTTGACAAATAGACGCCACACTTGTTGGCATACGAAAGAGATTTGTCAAACGAGAAATTAACTTTCCAGGTATTATCCTCATACCATAGTCTCTCTTTCTTCACATTTGTGATTGTAGCTTTCTTGTTACGAAGTCCCTCGCGCAACTTCTGGCTATATTCACTTACAGGCAGTTCCTTTCGCGTTGAGATGCCTAACAAATCATTATAGATCAGCGCATTCTCGCTGGTAAAGAGTTGTTCAAATGCATAGCGAACCTCGTCGTCATTGACCGTCACGTACGACTCGTAGTCTTCAAGCGTGCTGATTGCTTCGTCAATAATGATACGCTGCTTGGCTACTGAAAGTTCTTGTGCCTGGACTGTTGCAACATGCATGCACCATGCGACAACGATTCCCAAAATCAAAATATATCTTTTTTCCATAATATCTATCACTTTACAATAACCTTTTTAACTTTACCATCACTCATCTTCACAATATTGAGTCCCTTATTAAGTCTATCAGACTTCATACCATTGATAGAATATGACTCCCTGATGTCAGACTCGGACGTTCCCGATAGAATATCATTGATGCCTGTAGCAGAATTACTGATAACACTCCTTGTGCTTCCCGAGTAAGTTGAATCATCCCAATCTTCCTTGACATCATCAATAGTCCGAAGACCGCTTGTAATCTCTACTCCATTCGGATATTTCCATAATGCATAGACATAAAGAGTATTATCGGGATTGTTAATTACTGAAGCTGGGATTTGAGCACTCCAACGAACTGAGCCAGGGTTTTGCTGACGAAGGCTTAACTCATCGTGCATAATACCAATATTGTTTCGATAGCCAAACACTAGATAATAATCATGTGTGTTGAGATCCGCATCGGTAACATTTATTGTGGCAACAACTGTTCCTGACGTACCATTACCTTTTTTGGAGATTGATAATGGTGTTTGTGGTTTTCTATAGATTACAAGGCTCTTTGAGTAAGTTTTGTCGCTCCATGGTGTACCATTAAAGGAATTATTGACATTACACTGGATGGATATTGACCTGCTATAATCCTTAATATCACCAGCTGCATATGTATCCACTGCTATCGCTGTACTACGAGTGGTACTTATTATACTGCCATCTTTTGTCCAGCGATATGTCCAGACAGATGGATACCCTCCATAACACTCGTCACATGAAAAGTCAACCATATTACCTTCTCGAATTCCTGTTGTTGAATTTTTACCTCTGTTGGTATCTTTAATGCTAATGTCTTGAGGAGTCCAAGGCTCTGGGTATAATTGAACAGTATAATTATATGTTTCCTCTTTTCGAATCGTGCCTTCACAAACATTCACCACTTTTATTCTATAGTTTTCTGTTATCATGGGGTCCAATGAGCCACGTTCCAGTATTTTTTCATAAGTATCAGTGGTCGCTCCGTCTATTTTTACATCGTCTTTATACCACTGGTATGTCCATCCAGACTTTTGACCTCCTGTTGCTGATATTTTTAAATTTAGTGGTCTTCCTCCACATTCAACCTTTGTAATACCACTTTCAGATAAATCTTTTACATTAGGTTTAGGCCATGCTATAAAGGTATGTTGGCATAAAGGTGCACTATAGATTTGTCCATCTCCCTTATTAAGTTTACCTTCGACTTTAAGTGTAATAGGATTGGAAAAACCATCATTATTGCTCTTGTTTTCTGCTGTATATGTATAGCCCTTCTCTGTACTCTTATTATTCCAAGTATATGTCCATGTATAATGAGAATCCGAGCTAATGTCAATATTTTTCTTGTCCTTAATGGTGACTTCCATTAATACCTGATCACCATCTATCACATTAATGGGATATTTCTCAGCAAATTCAACGACAGGCAGTGAATAGAAATCGGCATAATAATTATAGGACTTTCTAAACCATTCTTCGGTAGCGCCCTCACTTATAGTAGCCGTGTTGGTTACAGTCAAAGTAACATGACGATTAACAACAGCCTCGGATTCTGTAGCGCCAAGATTGTATGAGCTCGATTGTCCCAACGCCTCACCTGTATCTGCATCCTTCCATTCGAAACTCCAACCAGTAGGATAACCACCTTTTTGTGTAGCAGATAATGACCACTTCATATTTTGGAAGAATTCAACAGCTGTTGTAACGGTATTCTCTGGAACAGCTAAAGACACACCAGCTTTCTCATATCTTGTAAACGTCCAAGATTTATTGTAACTTCTCCATACAGTATTACCATCTGGAGCAATGTTTTTGGCTTCAATAGTTACTGTCGTTGTACCATCAGTGTTAATCTCAGGTGTAGAAAAAGAACTTGCTGTTCCTTCCTGCCCAGAAGTGGAATACCATTTATAAGTCCATGTACCACCCCCATTAGCATTCATTTCCCATTCCTGACTGGGCATCTTTTCCTGATAGATAAAACGTGAAGGCTCCTTTGTCAATTCACAGGTAGGTTCGGCGTGGACCCACACATTTTGTGCATCGGCAGACAAAGAGGTATTTTCCTCTTTGTCGCTCTCCTTGACGACCAAAGATACAGAAAACTTATTGATCTCTGTATCAGTTACTGAAAGATTTAACTGCTGGACTGGATCAATGGTTAGTTTACCACCATCTAGCGAATAAGGAAGAGCTGCTGTTGTACCATTGTAAGTGTACTCGCACGTCACTACTTGTTCCACGTTGCCTAACCCTACTAAAGAAATCGTGTAAGTAGCATTGGCTCCTTGAATGGTATGTAGTTCGTTAGACTGAGTAACTGTCGCATAACCATTACGAGACACATTAACTGAAACCCCAATGCTTTGAGCATTCAAGTTTAAACATGGGGTTAATAGGATGCTAAGACATAGTAATATCTGTTTCATAATTTTTGATTTTATATTCTTTATAAGAATAGACCCAACAAAACACCTAAAGCGACACCCAACAAGGCTAAGCCTGCCATCATCATAGCAAAGATGTTCGGAGTCTTTTTTTGAATCTCAGGATTATCTAATGCAACCCTAAACTCAGAAGCAGACTGATAGCGCTTAGACTGCTGTTTCTCAGTTGCCTTTTTTACGATTTGTCGCATAGTCTCGTCCTGAATATTTTTTACTGGTATCTTTTTGGTTTTCTGCATCACAATGACATCAACCATAGAACCTTCAAAAGGTAGCTGACCACATAGCAACTGGTAAAGCATAATCCCAACAGCATATAAGTCTGTTGTCTGATTCTGTTGCTTAAGATTACCACTTAACAATTCGGGAGCCGCATATTTGGGCTTTCCTACTATATTTTCCTTATATGAAGGGTCTTCTGACGATAGCGAATTGAATTGTCTGGCTATTCCGAAATCAATCAACTTGATATGACGATCAGAGGTAAACATGATGTTGGACGGGTCTATGTCACGATGTATATAACCAGCATCATGAAGTGCCATCAAGCCAGAAAGGACGCTTTTGATAACAGTTTTTGCAAATTCCACCCTGTTGGAGATATACATTTTCTGTAATTCTTCTGCAAATGGAACCACGTTACCCATACAATCAGTCAAATCACCTTTGAGGAAATCATCCATACATACCCCATTCAGCAGTTCACTGACGACATGATAATGCTTGACTAAAGAACCATTGCCTGATTCGTCATAAGTCTCAATAAAACCTAGCATCTCTACAAGTTGGTCGTTACGCAACTGTATAGATGCCTCTCTACGAGCACGCTCTATAGCATGGGCAGGCAAGTCCTCAAATAAAAACTTAATAGCAACGGGTTTCACCTCACGAGTATTCTCATTGACCCACGTGCCTTTATATACACGCCCCATTCCTCCTATGCCGATAGGCTTGGAAGAAGGGTCAACTTCATAATGAATACCTTCCGCTCTTTCTTTGTCTCCTTGTAATATCATAACTGATTGTTCGTGTTTTTTTTAATTACCTAACCCTGCAAAAGTATCCCTTCTTAGTTTTTGGAATAAAGAGCACGTAAAAACCTGGACGCACTTGATATTCCAGATGCAAAACGTTGTGAACACTTACACTTTGATTTTGGGCTGCAATAGATTTTTGTAAGATATCATCTTTTGAGAAACTCAATTCTATCTCTAAACCAATCCCCATGTTTTTCAAAGGGATAAAAATCGCTGATCTATTCAAGTCAGTATTAGACATATAAACATCTAATGTGTTCTTTCCGTCTAGCAGACGAATTTCCTGAATCTTCTTGAGACTGTCATGTTCCAAAGCGTATTCGTCTCTTTTGCTTTTACAAATAACAGAGGGGGTTTTAATGTCATTAAAATAAGCCTCATCATCTTCTATCAGATAATCGGATAAGGGCTGATAGTTCTTGTTTTCGACACTTGTGATAGAATTAATTTTATCCATGTTAATAGTCTTTTCATTACCATACTCAGTTAATATCCGAATATAGGGTGAAGAATGATTCACCTGCTGGCAGATAATTAAACCAACAATGTCGTTGACATCATCAAGATATTGTGCTTGGTTGATAATGGGGACATCAGGATTCAGACCTTCTTTCTTGATGGCATTTATATCTTCATTCAGCACGCTTCGTACCATGCCATCAGTCTCTTTTATGCGAATTCTGTCTCCAAAAACTTTCTCAATGATTTGTCCCTTATAGACAGGACCATTTTTGTGCTCTACCACATCCAAAATGCCGTTGAGTGCCATTTTATCTCTTTCTGCATACTTAACAGATTGGATATCAGACCATTTAAAATTGCATACCTTGTAGGAAATATTTATGAAGCTAATGCTGGCACCATCTTCAACCAGATGAACCTGATGAGAATCATTGTCAAGAATTTCACTTAGGACACGGTATGTGATAGAGTCTTTTCTCGACTTCTTTGACAGCTCGCTGAATTTGGCTTTATTACAAAGGATAAAATCCAGCATCGCAAATTGCTTGGTCGAATCCTTATATTCAGCCTTTTTCCCTGCGTCCTTTATCCATTCTTTCCAGGCGGAGCTTAATTCACGATATTCACGGGAAGCATCAGATCTGTTAACAGCCCATTGGGCAGGAATGGTCGCCGTCGTGTGCTCCACAGCAAATCTGACAGATTTACCAATTGTCTGACTGAGGATGCGACCTTCGACAGTTACACCACCTTTGAATACCAGTGTCTCAGTACAGGTGGCATAGGCATTGCCCGTATAGAGCAATGCCATACAGCTTATTGTAAACAAGAGTTTATTCATCACAACAATCTCTTAAGGGTTAATTTCTTCATCATACAGTTTCTTCAGGAACTTAGCGTGCACAGCCTTCGTGGCACCACCTGCAATACTGTATCCTCCAAACAGGACACCAACTAACTGACCTTTCTTGTTATAAACAGGTGAACCACTGCTTCCTGCTACAGAATTTGCCTGGAACTCGAAGTAATATTTGCCAGGCTCTTTGCTGCACTTGGTCTCTCTGATTGAGGGTTCCAACGACTTGTTCTGGTCGTCATTAGTCCAATAGAGACCCGCAGGGTATCCAATCGTAAATAGTTCGTCTTCGAGGGGACGAAGTTTTCCATCATATACATCATTTAAGTCGAAAATATATTTCACATCTTTTGGCGTTTCCTTATTATTCAACTGAAGAATAGCCAAATCAATATTCTTGTTGTCTGAAACCTTTAACACATTACAACGTTGGAACTCATCATTATGTGTATAATATTTACCAGCATAGCCCACGGTAATATGATCTATCCTTCCTGATATGGAATATCGAGCTTTACGCAATTGGGCTATTAACCTAACCATATAAGCAATAGCACTATTCGACATACCATATTTATTTACAGCATATTTATAAATAGCAGAGCCAAAAATGGAGTTGTTTACAAAATTGGCCAATTCTGCTGTATTAGAAATATTCATAATTGGCAGGTTATCCTCAATATATGATCTGATTTTGGACAAATTATCCTCGTTCATTTCTTCCCAGGGTACAGCTACATGACGGTTTGTTGCCATTCTACCTTCTTTGTCCACAAAGAATGCAGTAGCCTGTGAAAACATGGTCATGTCATTCATAGCAACTTCTCCATCCCAGTAGTCCTGAGGCAGTGGATTGTCCTCAAATGTAACTATCGGATGATATATTGTTCGTACATAAACTACCGAAGTTCTTACAATCTCTGGCTTAGGAGGAGTTGGGCCAATGATTTTATATACCAAAAATATCAACAAGGCCAAGGCGGCTACAGAAGCGATGCCGATTCCTATTTGCTTAGCATAACTGGAGGGAAAAAACTGTTGTATCTCAAGTGTCACATCCTCAGTACTGCAAATCACATTGTCGCCTTTCTTGATACGTACATCCTTGTTCTTCTCTATCTTGACGCCATTGACTTTGGTGCCGTTTCTGCTACCATTGTCGTGAATATATACCTTGCCGTCTTTGGCTATACGCACTGAGGCATGATAACTACTGACTGTCTGATTGTTCAGTATGATATCATTACGATAGTTACTACCGATATTATATACCTGTTTATATTTTGACAAGTCGTCATGCATAGGAACCCTTGCCCATACCAATGGCTCGTTGGCAAAAGTAACACGATCCCCCCTTTGAACGGAAATCTGCTTTAAGGGTTCTATGCGTTTTCCATTAACGAATGTGCCATTGAGACTGTTCTTGTCTTCAATAAACAACTGTCCATCGTCTAAAATCGTAATCTCTGCATGCAAGCTGCTTACATGACTATCGTTCAACACAAGTTGACAGGCTTGCGAACTACCAATTTTTATCAGTTTCATAGCAATATTATATTTTAGTTATTATATCATTATATCAACTTTCTTGTTGGAAGACTTTTCAGACTTCTTATCTTTTGTTTTCTTATCATCGTCTTTCTTCTTTCCGTCTTCCTTTTTTGTGGTATCTTTTTTTGTGGTATCTTTTTTTGTGGTATCTTTTTTTGTGGTATCTTTTTTTGTTTTATTGATAAAGGGGAACAGCTCTTCAGCAGACTTTGCTCCAGACTTGCTTCCTGGCATTACCGTTTTATCCTTGTCGGTATTTTCTTTCTTTTTGTCATTACTCTGTTCCTGAGAGTTTGCAGAAGGGCGTTTCGTGCCAGAAGAAATGGAAATAGAAGCATTTCCTTCCGGGGATACCTCTGAAGATATGGAAGGCTGATAGCCGTCATCGCTTGCCTCATAAGAATGATTAGGGCAACTAGAAACTATTATGCTGACGGCTACTATCAACAATAGCAATAGAATCGCTGCAAAACCACCCAGTTTTAAATTCTTCGTTGGATTGGGCACACGAGACCAATTGAGCTGAGAAACCTCAGCAAAGTTCACCACATCTTTACGTTTGACAGGGAATGGTACACCTGGTCTCAACTTGATACCATTCACCCAGGTGCCGTTCTGCCCCATGTCAACTATTTCCATCTTACCGAAAGTATATACTTTCAGTATCGCATGTCGACGCGATATCTTATTATGCTCTATCTGAATATCGCAACCTTCACCACGACCAATTGTAATTGTTTTCATATTCTTATAGTTTTCAATTCTGTCTTAAGACTTTCAAGCTTTTTGGGGCTGTTATAATATGCAGGATTGCTGAAATTGGTTCTTATTCCATTATATTTCGCAGCATTTTTTTTGTTTTGGTTTGCTAGTTTGACTAAATCCTTGATAATTTTCACAGATAGATTACTACGTTTAGTATTATCTTTCTCATTCATAAATCTGTCAATATTTTCAATCACACTATTTTTGAGATTATTCACATCTATTGTTGCAGCCTGTTTCGTTTTGGCTGCCTCTGCGGCTTTTGCAGAAGCTTCTTGAGCTTTTCTCTGAGCTTCTTCCGCTTCTCGTTTGGCCTTGTCGGCAGCCTCTTGTTGTACTTTAGCAAAATGGCTCTTTTCTTCAGCTGCTTTAGAGATAACCTCAGAAACTTTATCTTTCTGCTGTCTCACACTCTCCTCAAGACTCTTTATTCTTGCATCTTTTTGAGCAAGCGAATCTTTTAACATACTAGCCTCCTTTTCCAATGGATTAGGAGCAGCCAGCTTTACTATCAGTACGACAATAACCAGGAGGCTAACCAAAAGTGATATAATTAAACCTGCTATGAATTTTAATACTTTTCTGCTCATTTTCTCTTTACAAATAGAATCTTCCTTTGTTTCAATAAGTGCTAAAGTTAAATTATCATGGGTGTTGCCATTCTGACGACCAACTTCATCTACATGGAGTACAAGACTGTCAACAGCGCCTGCCAGAGACGGCGTCTTTGCAGCTCGTTCTATTAGGTCTTTGGCACGCAATGCACCCCAGATACCATCCGTACAGAGCAAGAAACGATCTCCCTTTTCATAAGGTCGCATGTCAATATCTGCAAGGTGGTTACCTCCACCAAGTGCCCTAGTAATAAGATTCGTCTGCCCAGAGAGACGTGCCTGTTCCTCAGTCAGTCTGTCTTTGCTCACTAATTCTTCCACCATGGAGTGGTCGGTTGTTCTGAACATTTTACGTCCAAATCGGAACTGGTAAACTCTACTGTCTCCAACGTGAGCGATAATAGCCTTTTCTTTATGAAACAATACAGCCACCACTGTTGACCCCATGCCCTTCATTTCCGGGTACTTCTGTCCTACTGTTATTATTGACTGATGTGCTTGTTCGATAGCTAGCTGAAGGAGTTTGTCCAATTCCCTAGTCTGTGGAGCACTGTTGACATATTCGGCAATGATCTTCACTGCCAGTTCTGAAGCTTGCTTACCTGCAGGTCCGCCTCCCATGCCATCACACACAATGGCCATGAAGCCATGTGGAGTATCAATAAACCCACATGAGTCTTGATTTTCAGCACGACCTCCTTGGCGTGTATCCCAAAAACCAGATAGAGGATATGATGTTCTGATTATTTTCATGTCATAAAATTAGCCCATAATAATATACCAAAAATCGCCAATAAGACTAAAATGACGGTTCCCCAGATGAGCCACCATGTCCCAAAACCTTTAGAGGGTGTTGGATGACGTAATGCCTCTTGTAAGGCCTTTTTCATCTCAGAGGCTTTCTGATAGCGATTAGCTGGGTTAACTGCTGTGGCCTTTCGGATAACAGCTAATACACCAGCAGATATGGCAGGTGTCTTATCCAAGACAACACTTTCATGCATCTTGCGTGCCTCTGTAATCTTATTGGGGAAAGGATTCTGCCCAGTCAACAACTCGTAAAGTGTGACGCCAGCCTCATAGATGTCTGTTGCAGGAGATAGTTTCGATTTGGCTTGTGTGTCTGAGAATTGTTCTGGGGCTGCATATTTGGGCGTACCCATCATGCCAGAAGACACATCGCTCTTCAACAACGATACATCTGCTATGCCCAAGTCCATGAGTCGGATATTACGCTCATTCTCCACCATAATATTGGATGGTTTTATATCCATATGAACAATATTCTTTTGGTGGATATAGGATAAAGCATCCAGAACAGAGATAAACATGTTGCAAATTCTGTGCTCTGCATGTGGCAGATTCCTAATCTTGCGATTGATGAACTTGTCTATGTTCTCACCTTCCACATAGGAACTGATAATAAATATCGGCCCCCGGTTGGGTGATATTTCGCAACAGCCAAGCATCTCTACCAGATTTGGATGGCTGAACATCAGACTTGCCTCCAAATGAGCACGCCTGCGAATCTCTGCATTGTTGGAGTATTCTTCTCTGACCTGCTTGATTGCCACACATTTTCCTGTTCCCAACTCAAAGCCACGGAAGACAACACCCATAGCTCCTTCACCTAGGGCACTCTCTAACTCATCATAATAATAGGTATGTGAGCCAGTAGTTAAGAAGATTTTATTGCCTTGCCTTGTAACAGACATCAGAATAATCGCTCTTTAGAAATCACAGGAAACTGGTATTGCCTGGACCATCAAACTGGTCGCCACTGAGATCTACCGTACCCGTTTCAACTCTGCGTTCGTTAGCACTATAAGGATTATCTTCTGACAAATATTTCCCAAATGAATTGGAATGGAATGAATCGTCCTCTACCGACACAAAGTCTTCAGCAATACTTAGGCCTAGCTGTTCTGCATCAATAAGAAGCATAATTAATTTATAGCACTTACCAATGGTTATAATATCATTTGCCTTACAACTATGATTGTCATAGTCCAATTCTTCATCATTAAGATACATGCCATTTTTTGAACCAATATCACGGATACTAGCAATAAGTCTATGAGTACTACTCATTTGCTTAATACTGATAGAGGCATGATGTTCTGACACAGACCTTTCCATCAATCTTATGTCACAGTCCGAAGCTCTGCCAATAACATTTGTTCCTAAGTGCAAAGGCCAATACTCTCCGATACCTTGACGTGAAATAGAGTATAAGAAACCGACTACTGGAGCACTATTATCTTCCATTTGAGACTCCAAATTTGAGTCTTTTACCTCTTCATGCATACCTGGTACATAAGTTCCTGCATCTGATGAATAATCATTTCCATAACCTCTAGAGTAGGGATTTGCATTACTCCTTCCCTTAGTAGTTTGTTTAATACCATTACCCATAGCAACTAATAGGCCTATTGAACTCCCAAGTTTCGGCTATTTGCTTTAGGTTATAAATGAAAGACGTGGGAGTCACTACTACTCGCTTATCCCAAGTCTCAGGCTCTCGCATTGCCCCCATCTCTAAGATAAGCAACTCGAGTTAGCCCACGCCGTGTATATACGTTCGTCCACCCTAATATTGATATAATAAGGTGGACTGGGTATAAAGTACCCAACGTAGACGTTTCGGTTGCGCATCCTTCAGAGATGGATTCAAATTTGCGAGATTTGAGACTCTAAAGATAACGTTCGTAAACGTCCTTTTTACCAATAAGTTTTGACCCTCTGACCCTGACGGGCTAATCAAGTCGACTGCAAAGATAGAAAGAAAATTTCAACAATGCAAATTTTTTTGAAGAAATTTTTCAAGAAATAACTTTCACAAGCCTTGCGAAAATAATCATTTATACAATTCTAGCGCATCACGCATGATGTCCTCGTGGTCGAAGGCTAAGGGGGGCAAAGCATTGATGGGCCACCA
>OCTW011618582.1_pt1 | contig 22411 bp, 13 predicted proteins | sample 1539671 | NCBI WGS metagenome assembly OCTW01 (sample SAMN02144230, study PRJEB22623) | gut metagenome | biome: sheep rumen | host: Ovis aries | place: New Zealand
TCGAGAAAAGCCTTATTTACTCCTACAAAGCGTCTGTCTTTATCTTTCCAGAAAATACAATCATGCGAGGTGTTTATAATACTGTCGAACAACTCTTCTGTCATTTTCATATTATATGAACCTGTTTTTTTTTATTATAAGGGAAGAAAAATGTATCGGCAAGTTTTTTTTATTCTCTTTTTTTTCCATTTCTTTCGTTCTGATTATGCCTTAACTCCACGAAACGTAGGTTGAAGGCCGCTGGCAGCCATGTTATTCTAAAATCACAAAAGGACTTAGCCGGCAGAAGTCACAGGAGATGAAAATGAATATTTTGTGAGTCTGGACCACCCCATGACAAAGGAGCATTATATTTCCTTTATTGCGGCAATTTCAGACCAGGGTATTCAGTTGATAAAACTCTACTCTGAAGGACCAGCTCAGGCCCGCTTAAAAATTGCCGGAGTGCGCAAAATCTTTGCTTACTGCAACCTGCATGGACTTTTTGAAGTAAAAAGGAATGCTCTCCCCTTCTGATTCTCTTTCCCTCGCAATCTTTGAATACTCTTTTATATGCCTACCAGGGAAAATATCCCAGAAGCTTTACAGTTAATAATGAAGAAGCAGAGGTTTATATAATTGATTTGTCACATTAACTGTAAAGTTTTCGGAAAGGATTTGTTAATTATCTGTACAACTTCACGCCGCTACGATCAATAGATTTTTCGCAGGCTTCCCAGAGTCCCTGAAGGTAGCAGGCTCCGAGAGCACGGTCATAAAGTCCGTAGCCAGGCATTGCCTTTTCGCCCCAGATCATACGTCCGTGGTCCGGGCGGATAACTCCGTCGAAGCCTGTTTCGTACAAAGTCTTTACAATCTTGAACATATCAAAAGAACCTGTGCTTGAAAGGTGTGCAGATTCCTGGAAGTCGAGAACAGGATCATCAATTGCAGTGTTGAACTTAAGGTTGCGCACGTGAGCAAAATGAATACGCCCCTGAGCAGCTTTAATAAACTCGCAGAGGTCGTTCTTGCGGTTTGTACCGTAGCTACCTGTACAGAAAGTCAAACCATTGTGTGGATTGTCTACAGCCTTGAGCATGCGGCAAACCTTATCCTGACTTGTGATGATGCGTGGCAGACCAAATACAGGCCAGGCCGGATCATCCGGATGAATTGCCATATCAATATTGTATTTATCGCAGACAGGCATAATTGCCTTGAGGAAGTAAACCAGGTTATTGAAAAGCTTTTCTTCGTCCACTGATTTGTACATTTCGAAAAGCTCTTTTACGCGGGCCATGCGCTCTGGTTCCCAGCCCGGAAGAATAAAGCCGTTTGAATCCTTATCAATAGAAGCAAACATTTCCTCCGGTTTTACGCCATCAATAGCCTTTGAGTTGTAGGCAAGAACAGTAGAACCGTCTTCGCAAACGCGGGCCAGCTCAGAACGGGTCCAGTCGAAAACAGGCATAAAGTTGTAGCAAACCATGTGAATGTCTTCCTGACCAAGGCGCTCCAAAGTCTTAATGTAGTTTTCGATGTATTTATCGCGGTCGCCGCCGCCAATCTTAATTTCGTCGTGAATGTTTACGCTTTCAATTCCGGCAATCTTAAGGCCGGCGTCCTGCACTTCCTTTTTGATTTTCTGAATAGCTGCAAGCTCCCAGGCATCTCCCGGAACAGAATCGTACAAAGTGGTAATAACACCGTGAACTCCAGGCACCTGTCTAATCTGCTGCAAAGTAACTGAGTCAAAGCCGGTTCCATACCAGCGCAAAGTCATTTCCATAAAATATATCTCCTAAAAATTTACAAGTTCACTAAAGGAGGGGAAAGGCTTCCCCTGCGCTCCAGCCTCCTCGGTCGTTCGCCTTCGGCTCACTCCCTGCGGTGGCTTACGCTACACCTTCCAGCGGGGGCACCTCCTGCCTAAAATCGAAGAGCCGTTAAAAAAATTGCACTGCAATTTTTAGGCTCATCGAAAGAACGGCTCGAAACAACTGGTTGTTTCGCAACGCCCCCTCTTATTTTCAGTATAACATTAGATAAACGTTTTATCAACTAAAATACTTGTATACTAGTATAACATACACACAAAATGGGGAAATATACCTAATATTTTTTGACAGCCTTATTTTTTTACAATCTTGTACTCAAAGGTAGCAGTTGCAGAATAGTCGGCAGGTTCAAAAATCCAGTCCAGTAACTGGCCTGTAATTTCCTGCTTAACTATTCCTTTGAAGGCCGAAGCCGGACTGATTGTTACGCCGGAAACGTTTCCTTTTTCATTAACTTTGAATGATATCGAAACTGTTATTGAAGCATCAATCGTAGCGGCAGCAGGAGCTGAAAGATTGATTACCGGACTTGCAGGGCTTAAAAGTGTGCGGGAACGTCCGTTGGACATTTCCATTTCTACCTTGCCGGAGCCGCTTGTTTTTGTTTTTGCTGATGTTTCTGACTGAACTCCGTTTGCAGCATTGCCTTTGAAAGTAGAGTTTTTAATTCCCTGAAGTGCACTTGCAGTTGAGCTCGATGCTGTATTTGATTTACTGCTGGTATTCAAGTTTGTACTTGTTACTTTAGAAGAATCTGATGCAGCCGCAGTTCCTGCCGAACCTGAGAAGGCTGGTGCATTATTCTGAACTGTTCTTGATTGTGTTGATGTCGTAGTTTCTGCAGGTTCATCATCATCAAACTGAGACCAGTCAAACTCCTGCTTTGTCTTTTTTGCAGTCTGAGCTGCAAAGGCTTCCATAGGATCTACCGCATATTCTATAGGTTCGCTTACAGTTTTTTGAGGAGCCGGTTTTGGTGCTGGTGCAGGCTTTGCTGCAGCTGCAGTCTCAGGCTGAGTTTTTGCAGTCTCTTTTTTTGGCTGTGGCTGAGTTTTTGTTTTTGGAGTCTCTTTGACCGGAGCAGGCTCTGCCTTCGGAGCTGGAGCTGGAGTTTCCACAACCGGCTGAGTCTGTTCCGGCTCGCTCTGTGCACTCGCACTCGCACTCGCGCTCGCCGCTTCTGCCGGGGCCGGGGCTTCTTCGGTTTTCTGGACTACCGGGGTGCTGGACAAAACAATCTGCACTTCCTTATACTGCTTCTTCGGCTGAGGTTTAATCACAAATGAGAAAATCAAAAAAAGCAGCCAGAAGAGTACTGTACCCGCAATCGCGAAAAATTCGCTTGTATGAGAAACTGAGCTGTCTTCGCCAAAAAGCGGCGTGCCTCTATAGTTTATCATTTTTCTGAGGTTGTCCTTAAATTAATGACGCAGTAACCGCTTTCGCGAATCACGTCAAAAATCTTTACGATTGTTCCGTTTGTTACAAGAGAATCAGCTTCCAGAGAAACCGGAAATTCATCCTTCTTCATTGTTCCTGTATCAAAAGTCAAAAGCTCTTCACCAAGGCCGGTCATAGAAACTTCTTTATCATTAAAATAAAGAGCACCGCTTTCATCAGCTGTAATCGTTATTCCTTTCAGACTGGTTGCTTCAGCAGTATGACTTTGCGGCAAATTCAGCTTTATTCCAGGCAAAGTTGCAAAGGTTGTAGAAACCAGGAAAAAGAGAATCAGCTGAAATACAATATCAATCATTGGGGTCATATCAACGTTAGAACGGATACCTTCCCTCTTGTTCTTAAATTTCATAAACAGCTCCTAGCGAACTCTTCCCGTCAAACGCAAAAGCACAGAAGTAACTCTTGCTTCCATTTCTACAAGGCGGCGGTTCACACGGGAAACAAAATAATTATGAAAGATTACCGATGGAATCGAAACACACAAACCGGCAACCGTAGTAACAAGAGCCTCGGCAATTGCTCCAGCCAGCAGCGAAGGATCACCCATTGAACCGCCGGCTCCGAGAACTCCGAAAGCCTTAATGTTACCGGTTACAGTTCCAAGCAGACCAAGCAGAGTTGCAATGTTTGCAATAGTTCCAAGCGGAGTCAGAAGATGTTCCAGAAGAGGAACTACAAAATCCATCTCAGCTTCAACCGCCTCTCGCAAATCATGCTCTTCGTAACGGCGGCAGTCCATAGCCTTTTTTACAACCTGAGCTAAAGGTGTACCAGCCTGAGCACAGGCAACGGCACAGGCCTCATAATTTCCAGCCGCAAGCGAGCCATCTAAATCTGTCATCAGCTTAGTATCACGCTTATTAATGTTATAAAAATATATACATCTTTCAATAATAATAAAAGTTGCAATTACCCCGCAGATGATAATTGGAATCATCAAAGGGCCACCAGATTTCAAAGTCTGAAACATATCATACTCCTTAGAAAACAAATTTCAAAAGCAGTGCAGCAGAACCGCCTCTTGCTTCATATTGACCTGCATAATTTCGGGTTTCCCCTTTATACAGCTTTATTAAATCATTTACACTAAGAATTGCACGGACTGATTGAGTTACACGAACAAAACCTTCCGCATTAACAATCGGTAAAACCATATCAGAATTTATTGGCAGGGTACAATTAAAATCAAGTCCCCACTTAGAATTCTCTTCCTGAATATTTACATCAACCTTAACAGTCTGAATATTTTCTCTTGCTGAATGGTCCATCCAGTTTGAATGCCAGCTTCCGCTTATCCCAAGAATTCCCTGATGATAAGTAAGTCCGAAATCTGTAGAAAGTCCTTTATAATCTTTCTTATAGAAACTGTAGATTGGAGTTTTTGCATCATAATCTGGCTGCCATCTTCCGTTGTCATAAGCAGTCTGTCTGTATTCAACTCCTGCTGTTCCCGTAAAAGTATTTTTAAGGGGAATACTTACATTGAATTTTCCATACCATTCAGAAACCTCAAGCGGATTCCAGTTTTCATTTGTAAACTTATATTTTTCTTCAAGTTCAAAAGCCTTTTCTTTATAAGAATCAATTCCTCCTTCTGCACAAAGGGAAACCCGGCGATTTGCAAAATATACAGGAAAGCCTGCTTCCACTCCAACCGTAAAAGGAACGATAACTGAATCATCCATTATATTTTTTCCAATAACAGCTGCGGCATTTCCATAAAGCCGGAAGATATCGTTTTTCCATTGAAGATCTATTTTAAATTGAGCTCTGTGACTTTTTGGAAAAACTATATTTTCTGACAATTCAGTATCATAGTCATATGATGTTGTAAAGCCGGTGTCAAAGCCATAGCCCTGCCAGCGAAAGAAGATAGAAGGAGCCGCAGAAAAATATCGGACAGTTTTTATCTGGGTGCATTCAATTTCTGCATAACGGTTATAAAAATCAAGCCCCGCAGCAGCTCCAAGTGAAAAGCCGTTATCAAAGGTATAAGCAATATTTCCACCCGCATCATATAAATCTCTGTTTAAAAGTCCTATTTTAGAATCCGCATAAACAAGCTTTCCCTGTAACCCGTCAGCGGCAGATTTATAAAAGGCTGAGGCTCCCCACTGCAGATGATTTTTTTTATATTCTTTTTCAATACTTAATTTTGTAGTCCGGTCACTGTAACCGTCGGTAACAGAATGACTGGCATAACCTAAAGCAGAGTCATGTTCAAAACTGAACTTAAAAGGGCTTGCTCCAATAGTTCTGGCTACAGAAATATTTCCTGTAAAAAAGGCCGGATAGCCGCCACCAATTAAACCTTCTGCATAAACTGATTTTTCAACAGGCTTATTTTTTCCTGCCGCAATGTCATTCTTTTCAGAAGCTTCAGTCTCAGGTAAAACCGGCTGAAGATCTCCACTACCGACCGGTAGTTTTAACACATCACTAAAAGAAGGAAGTGCCTCCACCCCTGCCTTTTCTGTTTCACCAGATATTACAGTTGTAACCTCAGGAAGCTCAATGTTTTCAGCCCAAAGGCTCGCATTAGCACAAGCCGTTATCGCAATGAAAAATGACAAAAGTTTATTTACTGATTTTATATTACACTTCATAAAAAACTCCTAATTACGGGCATCCCCAGTTACGCGGTCAACTCGCTCTGCCTGAATACTTTCCGGATAAAGCTCCTTAAGCAGGCTGGCTGTTTCCCTGGCATCTCCAATAAGGGCCTCTGCCGCAAAGGCTTCTGCCGCACCATAAAGCGAAGACGCAGCCCCGCTTTCATTTTTTACACTTCTATAATATTCTGCGGCCTTTAGATAAAGCTCCGCAGCCTTTTTATTATTTCCGTTTTTACGATTATATTCCGCAATAAACTCAGCATTATAAGCCGCATCAGCTCTTTCATCTGCCCCCGTCTGTTTTTCAAAAAGCAGAGATGCAAGTTCAAAAGCCTCTTCCTGAGTAGAAAGACTTTCCGCATAAAGCCGGACAAGCTCTGTTCCAGCCGCACGCCCCTTTACAGTAGATGCACCACCGAGTCTTGAATATTCACTTTCTTTTTCCGCAACACGAGGGTCTACGCCAGAAACAATACGTTCAAGCTCCCGGACTCTTTTTTCAATTTCATCATCAGCTGCCTGTTTGGAATAATTCTTAAGCATGACACGAGCTAGTTCTAGCGCCTGAGAATATTCCTCCTGCTTATAATAGGACTCAAGAAGATTTTTACTTGCGCCATAAGCATAAACGCTGGCAGGAAATTTTTGCAAAAGATTTTTATTAAGCATTATACAACGGTCGTTTTCTCCCAGTCTTAAAGCACAGTCACCGCAATAAAAAAGTGCGGCATCAGTAAAGCGGCCGTTCGAATATTTATAAATATAGGTATTAAATCGATTGAAGGCCTGAGAATAATTTCCCCGTGAATAAAAAATCTCACCGGAACGATACATAGCTTCTTCCGCATATTGAGAACGACTCAGACCTTCATAGATACGGCGGTAAAGTTCATCGGCAAGCTCAAGCTTATTCTGACGTTCATAGATTCCAGCCGTCATAAAAATACACTGAGCCGCAAAATCATCTTTGCCGTTTGTATAAGGAGCAAGCAGCTCCACTGCGGCGTCATAATTCTCATAATCAGTTAAGATTTCCGCACTAAGAATAACAGCCCTCTGCTTCTGAGCCCCCTCTGCCGAATAACGGACAAGATTTGCAGCCTGCACCGAAGCGTTTTTATAGTCGCTGGTTTGAAGGGCAGATTTTACTGCATACTCATAAGCTCTAAGCAGATAAGCATCAGCCCCCTTTTGCCCGGAAGCCGTTTGCGACTCCATAGAATATCGCACAAAGGATGAATAGGAATCCTTAAAATGAGCAAGATTATATTCTGCGTATCCCTTATAATATAGAGAAAGTCTGTTAAAATCCGCTGCTCCCGACTGTAGTCTGAGATAAGCCGCAAAACATTCAGCCGCTTCCTTCCAGGATTTGAGATTTATAAAACAAAGTCCCCTTACATATTCCTTTTGTGCAGAATCCGAAACTGCGGCAATTATTTCAGCTTCTGAATATCGTCCGCATGAAAAGAGTGCCATAGCATAATCCAGAGACTTGCCCGCATTTCCGCCCAGCTTTTCATATTCCACGCAGGCCTGTTCATAGTGGCCGCTCTTACACAAAGCAGACGCGTAAAGCTCTCCGCACGAAGAATCAACTTTTTCGAACTGACCTTTTTTATAATAATATGAAGACAAAGCATATTTATCTGCCGCCCCTGGCTGCTTCAGCTTGTTGTAAAGACCTGGAATCTCTTCCCATTTTTCCTTTTGAATTTTACATTGCAAAAGAGTTGAATAAAAAGAATCTGAAGCACCTTCTGCCACAGACTTTTTTGCAAGGCTTTCCAGACCGGAAAGTTTTTTCTCTGCCTCTTCAGGCTTTCCGTCTTCCAGCTGAATCTTCGCAAGATAAAGATTTTTTAAAAAGTATAAATCCGGATTTTCCTCTTCTGAGGCCTCAAGCCTTAAAAGATAATTCTCCGCCTTCTCAAAGTTTTTATTGTTAAACTCATCAATCGCAACTCTTAGCAAAAAGCTGCTTACGCCGGGTAAAGACTTATCGCTGTTATCAAGCACACGTCTATATGCCGAATAGGCCTCATCATTTTTATTTAATGCGGCACAGGCGTCTCCATAATAAAAGCAGAGCGAAAGATAAACCGAAGCTTCAAAACTACCTTCCGTTAGTTTATTAAAGAGAGCCACAGTTTTTTCCGGAGCACCGCTCCTGTTATAGCAGATAAAAAGCTTTTGCATTGCTTCTGAATAATCTGCATTATCAAAGAGCTCTCCCTTCTGTACTACATATTCAAACAAAGGAATAGCTTCCTTCCATTTCTCAAGTTCATAAAAGGCCCTGCCCGAATACAAAACCGAAGGTGCATAAAATTCCATATCATTATTTGTAAGTGCCAGACTGCAGGCGAGATGAAATTTTTCAAGAGAGGCTGGATATTTTTTCTTTGAATAAAGAGCCCGTCCCAGCAGATAATTACAGCGGACTATTTCTGAAGAACCGGAATGCATATGAGAGGCGGCAAGCTCCAGAGCCAGAAGAGCCTCATCATAGTTTTCCATGTAAAGCAGTGCTTCTCCCTTATAAACAAGGGCAGAATGAATAAAGGAGGATTCCGGAAAGCTGTGCTCAAGACTTTCGGCTGAACTAACTACCCCGGGATAAAAGCCATTATTAAAGGACTGCTTTATTTCATTATAAAGCTGAATATCAGATTCCGCCTGAGCAAAGCACAGGACAGAAATCATAAGAAGTAGTAAAGTTGTAAGTAATCGTTTCATAACAGTATAGATCCCGAAACAAGTTCGGGATGACAGTTTTATTTTCGGATGACCTTATCCATTATTTCGGTATGATCATCTCAATTATTCCTGGATGACCTTATCCATTATTTCGGGAAAAATCTCTCTGAAGATTTTATCCTTGTAAGATAAACAAAATCTTCTGCATAATAGTAACAAAAATTTTCAAGAGACATTTCACGTCCGTTCATAAAGACATTACAGGCAAAGCTGCCGTCTTCCTGAAAATATGGGAAGAAAGCAACACAATCATTAAAGGCCATAATTTCTGGAGAAACGGTACGGTCAGTTCCACGGATTGCCGCTAAATACAAGGTAGAAGGTTCAGTAGCTGCCAGCACATACAAAAGCGAAGGCAGAACCGCAACCGTATGGCCGGAGTTTTCAACAAAGGTAACGGTGTTTGCAACTCCCTTATCAGTAATGGAAGAAGCAAAAGGATTAACAGTTACATCAACCCCAGACTGATTAAAAAGATATGTCTTTCCCGCATAAACAGAAACTACCGCCGAAGAGAGATTACGAACCCAGTTCAAAGAAAAGAACAGGTCATATTTCTGAGAAAGCACTCCCTGTCTTCCATTATCTTTTACATTTACAGTTTCTTTTATAAGGGGATCCCTCTTAAGAAGGCCTCCGGACATAGGCTCAACAAGTCCGTCAGCAATCCATTTTACAAAACCCGCAGAAGAAAGCAGGAGATTTTCTTCCGGAATATCCGCAGTTTCTGTTTTTTCAAATTTTCTTCCATTTGAAATATGAACAAGCTCTCCATTTTCATCATACATTGCATCCTGAACCAGAGTGATTGCGGGAAGCTTTTCTCGGATTACGGCAATCATCTGCTTAATGCCATCGTACTGCTGGGGATCTGTAAGAACATAATTCCATGGCAGCTTTGATTCCGTAATAGTCATTACATCTTCAAAAGAAGCTGAATAAAATTTTTCAAAAGGCATTCCTGTAGGAACTCCGCGGGCCGCATAATAACCAAAAATCACAAGGTCAGCAAGGGCAATTTTTCCCTGAGGAGTAAACTGAAGAAATACCTCACTGTTTCTTAAAAAATAATAGCGTATGCGCAGGGGCTTACCTGTCCTTTTATCGCGAATCAAAACCCAGCTGCCGGCCGCATCACCAGGATACAGCTCCTGCTCTTCGGTAAACATTCCCTTGTCTGAATATACATTTACTTTGATGAGGGCTCGGGGAGAAACAAAAACATTAAAGGTAGAATCATTTTCTTCAAGACGAATCTGGAATTTCTCGCCGTTATTATTTGCGCGGATTTCCGGAGCGTTCTGACGGATTACCTCCAGAGGGGCTGTAAACCACTGCTCTTCAAGACCGACCCGAATCTCAGAAGAATCCGGAATTCCAAGCCGGTTATATGCGGCAAAAACCGGAAGTACCGCACATAGTACGGTAATCAGACAAAGTAATTTTTTCACTTCTTCCTCCCCTCTCCCGCCGGATTAAGTCTTCTGGCTCTAAGCCTTCATCGCTTCACCAGCAGGGTCAGTGTCTGTTGCACCCGCAGCCAGGCGAATTTCAGCTTCAACAAGAGTGCCGTCTGGCATACGAATCATATTATTCTCAACTTCATCCGGATGTTTTCCAACCGGCGCATTAGAAAGCAAAAGCTTAAGACGGTTAAGCTGATTTACCTCTGAGCTGCCCGGGTCGTAGTCAATTGCAGAAATATTTGCCTCAGGGAAGCGGCGTCGCAGCTCCTTAATCATTCCCTTTCCGGTAACGTGATTTGGAAGGCAGGCAAATGGCTGAACGCAGGCAATGCTTGGAGCGCCCTCATGAATCAGCTCTACCATTTCGGCAGTAAGGAACCAGCCTTCTCCGGTCATGTTACCAAGCTGTACGATATCATCAACTCCCTTCATCAATTCGTAAATCGAAGAAGGAGCCTCAAAACGACGGCTGCGCTTTAAGTACTTAATCATCTTCTTGCGGTAAAGGTCCAGGCCCCATACAAGAAGTCTTGCAATAAGAGCAGATTTCTTTGTGAACTTCAAATCTCTGTGACGGATAATATCATCAGAGAATGAATAGAAGAAGAAGTCTGCAAGGTCTGGCATTACACACTCAGCACCCTCGCGTTCAATTGTTTCAACAATCTGATTGTTTGCAGTCGGATGGAACTTTACAAGGATTTCTCCAACTACACCAACGCGTGGCTTTTTAATAGGCTTAAGAGGAAGCTTATCAAAGTCGTGGATGATTCCCTTAATCAATTTATTGTAGTCATGGTTAGAAACACGCTTAGAGAAAAGGGCTTCTGCGCGGGCATTCCATTTTTCGTAAAGCTGATTTGCGCTGCCCGGCACTGCCTCGTAAGGGCGGGTACGGTAAAGCACGCGCATAAATACATCGCCCACCATAATTGATTTAACAAGATTATCAATCAGAGGGAAATTAATCTTAAAGCCAGGATTCTTTTCAAAGCCTTGGGCAGAAAGTGACAGTACAGGAATGTGGCCCCAGCCGGCATCGTTCAAGGCACGGCGGATAAAGCCGATGTAGTTTGTCGCACGGCAGCCGCCACCAGTTTGAGTAATGATGAGGGCAGTTCTGTCTAAGTCATACTTACCGCTTTCAAGAGCAGAAATCATTTGACCGGCAACGAGAAGTGACGGATAACAAGCGTCGTTGTTTACATATTTAAGACCGGCTTCTACAGCCTTAGGGTCTACGGCATCGAGAACAACAAAGTTGTAGCCGCAGGCAGCAAAGGCCTTTTCCAGAATGCGGAAGTGAATCGGCGACATCTGAGGGCCGATGATTGTATAGTTCTTGCGCATCTCTTCTGTAAAGATTACGCGGTTATAAGCTGAAGATTTAATTACAGGCTTTGTCTTGTTGCGGCGGCGTTCTTTAACGGCTGCAATAAGAGAGCGGATACGGATACGAACCGCACCCAGGTTACTTCCCTCATCAATCTTGATAAGAGTGTACATACGGCTCTTGGCACGCAGGATTTCGTCTACCTGGTCTGCAGTTACGGCGTCGAGACCGCAGCCAAAGCTTGTGAGCTGTACCAGCTCGAGACTTGGCATCTCGCTTACAAACTGAGCGGCACGGTAAAGGCGGTTATGATATACCCACTGGTCGATAATGCGGAGCGGGCGTTCAATATTTCCAAGGTGAGCAACAGAATCTTCTGTAAGAACGGCAAGTCCAAGCCCGTTAATCATCTCCGGAATACCATGGTTAATTTCCGGATCAAGGTGATAAGGACGACCGGCAAGAACAATACCGCTTCCGCCCTTTGTAATGATTTCTTCGAGGGCCTCTTCACCCTTCTGGCGCACATCTGCACGGAATTTTTCCTGCTCAGCCCAGGCCTTGTCTACAGCGGCAAAAATTGCATCGCGGGTAAGACTCGGGAACTTTTTCTGCATCTCTTCGCAAAGACGTTCTGCAAGTGCTTTCTTATCATAAATAGGAAGGAATGGGTCCATGTAAGTAACTGTCGGATCCTGGCGAAGCTCGTCTACGTTGTTGCGCAGAACTTCCGGATAACTTGTTACGATAGGACAGTTATAGTGGTTACCGGCACCTGCATCTTCCTGGTGCTCATAAGGTGCACAAGGATAGAAAATAAATTTAACGCCACGCTGCAAAAGTGAAACCACATGTCCATGGCTGATTTTTCCAGGGTAGCAGACAGATTCAGAAGGAATTGTTTCAAGACCTTTTTCGTAAACATTACGGCTTGAACGCTGGCTCAAAATTACGCGGAAGCCAAGCTCGTTAAAGAAAGTAAACCACATCGGGTAGTTCTCATACATATTGAGGACTCGCGGAATACCAACGTCTCCCATTGGAGCATCTTCCGGCTTACGAGGCACGTAGCTGAAAAGTCTCTTGTATTTCCATTCAAAAAGATTTGGTAATGGACCTGCGTCATCGTCATCAAGTCCGGTATTCTTTTTGTTGCTTGCGTCAATTACATTACCTTCAAGCTCGGCACCCTTTTCGCAGCGGTTACCTGTAATGAAGGTGCGTTTTTCGTCTCCGGTTGAGAAGGTATTAATAGTAAGAAGACAGTTATTCTGGCACTTACCGCAGCGGCGGAGCTCAAGGTCTACGTGGAAGTTTTCCAGCTGCTCGAGAGTTGCAATGCCAGAACGAACATCATGAACTGTATCTTCCGGCTCGCCAGGCTTTGGCATCATAAGATCCTGCCACTGGTCGTAAGCAATAAGGGCAGAACCATAAGCACCCATAAGGCCGGCAACATCCGGGCGATAAACCTGAACACCTGCAATTTTTTCAAAGGCACGGAGAATGGCATCATTAAAGAAGGTACCACCCTGAACTACTACCTTTTCACCTATGTCGCTTGCCTTGCGAAGTTTGATTACTTTGAAGAGGGCATTTTTGATTACAGAATAAGAAAGACCTGCAGCGATATCTGCAACCGAAGCGCCTTCCTTCTGAGCCTGCTTTACGCGGCTGTTCATAAATACTGTACAACGGGAACCGAGGTCTACAGGCTTCTGAGCCATCAGGGCAATTTTTCCGAACTCTTTTACGTCCATGCCCATTGTATTGGCAAAGTTATCGAGGAAGGAACCGCAACCAGAAGAGCAGGCTTCGTTCAGCTGGATACTTACAATAGCGCCGTCCTTCATGCGGAGGCACTTCATATCCTGACCGCCGATGTCGAGCAGGAACTCAACACCAGGAACAAAGAAGTTAGCGGCACGGAAGTGAGTGATTGTTTCTACCTCACCGGAGTCTACGCCAAGTGCTGCCTGGAAAAGTGCTTCACCATAACCGGTAGAAACTGCACGGGCAATATAAACATCTTCTGGAAGCTGGGCATACAAGTCCTTAAGAACCTGAACTGCAAGCTCAACCGGATTACCCTGATTGTGAGCATAAAAGTCCCAGATAATACGGCCGTCTTTGTCTATCAAACAAGCCTTAGTTGTTGTAGAACCGGAATCAAGACCAAGGAAAACAGGTCCGTGAGTCTTTTTCAAGTCACCGCGTTTAGCCTTCTGCTCGGAATGGCGAACCTGGAACTCATCCAGCTCAGCCTGATTTTTGAAGAGCGGTTCAAGGCGCTGAACCTCAGAAAGCTCAGCACCAACAAGATTTTTAAGGTTTTCGCGGAACTCGGTGATTGTCGGGAACTTGAATTCGCCCCCTTCGAGTGCCTCAGGGGCCGAATTAAATTTTCGTTCCGCACCAAAGGCACAGCCCGAAGCCACAAAGAGCTGCGAATCTTCCGGAACTATAATTTCATCATCTTTAAGCTTAAGAGTTTCAATAAATCGCTGGCGCAGCTGGTCCAAAAAGTGAAGCGGTCCGCCGAGGAAGGCAACATGACCGCGAATAGGCTTACCACAGGCAAGCCCCGAAATTGTCTGGCTGACAACAGCCTGGAAAATAGAAGCCGCAATATCCTCGCGGCGGGCGCCTTCGTTAATCAAAGGCTGAATATCAGTTTTGGCAAATACACCACAGCGGGCCGCAATCGGGTAAATCTGCTGCATACCTTTTGCAAGCTCATTCAATCCCATAGCGTCAGTTTCAAGCAGGGCTGCCATCTGGTCAATAAAGGCACCAGTACCACCGGCACAGGTACCGTTCATGCGCTGCTCTACACCGCCGCGGAAATAGGTAATCTTGGCATCTTCACCGCCAAGCTCAATTACAACATCAGTCTGAGGGATCAGTTTTTTTACAGAAGTAGTGGCCGCAATAACTTCCTGAATAAAAGGAATATTAAGCCACTGGGAAACAGAAAGACCACCCGAACCGGTTACCTTTGCGGTAATTGTACGAGCCGCGCCGCCTTCAACATTAGACTCCAGAAAATCCAGAGCCTTGTTTACAACAGCAATAATTGTCGAACGAATATCTGCCCGGTGACGCTGATAGTCGCCGTAAATCAGTTTATCATCATCATCTAAAACCGCAACCTTTACAGTTGTAGAACCAACATCTATACCAAGCCTTATCGGCAGTAAAGTCTTTTCACTCATACAATAGATTTTAACGGTTATCCCCTACTTAGTCAAACCGACAAATATTTCCCTGATTTTTGTAGTAAAATCCGCAGTGTCGGTCCTGAGTTTAAGCAGGAAGGAATTATCTTCGAGCGGGCCAATAACCTCATCCAGCTCTTTTTCACTGCGATAAACCATATTGCGGTAATAATCGGTATAATCCTTTTCGCGGGATTTCAGCGAAGCATTGTAAATATCATAAGCCACAATAGAAACGTCATCTGTAATATTGCGGTATAAATCTACAGAGAAGTCTTCAATCGGACGGGAATAAAGCTGTTCAAGAAGATAAAGTGCATAACGAACCTTGTACTGCTCGTAAGCACAATCACAAAGCTTATAAAACTGATGTACAGCCTCCCAGTTATTTACAGTTCCGTTTTTAATTGCATCAAAAAGCTCGCGAACCTTTTCAGAAGGAATAATCTGGCCACCGACATTTTCCCATTCAGTATAAAGCGGCAGCTTACGGATACGCTGTACCAGATCCAGAGTAAGCATTTCCTGATTCAAATCCTGACAGAAGTTCATAAGAGTACGGGTCGCAAAATACTTTACAATCTTTCGATACATTTTATAGGCCTGAACCGGCTTATAAATCACCGCGCCAAACTTTTTCTGACAGATCGGGTCCTCAAGTGTAAATTCTGCATCCGCATTTTGATGTAGAAAATCCTTCGCTGCCTGATACTGCTCTTCAGCAGTAGTTTTTCCTTCCATATAATCGCTATATTCGCTGTCACCTGTTTTCAGATACCCAGCCGTAAGCCCGATTATGCGGTCAAGAGCGCTCATAATCTCCTGCATTGTATCCGGAGCAAGCGGGTCAGTTTCTATAACCTGAACCTTCTTAAAGCGTTTGTCGCGTTTAAGAAATTTATCTTTATTTCTGGTGATGGCAAACATATCATACATAAACCACCAGGCAGGAATAATGCTGATTTTTGAATTACCGTTATTTCCAGGCGCAACCAGGGCAAAAGGATACGGAATATCAAGCTCATACTGATAGCTTCCTTTAGAAACAAGTACAAAAGAGGCAAAGCGGGAGTTATGCTTAAAGTCGCTGCAGAGTCCCGGCCAGAAGCCTCGTTTTGCAAAAATTTCACCATCTGGAGAACGGCTGTTATGATTACTTCCGATTGTTGCACCGGCCGCAATATTGCTCTGGCCCATAACCGTTGTTGCAATGAGGAAGGAAGAGTTATGATGCTGTTCATGGAAAGGATAAATCAGGTTATTTAAGATTTCGCAGCAGGAAACAGTTGAGTTATCTCCAAGAACTGAGTTCAAAACACGGGCACCGTATTTTACCTGACAGTTTCGGCCAAGCACGAAACGAACGGCAATTGCCTGATAGAAAACCTTACAGCCATAGCCCATAATACCGTTTACCATTTCAACACCCTCACCAATCTGCGAGGTTTCATCTTCAGAAGAAAGCACGGTAATATTTTTAAGCTTAAAAGCACCCTTGATATAGGCAGCCTGGCCAATTTTTGCATCCTTAATGATACTTACATTTTTTATGACCGCATCGTCACCAACAATTCCGTAAGTATCCAGCTCACGCGAAGTTCCCGCTTCTGTAAGCTCAACAAAACGCTTCAAAAGCTCCGGGTCATCGCGGTAATGAGACCAGATATAGGCATCGGCAGGAATCAAATCTTCAAAAGGCAGAATCTTACGGCCTTCATTTTCGTTTGCGACACCAATCCAGATTCGGTGTTCTTCCGGCTCTCCTTTTTTCAAAATACCATTACCAAACTTTGCATGGCAGGTACAGCTCATTTCATTGATATTGAAGAGAATTACCCGGTCGCCAAGGCGGTAATTATCCAGATAAAAAACATTTCTGATTACACAGAGGTCTCCGGTAACTATATTGCTCAGTTTTGAACGTCTTATACCGCAGCCCAGCCGCAGGTCATTATATTTGAGAACAAGCTTCTGAACTTTACCAAGAACTATGTATCCGGAAAAGAAAGAAAGATGTATTAAAGAAGGATCAAAGCCGTTTTCAGAATCATCAACATAAAAATTACTCCAGGTCGGATCTTCATTATGATTCAGATTTTTTTCAAGCACCTCAATTTCGGCGGGAGTAAGATGACGTTTATTTTTTAATAATTCAGCAGGAACATCTATTGCGGAATAATCTGCAGGATTTTCTATTTTTACCATAACTTATAGTTTAACCTATAATGCGAAAGTGAGCAATAAACATTTTTATCACCACACGGATTTGGATTTTGCTAACGCAAAATCTGTTTTATTTGTTCTTTAATTACAGAACCCAAAAACAGAAACAGCGTTAGCTGTTTCCAAATCCGTGTGACAATATATTTGTTTTTGTGTTATTATAATTTAATATGTTTGGAAAAAGATTTTTTATTCCACTTATAATAATTTTCCTCACCGTCCCCCTTTCCGCAACCCCGGCGACACAGGTACAGGAATACACCCTCGAAAACGGCATGCAGGTTTTTCTTCTGGAAGATTCCAGCGACGCACAGGTTCATATTGAATACACCTGCCGCGCCGGCTTTTCTTCGCAGACCCAGAGCACAAACGGCTTTTTCAAGCTTTACACAAGGCTGATTCAGGCCGCAAATCCAAAGTTAAACTTTACAGAAGTCCTCTGCAATGCAGATTCCTCGCGATATTTAATAGAAGCAAGTCCCTCACAGGTAAATGACCTGCTTTATGCTCTTTCAGACGCAGTTTTTTCACCTGATTTTTCAGATGAACTGCTAAAAAATCAATTAAACGAACTCAAAAAAGAAGTAAATGATAATAAAGACACCATGTCCGTTTACATAAATGCCGCCATCGATTCCCGTGTTTTTTCCGCCGCCCCCTGGAAGCACGACTCAGGAATCTACCCGCCGGTATTCAAAAAAACAACCGAAAAAACAGCGCGCAGCGTAATCCGCCAGATAAGCGAACAGTGGTACACCCCCCAGAACAGCGCAATCTTTATCTGCGGCAACATAAATGCCGAACGCACCCTGCTTATGCTGAAAAACAGCTTCGGTCGTTTTTATTCAAGCTTCAGAACACCCGTAGAAAAACCCGCCGCCCCTGTAAATCATCAGCGCAAGTTTGTACTCCACTCAAGCGAAATTTCCCCAGACCTTACCCAGCTTGTAATTCAATATACACTGCTTGATATGGAAGAAAGCGATCTTCTTTCTCTGGCGCTGGGCTACGAAGGCTCTCTTTTTAAGCAGCAGCTTTTGAGTTTTCCAGAACTTAACATTCCGGGAGATGAGTATATCAATGTTTCTTCCGCCCACAAAAAAGACTCTTCCCGCTTGATAATTCAAACCCTTTTGCAGCCCCCGGAAGATAAAAAAGCAGCCGCCGCCACAAACTCTTTTGAACAGACAGAGCTTTTTCTCAAACAGCTGCCTCTCATTCCTCAGCTTTTACACCCGCAGGAATTTGAATACGCAAAAAATCAGCTTGAATATAGTCTTCAGCGAACCGCAGATCTTCCATCCGCCCTTATGCAGACCCTTTTTGAATTCTGGGCGCTTCAACCCTATAATCAAAATGATGAAGTTGATTTAGGCGACTATAATTCACAAACCACCCGAGACCTTATGAACCGCCCTCAAAAGCTCCGCGCAAAGGAACTTGCACAATGTCTGCTTCAGCTGCAGAGCGAAGAACCTTTTATTTTTGTAATCATCAACAGCAAGGATTACAAAGCAAACAAAAAAGCCTATACCGCCGCCGGCTTCGAAGAAATCAATGAAAAAAACGCTTCCTGGTACCTCCAGCAGATTTTTAAAGATTCTCTCAAGGAAGCCGAAAGCGAAAATTCCCTTAAGCTCTACACCACTCAAGCTCTTACCGACGATAACAGCTATTATCAAAAAAACTCAGATTCCATCTCTACATTTACCCTTTCAAATGGAATTCCGGTTTACACAAAAACAAATCCCCTTTCTTCACAAAGCTCGCTCATACTCTCTATAGCAGGCGGAAAACTTATTTCCGCAGATGATAACGGCTTTGAAGAAGTAATGGTAAACCTCACCGCAACCCTAATCCAGAAAAAGCTGATCAATATCCAGTCAGAAGGCCAGCTAACAGGAGCCTTTTACGTAAGCTCCGAAACAGACCTTTCTACCGGAAAAATTATTATAGAATTTGATGAAGAAGATACCATTGCCGTTTTAAAAGCAGTTTATCAGGCAATCGTTTACGGCGAAATTGCGCCCGCCGATGCAGACAGGGCAGTTTCTGCCCGTAAATACAAAAAACGTCTGGAAAACGGAACCGCCGCAAACCAGCTCTACAGCGAATTCATAAAGAAAATAGAAGCAGCAAAGCTCCCGGCACAAAAAGCGCCCCTTTCCTCAATTTTTGATACAGAAAACGAAATCCTGCTCGAAACAGATTACACAAAGATTCTTTCCGCTTACCCGGCAATGCTCAATGCAAACCGCTATTCAATAATAGTCTGCGGAGCCCTTCACCCTTCACTTAATTCAACTCTGGAAGAAAGTCTCGGAAAGCTTGCTCCCCAGCTCTCAAAATCCCAGGGCCAGCCGGCACAAAGCACAGACACTCTTTCAAACTTTTCTCCGGATCTCTCCGCCGCAAAAAATCTGCAGGTAAAAATCCGCCACACCTTCCTCACAGATATTCCCGCAGAAAAAGCCGGACCTCAGCCGGCCGTTCTCATCCCAACAACAGAATTCTTAGACCCGGTAATTTACGTAAATAACGCTCCACAGCAGGGAACAAAGGAAGCAGCCCTTTACAATGCAGTATTAAACTATATTAGCTGCCAGCTCGAACAAACAAATCCCGTAACAGTCGATTTTCCTAAAAACAGCCTCAATTTTGGCAGTCTGATAATTCAGAATGTTTCTCATACCCGCGAAATGGACGCCCAATACAAAAGCATCCTTCAAAATACTAAAAATCAACTGCTCCAGCTTCAGGCAAACGAAACAATCCGGATAATTAAAAACCTCTGGATACAAAAACAGCTTGCCCAAACCAATTCAAACACCGGCACCGCCCTACTGCTGCAAAAAGGACTGGAACTCTTTTCCGAAAATCCAAACCCTGCCTGGTATCTTCAGGAATACAACTACATTCAGACAGCCACCCTGCAGGATTATCTCGAAATCCTCGAATATTTCCCTCTGATTCCACCGGCAAGAATTTATTCAGTTGATTCAAAGAAGTAATAATTCCACAATAAGTCCAAGGGATATTCAATACCACCATGTCACAGCGAAGCTTCTTCATTATGACATGCCGTATTACAGCCCAAGGAGTTATTATGATTTATGGATACATCAGAGTAAGCACAGACAAACAAACAGTAGAAAACCAGAGATTTGAAATCAACCGCTTTCTCAAAAAAACAGGATTAAAGGTTGATTCCTGGATCGAAGAAACAATCAGCGGAACCGTTTCGCCCAAAAAGCGTAATTTAGGCAAGCTGATTAACAAAACTAAACGGGGCGACATAATAATCTGCTCCGAGCTTTCGCGACTCGGCCGTAACATGTTTATGATAATGTCGATTCTGAACATTCTTATGGAAAACGGCGTAATCATTTATACCGTCAAAGAGCGCTATAAACTGGGAGAAGACCTCACCAGCAAAGTACTCGCCTTCGCCTTCAGCATATCCGCCGAAATAGAACGTTCCCTTATTTCCCAGCGCACAAAAGAAGCCCTCCGCCGCAAAAAAGCCGAAGGCGTAAAACTCGGCCGCCCCAAAGGCAAACTCAACGCCAAGCACAAGCTGTCCGGCTGCGAATACAAAATCCGCATGATGCTGCACGAAGGCTACCCCAAAAACCTCATCAGCAAACAGCTCAACGTCTCACCTTCTACCCTTTATTTATATTTGAAAAAACACGACATACGCCTGTAAAGCTTTTCCGAAAAAAAGGGAGGATTTTTTCAAATGAAAAAAATCGTAGCATTAGGTGCTATTGCTGCACTCGCATGTGGAATGGCTTTCGCAGACGAACCAGCAATTGATATCAAAGTTGCAGAATTTTCTGGAAATGCACAGGTAAAATGGGGTGTAGATCTCGATGCTGGTCAGCATGGTTTCGACAACAGCACTGAATCTAAACTCAAAGTTAACCTTTGGAATGAAGGAACAAAAGAAACTACTGCTGATGATGGCAATGGTTTTATGTGGGCTGAAATCCAGGTTAAAGGAAAAGCAGCAAATATTGAAAATGGTGCTTTGAAAGATGGTACAGCTTCTCTCGAGAAGGCAACCCTTCACATTGGTGAAAACTTCTATGTAAACATCAAGAGTGGAGATCTTAAAGTTGGTGAATACAAGCCAGATACAGCTATCCATGGTGATTACGCTTACTTAGCTAACAAAGGCTGGGATTGGGATCAGGGTATTGAAGCAGGATGGGATGCATCAGCATTCAAGTTCTCTCTCGGATTCCGCTCAATGGCAGCTAAAAAGACAAAGTACACAAGTGCTTACGGCTTCAAGCTCGCTGCAGAACTTAAAGACGGCGACGATGCTCTCGTACCAGGTCTTTCTGCTGTAGCTGGTTTCGGTATGAACCTCAGCACAGACTATAAAGATTGTGCAGATCCAACTGTAAAGATGCCAGATGACTTCACTAAAGAAGGAAAACCAGTTGAAGCTGGTAAAGATAACGTAGCAGATCACGCTGCTGCAATCCTCAGCTGGGATTCTCCAGCTAAGAATACAGACCATTCTGTAATGACATTGGATAAGAAACCTTTGAAGAATGCTCATGATATGTATTATGGAATCAAGGCTGCTTACAAGCTTTCTATCGATGATACATTGTATGTAAAGCCATCTGTAGGTTTCGCTGGTCGCTATGTAACAGCAACTAAAGACAAGGGAACTTTTGGTCTTGCAGAAGATAAGGCTTATACTTTCAATGATAATGACCTCGCATTTGGCGTACTCTTCGGATGGGGTGCTCAGGCTGATGCTAACGCAGGTGTTCCATTCCTCGATGCAGACTCAGCTAAGAAAGTTACTCCTGGTGTAAGCGTTGCTGCTTATATTCCACTTCCATCAACATCAACAACTGGAGATAAGAAGACTGTAACTTACGGTGCACTCAAGACATTGATTGTTCCATCTATCTACTCTGGTGACATCGAAGCTGGTCCTGGAAAACTCACAGCTGCTGCTTACTCTGAAATTGGTCTCTACAGCTACATCGAAAACGCTTCTGACAAGGATAAGACAGAAGGTAACACAAGAACTGTAAAGGGATCTGCTATGAAGAGTGAAACATTCGCATTCGCTCTCGCAGCTGGTGTAAAATATGCTGTAACACTCGACAACGATGCAACAGTAACTCCAAAGGCTGGCTTCCGCTATGTAAACGGTGCTTACATTGGAAACAAGCTCCCTGGAACTGCTTCAGACATCTTCAAGACAGGTCTTGGTCTCCAGTCAAAGGCTGTAAAGGATGCTGCTAAGGATAAGACATATGCTGCAGACTTCTTCAACCTCAAGATTGGTTGTGATTTTGCTGGATTCATCAACAACACAACATTCTCTGTAAACTACAACTCTGCTAACCTCCTCAACGCAATTGGTACAGAAGATACAGACCCAACTTACGTAAAGGACACAAAGTACTACAACGTAAAAGCTGGTCAGCTTGATGTTGGTTGTAAGATTTCCCTCTAATTTGAACACCTAGTTCTAATTAGT
>OCTW011419544.1_pt1 | contig 22410 bp, 21 predicted proteins | sample 1539671 | NCBI WGS metagenome assembly OCTW01 (sample SAMN02144230, study PRJEB22623) | gut metagenome | biome: sheep rumen | host: Ovis aries | place: New Zealand
GAGTTATTTATGAAAAACAGACTTAAATTTTAATAGTAAAAGTTTGATATAATATAAACCCCATATACTAAGATAAGTTAAAATATTTATAATTAATGAATCTGATTTTTTATAATGTTTATTGTAAAATATTTCCATTGACTTATGAAATTCATATAATAATCGCTTGTTTTTACCACTAGCCCCTTTATAATGAATTATATCATACTTTCCAAAGTAATACACTTCATAACCCAACTGTTTAACTTTATAACATAAATCTATATCTTCACCATACATAAAATAGGATTCATCAAGACCGCCACAGTTTTTATATATTTCAGATTTTATTAACATGAATGCTCCTACAACACAATCAACAGGATATACCCCATTATCATCCAAATATGAAAGATTATATCTGTTAAATCGTTTACTGTTAGGAAATAACTTTGAAAGTCCGGACATCCTGTAAAATGAAACTTCAAATGTTGGAAATGATCTCCTACAAGCTTTATCCAAACGTCCATCAGGTAAAACTACTTTACAACCCAATATACCTATGTTTGAATTACTTTTCAAATATTTTAAGGACTGATCAATAGTATCATCATTAACTATTACATCACTGTTCAATAACAATATATATTCACCAGTAGATTCTTTGAATCCAAGATTATTGGCCACTGCAAATCCATCATTATGATTATTTTTAATAAATTTTACTGTTGAAATATCTTTAAAGTCAGCATTTAATTTTTCCAAACTACCATCTGATGAATCATTGTCAACAACTATGATTTCATATTCATAATTCTTAACTGTTTCTAAAACTGAATGTATAGTCTGTTTAGTTAATTCATATGTCCTATAATTCACAATTATAATTGATAAATCCATTAAAACACCTACTTGAGAAATGTAATAGTATTTTTTATCATTAAAAGTTCTATCTTGAATGAATTTACAAATGAAGCATTAACTTTGGATAATTTATTTTTAGTTGATAATCCTTCTTTAATTCCAGAAAGATATTCCTTTCCAAGTCCTTTTTTATAAAAAAATAAATATTTAATAAGTATTCCCATTATTATAAAAAGCCCGTTTATAATTTTCATCCATAATGGCATGTTTTTTGAAATTAGATATATGTTGTTTCTTGCTGATATTCTTACTTTAAATGCATTATAACGTGATCCTGTTGTAGCACTTCCATAATGATAAACAATTGAATTGGCTGAGTAATAAGATTTATATCCATGCAATCTTGCTCTGAAACTTAAATCCATATCTTCAACATAACTTTCAAAGTTTTCATCGAACAAACCTATTTCATCAAATACGGCCATTCTGTACAATGCTGCACCGGCACATGCACTGAAAACTTCTTCATCATGAGTATATTCATCAATGCTCCTGTTATATCCTCTACGTTTACTCCACCCAAGAATAGTGTATTCATCGCCCACATCATCAAGAAGATTAGGATTATGGTACTGAATCATTTTTGAAGATACTGAAAATATTTTTGAAGAAAAATTTATGGTTTTTATAAGGTTATTTATGGTGTTTTCTTCAATTAATGTATCATTATTCAATAAAAATACGAATTCTGTTTTAACCAGTTTAATTGCCTGATTTACAGCACATGCAAATCCTTTATTTATATCATTTTCAATTAAAAGAATTTCAGGATAATTTTCTTTGATAAACTTAGCACTCCCATCCTGAGAAGCATTATCAACTATTATAACCTGACTATAAGAAATAGAATTTGATAATGAAATTAAAAGATTGTTTAACAATTCTTTATTATTATAATTAGGAATAACTACAGTAACTAAAGAATTAATATCATATTGCATAAAAACACCACATTTTAAAAAAAGAAAAAAAAATAGAAGTTATAAATTCTTTACATATGCTTCATACTGGTCACATATTTCATTTACTTCACCAGAAGCAATTATTGAACCCTTGTGTAACCAGATAGCTTTGTCACATAACTTCCTAACCTGCCCGACAGAGTGAGAAACAAACAGCATGGATGCATCAGACATTACCGTTCTCATTCTTTCTTGACATTTAGTTTGGAAAGACAAATCCCCTACAGACAATACTTCATCAAGAATCAAAATATCAGGACTTACTGCAGTAGCAATTGAAAAACCTAAACGGGATCTCATACCTGAGGAATAATTTTTTACAGGAACATCAATAAAGTTTTCAAGTTCTGAGAATTCAACTATTCCATCATATTTTTTATCCATTTCAGTACGAGAATATCCTAGTGTTGCACCGTTAAGATAAATATTTTCCCTGCCAGTATAGTCAGGATCAAAACCTGCACCTAAAGCAAGTAATGGAGCTATTGAACCATCAACTTTCACTGATCCTTTTGTAGGTTTTAAAACACCTGAAATTATTTTAAGTAAAGTACTTTTTCCAGCACCATTTAATCCTACAAATCCCACTTTTTCTCCCTGATAAATTTTCAAGGATACATTGTTTAAAGCCCAGAAAGATTGGAAATGAATTTGTCTTTTTAATAATTTAATTACATATTCCTTTAGATTGTCTGTCTTTTCTTCACTAAGATTAAACTCCATACTTACATTATCTACTTCAATAACTGTTTTTTTAGACATTTTATTCCCCTTATACATATAATATAAATTTATCTTGATAACGTCTTAATAATAATACTCCAATAACCAATAAAACAACTGCTGCAATGGCAGGTATAATTATCATATCTATACTGTATAACTTTCCATAGTAGAAACAATCTCTTACACAAGTAATTATATAAAACAATGGATTATATGTTTGAATAAACTTGAATTGAGGTGGTATAATATCTGCCGGATAGAATATAGGTAATGCATACATTAGTATTAAACAGAATACTGAATATAAATGTTCAATATCTCTGAAAAATACATTTAAAGTACCAAGTATTAATCCAGCCCCCAAAGTCATTACCAATAGTACAAGTATAGGTAAACTTGCAAAAATCAAGTAAACTGTAAATTCAGAATTTGTAATTAACATTATTGCAAATAAAACTAATAAACTCAAGGCATATGTTACAAAATTGGATAAAACAGATGAAAGTGCATACAAGTATTTAGGAACATATATTGATTTCCATATTCCTGCAGAACTCACTAAACTCTGCATTGCCTGAGTAGATCCACCTGTAAATAGTGTTAATGTTAACTGACCAGACAAATAATAAACAGGATAATTATGTACTCTGTGAAACAATGCTGAAAATACTATTGTCAATACAATCATACGTAACAAAGGATCAAGAAAACTCCATAAAACACCCAATACTGAACGACGATATTTCTTTTTAACATCACGTCTAACTAATTCGCCCAATAAGGATTTATATCTGTTAAAATCATTTAGTCCTTTAATTTGAATTTTGTCCATAATTAATCAACTACAAAAGTTTTAAACAAATTTAATAAAAAAAAATTAAATCTTAAAATAAAAACCTATTAATTAAGTCTTTATTTTACAATATTTTTATATATTTCTGTGTATCATGAGAATACTTCAATGAATTGTTTAACTCTGTCTGAGTAAGTATGTCCCTTAATATCACTATCAACTTCCTTAGGATTTGCCAATGCTTTTTCAATAAGTTGATTTAATTCTTCAGTTGTATTATATGTATCAACTCTATTACCAAAGAGTTCATCCAATCCAGCTACAGAGTCTGAAATGATATAAGCACCACAAGCTATACCATCAAATATTCTGTTTGATATGAATCCTTTTTCCCGCATGTCTTCCCAATGATCATTTAATAAGATTTTACAAGAAGAATATGCCTGATGTAACTCATTGTTAGGAATGTGTTTTCCTTTAATATACTTTTTATCTATTAATCTATCCCAATCAGCACCATACACAGATAAATTATGGTCTGTTGGCAATAAATCCCTTAATATTTTTCTATAAACCCTTCTTGAATTACCTACAAAAAGCAATTCTGATTTATAATCCTCATTATATTCAGGATAAAACTTGTTAGGATCAGTACATTGCCACATACATTCAACAGGTACATTTACGACTTTCTGTAATTGTTCAGTCCAGTACTGCGAAGCAATAAATACATGGTCATATAATTCATATTCATCCAATGAAACCATATCAGAGTGTGAAATATTCCACATTATATTAAAATGTTGAACTTTTGGTTTATAATAGGACAAACCCCTTAACACAATTACAACATCTGCTACAGAATCATATGAATCTCTCCATTCTGAAAGCATCTGAATAACTACAAAATAGCCTTCTTTTTCAAATTCTTTCTTAAGTCCTTCTGCAACATAGAAATCGCCCCATTTATGTATTTCATTCCATGAAGGAACAGGAGTTTTAATTACAATTTTAGGTTTACTGTAATAATCTTTAAGTACCTCTCTAAGTGTATTTGCCCTGTGTTCATAAGTATGATTTTCAAGAACTATACTTTGTAAAATTTTTATTTTTTCTTCACGTTCATCATCATTAATCAAGTAATAATTAATAATATCAGTTAATTCTTCCTGAGAATGATATTCTGGTATTTGTCCGCCAAATACTTCTTCATTTCCTTTAGTACCATTAGTTATTACCAGTTTTCCTGATGCCAAACTGTCAAACACCCTACTATTTACAGAACCCCATTCTTTTGTTACATGATTTGCATCATCTATTACTATTTTACATGAAGAGTAAACTATGGGCATGTCTTCATAATGTACAAAACCCTTTGAATATTTTGAAAACTTGGAAATCTTATTCCAGTTTGCTCCATATAAATGGAATTTATAATCCAGTAATTCAGGATTAAGGAATTCTATAATTTCACGTTTAGCATCCCAATAACTTCCTGTAAAACAATAATCACAACGATATTCTTCCACACTAGCTGTTTTATCATTAAACATTTCAGAATCAGATGCTAAAGGGTAATATATCGCATCAATATCTGTTTTTTCTTTTATATAGTCACAGGCAAGTTTACTGCTGGCAAATACCAGATCATATTTTCTAAAGGAAGGATTTTCTACCCATCGTTCAAACCAGTTTCTTAACCATGCAATTTTCACCAACAAACCATTATTACATTCAACTTTTGTTAAATCATAAGCATCCAGTAAAGATATTAAAACATCAACATCTTCATCAACATAATACCAATCTTTCTGACCTTTAGATTTTCTCCGGGACTGATATTTTATATTCCAGCCAAACTTTTTCAATTGTTGAGCTAATGTTAATGCTGTAAAATAGTCTCCTGCAGTAGTATTTTCATCAGACTGAGTAACTACAAATGAGACAGTTAATGGTTTATTCGTAAATATTCTTTTATTATAAAATTTATCCTCAATTAACTCTTTTCTTAACCATTTATTCCATCGTTTAATGAAAATACGTTGATTGTTAAGTCTTCTGTCCCTAACTTCTTTGTTATTATTTTTTTCCTGTGTTCCGAATTCATAATGGTATAGTACAGATTTTGGATTGTATATGTTTTTATAACCTGCCTTATGTAATTTTAAACATAAATCAACATCTTCATATCCATAAACGTAATTCTCATCAAAACCACCTACATCAAGATAAGTGGATTTTTTCACCAGCATACATGCGGCAGTTACTGCAATAATTTCTTCTTCTTTACTTTTATTTAATAAAATCTCATATTCTTCAGCATTATCTCTATTAAAAGGTTTTATGTAACCATCACCTTCTTTGAAAAATATTCCTGAATGTTGTATAGTGTAAGATTTTTCTTTGTTGATTTTAGAAGAGCTACAATCAGGATAAATTAGTTTAGAACCTACTGCCCCAACATTTTCATTATTCATCATTGTTTCTAGTAGATAATTAAGCCAACCATCCAAAGGTTTAGTATCATTGTTCAAAAATAACAAGTATTCCCCTTTTGCTATATTTACTCCCTGATTATTAGCATGAGAAAATGTTTCATTAGTATTGTTACGTATTAAAGTTATTGGTAAATTCTTATAACTTTCAATTAAATCCATGGAATTATCACTGGAATGATTATCTACAATAATTATCTCATAATTCAAATGTATTGTTTCATCAATAACCCTTAATAACCTTGATAGATGAGTTGCACCATTTCTGTTAACTATTATAATAGAAACTAAAGGAGAATTTGTGAATAGTGGAATTTCATTATTACCATTATCTTCTTGAATCAGATTGATAATTCTCTGTTTTTCATCATCAGACAAATTACGTTTTTCTCTGAGAATTTCTTTGATATTTGCTTTGATTTTTTCAGAATATTTTCCTTTCGCATCAACCATGTTGTGCTTCATTGCCCTTGCTTTGTTAAATCCTCTTGTATTTCTAATACTTTCTGGCACTCTCATCAAAATCACCCTTTATTATTAATAGTGTATATATTTACTTAGTAAAAAAATTATCTTTAAATCGAATACCATTTATAATTTAAAATATAAACTATTAGTAAAAATAAAAAAAAACTATGAAGGTTAAAATATGGTATCAAAAAAGAAAATAATTCTTGCTGTAATACTCATATTAATCTTAGCAATTGTTGCAACGGGAATATCATTTTTTATGAATTACCAGCAAGGAAAATCAAGTTTTCAAGGAACACATAATGTATTAGTATTATGTACCGATCCAACAGAACAGAGAGCAGGAATTGGAGCTGTAGACATGGCTTTCATTATACAACTTACTGATGGACATTTGGGTGAAGTTACACCAGTATATCCTGGAGGATTATATGATCCATCATTAACACCACCTGCAGACTTAAGAAGTGAAGGTGTTTCACAATGGTATCTTCATGACTCTTTATGGACTGAAAATTTAGAAGAAGGAACTCAAAGAGCTCAACAAATTGTAAAATATAACACAGGTGAAGATACAGATATTGTAGTAGTTGTTACACCTGATGCTATAGATGCAATGATTAACACAGTTGGTCCAGTATATTCCAATGGTCAGGAAGTTACTACTGATTCATTAGAATTCTTACGTAATGACCAAGACGAACATGGAGCAACAAGAGGAGATGCTATAGAAGGTTTAGCTGATGGTATACTTGATGCAACAAGATCAAACGGTAAAAAAGTAGAATTAATTAGTACTGTGACAGACCAATATGCTAAAGGAAATATACAAGTAGTTCCTCATGATGTTTTCGAAAAATTAGTTGCTTATGCAGGTATAAACAATATGTTATCATGAATTCTCTAATTCATGAATTCTTTTTTTTATCTTTTTTTTAATAGAATTTTTACTCAAATTAATACTATTATTTTTAAATTCGTTTTTACATATAGTATTTATAAGGATATATAATGATTTTTTTTTAGAAAATTTTATTATGTCTTTTAATAATTATGTGTGATTTTATGGATGATAAAGATATGATTTATGGCATTAAAGATAAACCGCCAATACCTGAATGGATTTTATTATCCCTTCAACGTTTATGTGCTATTTTTGGTGCAACAATGCTTGTTCCATTGGTAGTTAACAGTACTATCGGTGAACCAGTACTTAGTGTACCTGTTGCACTTATTACTTCAGGTATTGGTACAATTATTTATATTTTATGTACAAAGGGAAAAAGTCCTGTTTATCTGGGAAGCTCGTTTGCATTTATTGCACCTATGATTGCAGGTTACGCTATTGGTGGTAAAGCCAGTATATTCTCTGCTTTAATGATTGTTGGATTAGTTTATGTTGCTATTTCACTTATCATTAGAGTAACAGGTAACGAATGGATTAACAAATTATTACCACCAGTTATTGTTGGACCAATGATAATGGTTATTGGTTTATGTCTTGCTCCAACAGCTATTGAAGAAATTGGATTAAACATGGATGTAGTTCCATGGGAAAATATAATTGTAGCTTTAGTTGCATTCTTAACAACCGCAGTTATTGCTATTCGTGGAAAAGGTGTTTTAAAAGTTATACCTTTCCTTATAGGTATTATAGTTTCATATATCGTAGCAGCTCTTTTAGGTATGGTTGACTTTACTGGTTTTATGACTGCTAACTTATTTGAAATACCTGAATTTTATTTACCTGTAGTAAATTACGGATTTGATGCAAGTGCTTTACTTACCATTGTTCCTATCGCCATAGTGACAATAGTTGAACATATAGGGGACCACAAAGTACTTGGTGAAATAATTGGTCGTGACTTAATTGAAGATCCAGGATTAAACTGGACTTTATTAGGTGATGGTCTTGCAACATTTGTAGCAGCACTATTTGGTGGACCTGCTAACACAACTTACGGAGAAAATACTTCTGTTGTTGGATTAACAAGAGTTGCTTCCGTTTATGTTATCGTATTAACAGCTATTATGGCAATAATAGTAGCTTTTAGTGGTCATTTAACAGCACTTCTTGCAGCTATGCCAAACCCTGTAATTGGTGGAGTTGCTATCTTACTATACGGATTCATTGCTGTTAACGGTATTAAAATTTTAATCAATGAAAAAGTAGACTTTAATAACAATAAAAATATTGTTATAGCATCAACAATGTTAGTGTTAGGGCTTGGTGGAGCTACCCTTTCTATTGTTCAAGGAAACTTATCCATATCAATATCAGGTATGGCTCTTGCTGCTATTGTAGGTGTAATTTTAAACTTATGTATTCCTGAAAGTAATTAATGAGAGGATATTATGAATGAAAATGTATTGAATCATCCACTTATTACCCATAAGTTAGCAATTTTAAGAGATGAAAAAACAGGAACTAAAGAATTTCGTGAACTAATCACAGAAATTTCAACATTACTCTGTTATGAAGCTACCCGTGATGCCAAACTTGAAGAAGTGGAAATTAAAACACCTCTTGAAACTATGAAAACTGGTAAAATTAACGAAGACAATTATGTAGTCGTGCCAATTTTAAGAGCCGGAATGGGTATGCTTGACGGAATTATAAACATAATCCCAAACGCAAAAGTAGGACATATTGGTCTTGCACGTAATGAAAAAACACATCAGCCAGAAGAGTATTATTATAAAATGCCTGAGAATATTTCAAATAGAGAAGCATTAATTATTGACCCTATGTTAGCAACTGGGGGAAGTATAAGTGCTACAATCAAACGTTTAAAAGAAGATGATGTGAAAACTATTAAAATTTTATGCATTGTAGCTTCTCCTGAAGGTATTAAATGTATAGAAGATAATTATCCGGATGTATCCATATACTGTGCACATGTTGACAGAGAATTAAATAGTGATGCATACATATTACCAGGATTGGGAGATGCTGGTGATAGAATATATGGGACAAAATAAATTCTCCCACTAATCCCCAATTCTTTTAATATAAAAAAGAAAAAAAAGTAAGTTATAATTCAAAAGCTCTTTCATTTACTTGCTGAATTATTTCCTGTTCATTAATTGTTGTTAATTCCTTATTTTCCAATAGAATTTTTCCATTACAGATAACTGTATCCACATCAGTTCCCAATGATGAATAAATAATATTACTTAACGGATTACGTACTGGAGTCATATGTGGAACAAGAGTATCTACTAAAATAATATCAGCTAATTTTCCTTCTTCAATACTACCTGCATTTATACCCAATGCTTTAGCACCATTTTTTGTAGCCATATTAAAAGTATCCTTAGTTGGTAGAACCTGAGGATCCAAAGTGTTTACTTTCTGTAAAAATGAAGTTAATTTCATTTCGCTGAACATATCCAAGTTATTATTTGAGGACACACCATCAGTACCTATCCCCACATTAATACCTTTTTTCAAATATTCTGTTACGGGCGCAATTCCTGAAGCCAATTTCATATTACTTGATGGATTATGAGCAATGGAAACTTCCTTTTCTTTGAGTATATTCATTTCTTCAGGAGTAGTCCATACACCATGTGCCGCAATAGTGTTGGAATCTAAAACATCAATTGAATCCAAATATTCGAAAGGAGTTTTTCCTTTACTTTGAGTTAAATCATCAACTTCTTTTTTAGTTTCTGAAACATGTATGTGTAATTTTAAATCATTTTTAGAAGCTAATTCTTTTGATTTAATTAATAAATCTTCAGAACAAGTATATGGTGCATGAGGTGCAACTGCAACAGTAACCCTATTATCACAAGTATTATGACAGTTTTTAATTAATTTTTCTGACTCTTTTAATTCCGATTTCATTTTTTCTTCATCAAATAAATCAATCATACCATAACCTAAAACAGCTCTCATACCAGATTCATCCACGGCTTTTGCTGTTTCTTCCATGAAAAAATACATATCATTAAAAGTAGTAGTTCCTGTTTTAATCATTTCAGCCATTGCCAATTTAGAACCTAAATACACTAATTCATCATTCAAATTAGCTTCTTTTGGCCAGATATACTCTTCTAACCAGGTTTGTAAACTTTGATCATCACCGACACCTCTTAACAAGGTCATTGCTACGTGAGAATGTGTATTTATCAAACCAGGCATTGTAATTTTATTAGAAGCATCAATCACTTTTTCTGCATCATTATCATTTAAGGACTTGCTGATTTCTTGGATACAATTATCAACTACCAATATTGATGATTTTTGTATTTCATCAGCCAGAATAACTGTGTCTTTTATTAAAATACTGTTAGTTTCTGCCATATTATCACATAATTATTTTATTAATAATATTATATAAGGAAAATATTTATAAAAATTTCTGTTATAAAAAACATAACATTTTTTTATAATCTATTTAAATAGATAAACATATGTTTAATGATTTTATAATGGATAATTTCTTCTATTTACATCCGGGTTACACTACATTCAACACAATAATTTTCGGATTAGTATTAGGTTTAATAATAATAGGAATTATAAGATTATTTGATAAAATTGAAAAAGATCCTCTTGATTTAATTTATCCATTAATACCTATAATCATATTTGGTTCAACAAGCAGAGCCCTCGTAGATCATCATATTTATCCCAGAATTCATTTGCTTGCAACACCAGGAATATATATTTTTATAGGAACTATTACAATACTTCTTCTAATAATAAGTACAGTTATAGAAAAATATGTGAAGATAAAATATTATAATATTTTAAGTATCTGTGGAATCATTATTTGTATTCCAAATATAATATTATTAATTATTCATGGCATAAATATAGAAATAACCGTGTTTGAATTGGTTATATGGTTAATTTTATCAGGAATATTTGTTTTATTAAAAAATAAAATAAAATTATTGAATAATGAGGGGAATATAGAAATTATTTCTGCACATATATTTGACGCAACCTCAACATTTGTAGCTATAGACTTTTTTGGTTATTATGAACAACATGTATTACCAACGGCTTTAATAAATTTTACAGGAACTGCAATAATTATGTATCCTCTAAAAATTATAACCATCCTCATAATATTATACATTATTGACCACTATGTAACAGAAAAAACAGAAAATCATATGTTAAAATTAGCCATTTTTATTTTAGGATTAGCTCCAGGAATTCGTAATTTTACAACATTAATACTTTTATTAGCTTAAAAAGTTAAAAAAAAGTATTACTCCTCTTTTTTTATTAAATTCTAAAAAAAATTAGATAATATTATATAAAATGATAAAAATAATAGTATTATAAAATAAATGGAGTGAAAAATAAAATGACATTCAACCCACCATCAGATGTTATGATTTATGACACCACTCTTAGAGATGGTGAACAAACACCTGGTGTTACGATAACAACTGATGAAAAGATAGTAGTAGCAGAAAAATTAGACAAATTAGGTGTAGATGTTATCGAATTGGGTTTCCCAGCAGCATCTCCAGGAGAACAGAGAACTTTCAAAGAGGCAGCAAAATTAGGTTTTAATGCACAGATAAGTGGATTAGCCAGAGCATTACCTGTCGACATTGATAAAGCAATTGATTCTGATGCAGAATACATACACACATTCATAGGAACATCACCACTTCATAGAGAATATAAACTCAAAATGAGTAAAGAAGACATCTTAGACAAAGCAGTAAGTGCTGTTGAATATATTAAAGATCATGGACTTACTGCTGAATTTTCATGTGAAGATGCAACAAGAACAGAACTTGATTACTTAAAAGAAGTATTTGGAGCAGTACAGGAAGCAAAAGTTGATAAAATTAATGTTCCAGATACAGTAGGTGTTACAATACCTTCAAAAATGAATGAACTTATAACCAACCTTAGAGAAGTTATTCATGTACCAATAAGTGTTCACTGTCACAATGACTTTGGTTTAGCTGTTGCAAACTCCTTAGCAGCTATTGAAGCTGGTGCACAACAAGCACAGTGTACTATCAACGGTTTAGGTGAAAGAGCAGGTAATGCTTCACTTGAAGAAATAGTCATGGCACTTAAAAAAGCATACAACATCAATACAAACATCAATACAGAATTACTTGTAAATACTTCTGAAACTGTTTCCAGAATTTCTGGAGTTAAAATGCCACCTAACAAAGCAATTGTTGGTGAAAATGCATTTGCTCATGAAGCAGGTATTCACGTTCAGGGTGTTTTAGAAAACAGTAACACTTATGAAGCATTTTATCCAGAAGAAGTTGGACATAAAAGAAGAATTGTATTAGGAAAACTTACAGGAGCAAATGCAATTAAATCCAAACTGGAAGAATACAACATCAACTTAGATGAAGAACAATTCAATGAATTATTTGCAAAAGTTAAAGCAATGGGAGATTCTGGAAAAACTATTACAGATATAGACTTTAGATCAGTTGCAGAAGCCATTCAAGGAAAACCAACCATTGAAAGAATAAAATTATTAGGAATTAGTGTGATGACCGGAAACAGTACACTACCTACAGCTACTGTAAAATTAGATCTTGATGGAGAAGTAAAATACAGAGCTGAAACAGGTGTTGGTCCTGTAGATGCAGCTTTAAATGCAATTCAATCACTAGTAAATGAAGTTGTTAAATTTGAATTAGAAGAATACCATATTGAAGCAATTACTGGTGGAACAAACGCATTAGGAGAAGTATTTGTAATTACTGTAGATGATGAAGGCAATAAAGCCACTGGTAGAGCAACTGATGAAGACATTGTTAAAGCCAGTATAGATGCAATACTAAGTTCTACAAATAAACTATTGATGTTAAGAGATTAAATAAGAAAAAATATTTAATTTACATTATATTTTTTTAGTAAATAGCTGTTAAAACTAGAAAATAAAACAAATACATTAAAATATAAATATTAAATAGAGCATATATAATAATATAATTATGGAGGAAGAAAAATGGCAGAAGAAAATATCGTATACATAGGAAACAAACCAGTAATGAACTACGTTTTAGCTGTAGTTACACAAATGAACAGTGGAGTAACAGAAGTAATATTAAAAGCAAGAGGTAGAGCTATTAGTAGAGCAGTAGATGTAGCTGAAATCGTTAGAAACAGATTTATTTCAGATGTTGAAGTCAAAAACATTGACATAAGTACAGAAGAAATAGTTGGAAACGAAGGAACCTCCTCCAACGTATCCGCAATCGAAATAAGATTAAGTAAATAATCTTATTCACTACACTTTTTTTAAACATTGATTAATTTTTATTAAAGATTATTTTAATTCCAAAAAAAATAATCAAGAAAAAATTATTTAATAATTTTTCTTTTATCAAAAACTAGTTTTTTAATTCCAAATAATAATGCAACAAGAATTACTGCAAATAATCCAATATAATATGTGTATATACTTGTTGGACCTACCTGTTGATCTGTGTTTAATGAATAAACATTAGCATCCTCAGAGGCCATAAACAATGATCCACCACTAGTTATTGGTGAAGCAGATATACTGCCTGCAAAATTATCTATATATCCAGGATTATATGTCCATACATTTTGACCAGTGAATTTATTCAACATTAACATATTACCTGCAGATGTACCTACTGCTATATTATTACCAAATATAGACGGTGTAGCATTTATGGAATTACCTGTTTTAACTTCCCATTTTTTTAGTCCATCTCTTATGTCCAATGCTAAAATATTACCTTTTTCTGTAGCAGCATATAATGTGGACTGTCTTTCATCTATAGATGGTGAAGATGTTACAGAAGATCCTGCATTATAAACCCATATTTCATCCCCTGTTTCTTCATCCAAAGCATATATCTGGTTATCTTCAGACCCTATAAATATTGTTCCGTTTGCAATAGCTGCAGAAGATTTGACATCATCTCCTACATCATAATCCCATTTTAAGGAACCATCATCTGTAGAAACAGCATATATTTTATCATCGTCAGATCCAAAGTAAACTGTTTCATTATTTACTGAAGGTGAAGACTGAATATTACCATCGGTTTTATATTGCCAATCCAAACTACCGTCATCCCTATTTATTGCATGAAGGATTCCATCATCAGCCCCTACATAAACATTATCAGAATCTAATGCCGGTGAAGATTTAATACTGTCTCCAGCTTTATATTTCCAGTTTTCATCACCATTGTCAGTATTTATTGAATATAAATAACCATCATCAGAGCCAACAAATAACGTGTTATCTGAAACAGCACAACTTGAACAGATTGCGTCTCCTGTCGTGAAATTCCATATTTGACTTCCGTCCTGCGGATCTAATGCATACAATGTACCACTTTGTGTTCCAACAAATAATTTGTCACCACCCAGTACAGGAGATGCACATACCGGACCATCCAATTGAACTACCCATGTTTGTGTGGAAAAAGACGTGTCCTGATTAACATAACCAGTGTGTCTATTATTGTTTTGGAACATTGGCCAACCTGCTGCTGATAAAGAAGACAGACTTCCCACCAATACAAGCAGAATTATTAAACAAATACTAAATTTTTTAAAGTGTTTAAACATAATAAACCTCCTAAATATCCCTATTAAATCTTACAACACCGACGACAAAAAATACTGCCGTAAATAACAACAATACTAATAAATCCCATGCTATTGAACCTATTCCTGCACCTTGCAACATCACTGCCCTGAAAGCATCATCTGCATAGGTTAAGGGTAAAAAGTAAGATATTTTTTGTAATAACCAAGGCATTGTTTCTTTTGGGAAAAATACTCCACAAATAAACATCATAGGCATTGCTATAGGCATCACTATTTGAATATAATCTTCCTGTGTTTTTGAAGTTGCAGATATCATCATACCAAAACCTACAAAACATAAAACAGAGACAAGCATAACCAACAATAACAAAGCCATACTTCCATTAATCACAGCATTAAATATTATCATAGCAGACAATATCAAAATTAAGGCCTGTATCATTTCCCTAACCACCTGAGAAATAATTTTACCAGTAATAACTGATGAAATGCTTGTAGGAGTCATGAATAATCTTGCCAGTTCTCCACGTTCACGTTCTCCAGCAATAGAATTTCCTAAACCCAACATGGATGACATAAACATTGTCATTGCCAAAATACCAGGTAGTAAAAAGTCAATATATTCTATTTCACCATATATTTTATTTATTTGTAACTTTATTGATTGCTTCATAGCAGTTATCTGATTAGTATTTTTATTTAAAGACGCTACCTGTTTCATTTCAACCTGTTCAGATAATGTGGCAAAGATTCGTTGTGTAGTTGGCACCACCATCTGTGTTGTCATTTGATCCGAGGAATCTATGTATAAAATTGCATTTCTTGAACCATCCTCTTCAAAATCAGATGAAAGTATTATAGCCGATTTAACTTTTCCATCATCCACCATTTTCTTAGCTTCATCAGGATCAGAAAGTATATCTTTTACTTCAAATGTTTTATCTGCTTTAATTGCATTTATGGCCTGATCAGTTATTTCACCAGATGTTTGTTTAACTATTACAACAGGAGTATTTTCCACAGTTCCTCCCATACCCCATCCACATAATGCAATCATCAGAACAGGAAATAAAACTAAAGATATGAACTGAACTTTATGTCTCCATATTGTTAACAAATCTTTTTTTATCATCCACCAAATTTTTTTACTTTCCATTCTTAATCTCCTTCCTTGATTTAGCAGTTATTGAAACAAAGACATCCTCAAGAGTTGGATCATTTGTTTTTATAGAAGCAATATTTCCACCATTCTTTAAAATAGAAGTTATTACTTCATTTACAGATGTTTCAGAACGTTTTAAATTAATATTCAAACGACTGTTACCTAAATTTTTAACTCCATAAACTACATCCAAATCTTCCAGAGCATTTATCATTTCATCATTTATATTTGAAAGCATTACTGTAACTTTTTCACTTTCATCAGTTAAAGAAGACCTAAGTCCATTAATTTCCTCTTTATTCTCATCAATTCCTTCTTTTTCTAATCGTAAAATAGTTTCCTTTATTTGATTGTTGTTTTCTTCCATGTTACGTAATAACTGATCTTTTAAACCTTGAGGAGTATCATTGGCTACAACCTTTCCTGCATCAATGATGTTAATCTTATCACATATCTTATCAACCTCATACATATCATGAGAACATAAGATTATTGTACGACCTTCATCATTTAAATCAACCATTAAATCCCAAAGTACACGTTTAGTTGTAGGATCCAGACCTACTGTTGGTTCATCCAAAAATAATATATCAGGATTGTGCACCAAACTTGCAACTACAGAAGTTTTCTGTTGCATCCCACCAGATAACTGTTTAACATATTTATCCTGAGCATATTTGATATCCACAAGTTCCAGTAAGTCATCAATTTTTTTATCTTTTATGGACTGGTCAACATTATAAAAATCAGCACATAACTCAACATTTTCTCTTACTGTTAAATCTTTATACAAACTAACCAATTGTGGAACCATACCTATTTTATTTCTAACCTGATCAGGTTCTTTTGTAACATCATATCCTGCTACTTTAGCTTCACCCCTTGTTTTAGGAATTAAACAGGTTAACATTTTTATTGTTGTAGTTTTTCCAGCACCATTTGGACCTAATATACCACCAATAGTTTTATTTTCAACAAATAAATTTAAATTATCAACAGCTTTAAAGTCATTATCATAAATTTTTACCAAATCGTGTGTTTCTATAGCATATTTCATTCATTCACCTGCCCATAAACAAATTCTTTATCATTGAATAACATATCATCCAAGTATGTTAGAATAGTATCCTCACTTGGTCGCTGTTTAACAAACATTTTAATAGAATTTAAAGTTAAAACTCCTTTTTCTGTAATTTCATAAACTTTGACTTTATGATTTCCATTATATTCTTCAGAACTTACAATTAATCCATCATCTTCTAAAGAATGCAATAAAGGATAAATTGTACTAGCATGAACTACTTTTTCACCCATGTTAGAGTATATCTCATTAATTTTGGAAATTATAGCATAACCATGCATCTTATTTTTACTGATTAACCATAACAAAAAGATATTTCTAACACCTTTTACCAATGAATGTAAAAATTTAACATCAGCACACTGAAAATCAATTTCATTTTCATCTGTTTTGTTAAACAAAAATCAACCCCCATTGCGAATTTATGTATAAAATATTATATATAAAAAATTTTATATAAAATTATTCTTATATAAATGAGTAGACAATAATATAAGTATTCACTAAGGAAAGTATAACATGCATAGCAAGGTTTATTTTATTAAAACAATTGTCAATGATGAAAAATATTATTCTAAACTAATTGACATAATAGAAAAAAGTTCTTTTTATGATAATATAGATTATTCTGAAAAAGTATCCTAAAGGTACATTTAAGAGATATGATAGAATCTCATTACATAAATACTGAGACTATACAAAAAATCAACAACAGATTAAATAAAAAAGATGCCAATATGATTTTAGTGGATAATGATACATTATACCATTCAAAAAGATACAGCGATATTTCTCAACTAATCGAAAATACAGTTCTGGAGGATTTATATTACGATGAAAGAAAAAATACTTCCAGCAATAAGGAAACCTTTTAAAATCTATCGAAGATTCCGAGTCCATTATTGTATTAAGCCATTTTAAAGGCCATTCCCTTTTAGGTTTTAGTGGAGCTATAAAAAATGCTTCAACAGGTTTAGTTAAACGTGACGAACAAATAAAATTACATAGACTTGTTCAGCCATTTATTTCAAAAATTTCGTGCTTGGCATGTAATGAATGTGTCAAAGCCTGTCCTGAAGAAGCTATAACATTAAATTCAATAGCACAAATTGATAAACAGATATGTACTGGTTGCAATATATGCATTTCATCATGTCCTAATTCTGCAATTAAATTAAATAAAATATATTCTGAATTTTATATGAAAGGGTTATGTGAATCATTATCCGATACTCTTAAAAATACAAAAGGTAATAAGATATTATTTATAAATACTTTAATTAGTATTAAACCTTATTATGATAACAACATTATAAATAATGAAGTTCTAGTTGATGATATAGGTATTTTAGCTAGTTATAATCCTGTAGCTATTGATAAAGCAAGTTACGATTTAGTTAATCATAACGGAATAGTTACCGATAACATCAACGATTTATCCATAGATAAATTTAAGCAAATATGGAGAAATATTAATTCAAGTAGTATTTTTGAGTATGCTGAAGAATTTAATTTAGGGACTAAAAAATATGAGTTAATAGAACTTTAAGGTGATATTGATGAGAGAGATAGAAGAAATAAAAGAAAAATTAGCAGAACATAATTATATTTCAAATGATCAAATTGATACAACATTATTCTTAGCTTTTGCTCTAAAAAAACCTATATTAATTGAAGGTCCCCCAGGAACAGGAAAAACAGAACTGGCAAAAACAATTGCAGATAGTTTTGACAGAGATTTTTTCAGAATACAATGTTATGAAGGTATTACCTTTGAACAAGTTGTTGGGGAATGGAATTATCAGAAACAGTTATTATACTTAGAAATGGCCAGAGAAAATAAAGAAGATTTAACTATCTTTTCAGATGAATTCTTTATACCAAGACCATTACTTACTGCTTTTAGTAATGATAAACCATCTGTGTTATTAATAGATGAAATTGATAAAGCTGATGAAGAACTAGAAAGTTTCTTATTACAAGCATTAGGTGAAAAAGAAATTACTGTAAATGATTTAGATACATTTACCTTAAAGAATGATTTAATAGTGGTCCTAACTTCAAACGCACAACGTTCATTACTTGATGAAACTAAAGACAGATGTTTATATTTATACATAGATTACCCTGATTATGACAGAGAAGTAGAAATTATAAACAAAAGAGTTCCATCAGCTGAAGAAAAGTTGGTTGAAGAAATTGTTTCTAAAACTCAAAAAATTAGAACATTAGATTTAACTAAAAAACCATCTATTCGTGCTACAGTTGATTGGGTAGAATCTTTAATAGCATTGGGTGAAATTGAACCTACACGTGAAGCATTAGAAAATACTTTAAACGTAATTGCTAAAAACGAAGATGATAAAGAACAAATCATTAATGAAGTTTTAAACAGATATTAAACTTCATTTTCTATTATTTTTAATACATCAACTATATCCTCAATGATATAATCAGCACTTTTTTTAAGTTTTTCAGGTAGTTTTTCTCCCTGTTGAATAGTTAGAATTCCAGTATTAGCTTTTTTTATTGCCAGATAATCATTTGTATGATTACCCACCATTGTTACATGAGTATATTTTTTCTGTAAATCAGATACAACTTTTTCTTTACAGTTGATATTACAGGTATTGTAAACATTTTCTTCAGGGATGTTTAATATTGAAGCAATTTTTAAAAGAGACTGCTTATTATCTCCTGAAGCTATGTATATATGCAGGTTTAATTTATGTAATTTTTTAAACAGACTTTTTGTTTCATCAAAGAAAATTCCACCTGCTGTGTAAACATATTCAATTTTCTGATTTTTAATATTTACTATCATAGCCGAACCGCTGCAAATTTCAATATCATATTTTGTAATTAAATTAATTGCTGTTTCCTTAATATCTTTAAAAGTTGTATTATCATTACTTAAAGCAGTTATTACATCTTCTTTACTATATTTTTTTTGAGAATAACTGATTTCATAGGATTCTGGATTGTTTTTAAGATAATCCACAATTTTACAATCTAAATTAATTAATTTTTTTGTTGGAGTTTGAAAAACTAAGATAATATTATCTTCATTTTCATTAGCAATACCAATAGTATTTGTTTCAAAAATAATATTATTTGTAGACATATCCTTTAAAGAGGATACACGTTTAATAATTGTACCTGCGTTGTCAAAAACTATGCTTTTCATAATAACAACTTTAAAAATAATAAATAAAAAAAGAGGGTGAAGAAGTTATAATTGTTTTGCATCTTCTCCTTGAATATAGAATAATTTTTCGTATAAGAATACTTTATCTGGACAGATTCTTTCACATCTTAAACATGCACTTCCGTTACAGTAGTCTGAACGTATGGTTGCAACACCATCATTGATTTTTAAAGCATCCTCAGGACATTCGTTTTCACATGCTTTACAATTAATACAACCCTCTACTCTGTTTTCAAGTTTTGTACCTACTTCTTCAATAATAGATAACCCGTTTACTCCAATATCAGGGATATCACTTTCATATACTCTATGAATTTCTGGATCTTCTTCTAATTCAGGTAAGTTACCATATCCGTAACTTTCTAACCATTCATCATATTTCCATAAAGGCATGTTCTGTTCACATACAGCTAATTCTAAACCATATATTTTTTCAAATACTTCCGAAGTAGCTAATGTAATATGGTTACCCTGCATTCCATCAGCAATTTCCTGTAATTCCTGTAATAAATCAGGGTTTTCTACAATATCTCTTGCCATTGCTAATGAAGTGTTACCTATCTGGTAAATATCCCATGAGTTTGCAGGAATCTGACCTACTGTTAAAGATTTATATGGGTCTACATAGAATCCGGATGCTCCTGCCATGTATACTGCATCTATATCATCAAAATCAATTCCAGATTCCACACATAACGTAATGTGTGCTGCCCTAAATGCACCTAAAGCTTTACCAATTTCAGTTAAATCTTTTTCGGATAAATAAACATCATCCTGTAAGTTCAATTTATTATTTGGTGATTTGATATCAGGAATAGAAATAATATCTTGTTCAGTACCTAAACTGTATGCTGAAATAACTCCTGTACCTGTAATTCCCCTAGCTTTTGTATCATTTTCTCTTTCTTTAACAACATTTCCTTCAACTACGTCCATGATGTCACCATCAACAACTTTGAGGTTATCATCAAGAACTTTAATCTGCCAGTCAGTACCTTCAGGTGCTACGTCAGAAATAGCTCCAGGAGAAGCTAACATACCACATTCAATTGCTTGACCTTCCATAGCAGGACCTGCAGCTGCTGAACATGAGTATATTTCACCATCAATTACTAATGCAATTTCGGCATTTGTTCCGAAGTCAGAAACCAAATATATTCCTTCCCTATTTACTACATCAGACTTAACAAGCATAGCTAATGCATCTGCTCCAATCTCGTGTTTAATTGCAGGAGGAATGTATACATCTGCATCAGGATTAATGTCCAAATCTATTTCTGCAGGTTTAATTATTTGAGAATTTCTTTTTGGAGGAGTAATATTTAACCTTTCCATAGCATTAGTTCCCCAGAATGCTAAATCCCTAATTTCAATATTTTGGAATAAAGATAATTGGATTGGGTTACCACATACTGCAAATCTAACAATTTTAGATTTGTCCACTCCTAATTGATCAACTACTTTGTTTACAGCTTCAATAAGAAGTTGATGTGCTTGATCTCCACCTACATTTACTGCAAAGTGTAAATGATCCATTACATTTGCACCAGGTATTGGGTGTCTTAAAGTTACTGTTGTTGAAATAGTACTATTATCAGAAATATCAATTGCTTGAGCACGGATACCACTAGTACCAATATCCATTGCTATTGCATATTCTACCATTTTATCATCCTCTAAATTGACTGATCAATATTATTACTTTTTTAATTATTAGTAATAGTATACATAATATAACTTTTACTCTATTAAAATATAGGTTCTTTTAAGATATAAATATGACTCTATTATATTAATTTAAGTATAAAAGTAATAATTTAATATAAAATTAGTAAAAAGAGTAATAATTTAGTACAATAAGATGATTAAAAGTAGTGAAAAAGAATAGTTTAAGAGGATCAGCTTAAACTATTCCCGTGATGAAATTATATATAGAAAATCTAGGAGTATGCAGCTACATATTCTCCTACAATATCAGCATATTGTTTTCTGATTTCTTCCCACGTTTTACCGTCATCTACAATAGCATCAGCTAATCTAGGTGTGTGGTATGCTTCTACA
>OCTW013399774.1_pt1 | contig 22393 bp, 17 predicted proteins | sample 1539671 | NCBI WGS metagenome assembly OCTW01 (sample SAMN02144230, study PRJEB22623) | gut metagenome | biome: sheep rumen | host: Ovis aries | place: New Zealand
ACCGTTCCCTTCAACGTGAACGTGGACAGGCTCATGCTCCTTACTGTAAAAGAAGAAGGAGAATCCAAAGAATCTAAATACTTCTGGCATTTCTCGATCTCATTTTATAATAACAGTGTTAAGATAGGAATTATTTTCGATACCAACAACTTTTTTGCCAAAAAAAAATGTTTCTGGTGATTTTTCGTTATCTTTGCATCGCATACGTGCAGAACTGATGATGATACTCTTCTGAGTGATTTCCCAGAAGTCCATTTGTACGGTTCAAATCATAAACCGCAGTCAGTCAGCACCGTATGATTACTGCTTTGAAAAATAGGTTGGAGCTATATATATATTAAAAAACATGAATTAAAAGCATGAAAAAAGTAAAGCAAATCGCTCTTCTGCTCGTTTGCATCATTTTAGTGATGGGTGCAGCTTATCAACGTGACGGGAGAATCTTCGGCAAAGAGCAAACAACAACAACACAAGATACTATCCAGGCGGCAGAACCTATGCGCACGCTGGATGATGGCACTCGAGTGATCAACACCTCTACGTTAGGCAAAGATATCACAGGATATGCCGGTAGAGTGCCATTGGAAATATATCTCAGTCAAGAGGGAAAAATCGTTCAGGTAAAGGCACTAAAGAATACAGAAACACCTGAATTCTTTAATGAAGCAAAAGCTCTACTGACAAAATGGAATGGCAAGACTCCTGAAGAGGCTTTGGCCTTAAAGGTAGACGCTGTGAGTGGTGCTACTTTTTCTTCTCGAGCTATTATCGGGAACATGAAAGTGGGATTGGCTTACGCTGCAAAAAATGCCAAAGAACCATCTATCTGGGAAAAGTTTGATCTGAGTATAAAGACGATAGCAGGACTCATCGTTGTCTTGATGGCTGCTATTATACCTTTATATTATAAGAGCAAAAAGTATCGTACGATACAACAAATACTCAATACAATCGTACTCGGCTTTTGGAGCGGTAGTTTCTTAAGTTATACCCTCTTCTTGAGTTATGCGTCGAATGGTATCAACTGGTACGTATCCATAATACCGGTCATCATGCTGATTACGGCTTTCATATATCCACTTTTCGGCAAAAAGAATTATTATTGCAACTATATCTGCCCATGTGGATCTTTGCAAGAACTGGTAGGAAAGACCTCTAAGAAGAAGTGGAAGATCAAATCCAAGTATATCGTGATGCTTAATCGATTCAGAAAAATATTATGGGCTACGCTAACCGTATTGATGTTGTGCGGTATCGGATTTGAATGGATGGATTATGAAATCTTCAGCGCATTTATCTTTACCTCTGCATCAGTAGTCGTCTTGATATTAGCAGCTATTTTCATCCTATTATCCTATTTCGTGCCGAGACCTTACTGTCGATTTGTATGTCCTACGGGCACTTTCATTAAAATGGCTTAACAGAGAACTGCTCTAATAGTTCGCAAAGTACAATAATTTTTTTTCATTTACCCTTGGTGATATTCTATCATCAAGGGTTTTTTATTTCCATATCTTAACCTTATACACCTAAGAAAAAGCGCTTATACACTCGTAAATCGTGCCTTTATAGTAGTTTTATGCAATATAATACGTTTTACAAAGTAAATGATACGTTTTGCAAAGTGTTTTTTTGTTCTATTCCATATATTTGCCCGCAAGTTAACAAAATAATCTAATTATATAAACCTTAATAACATGTCTAAAAACTTTAGCAAAACAACCTTAATAGTTGGATTAGGTGCCACCTTGGGACTCGCTAATCCACTCGGAGTGTACGCTGAGACAGGTGTTAATATGTCGCAATCCGTACAACAAGCTAAAAAGATTACAGGTACTATCAATGATTCACAAGGTCCACTGATTGGTGCCACAGTTTTAGAAAAAGGCACTCATAACGGTACTGTAACCGATTTAGATGGTAACTTTACGCTCAATGTCAAATCAGGAGCTACGCTTGTCATCTCTTATATCGGCTATGTAACCAAAGAAGTACAAGTAGGCGGCAAAAATTCGGTTCAAGTTACCTTGGAAGAAGAAGGTCGCAGCTTGAATGATGTCATCGTTATTGGTTATGGTACCCAGCGAAGAGAAGCGGTAACCGGTTCTGTAGCCAATGTAAATGGTGAAAAGTTAAATCAGATTGCTGCTACCAATGCTGCACAGGCTTTGCAAGGTAGAGTTGCCGGTGTGCTGATGACACAGACCTCTACCAAACCAGGTGCTGAAATGCAAATCAGAATTCGTGGTCAGCGCTCATTGACCGCAAGTAACGACCCTCTGATCGTACTCGACGGTATACCTTTCATGGGAACCATGAGTGATATCAACCCAGCAGACATCAAGAGTATCGATATCTTGAAAGATGCATCTGCAACAGCCATCTATGGTTCTCGTGGTGCCAACGGTGTTATTATGATTACCACCACCAAGGGTTACGAGGGTGCTCCTGCCAAAATTACCTATAATGCTTACGTCGGTTTCAAGAATACTTTCAAAAAGTATCCAATGATGGATGGAAAGAAATTTGCTGCGATGCGTAAGTATGCCGGTAAATATCAGAATACTATTGAGGAAGACGATAATACGAACACTGACTGGCAAGATCTGTTGCTCCGCACAGGTGTCACTACAAGTCATGACTTGGGTGTAAGTGGTGGTACAAAGGGTGGTAGCTATTCTATCGGAGCCGGTTATTATCACGATGAGTCTGTTCTCCCTACCCAGGGCTACGACCGTTATTCCGTACGTGCTAACTTCGATCAGAATGTAGGTAAATACTTCCATGTCGGTTTGACGACCAACAATAATTATAATATCACGAACGGCTCACAGGTAGGTATGTACAATGCTTTGAGTATGAGCCCATTGGCATCACCTTACGATGAAAATGGTAATCCAAAGCGTATCGTTAATATGCCTATTGACCATACCTATATTTTCAGCCGTGATGTCGTAGAACATCTCGATGAACTTTATGTCAACGAGACACGAGCTTTCGGTAGCTACAACACCATGTTTGCCGAAGTGAAATGCCCTTGGGTAGATGGTTTAAGCTATCGCGTAAATGTCGGTTTAAACTACAAACAGTCTAAGAATGGTGCATTTACCGGTACTGGTATAGGCAGTGATAATGAAACCAGTCCAAACAACGCTTCTACACTCAATAATATTACGAAGAACTGGGCTATCGAGCACTTGATTACTTACGATCATACCTTTGCGAAGGATCATAAACTGAATCTCGTAGGTATGTATTCAGCTGAACAGACCCGTTTCGAACAGACCAACATGTCTGGTCAGCAGATTCCAGCAGAATACTTCCAGTATTATAATATTGGTGCAGCAGCTGGTGAAATAACCGTAAATCCGGGTAATCAGCGCTATTGGCAGAGTGGTCTGGTATCATGGATGGGCCGTGCGATGTATTCTTATGCCGACAAATATATGTTGAGTGTCGCTTTCCGCGCAGATGCTTCTTCCCGTTTGGCTAAAGGACATCAGTGGCATACCTATCCAGCTATCTCTGCAGGTTGGAATATTGCGAAAGAAAACTTCATGAAAGATTTGAAGTGGATTGATGCTCTGAAGCTCCGTGTAGGTTATGGTGAAACCTCTAACCAGAGTATTAATCCTTATTCTACCTTAGGTGCTTTGAGTACACGTGCATATAACTTCGGTCCTACTACCTACAAAACTGGATATTATGTATCTACACTACCTAATACGGAGTTAGGTTGGGAGTACTCTTCTACCTGGAACTTTGGTCTCGACTTCACCCTCTTCGGTGGCCGCTTGTCAGGTTCCTTCGAGTATTACACCCAGAAGACCAACGACTTGTTGCTTTCTGTATCTCTCCCTTCTACATCGGGTGTAGACAGTTATACGGGTAATATCGGTAAGACACAAAATAAAGGTTGGGAATTATCATTGAACGGAACCATCATCGATAATAAGAATGGTTGGAACTGGGATATGGGTATCAACCTTTATCAGAACAGAAACAAACTGGTAGCTTTGGCTTCAGGGGCTGATCGCGATGAAGGCAACAACTGGTTCGTTGGTCATCCTATCGACTGTATCTACGACTATAATAAGATCGGTCTGTGGCAAGAGGGTGATCCTTATCTGAATATCCTCGAACCTAATGGTAACGTCGGTATGATTAAGGTGGCTTACCATGGTGAATATAATGAAGACGGCACTCCTACCCGCGCCATCAACGATAACGACCGCGAAATCATCAGCATGGAACCAGACTTGATGGGAGGTTTCAATACAACCGTAGGTTATAAAAACTTTGACCTCACGGTTATCGGTGCATTCCAGGTTGGTGGTAAGGTTATCTCTACCATACACAGTGGTAATGGTTATCTCAATATGTTGTCAGGTCGTCGCAATAACCTCGACGTAGACTACTGGACAGAAGAGAATACTGGTGCTAAATACCCTAAACCAGGTGGTATAACAAGTGGCGATAACCCTAAGTATGCCAGCACATTAGGCTATTTCGGTGCAGGTTATCTTAAAGTACGTGCCATCACTTTGGGATACAACTTTGATAAGCTAAGAGCCGTAAGAGATTTCGGTATCAGCCGTCTCCGCCTCTATGCTACTATCCAAAACCCATTCGTACTCTTCTCTCCTTATACCAACGAGTGTGGTCTTGACCCAGAAACCAACACCTTCGCTAACGATGGTAGTACATCAGCCGTTACCTCATGGACAGGAGCACATAAGATGCCTGTAATCGGTTATAACACACCATCTACACGTAACATCCTGTTCGGTATTAACTTAACCTTCTAAACGATTAACAAACATGAAAAATAAATATTTCAAAATATCAACTGTCAGCACGGTTCTCATGGGACTTGCGGTATTAAGCTCATGTAGCGATGTGCTCAATGAACAGCCAAGAAGTGACTATGACCCTGGTTTCTTCGAAACGACTACTGGTGTTGAGGGTGGACTTACTGCCTTATATTCTTCGCTTCGCGATCTCTATGGTAATGCGTATTATTTTAACTATTGCGAAACAGGTACTGACGAATATACCTATGCACAGAGTGCAGACGGTAACTTTAAGGATGCCGACCTGACGAGCAAGGGGAGTATCCAGGCTGGTACAAGCCGTTCTGACGCCTTGTGGGGCACAGCTTTCCGATATATCAATAGTGCCAGTGGTGTTATTGAGAACGGTGAAAAGACCAATACGGATGTCGCTCTGATCAGTGAGGCTTATTTCTTCCGCGCATACTATTACTTCCAGCTGGTACAGGTCTTCGGTGGTGTACCATTGGATCTGGGTGCAGGCGAATTGAAATTTAATACCACTACGACTCGTACTTCTGTTCGTAACACCGTTCCTGAGGTGTACACCCGTGCCGTCTTCCCTGATTTAGAGAAGGCTGTGGCGAATCTTCCTGAGACACCTCGCCTCACCGGTACCGCTACCAAGAATGTCGCTAAATTAGTTTTGGCTCAGGCATACCTTACTTATGCGTGGTGGCTCGAAAATCCGAATAATATCGCTACCTATCCTGAGTGTTCACGCACTGATCCTGATGGACACGATGCAAAATATTATTTCCAAAAGGCTTACGATACGGCTCTTGAAGGTATTAAGAATCCTGGTATCTATGGCCTGATGGATACTTACTACGAGACTACTTCGGGTGAATATGATCGCAACAAGGAGATGATGTTGTATGCTGACCATACCGAGACCAGCGAACAGTATAATCAGGGTAGTCTCACGTATGGTAGCGGTGGTGCTCCTGATAACTTCGTATCATGGATGGGCTGCTGGAACTATACCGTTATGGTATGTAAGAAGAAAGATGGCAGTAACATGAACCCTGTTCAGCGTGAAGCTGTTCAGGCATTGGGTCGCCCTTGGACTCGTATGGCTACACCTATCGATATCTTCCAAAATGAGTTTAAGGATAAAGTACACGATTCTCGTTTTGATGGCACCTTCACCACTCGCTTCCATGGCAACTGGAATAAAGGTGGTATAGCTGATGCTGAGGTGGTTAATGCGAACGGCATGACTGTGAAGCCTGGTGATGTTATTTTGAGCTTCATCGATGAGCCACAAGGCGAAACTATCAACTATCCTGCCATTTCTACGGATGCTCAGAAGAAGGATGGTAATCCTGGAGAAGATGGTATCGGCGCAGGTACTCTCCCTGGTCGTGCAGACTATGTTATCGGTACTGAGGGTATTAGTCGTCTGTGCTACCCTATGTTGTACAAGCAGGGTCCTTTCCGTACAGACAACGGTAACACCTTAGGTCAGCCAAATGCTGGTAGTACTCGCCCTTTCAACATTCTGAAGTTCTCTGAGTTCTATCTCGTCGCTGCAGAAGCTGCTGTGAAGGGGGCTACTACAGAAGCCAACTATTCTGCACGCGACTTGGTGAATACACTTCGTGCTCGTGCTGGTAAATGGGTATATAACGTAAACGATAACAAACCAGTAAGTGCTGACTACAGTAAAGAGATGGTTGACGCTACTCCTCAGGTCATCACTATCGATTATATATTGGATGAGCGTATGCGCGAATACTTTGGTGAAGGCAAGCGTCGTTTCGACTTGATTCGTACCCAGACCTGGGAGGATAAAGCTAAGACGTATCGTATTTGCGGTGACAAGCCAGGTTTCCATACTCCTGAAACTCACACACGCTTTATCGAGAAGCACTTGTACCTCGCTCCTATCCCACAGGGTACACTAAATGCTCTCCAGATGACTCCTGAAGAGAAAGCTGCATATCAAAATCCAGGATATGACTTTAAATAAATATAGTTCAATAGATTAAGAGATGGAGTTCTGGCCGATGGGATATCGGTCAGAACTTTTTTTTACTGGAAAAAAATATAAGAATTTATTGTTTTTTAAATATAAATCTGTATCTTTGTACTAAATATACTGCAATAAGGTACATTGAGACCATTTTTTTAGAAACGTGATAATAATATATATAAAAATAGCATCATCATAGAACGATAGTTGAATTATTGTAAAAAAAAAGTTAAGCCATGAAATATATGAAACTCATATGGGGATTTGTCCTCTTTATTGCCACGCTCAACATGCAACATGGTTATTACCAATTCATTCGTTTTGCGTCAGCGATATTTTTTGTCTATTATGCATTCTTCTATTTTAAAGATAATAAGAATGTTCTGGGAACACTCTTTACGGGACTGGCTATCCTTTTTCAGCCTTTTTTCAAGTTTAAATTTGATAGACCGATTTGGAATACCATAGATATTGTTCTCGGAAGTTTCCTGATTATACTTTATTGTATAGAGAATGATTTGATTAAGAAAAAAAAGAAGTAGTCTTTATCCGTTTCATAAAAACTACTTCTTTTTTCATATACCTCGTGAATAGGACTTATTCCTTTTTATGGGATTGTCTTTTTGACGAAACTATCCATGTTTATTTGAGGCCTTTCTTTTCCTCGACAATCCTCTTTTCCTCGGCATATTAATTACTTGACCAGCATCTTTTTCCTATTTTTTACGTATACACCGGCACGTGTAGGTTGCTGAACACGTACACCCTGAACAGTATACCAAAGGTCATCAGAGTTTGCCGTCGTAGTATCTGCGATAGAAGTGATTCCCGTATTCACATGGTCTAAAGCTATCGAAAGTTCCCGATCGTTAGTTACATTTACGCGGTCGGTAAGATATGGAGACTGGTCGGTAAGCATACTCGCTATCATATCTTCACCATACACAAAAAGTGGGAACATCGCAGCTGATTCACCTAATAAATTCTTAATGGAACCTAGGGTAGCGGTCAAATCGGTAATCACCCCTTCAGAACGTTCATTTAAATTTTCATTCCCTTCAGCCTGAAGGGTAGCTCCTTCTATCAGTCTGTCATAGATCGTTTCTAAACTTGAAGCCATCAACTGTTTCATGGATGCAGAAAGCGGATTCTGAGCTTCGAAAATCTTTCGTACACTCGACTGGAAACGTCCTTTGGCATAGTTTGAGAAATCAGATTCAGAAGCCAATCCTGTTACCATGCGAGTTTGAATGGTTAAAGTGCTCAAATCATCACTGAGTACCATATCTCTAAAGTCGCAAGGGTAAGAAATCAAACTGCCGGTTGAGATATCGTAGATTGAATTCTTTTCGCTGTCTACATAGTCTTTAGCAATATCGGAGGTGTGGAAATGACCTGTGAATACGGCATGTACACCTGCACTGAGTAGTGAATCCTTTATCGTTTCGTGATCTTCTGCCAAAGCCGTACTATTGAAAAAGTCTTCCTTGTAGAAATGTTCGATGAGTCCATGGTGCATCATGGCGATGACCTTCTCACCCGCTTTACGCGCAGCAACAGCCTGCTGATAAGCCCAAAGCAGAGTGCCGTCAGCTAATTTACCCTGACGTGAATCTATACAGAGCAACGTGAGCCCTTGAAAAGGCTTTACGATATAACTGAGTGAATGTTCGTCGCGTGCTGTAGCCTGCTGATACCCCATCGTAGCATACGTCTGTTCAAAAAATGAATCATCAGCCACCTCTACTGGAGTAACCACATCACCATCATAAGCTACCGCATTGCTATTCGTACCACGATCGTGGTTGCCTGGAACGACATACACTTGAATACCGGCATCCACCAGTTTCTGCAAGCCTGTAGCCACATAAGCATGACTCTGCTTTTCACCGTCTTTCGTCAAATCGCCAGCAACCAGCAACATATCAGGCTTTTCAGCCAAAGCGAAATCAACCATCCCATCGAAAATCTCCCAACTCTTGTCGACCATCTTTCGATCGGATGCCAGATAATTCTGCCATGCATTACCGGCATTGACCAGCAAAGCAGGATTCATGACATGCAAGTCGGTCCATAACATAATCTTTTTACCTGATGAAATAGATGAAACTGAACTGACTGTAAAGCCATTAGAGGCTGAAATAGAAATTGATGCCAAAATTGCAACTAACATAGAAAGAAACTTCTTCATACATAAATACGCTAATATTGATCTACCCTAAAAAAAACTAATAGCAAAGATACAATAAAAATTGAAACCGCAACATGATTTTTAATTTTTCGAATCGTATTTTTAATTTTTATAGCTAAAACGACAGTGTGCCATCCATTTAAGCCACATTTTTTCGGTAATAAAAAGCGATTTTCTTGTTTTATCAATTTTAAATCGTATATTTGCAATACAAGTTATTTTTTATATTACGCATTAAATACACTATATTATGGCAAAAGTTTTATTGGTAACCGGTCACTCGTATCAAGACTATTCAGTAGCAAACAAGGAAATCGTTAAGCAACTTACAGAAGCTATTCCAGATGTAGAAGTGGATAATCTCGCAGAACTTTATCCTGACTTCAAAATTGATATTCAGGCTGAACAGCAGAAACTGCTGCAAGCTGATATTGTCATCGTACAGTCACCTTTATTCTGGTATTCGATGTCAGCACTTACGATGCGCTGGTGGGAAGAAACCTTCGCTCACGGGTGGGCTTATGGCAGCACGGGAACAGCACTCAAAGGTAAAAAGATTATATTCGGCATTACTGCTGGCGCTCCTACAGAAATCTATCAGGGTGGTAACTTGGGTATAACCGATCAGGATATCCTGAATCGCTTTAAGGTGAGCGCAGTCTTCTGTAATATGGAATATTTAGGTGGCATCTTTACTGGAGGTTTACTCAATGCTGGTTCGGGGCATTTGTCTGAAGCTGCAACCCGCGCTGTGCAAGAGCATGTCGATAAGATTGTAAAGCTCATCCGATAGAATAATCGTCATTTCAGTAAAAATCTACCATCATTACATCATTTATTTCAAGCAAACATATTTGTTTTCCAAATAATATTCGTATTTTCGCATGAGAAAACGGAAGATATGATGAAATTATTACGGTGTACTTTTTTTTTATTTCTATATACATTGCATACTTGGGGCCATGGCACACCATCATTCAACTACTTAGAATCGTTGATTGGCAAACCGATTGTAATTCCTACCTACGAGAATGGCAATCGTAACTTGAAATATGTCTATGTTTCTGATGCATGGAATGATGGTACTTTTACTCCTGATGAGCAGGTCTCCACTGATATTCTGGGCAGAAAGGTCGTAGTGCAAGAATATCGTTATATTTTCACAGGTAAGGTGGAGACTTCTTCGATCAATCTTCGTATTCGGGTGGATGATGAACTGGAGGATGTCATTTTGCATCTGCCCCTCTATTTGCATCGAAAGGATGGCAATGCTGCCAAGATTCTTGAAGATTTGTTTTACCAGAAACCGTATGATACCGATAAATCGCTCAAGGGAGAGGTTATCGCCAACTATTATACACCTTTTGCTATTCGGCTGCACGAGGTGCCCTTTGGACTTTTCGAAAAAGCCAAATCCTATTACCATCATCTGTACTTTATCAATGTGCACCAATGGTTAGCTCGCACACCTCATATCATGCGCGACCTCACCTTCCGCGGTTTTTCGTATCTTGATAAATATGCCAGTTTTACAGACTATGAGAAAGACCCTCATATCGTCTACCATATTCAGCCATACAAGGCGATTAATCGCGACCGTCTCGTAGCTGAGTTTATTTCGATGGATGATTATCGTATCAAACGCTATCTGGAAATCGAAAACGAGAGTACTTTCGACCATATCACCACACCAAGTGATTATGCCCGACAGTGCCTCCAAGCGTATGCTGGCGACAGTTTGTATCGTCATATCAACCAGCTCAAGGGGAAGACGTTTTACATTCGCCAATTGCCACAACAGAAGTATATGCCGGTTATCGCGAGAAATCAGCAGTTGGCAGGAATGAACGATTACGTAGGTGGACAAATCTCTAATCGCTATTATAAAGTAGTAGGCATTCGCCCGGTTCTTCGTCCCGGCGAAGGGAGCAATTACTATTATATACCCTACCTCGTTCTTCAAGACAATGATGTGTTTAAGCCTTACAAAGGCATCGCCTTGACGAGCGACTCGTTGGCGTATTACCTGAAACCCGCTGACGGACATCCGCTTTCGGGTGTATCGGATAAAAACGAAAAGCAGCATTATTTCGACATTCTTGCCGACAAATATGGCGACAAAAATGCGAAATTGATTGTACAGGGTATGGTAAAAACAGACTTTACCAAACCGATGTGCGAGGCAGCGTGGGGTATGCCGAGAGACAAGACGAACACCGTAACCGATAATGGCTGGTGGGAACTGTTTATTTATGGTACGGGTAATTATCTATATTTTAAGAATGGCAAACTGGCTGTCATTCAGTATTAAATAATTGGTTTTAGCTTATGAAATTACACACAAACAATCATTATCAAACATTTCGCACGAAATGGCTTTTTCTACGAACCAAATATACTTGCATATTGTTGCTCTTATTTTTTTCGGGCACCACGATGCGTGCTGATAATAATGCAGAAGAAGCCCGGAAACTCTTTAACAGTGTATACCATATGGTATTCGGTCCTGAAGGTTCCACACTGAGCTATGATGTCAATATCATCGGTTTATATAAGACCAAAGGCACCATCTGGTATAAGGGGAAGAAGAGTCGCTATGCAGAAGCCCGATATATGTCGTGGAATAATGGTGTAACGGCTTATCAGGTAGATAAGAAAAAGAAGACTGTAGGTATTTATCGGGCTGACGACGACAGCAAAGATAAATATTTGTCTAAGTTTAAATATGATCTCAACGATTACATCTATAGCTGGTCTTATTGCAAGGATGGCATTCAGATCTGTCTGAAACCTAAATCGAGTAAAATCTTTGGTATCCGTCAGGCAATTGGGGTAATCGATAAGAAAACTCACTACCCGCTTTACTTGCGTATCAAAGTGGCCTTCTTCTGGACGACAGTGAAGATTTTCGATTTCAAAGCTGGTAATATTCATGATTCTATCTTCCACTACCCTGCTGCTAACTTTAAGGGGTACACGATAGAAGACCATCGTAAAAAGTAAGCGTATTTCCTATATAACCAGATCTGATCATTGTATATGAAATGATCAAATGTGGGCGACATCATGTTCTACAGAAACAGAACAGATGCCGCCCTTTATTCCTAATCATTCTTCTAAATGATGCAACCTGCATCCTTATATATACTTACAAGATACGCTATGCCTGGTTAGGGATTACTCGCTTTCGTGCTACTCCGATAGCCGAACGGGTACATACCAGTCGACAGAGGTGGCATCCCACACATTTGCTACCAATCAGTTTAGGTCTCCGTGTCTTGGTGTCGAAGGCGATAGCCTGATGTCCACCGTCCATACAAGCCACATAGCAGCGCCCACAACCGATACACTGTTCGTGATTAAAGTGCGGATAGAGTATGGTATCGCGCTCTACCTGGGTATGACTGACCACCGTTTTCCGTGCTACACCGCTCAGTTTCTTCAACTGATCCATGTGGATGGCTTTCAGATAAAACTGTAAACCACTGATCATATCTTCTACTATACGATAACCATACTGCATAACCGAAGTCGTTACCTGTAGACTGTTAGCTCCTAAAGCTAGAAAATCTACGGCATCTATCCAACTCTCTATACCGCCCATACCACTAATATGCATATCGGCAAGTTCATCGCTGTGACCCAAATCGCTGATAAAGCGCAGTGCTATCGGCTTCACGGCTTGTCCGGAATAGCCGCCTACCATTGAGTAGCCGTTTACTTCAGGTTTGGCCACCAGACTCTCTAAGTCTACCCCTGTGATACTATTAATCGTGTTGATGGCCGCAATACCATCGGCACCGCCTCGTTTAGCCGCAATGGCCATCGGTACCATGTCGGTGACATTCGGCGTCATCTTGGCAAGAATCGGCAAATTCGTCCCTAAGCGTGTAGCACGGGTAAAGCGTTCTATCAGTGTAGCATCCTGTCCAATCGTGATACCCAACTTATCGTTTTCCATATTCGGACAACTAAAGTTACACTCGATGACATCCGCGCCAGCTTCCTCGCATTTTCGAGCGAGTGTGGTCCACTCTTCCTCATTTTGTCCCATAATAGAGGCCACAATCACCTTATTTGGAAATTCTGCCTTGAGTTGACGGAACACTTCCATATTCTCGTCTACACTATGATCGCTCAACTGTTCGATATTCTTAAATCCACAGAAGGCATTGGCATGGTTACTGATTGTACTGAATCGTGGAGAAGCCTCATGCTGAGGGAAATTGCAAATCGTCTTAAACGATACACCTGCCCATCCTGCTCGAAAAGCATTGGCTATCATCTCGTAATTGCTCGCTACCACAGAGGAACTGAGCATGAATGGATTTTCTAATTTTACACCACAGATATAGGTAGAGATATCGGGCATGTCAGCGGTTGAGGTCAACGCCTCATATTGCGAGAGCGACCCTTCTGTCAGATGATTCAGAATAGACTTGATCGATACCGGATAGGTGTGCTGATTCAAGACACAGGCCTGCTCACAAGGGGCTTCACAGGTAGCACAGGTCTTGCCATCCATCCTGTTTATCGCACCCATACCATTCGAGAAATATATCGAACGAAGGATATCGCCTACTGGCATCTGCTTGCAGCAAGAAGTCGTGCAAGGTGCATCATGACAAAGTAAACATCTGTTCACTTCAGAGATATCAATGAAGGGATAATTATCAAAATGAATCATAGTCAATAGGTGTTTTAAAGTTAACAATGCGAAAAAAGAACACGCGATGGCTCAATATATTACTTCAAGCTCCAAATGATTTACTTCGTATACAAATATACTAAAAATACAGGTATAAACCAACGATTTAAGGCTCTATTTTAACAGGAATCGAATACCGACCGTGTCACCACCTTTCCCGTTCTGCACAAAAACGACCCTCTGCCCGATTTTGGTAAAACGTGGTAGATTTATTTCTCCAACACATTGGCTGTTGCAGAGTTATTGTTAGAGACCACCATCACCGTTTTTCCCTGTACCAAGATGTTGGCAATGATATTCAGGATGGTCTGCGTCTTTCTTGTTCTAGGAGGTCCTTGAATCACGCTGATTTGGTTCTCAAAAGCACACCTTACGGCTTTCTCTTGACTGGAGTTACAGCCAAAAGGAAAAATCAAATCAGATACACGATGCCTCTTGACATGATATTCATTTGGGTTAAGATATGGGGCTGCGGCCAACTCCTTGTCAATGAAATCTATCTTTTCATAAAGCGCAAGAAGGATGCCACCATGCTCTTCATCCTTACCCAGTTCATTAACCTGTGCAATACGCTAATCCAAAAGCATTATTTGCGATGTCGTCTGCCAGACGGCATCCTTCAACCAAACCACATCACTATACCTATAATGATATGTACGAGGTGAAGGCTTGAACTTCACGTCGTACACACCATTATCGCCCATCTGGAACTGCTCTATCTGCAAAGCCTTGGGCTGCCTTTTTATGATGATGAATGTGTTTGGCATTTTACAATCCATAATTACACCTTCTTCTTAGCGTCCTCTTCTATCATTTTGACAGATTCAAGATTCGCCAGTTCCACTACTGTCGCCACTATCCGAGTCATCATTAAGATTTTTCAACCGCTTCACGGGTTTCGACGCACTTGTCTTTTGCCCTCTTGACGAACTTGTAAGAAATTCTTTCGAGTTCCCTCTTCGCTCAATTCCTTAAGCGAGTATTCACACTCACCCTGCCTTCCTCGTCCTTATATAGTATCAGTTTATTCTCTTTGTCCATATTTCGTATAACGCTTTTATCTGTTGCAATATTACATTAGCCATCTTACACTTTACATCTTCCTTCAACAATCACGTGTCTATCGTGCAAAACGAATTAAAGCGGTTGCCGATTATATTATATTGTCCAGCTGAGTTACAAACGGCATATACCGTCCCTTGCCTTTGCGCTGCACTTTCATGATGTCGAACGCTCCGATGTCGGCAGGCTTGCCGGGGACATATTCCAGTAGGAGGAACTTCTGGACATTGGTGGCGAGACGTAGAAGATAGCCATCTGGAATATCTTGCTTGCTGACTATCCGCGGAGAGTTTGTGATGCGGTATGCTGTTGCCTCTTGGTTGTTCCAATAATGAAACATGATGTAGCCAATTTTGCTGAGTATCAAATCGTCCAGTTCGCCCTCTTTCATGCCAAGGGCCAACTTGCCAGCAGGTTCTGTTTTTTTACGAGTGGCCATATTGGCTGCATACATCAGCACGTCGGTTCTCTCTACAATTTCTTCCTCCAAGAAAGGCAGACGCACTATCAGATCTGATTCATGGCACATGAACAGGTCTGTCTGTGTGTCCTCAGCCTTGACGATATCAGGTATCTTCCTTCTGAACGTGGCAAACGTCTTGACGTCCTCAATCTCTTCGCGACGGGCCTTGCTGATTTTTACGAACTCATCTTCCTTCTCTATACCGAGAAAACGACGGCCAAGCAGGTTGGCGGCTATACCCGTTGTAGAAGAACCTGCAAAAGGGTCGAGAATCCAGGCTCCTGGTTGGGTGGATGCCAGAATGATACGACTCAGCAAGCTTAGCGGTTTTTGCGTGGGATGCTTTGTGCAGGCTTTCTCCCAAGGGGCAATAGCGGGCAGGCGCCACACGTCGGTCATCTGTTTGTCACCATTGATGTGCTTCATCAGCTCGTAATTATAGTAGTGAGGAACTTTCTGCGACTTTCGTGCCCAGATGATGAACTCCGTAGAGTAAGTGAAATAGCGACAAGAGATATTAGGTGGTGGATTGGTCTTGGCCCATGTTATCACGTTCAGAATTTTGTAACCCAGCTGCGTCAATGAGTTAGCCACAGAGAAGATGTTGTGGTAGGTGCCCGAAATCCATATTGTACCGTTATCTTTCAATTTCTCCCTGCATAGCGAGAGCCACTTCAAGTTGAAGGCGTTGATCTCTTCCTGTGACATCGATTTGTCCCAGTCGCCCTTATCTACACACACCACCTTACCGCTTTGCACGCTGATTCCACCACTCGATAGGAAATAAGGCGGGTCGGCAAATATCATGTCGAACTTGAAGTTGAACTGCGGCAGCAGTTCAAACGTGTCGCCATGAAGCAGATTGAAAGCGTGGTCTGAAGATTTGTAGTAGGCTTTCATTATTCTTCTTTTGAAGGTGGAACTGGCAGACCTAACTCGTGTAAAGGAATGTAATTATAGTAGTAATGGCATCCTACACTTATAATGTAATCTCTGACGTCTTTATATTTTTCTGCTTTAAACCAATCATCAAGAATGTACATATACTCAACTTTATAATTGAGTTCTGCAAACAACTTTGTATATTGTTTCTTCTTGAAATCACAAGTCTGTAACTTTTCGTCAACGCTTCCACCGACCTGTTGATGTTTAACCTCAATAATATATACAGTATTGTTTACAATTACATAAATACAATTATCTGGGAGAAGTTGTACAGAAATATGTTTTGTCCAGTCAACCCCAACGGACTTTAAATATTTGTAAAGTCCATATTTCTTAAACAATTTCGCTACCAATTCATCCTTATAGTAGACATTAAAATCTTCAACCTTGTAATCTTTTTGTTGGCCCAAGAATGTACCTAAGTCAACTTTTGCTTCATAAATCAAACCGGTGATAGTATTACCACCGCCTGTACCACCTTTTATCATATCAATTATCGTCGTTAATTCGTTGGCATACTCCGTGATAGTAACCTAGTGCATAAGCAGCATGTGGACTTTTGTGTCGTTGTGCTTTTGCTTGACTTTCTTCAAGACTTGCAAGTACGTTATCAACGCTAAGCGCTCCGTTTAAATTATAACCAGCATCATATCCAGCCTCATAGGCACATGCTGCACATTTATGACGACCAACGCCGCCTTGATCTGTAGGTAACGTGGCCATTATCCTCTGTATTTGAGAATGATCCTTATTACATGCCATAGTTATATCTTGTTTATAAAATCAGAAATGTTTGTCAAATTATATATACTTGGAATAATGGAATACGCTTCCTGAAGTTTATTCTTTGCACTTTTCCAGCCAACGCCATCTGTAATCCATACGAACTCAAAACCCTCAACTGAATTCACTTTAGGAGCGATATCCGAATATGAACGCGCAACCTCATTAAGTTTGCTGCCTCCACCACTATAGAAATTAACTTCTAACAGATAAGTTTTTTCTTCTGTCTCAATCACAAAATCAAAACGCTTTTCATCATCACCAAGTACTTTAGTAATTTCTGGCCACTCACTGGAATATACCTCCTGACGATAAGATACACCATTCTCGTCAAGAATGCGTGCTACCATCCCCTCCATTACATGACCGCTTCGGTTCTTGCGGGCATTTGTGTCCAAACCTGTTTCGATTCCGAATACGTAATCAACCAAATCATTAATTTTCTTTGACTGAAAAATCTCTGCCAAACCTGTATCCTCCAAGAATTCCATTACGCCTTCTATAGATTCAAATAGCGTATCAAGTACGACACATTGGCCAAGATTATTAAGAACTTTCTTTTTACCTTCACTACGGACTGCTATAAGGATATCCATTACATTGAAAGCCGACTTATCGCGATTCCATATCGTTTCTACTGACTTTCGTAAGTCAGTAGAACCAATAAGGCTGTTCAACATACAAAGGCTTAGCTTTATATCTTCTACATTCTGCGAAATCTTATCAAAATCACAGAAGAAATCTAGCGTCTGGTTCGTCTCTTGAAGTTGAGACATGAACTTATTGAAATCTTTTGCCATAGTTCTATTTGTGGCGAAATCGCCATATTCAAATGTATCGAATTCGGTATAATTAAATTGCTACATGTAATTGCTCCAGTTCTGATTGCGGGTTGTTTACATGAGGTCTACTCTTTGTGGCGGCATAGTTATGTACAAGAATCTCCGTCAACTTTCCTCGCTTATTCGGATTTGAATTAATGCTACGCGATGCCCATACTCTTTCAATATTATACGCTCCATAAAGCACATCAAAAAAATTGTCCTCCTCATTCTTGCCTTTACAATCAGAATTGCTAAGCATGAAACGGAAACCAGCCTCATTTATTCTGTCACAGTATTCTTTCAAGCGAATTTGAGCATCGTCATTGAATGCCTCTTTAGCATAATCATTAAAGCTGGATGTATCGCTAAGTGGGCGATATGGAGGGTCAAAATAGAAAAGCGTATTATCCTGGGCATAATCGAAAGTGGCCTCAAAATCGCCAGTCAGAATCTCTACTCGCTGCAGAAGTTCACTATCCCGTCGAATAGTCGTTGGGGCACAAATTTGTGGATTGGTGTATTTACCAAACGGGACATTGAACAGTCCTTTTTTGTTCACACGGTATAGTCCGTTGAAACAGGTACGATTAAGGAAGAAGAACTTGGTAGTATTTTCTAACGGATCTAGATTCTTCTCGTTATAGCGTTCACGAGCAGCAAGGAAGAAATCCTTGCGTGCCTCTTCTGTCGCAAGTTCGTTGTAGGCGTTCTGTATATCCATCAATGATGCTATCAGATCCTCAGGAATATCTCTTACCGTCTGATAACAGGTTGTCAAGTCTGGGTTTACATCGTTGATGACTGCATGACGGATGTTTGGATAACGCTGCAACATGTAGAAGAGCATGGCTCCACCACCCACGAAGGGTTCAATATACGTCACATCATCCCAAGTTTCAAAGTCTACAGGCAACAGTGCATCTAGTTGTTCTATGAGTTGTCCTTTGCCACCCACCCACTTGATAAACGGTTTTGCTTTTGAGTATGTACTCATTCTTTCTTTGATTTAGTCAGCCGGAGCTACCCGGTTGGTCGTTAACATTGTTATTTATAATATACGTTCTTCTGATTAAAAAGTACCACGCCCCATTTTTAGTGAGCGTCATTCAACTCTTCCAACCTCAAGAGGTCGTCAGTCGTGACTCCCAGTACACGGGCTATCTGCATGAGGGTCTCCAGCGGGGGCTGACTGCTGTTGGTACACCACTTGCTGACCGTCGCGGGATCTTTACCCAATTGCTCTGCCAACCACTTGTTGGTGTGTTGCTTGTCGGCCAAGACAGCCTTAATTCTATTCAGATTTTTTGCCATCGTGAATCGTTATTTGATTAATATACAAGTGCAAAAATACTAATAATTCCCGAATTAGCGTGCATTAAACCGAAATATTCACAAAAAAAATGTCACTTTTATGGCGAATTCTCCACTTTTCTAATTATTATTCGTATTTTTGCAGTCTAATAATTGGTAGAATTAATGCTGCTCCATTAAGAATTACAAGGAGTAAGGCAGGTTTTACTGACACAACTTACATCATACAGAAATAATGATAGTAAACAGTACAAAAATCGAGTTAGCCGAAAAGGTCAGAGTGATTGACCTCTTTGCTGGCATTGGCGGTTTCAGTGTAGGTCTTCAGAAGGCTTACAAGAAGAATAGTATTCGCATGTCCGTTGGACGTGATGATTTCTTGTGGAACCAATGTTCATCAATAGCAAAAGAGGATGAAGTCTTTTTCAATAATTGGGAAGAGGAAACCACCGGCATTACTCCAGAAAGAACATATCAAGCAGAGTTCGAGATGAGCAAGAATTTTCGGCTTGCGAAGGCTGTACTAACACAAAGTATCGTCAGATATTTCAGGAAGAGAGGGTGTCCTGTTAGACGAGACTTTATCGGGAGAGCCGAAGTATGGATAAGAACACAACAAGTAGATGGAGTTAGTACCTCATATCAGAGATATATCATTCAGCCAAGATACAACGACCAATGTGATGGATGGCAATTGGATATAGCCGAGGGACGAAATTCTGTTGTTTCGATGACTCCGGTTAAGGATATTGCCGAATTGCCACAAGATGGGTATGATGTGATTTGCAACCATTGTGTGATACCCATAAAAAGAATCGAGCAAAGACATTGGACTGCGACAAACGGCCTGTTCTATCCTATTGTAAATCCAGGCATTAGTGGTACCGTTGGCATTAAATGTTCCCACAAAAGGGAAACTGATAAATTCGCCAGCAAACTTGCTGCCGCTCAAACATTTCTTGACTCATGGATTTGCACAGATGACTTCAAACGTGAGGTTGGCGTAATCTTCCCTAATGGCAACCAGTTCATCTCGTTACCAGCAGACAAGGTAATGATGGTGGATGAAGAAGCCAAAGAATTGGTCTATGGTGATAGAACTAATGGCAAGTCTCCTCGTTTAGAGTTTCGTAATCATGGCCCGTATAAACGACCAGAGACTCCCTTTACCTATTTTTTTATTACGAAGGATGATGATACATCAAAATTCTATAGGATGCGGTTGTTCAATATCCTACAATATGCAAAAGATTATTGTTATGGCAATTGGAGTAAGCCTGTAGATGAAAAAGACAAAGAGTTTAGGAAAAAAGAAGATGCGAGAATAAATGCAAAAACCATTGATAAACCCATAGCTGAGTATCTATTACAAAGGCCTATATGGGAAGGAGGACTCAGTTGTACATACACGTCAGACCAAACTGCAATAACTGAAATCAGGAAACACTTACAATCTTCCCGTTTTCATAAAGACCAGAGGTACATCGCTATTATTATCAGCGATATTCCTCGTGATAATCTGAACAAAGAGAAGCATGAGTTATACTATCTCTTGAAGGAATTGCTCATGCAATATGGTATCACTTCACAGGTCATATATCGCAACAACATTGGAAATTCTTCCTTCAACTGGTTTATACCCAACATCGCTGCAGCCCTTGTCGGCAAGATGGGAGGAATGGCATGGGGCGTAAAGAGTCTTGTTCAAGGAAATGACATGATAGTCGGCATCGGTGCCAGCTGGCAGCGAGGCATCAAGAAGCCTTATTTGGGAAGTGCCTTCTGCTTTGACAAGGAAGGTGGTTTCCGCAATTTCAATTCATGCAGGGCTGATGACACAGAAACCTTACAGAGCGATTTGAAAAAATCAATCTGGAACTTCTGTGAAGATTATGGTAAGCCTGATCGCCTCATTATTCATTATTATAAAAAGAAGTTGAAACGCGAGGAGTCTGAGCAGATTGAGAACATGTTGCGCCAATGTGATTTTGATTGCCCTATTTATGTTGTCAACGTCGTTACCGCCAGCAATGAGGACTTGATAGCCTTCGACACGACTCAGTATGACAAAATGCCACTGAGCGGAACCTATATTCACCTTCGTAACAACGAGTATTTGCTTTATAACAATGAGAGGTATGCCACAAATGGCAAGGCAGACAAACTATATCCTATAAAACTTACCATCAGCAATGGGTCAAATAATGATGCAAACATCCTTGATGGTAAGGTTGTAAGAGAAATCATCACTCAGGTATATCAGTTCTGCAGATTATACTGGAAATCCGTTAAGATGCAGAATGTACCGATAACCATAGCATATCCAGAGCTGGTTGCAAAGTATGTCCCTCATTTTAGCCAAGAAGAGCTACCCGAGTTCGGACGTAAGAACCTTTGGATGCTATAATGTTTTATGAATTATGACGCTGCCTATTACAGATAGTATTCTTAGGGGCGAACTTCGCCCTAACATATTGAAGCAGGCTCTGGAGCCAAAGGCTCTGGAGCTGCTAATACGTAAAGCTCGAAAGGTCTCTCAAAAGAGCCAACTTCTGGAATTAGAATATGCCATCAATGACGTCCTAAGCGATCTTGTCAACACGAAAGACATTTATGCAGAAGACAAGAAAACTCGTGATGCTGCCATAAAAACCCGTAAAAACAAGATTAGCAAGAATGATACCCATTACAAATTTCCTTCTTACGAGATAATCATTGATAACATACTGACTTTACCAGAACTGAGCACCCCCTTACTGCGTTTCTACAATACAATTATCGATGCCGAAGTTTTGAGAACGAGGCAAGCCATTTTGCATATGAGCAGGGCTGTTCAAGATGATACATTTGTGCGTAGTACCTTAAAAGCCCTTTTCAGAAAAATAAAGTTTGCCTGTCTTGAGTCACAACAATGGGAGGAACATCAAGATGTGATGTCGCTTATTCCTATTAAACTGACCCACCTGTACTTCACGTTACTCAATACGTATGGAGAGGTCTTGCAATCATACGACACGCCTGAATTTGAAGATGATTTTATGGACTTTGTGTATAATTGGAAAGGAGAGTACCCTTCTGATGATGAAGAGGCCAAGTACATTGAACAGAGTAAAGTTAGAAAAGAAATCGGCAACAGTATAACAGATATGCCTGATTCAGATAAACCGCAAGAGTTACCCTGCGAAGGGAAACCTAATCGTCCCAAAGATAAGGCAGACTTGTTCTTGGAGGGTGTTTCTGCTTACAATTTCCTTGAGATGCCAAAGATAAAGCAACTTATCACTCCAGAAAAGAAA
>OCTW011619296.1_pt1 | contig 22392 bp, 21 predicted proteins | sample 1539671 | NCBI WGS metagenome assembly OCTW01 (sample SAMN02144230, study PRJEB22623) | gut metagenome | biome: sheep rumen | host: Ovis aries | place: New Zealand
ATATTTGGGTTTTAGGAGGGTTTTTAATACATTATTAATACTTTTATTATTCTTATAATAATTCTTATTAGTTGGTAAATAAGCACCTTGTATTTGTTTCTTTATATTATCTATAGAATAATCAATGCCAAAATATCTTTCTATTCTAATATTTCTTTTATAATTAGATCCTCTTATACTTAATTTTCCTGAACGTACTTTAACTTCATAATTCAGATTTTTTAGAATTGTTAAAAACTCTTGATATGAATGAGATTTAGATATAGCTATATCTAAATCAATTTTAGCTTGTTTATAATAATTAGAATATGTAATTCCTTTATTTTGATAATTAAGATAATTTAATCCTGATTTAGTTTTATTCTCTTTTAAATAACTTATATTATGTTCTTCACATATTAAATCATTTAACCTCCTAAGTTCTGCATAAGTAGTACGATTATCATAATATCTTTTACCATCTACAAAAGATACTGAATTAATAACAAAATGATTATGATAGTGTTTTGTATTTAAATGAGTTGATACAACTACTTGAAATCTATCTCCCCACATTTCTTTAGCAAGTTCTATTCCAATATTATGTGCTTCATCTGGAGTGACTTCTCCTTCTTTAAAAGATTGATATGCATGAAAAGCTAGTATTCCATCTTCTTTCATGAATCTTTTCTTAACATCTACCATTTCTTTTAAAGCATTTGTTGGATCACAGTTAATTCCTGAAACAAATAGTTTTTCTTCAGTTTTGAAATCATCTTTTATATATTCAAGTGATTTATCTAAATCTTTATAATTAGATAAATCAGTTTTTTCATCATTAGTAGTATATTTAATAACTTGATTTAAACTACTACTTATTTTCCAAATAGCAACAGTTGCCAATTACCATGCTCCTTGACTAAATTGAGTACTAGAACAATTACCACATGAATCACATAATGTATAAGAAAATGTTAATGCTTGTGGTCTAACACAAGTGAACTTTCCAGTCCATATAGTTGTAGCATAATTATACGGATCTCCTCTACCATTTGGATCTCCGTCTGGTGACCAATTATTCATTTTAAATGAAGATGATCCTATACCACATCCATTATCATATCCAGAAGCATATACATACCAGTGTCTTTGTCTTGCAGCAGTATGTTTAACATCTGTTTCCCAAGAATTATAAAAATTAGTTATTGTAGGTGCAATATTATCATACCAAGATGGTTCTATATTTAAATTAGAAGAAATAGTCCATGTCTTATCTGTAAATGAAGTTATGTTATATCCATCTCTTGCATGTACAACTACTCTAAACTTAGTTCCTGATGAAATAGTAGTACTATAATAATCAGTTACATGATCTGATACTAAAGTTCCATTTATATATACAGAAAATTTAAAACTATCTAATCCAGACATATAACTTTGATTTTGAATTATAGGATTTACATCTATAGTATAATACGTAATTGCTTTCCAATTAGCAGTATAAGATTTGTTACCTGTATTGCCCTTATTAATGGTTACATTTTTCTGAGGAGTACTTCCGTTTGAACCAGTCCATCCAGTAAACTCATATCCTGATTTACTTGGCGTTGGAAGTGTAATTGATTTTTCAATATTATATGATGTTGGTTGATTAGTAATAGTACCTCCATTTAAATTATAAGAAATACTATAATTAACTACACTCCAATTAGCTACAATATTTTTATTATTTATATCGCTTATATTAATATTAGATGTATTAATATTACTTGAATTAATTGTATAATTTTTAAATGTATAACCTATTCTAGTTGGTGTTGGTAATGTTGTTTTACCATTCTTAACTGTAATACTATTAACATTATATTTACCACCATTAGAATTAATATTTATTGTATATTTAATTCCTTTAAATTTATTATTCAATTCAGTATGTGAATTAAATACTGCTAACGTTCCAGTTACACATATAAACAAAGAAATAAAAGACACTATTATTCTATTCAATTTTCTTTTCATATCTTTTACCTTCTTTTTTCTCAGTAACAAAATCTATAATTAATATTCCTATACTAATAACTAATAAGTATTTATGTGTATAAATAAAATCAGCATAATAACCTAAATATGGAATAGACCAATTAGTTCCTTTACCTAATACTTGATTTTTATTAATAATATTTGAATCAATAGTATTATTAGCATCTCCTTTAGTTATAAAACCTTCTTCTTTTATTTCAACAATTCTATGAGAAATAATATGTGCTTTGGTTCTATATACTAAAATATCTCCAACTTTAAATTCATTTAAATCAATGTTTTCATAGTAAAGTATTCCACCTACTTTTAAAATAGGATTCATACTATTAGATATTATTACTAAAGGTTTATGTCCAAATATAGTTGGAACAAATATTAAGATATATATTAAGATTAAAAAATATATTATTTTAAATATTAAATTTTTAATAAACATATCTAATCCTTTCTAATATGATAAAAGACTAGGTTTCCCTAGTCTTATCACATTACCAAACATTATTTGCTTGATCATATTGAATAGTATCTATTTTAATAGTTAAAGTATATGTAGCATTGTCATAGCCATTACCAGTTGATTCATAAGTAATAGTTTTCCCATCACTAGATTCAGTTTTCTTTAAACTAGCTTCAATGTTACCATTGAATGTTACTCCACTAATAAATGAAGTTGATTCATTACCTGGTTCTACTTTAGTTAAACTATCTTTAGAACCATAGTAATAATATCCATCAGAATCTTTAGACCATCCATCATTTAAATTTATAATAGCTGCAACATTATTATTAGAATCTTTTAAAGATAATTCTTGACCATTTGCATTTACCCATTTTTCAGTATAACTTGCTCTAACAGCCATATCTATAGTTCCATCATTTTTTACTTTAACAGTTTTAGAAGTTGTAGTACCTGGTATCCAATTTGATGGAGATACAAATTCTTCCTTTACTGAAACATTATACTTTCCTACTTTAAATGGATTCGTTATATTTGTACTAGTAGTAAAATACGCAAGCGTACCACCTAATACAGTTAATATACTAATACCCATCACAACTAATAATTTCTTTTTATTCTTTTTTTCTTTATCATTTCTATTCATTTTAAAATCCTCTCTTTCTTATAAATATTTTTTATATACATCATCTTTTAATTTGTTTAGTTTGATAAATTCTTGTTGTAAAATCGATTCGTATATATTACCTGTAGCATTCGCTACTCTGGCTAATTGATTGATGTTAACACCAATCTTATTAATCTTTTCAATAGCTTCATAGAATTCTTTCGGTGGTGCTGCTTTAACTTGTGTTTCAGTAAGTAATCTTCTAACTGTATCTGCTTCAGAAAGACATAATAAAGAAGATAGATATTTTAATTGTCTATCTTCTTTATAACTGAACCAAAAGTTTTTCTTAATTGTTCTTCTTCTCATTAGCTATATGACAAACTTGATTTATGCACAAAAGTGATATTCCTGATAACCCACCAATTACTAGACCTAGTACAAAATATAATAGTTCTTGCATAATTAACCTCCTTCTTTAAAATAATCAAGGGGATTGGGGATTTCCCCATAATACGAGAAAAAACCTCTGTGGGAGGAATTTTTCAGTGCTTGCTAATAATTAAAGAAGATTACTCTTCTTCAATATTTAAAACTTCATCTAAAGAAGACACCTTTGTATTAATATTTAAAATATTATTACAATCTTCCCCATCTTCAGTAATGAAATTTGTAAAGAATGTAATTGCTTTTTCAATTGCATCTTCATTGTTTTCAGCATCTATAACATATCTTTTTTCAACATTGGCTGAAACAATAATACATTGTTTTTCTAACATATTAACCTCCTATTAAGCTCTCTCTGGTTCTTCATGACTTCTTGATGATAAGAATGTAATTCTATCAGCAATAACTTGTAATTTACTTACTTTTTTACCTTCGTCATTTTCATAAGAATCCATTTGAAGTCTTCCTTTAACTCCAACTAAATCACCTTTCTTACAATATTCAGAAGTTTTAGAAGCAACATCATTCCATAATGTCACATCAATAAAGTCAGTTTCATATTCACCATCAGCATTTTTAAATGGTCTAGGAACAGCAACAGTAATATTACTTACACTTTTGTTTTCTCCTACTTCATTTACCTCTGGATCTCTAGTAAGTCTTCCTACTAACATCATTTGATTCATCATTATTAATCACTCTCCTTTTCTTATTTTTTTAATTCAGAATCAATTCCACATAAAAAAGTGACTAGGTTTCTATTGATTAAGGCATTCTTAATACCTATAGCAATAACTAAGTCACTTCTATTAAAATTAGATGATAATACTAAGTTTTCAACTTTCATATCCATCATCTTCTTATCAGTGTTATAACCGATATCAATTAATTTTTCAAAGACTCTAAATCTATCTTTGATTATCTTACTCACATTAATTTACATCACCTCCTTTAATTCACATATAACAATTATTTGATTATTAGTATTATGTCTACATGTAACAAGAGTTAATGTATTAACATTATTATTTCTAATTATTTTTGCTTTACCTGTTTTTTCAATATCATATATATCTATAATTTTGTATTTATAAGTTTTGTTTTTATAATCAATAATTACTTCATCATTAATAACTAATTTATCTATATTTTTAAAGAAAGCAGTTCTTCCATTTCCTGAATGAGCTGCTAATATTACATTACCATTTTTTTCATCTGGCATAGATGAATTAGACAATATTTGAATATTATAATTAACATTATTTAAATAATTATTTCTATCTACAAGTCCTCTTTCTAAATTAATTTTAGGTATTTTAAGTATTCCAATATAATTTATTTCTTTTTTTGGTTTAACTTCTTCTATTTCTGGTTCTTGTATTTCTTCAGTTATATTAACTTCTTCAATATAATAATCTTTTATTGCTTTTGCTTCTTTTATATCTATATATTTATTATTTATTAACGGGTAAAGAATAATTGTTATTCCAGTAAATATAAATAAAGAACCTATTATTATAAATAGATTCTTCCTACTTTTTCTTTCTTTTAATATTCCCATATATGATTGCTCCTACACCGATTAATACTAAGACTATTGCTACAACAGTATTATTATTTTTATCGTCAATTCCTGTATTAGGAACTTCAATAATTCTTTCATCTTTCATAATTGATTTAACTATTTCGCCATCTTCTTTTATTTCAAAGTACATTCTCTCTTCATTCAATGTATACCCTTCTGGAGCTTCTTTTTCTAAAATATAATATTTACCATATTTGATTTTATCAATTGTTATTTTACCTTCTTCATCTGTTCTACCAGAATAAATAAGTTCATCAGTATTCGCATCATATATTTCAATTAATGTGTTTGGTAAACCTTCATCAGTTGAAAAATCAACTTTTGTAAATTCTAATGTACCTGTTATATCATCATCTTTCATTGTTGATTTGATAACTTCACCATTTTCTTTAATTTCAAAATACATCTTTTCTTCATTAAGTTTATATCCTTTTGGAGCTTCACTTTCTATAATATAATATTTACCTACTGGTATTCTATCTATTACTATTTTTCCATTTTCATCAGTAATGCCTGAGTATATTAATTGATCAGAATCATTATATATTTCTATTTTTGTATTAGGTAAAGTTTTAGATTCACTTATATCTGTTTTAGTAAATTCTAATTTACCAGTCTTCAAAATATTTAAAATTGATTTAGAATAAATTATAACTGGTGTATATTGATCTTGATATAAAAGTTCAAATTCATATTCATTTTCATCTAATACATAATTATCTAAAGTTGATAATTCTTTTATAAAATATTTGCCTAAATATAATTTATCAAAAGCTAAATTACCATCTTTATCAGTTTTTGATTCTTCTATTTTAGTATTTGCTTTTATAACAACTTTACCATTATAAACGATATCATCTTTAGCAAATATTCCAAATGTAACTCCTTCTAATGGTTTGCTATCAAATTCAAAACCATCTTCAGTGATAATAGCAACTTCTCCAGTTTTCTTAATTTCTACTTTACCTTTTACAGCAGTATTTTCAAAAATAGTATCAAATCTAATTCCATATTCAGAATCTGTTCTTAAGTTAGAATAATCATCAATAGTAAATTCATGTGATTCTTTATTCCATAAATATCCATCTATTTTTTGATCAACTTCTTCTAATTTATATGAACCAGAATGTAATTCATAAGGTGTTGTAAACTCTCCATTCTCATCAGTTTCAAATTCACAATAAGTTTTCTTATTTGGATATGTTACTGTTTGACAAACATATTCATTATTTTTAATGTCAAAGATTTTAAATTTGATATTACTTCTTTGAATTACTTCTTTAGTTTCAGAATCTATTTTAACAACTCTTAATTTAGCTACTATTTCAGAATTTGCTATATTTTTATAAATAACATCATCTATTTGTTTATTTATAGTGAAAACATAATCATCCATCTTGTTATATCCGTGAGTAGATGTTAATTGTTTTAAGGTATAAGTTCCGTATGGTAAAGTTGTTTTAAATTTACCATTTGAATCAGTTATAAACTCTGCAATCTTTTCATTCTTATTATTATAAATTGCAAATCTAACATTTACTTCTGGTGTCATAAAGCCTGTGTCTGCTTTAGCATATAATTTAGTGAATTCATATATATTAGTTATTACAACTTCTTTAGATTCAACTTCTATAGGTAAGCAAGTATTATCTTCTTCAACAACGATAGTATAAATATTTCTATCTATATTATATCCATTAGAAGCTTTTACTTCCTTAATTGTATATTCTCCTGTACTAGGTAAATAACCACTTAATGATGTTCCATTTTCATCAGTAGTCATTGATCCTACTCTATTACCATTCATATCAAAAATATCATATACAGCACCTTTAAGAGTTGCTTCTCCTTGTGGAGTTCCTGTTTTGGAATCCTTTTTTATTAATGATATTTTTGCTTTTCTATTTTCTTTAACATCTATATGAACTGGAATATTATCTTTAGTATTTTCTTCTGTTAATTCAACTTCATATTTTGTTTTATCTAATAAATAATTATTACTTGCTTTTATTTCTTGAATATAATATTTACCTAAACTTGGTAAATAATCTGAAGTAGCATTACCACTTTCATCAGTTGTAATTTCAGTAATCTTATTACCATTCATGTCGTATATTCCATATACAGCTCCTTTTAATGAAGCATCACTTGGAGTATTACCACATGAATCATGCTTACTAATAGAAATTCTACCACCTAATATTTTTAAGTTTAATCTTGCATATACAGGATCATAATTTCCAACTCTAAATACATTTTGAGAATGATCACTCATATATACAATTGGTGGAATTTCATAATAAGTAGCTTTCTTTTCAAATGTAATTTTTCCATTTCCAACATTATTAGCAGTAATAACTAAATTATTTCCATCTATAGATGCAGTAACATTTTCTGTATTACTTATTTTATATTTTGATAAAACATTATTAATATCAGATATTGTTTTTGTACTACCTACTGGAATAGTTACATCTTGAAATTTTGGAGTTGTATAATGTGTAGAAATTAAATTTTCCATTTCTGCCATTTCAGCTTCAAACTTTGTTATTCTATTACCATTTAATGAATCAGTATAATAAATATCTGATTCAGGATTAGTAGTTCTCCATATCATTACTTGTGTTATAGCATACCATTTAACATCATTATGATTATATCCATTATCATTATATTTATATCCATAATATGCTAGTAATGATATTCTATCCCATTGTTCTTCAGTAAAATTTAATACATTTGCATAGTCTTCTCTTATAACATCATAATAAGGTAAATTATTATCTATATCAGTATAAGGTTGTAAACAATATACAAATTTATTATCTTCACTTCTTCTTATAAATCTAGCTTGTTGATATTTAGTTCTTGTAGGACTAACTTTTTTAATATATATATTCGATATATATTCACTAGGCCAAATAGCTTGACCTGTATATTTTTCAGCATGTACTTGTTGTACAGTACTAAAAATAGTCAATAAAAAAAGCATGCTTAACATAGCACACTTTAGAATTCTTTTCTTCATAATTAATTCCTTTCTATTTTTTTATTTTTAACATATCGCCGATATATTCACCAGCATAATTATTTAATGGAGTACATGAAAAACTAATTATATTTTCTAATTTGTTTCCATCATCAATACATGCTTGATGTGTTTTATCTTCTGTTCCATATACTTTAATTGAATAATCAACTCTAGCCCAACTCCAAATTGGTTTATTATAGTAATCATATTCTGATATACCTAATTCATCCCATGGATTTGTCTTTTTAGTAGTTGGTTCTTCTTTTGGAGTTTCTTTAACAACTGGTTTAGTTTCTTCTTGTTTAGGAGTTTGTGTAGTTTTATTATTTTCTTTTTTAGGAGTTTCTGGTTTAACTAATTTTTGTTCTTGTTTCCCACTTTCTTCCTCTACTTTTTTATTATCATCTACCTTTTCTTCGATTGGTTCAGTGACAATATTAGTTTTAATTTCTTCAGTTGTTGTAATATGATTATCCGTATTTTCTTTTTTTATAAAAGTTTGTTTGATAAAAAACATAGCTGCAATTATTATGATGATTGTTGTAATTGTTAATATAATATATTTTTTCATTTTACTCTTTCCTTTCTTTTATTATATTACTTTTAAATCATAGAATCACCTACTTTCAAATATGTCGTACATATCATCCTCTGGATATAATTCATCAGGCATATTTTCAAATTTTCTAATATTTGATTCTATAGAACTTTTTAAATAACCAAATTTATTTTTAATTTGATTACCTTCCTCATCAATAAAATCTCTTGATGTAACTCTTGGAACAATATAATGAATTGCTGAATAAATATCTACATACGTTTTTCCTTGATCAATTAGTTTACTAAAAAAACTATCATATAAAACTATTTGTTCATCATCTTCATTAATATATTTTTCTCTAATAAGTTCATTTACTAAGGCCTTATTTTTCAAGAATTTGGTTTTATCTATATTATCTATTTTATCTTTAGTTAATTCAGTATTAGTTATATTAGTATTTTGATATATGTTACCCATAACGACATCTCCTTCCTCCATGTGTCCTGAAGGGCTACATGGTGAAATATCCATTTTAAGCACTCTATCATAAGGTTCTTCATATACATAGTAATTCCATTCATAATGTCCTGATTTGTTTCTTAAACGTTCTCTTTTTAGGTATTTAAGAGATTCTAATTGTTTAAGTAAGCTTCTTATTGCTTTCTCCCCAATACCTAATGATTTTTCAAAATTTGTAAAATTGAAGTTCCAATCATCTGGTTTACTTAACATAAATAATAAGAATCCTTTACCATCAGGTTTTAAGTTAATATCATTAATAAAATAATTATTAACTGTAGTAAAATTACTATGTTTCTGTTTTCTTAAAATTGGCATATTATCACCATCCCTTCTAGATCAATTATTTTAATTTATCAAAATTAATATCTACTTCTTTTTCTTTATCCTTTATTTTTTTATAAGCATTAATAGCTTCAATGATATATTCTTCAATATATCTTTTATTTCTTTTCAATAATTCACTAGGTAATGCCTTTTCTATATTATTTTTATTAAACGATATCTTTTCATTTTGATTACCTTTTATCTCAGCAAATATTTCTTCTAAAGCATTAAAACTCATTTTCTTTTTTTTACTTAATTCTCTTATTTTTATTGCTTGAGCATAACTAGGAGTGGCATCTTCATATAGGATTGTTTCATATACTAGTTTCTGTTCTGTTTCACTTAAATAAGATATTTCAACAGCTGGAGTTATTCCCATTGTCAAATGTGCATTTTTATTTAGAAATGATTCGTCAACGATATCTAATAATTGTTTAATTAAATAAGTTAAACGAATATATCTTTTTATATTTCTTTCACTGTCTTCTGAATCTTTACTTATTTTACTAACTGTTAACTTCGGGCCATGCTGGCCTAAAGATTTTCCTTGATGTTTCATAGCATCCATTTTCATTTTATAAGCAAATGCTTTTTCAGATGGAAGAATCTTTTCTCTTGCTATATTTGAATCTACCATACAAATTGTAGCTTCGTCATCTGAATAATCTTTTAAATAGCAATCAGCTTCTTTAATACCAAGAAGTTCCATTGCTAATTTTCTACGATGACCAGATATCATTTCATATCTACCATCTTCTTTTTTTCTTATTATCAATGGATTCATTAATCCATTTTCTTTAATGCTTTGCATTAATTCTTTAATTGAATCATCATTTCTTACTGAGAAAGGATGATCTTTGAAATTATCAATTTCACTAAGTTTTACTTTAATTACATTATTCATTATTTATCACTCCTTCAATTTATAATTCAATTTCCATTCAATGTAATCTTCATAGGAAATTTCACGATTGATTTTTCTATTTCTCACCTCTTCCCACTCATTAACAAAATCTTTTAATTTATTAATATCTACATTATTTGTAATTTGAACTTTATCTAAATTTAATTTGTAGTTAGGTATTAATTCTTCTAACCACAGGAGTGTATAAATAATATCTATTACATTTTTAAAGTCATATTGTTTTATTGAATTAACATCAACTTTAAAGATATTAGCAATTTCTAATGTTCTTAAATCTTTTGGATTCCTATTTCCTTTTTCATATCTAGTCATTGTTCTTCTTTTACATTCACCAGATAATCCAAGTTTTTCAGAAACATCATCTTGACTCATGAATCTAAATTGCCTTATAAAAGCTATTCTTGATCCTTGAGACAAGTCTTTTAATTTGGGTTTTAAATATAATAATCGCATTTTTTATACCTCCAATTTATCGTCGCATATAACGCAAAAAAAGACTAAGATATACGACACCTAAGTCATCTTAGTCTTTTTCATATATATAAATTGAATATTTTATTTGCAATTATTACTAATATTTATTTATTAAATAATTAATTAAAATCCTTTGAAAAGCCTTTAATTACGGGCTTTTAGTAATACTTGCTACTAATATATTAATATTAGTTTGTCTTCCCAGACCTTATTGCGGCTTGTGCTAGCGTAAGTCTAGCAATAGGAACTCTATAAGGTGAACAAGATACATAGTTAATTCCAAGTGGATTTAAGAATGCAATTGATTTAGCGTCCCCACCATGTTCTCCACATACACCTATTTCTAATTCTTTATTTGTTTTTCTACCATTTGCTATAGCCATTCTAATTAAATATCCTACTCCATATTCATCAATATGAATGAATGGGTCATCTTTTAAGATATTATTATCAAAGTATGCTTTCAAGAATGCTTCAGAGTCATCTCTTGAGAAACCATAAGTCATTTGAGTTAAGTCGTTAGTGCCAAATGAGAAGAAGTCTGCTTCATTTGCAATAACACCAGCTATTAATGCACTTCTTGGTGTTTCTATCATAGTTCCTATTTGATATTTAATCTTTTCATTAGAAGCGGTTAATACTTCATTAATCTTTTTAACAATTAAATCTTTAACAAACATATATTCATACATAGATGAAGTTAAAGGTATCATTATCTTAGGTACTACATTAATATTTTCTTTCTTTAAGTTAATTGCAGCTTTAATAATAGCTTCTGCTTGCATTTCATAAATCTCTGGGTAGTTAACAGCTAGTCTTAAACCTCTTTGACCCATCATTGGGTTAATTTCTTTTAGACTATCTACTTTATCTTCAATAACTTTAGCACTTACATGTAAGATATTAGCTAAGTTATTTGTTTCTTCACCCTTCTTTGGTAAGAACTCATGTAGTGGTGGGTCTAGAAGTCTTATTGTAACTGTATCAGGATACATTACTCTAAATAGTTTTTCAAAGTCTCCTTGTTGGTATGGAAGTATTCTTTCTAAAGCTTTCTTTCTTGTTTCTTTATCTCCAGATAGAATCATTAATCTAAAGAAGAATATTCTATCACGCTCAAAGAACATATGCTCAGTTCTAACAAGGCCAATACCTTTAGCTCCAAAGTTTCTTGCGATAGTAGCATCTTTTTCAGTATCTGCATTTGCATATACTTTAGCATTACTTTCTGCATCAGCCCAACGCATGAACTCAGCAAATTCACCAGTTATTTCAGGATCTTCCATAGCTACATCACCTTTGTAGATAATACCGTTAGTACCATCTACTGATACTACATCTCCCACACTTAAAGTTTCACCCATCTTAGTGTGTAGTTTACCGTTTAAAGCATCTATTTGGAAGTCTTGGCAACCTGCTACACATGTAGCACCAAGTCCTCTTGCTACTACTGCAGCATGAGAGGTCATTCCACCTCTTATAGTTACTAGTGCATCACATACATGCATTCCTTCTACATCTTCTGCAGAAGTTTCAAGTCTAATTAATACTGCATTTTCTCCTCTATTTTTAGCTTCTATAGCGTCTTTAGCACTAAAGTAAATTGAACCTTTACCAGCACCAGGACTTGCTTTTAAGCCTCTTCCTATAATAGTGTGTTTTTTTGCGTCTTCTTCATTAAATGTTTTATGTAATAGGCCACTTAAGTCTTCTGGTTTAATTCTTAGTATAGCTTCTTCTTTAGTAATTAAACCTTCTTTTACTTGATCTACTGCTATTTTAATAGCTGCTTTTGAAGTTCTCTTACCAATTCTAGTTTGTAACATGAATAGTTTACCTTCTTCAATAGTAAATTCCATATCTTGCATATCTTTATAGTGGTTTTCTAATTTCATTGCTAAGTTATAGAATTTTTCATATACAGAAGGCATTTCTTCTTTTAATACATCCATTGTTTTTGGAGTTCTTGCACCAGATACTACATCTTCTCCTTGTGCTTCCATTAGGTATTCTCCAAATAAACCTTTTTCTCCAGTTGAAGGGTTACGAGTAAATGCAACACCTGTACCAGATTTAGTAGAAAGGTTACCGTATACCATACGTTCAACGTTTACTGCAGTACCCCAGTCATCTGGTATATCATTTATTTTTCTATAGTATACTGCTCTTTTATTATTCCAACTTCTAAATACAGCTTTTACTGCTTCTACTAATTGACGTTTAGGTTCTTGTGGAAAATCTTTTCCTGAAAGATTTTTATAGATACGTTTAAATGCAGTAGTAACATTTACCATATCTTCATCATCAAGATCTAAGTCTGATTCATATTTTCTTTCTTTTTTATAATCATCTAAGTATTTTTCAAATTCATCTTTATCATAACCCATGACAACATTTGCATACATCATGATAAGTCTTCTATAAGAATCATATACAAATCTAACGTTATTAGAAGTGTTAGCTAAAACTCTAGCTACTTCATCATTTAAACCAAGGTTTAAGATAGTATCCATCATACCTGGCATTGATGCACGTGCACCACTTCTAACGCTTACTAAAAGAGGGTTTCTAGCATCTCCAAATCTCTTACCAATTTGTTCTTCTAAGTTACTAATAGCATCATATATTTGAGATTCTACTTCTAGAGGTAAAGTTTCATGGTTATTATAATATTCTTTACATGCTTCAGTAGTAATAGTAAAACCTTCTGGTACTGGTAAGCCTAAGTTAGTCATTTCTGCTAAGTTAGCACCTTTACCACCTAAAAGTTCTTTTAAGTCTTTATTACCTTCTCTAAATGTGTAGATGTATTTGTTTTTTATCATTTCGTTCAACCCTTTTCTATCTTTTTTAATTATATATTATTACTTAACTATTTTCTAGGCATATTTTTTAAATATTCATTTCTTAAGTATGTACTAGATAAATGAGTGTAAATTTCTGTAGTACCTAGTTTTTCATGGCCTAAGAGTACTTGGACTGTACGAATATCTCCTCCACCTTCTAACATATGAGTAGCAAATGTATGTCTTAGTACGTGTGGTGAGATATGGTGTTCTAATGCTACTTCATTTGATCTTTTTACTACTATTTGTAATATTCTTTCTCTAGATAGTTTCTTACCTAAATGGTTTAGTAGTAAGTAATCTTTAGATTCCTTTGATTCGTAGTGAGGTCTAGCATAGTCTAAGTATAGTTCTAAAGCACTTTTAGCATACTCACCAAATAGTACGATTCTTTCTTTAGAGCCTTTTCCTTTTACTCTTATAGTTTTTTTATTTAAGTCTATATCTTTTATTTTAATATCTGATAGTTCTTGGACACGCATACCAGTTGCGTATAATAATTCAAATATTAATTTACATCTTATGTCGTCTTTATTTTTTAATTCTTTAAAATCTAGTAATTTTCTTATTTCTTCATAGTTTAAGGTGTTAGGTAGCTTCTTTTCTTTCTTTGGATTACGTATATAAGAATATATGTTAGTAGAAACTTTTCCTTCTTCTTTTAGGTATTTGTAGAAACCACGAAGGGATGAGAGATGGCGTTGTATAGAAGTATTCTTATAGCCCATTTTATCTAGTTCTTCTAAGTACTTATATATGTCATCTTTAGTAATACTTAAGTAATCTTTTTTAATAGATTCTAGGTAGTTATGATACTTTATTAATTCTTCTTTATAACCTTCTATAGTGTTATTAGAGTAAAGCCTATTGTATGTAATATTTTCTATATAGTTATTTATATCTTTTTTCATAGTAAACACCTATAATAATTATAACAAAATTGGATAGTTTTGTTATAATTATTATATTAAGGAAGTGGAATTTATGTGGATGATGATTCAGATAATAGTAAATAAATTAGTATCTTTAATATGTAAGATATTTAAAAAGAATGGTAGTGTTTTTCCAGGAACAATATCATATAACATGGGACAACATGTACTAGAAAAAATAAAATACCCTAAGTATGTTATAGGTGTTACTGGTTCTTCTGGTAAAGGAACTACAACTAACCTAATCTATCACATACTAAAAGATGCTGGAATAGATGTCGTGTATAACGCAAGTGGGTCTAATGGTATAAGAGCTATTACTACACTTATTTTAAATAACGTAACTATATTTGGTAGATTTAAACATGAAGCATTACTTTTAGAGCTTGATGAAAGACACCTACACTTAGCATTTAGAAAAAATAAACTAACACATTTAGTAATAACAAATATTACAAGAGATCAACCTGCAAGAAATGGTAGTCCAGATCTTATATATGATGCAATATTTCAAGCTTTAGATGGCACTACTACACTTGTAATAAATGCAGATGATCCTTTAATTAATAAATGTAGTTTAAATTACAAAGGTAATATTGTTAGATATGGTTTAGACAAGATGAAAGACTCTTATACTAAAACAGACTATCTATCAGTAGATTCTTGCTACTGCCCTAATTGTCATAAAAAGTTAGTATATGATTATTATCAATATGGTAATATTGGCTCTTATAAATGCCCTAATTGTACTTTTGGTAGAGGCACTTTAGACTACTTTGCTACTGATATTGATTTAGAAAATAAAGAAATAAAGATTAATAAAGATAAAGTAAAATTAAATAAAGATTTCTTATTTACTGCATATGCTACTACAGCAGCTTATGCTCTTACTTCAACTATAGGTATATCTAAAGATAAAATATTATATGCTTTAAATAAAGATATGGTTGAATCTAAACGTGGTAAAGATAAGAAAATAGATGATAGAACTGTAACAATGCTTGAAAGTAAGAATGAGAATGCCTTATCTTACTATCAATCTTTAAGATACATAGTAAATCAAAAAGGAAGTAAAACTGTAATACTTGGTTTTGATAATGTATCTAGAAGATATAAATTTAATGATTTATCTTGGTTATATGATGTTAATTTTGAATTATTAAATGATAAAGATATAACTAATATTATAGTAATTGGTAGATTTAGATATGATGTTTATGAAAGATTAGAATATGCAAATATTAATAAAGATAAGATTACTTTAATAGATGATCTATCTAAATTAGTACCATATGTATCTAAGAATACAAAAGGACATATCTATACAATGGTATGTTTTGATATGACAGCTAATATATTAAATGAGATTAAGGAGTATAACAAAGATGAAAGAAATTAAAATATTACATTTATATTATGATTTATTAAATCTATATGGAGAAAATGGAAATATTCTAGCTTTAAAGTCTCATTTAGAAGGTCATAATATTAAAGTAAGTGTAGATTATAAATCTTTAGATGATGAATTTAGTTTTAATGATTATCAATTTGTTTATCTTGGATCTGGTGCTAGAGATAACCTACTACTTGCTTTAAGTGATTTAAAGAAAAGAAGAAACGATTTAAAAGAATATATAGATAATAAAGGTTTTATATTTGCTACAGGAGAGTCTATTAACTTATTTGGCAATTATATTAAATATTTAAATGATGATAAAGTTAATGGCTTAAAGATATTTGATTATAATATAGAAGAAGTAAGAGATAGACTTGTTGGAGAGCAAGTATATTTAAATGATTTAGTAGAAGATGAAATAATTGGTTTTCAAAACAGAAGTACTATATTAATAGATTCAAATGAAGATAATTTATTTGAAGTTAAAGAAGGATTTGGAAGCAGTTTAGATAGTAATGTTGAAGGTATTATTAAAGATAATATGTTTCTTACTTATATGTTAGGTCCAATTCTAATAAGAAATCCTTATTTTACTGAATTCTTAGTAAATGAAATATTTAAAAAATTTGATATAGAATATAAACCATTTATTAAAGAAAATGAGTTAAAAGCTTATAACTCTTATAAAGAAAATTTATTAAACGAAAAGAAGTGATTTACATCACTTCTTTTTATTTTAATATTTCTCTTACTTTTAATTTTAACGAGTCATAGTCATAACCCATTTTTTGAAGAACCTCGATTGGTACTCCTCCGTATGCAAAGTCATTAATATTAATTAAGTTATTATCTACTTTAGCATCTAAGTATTTATACCATTTAGTATCATTACTTGCTTCAATAACACATCTCTTTATATCGTATGGTATTAATTCTTTTTGATAGTTTTCACCTTGTTCCATGAATTTATCTAGGGATGGAACAGATATTACTCTTATGTCTATACCTTCTTTTTCTAGGTCATAAGCTATTTGCATAGCACTTACAACTTCTTCACCAGATGACATTATAATACCATCTAATCTATTTCTTTCACTCTTAATGATATAGGCACCCTTCTCTACATTCTTAGCGTTAGAACCAGGTAGTTTTGGCACTGAGTTAGTACCTACTACTATAGCTGCTGGTTTATTTTCTTCTAAGATTGTTTCATATGTACCCATCATTTCGTTAATGTCAGCTGGTCTATATACTGTTAAGTTAGGAATATGTCTTAAGAAAGATATTTCTGAAGTTGGAATACGAGAGATACCATCAATTGAGTTATATATTGAATCATGAGTGAATATATATGTTACTCCAAGATTCATTAAAGCACTCATTTTAATACCTTTTAACATATCATCTGCATATACTAGTTTAGATCCTATAAATGGTCTTATACCCATTAGATTTAGGCCATTTATAATATTTGGAGAGGCCAAGTTTCTTACTCCTAGTCTTATATTTCTTCCTAGTTTATTTGTTTCATTAAAGTATGTTGTATTTTGTAGGTATACTAAAGTATCTAGTGAATCAGCTGTATTAAGTACTAGAGATAAATCATTTTTAGATATAGCTAGATTTAATATTTTATAATTTGATTCTTTTAGAGTTTCTCTGTAACCATCATTTATTTTATAGTTTGAAGAATCAAATGGTATAGTTGTAAATCTATTTTGTAATGTATAGATAATATTATTTATAGAAGCAATATTTACTCCTCTTAATCTTTCAAATTCTTCATTCCATTTAGTTTGAATCTTAGTAGTTCTATCTTTAATTTCTTTTTGTACATGTAAGAATGTATCTTTTGATACTTCAAATGGAGGGAAGATAATATTATATTTTCTTCTTAGGGTATTTGCATCATCTAGAGATAATGTTCCAGAGTGCATGATTTGTTTACCTTCATTAAATGAATCTTTTCCTATAACTGTATTAAATATGATCATAGATGGACGATTAGAACGTTTAGCAGCTTCTATAGCTCTTTGTATATCTCTTATATTAGTAGAATCTTTTAATTCATCTACGTAGTAACCATAGCTATGGAATTTCTTTGCTACATCTATATCTAATACATCTTTAGATGAACCATCGCTTGTCATATTATTTTTATCATATAAGAATATAATATTATTTAATTTCTTAGTAGCTATAAAACTAAATGATTCTTCTGCTGTACCAGATATAATATCTGCATCAGATAAGAAGCAATATGTATTAAAGTTTAAGATATTTGCTTTTTTATCTTCTTTCTTTAATAAAGAATCAATATATTCTCTTCCTAATTCTATACCAAGAGATAGACCTACTCCATCACCTGCAAATGCACATGAGGCGTCTACTCCAGCTGGGTTATTTAATTCAGGTAGAGCTGGTGTATTAGAAAGAATTCTTTTATAATTCATTAAATCTTCTTTTTTTATATCATAACCAGCAATATATAACATCGCATAGTATAGTGGTGCTATATGTGAAGATGATAGAATAACTCTATCACGATTAAAGTAATTAGGTATTTTAGGTGAGATGTTAATACACTTAGTAAATAATGTATACATGACTGGTGCCATAGATAAACATATACCAGGAGAACCTGATCCTGCTCTATCAATCATATCTATAGATAACATCTTTAATTCGTTTAAACTCATTTGATCTAATTGTGCTTGATTTTTCACTTTTACCACCTTTATCCTAATTAACATTATAGCAAATAATTGTTAGTTTTTGGAATATAATATAGCAAAAAAACTATATAAACATTTGTTTGACATTTTATATTTTATATGTTAGCATACAATGCGAAGAGGACGTGATACAATGGTACAAAAGAAATTAACAAGAAAGCAAACTGAAGTATTAGACTTCTTAAAGAAATACATAGCAGGACATGGATATCCACCTTCTGTAAGAGAAATTGGAGCTGCTCTTGGTATGAGCTCACCTGCTACCGTACAAGCTCATTTAAATCATTTAAAAGAAGCTGGTGTAATTAGAAACAATGGTGGTAAGTTTAGAACTATAGAACTTCTATGTGAAAACGAATACTTAGCAAGTGAAAATGTAACTAAAGTACCTTTAGTTGGAAAAGTAGCTGCAGGTAACCCTATTGAAGCTATTGAAAACCCTAGTGAATACTTTTCCTTACCTACTTACTTAATACCTAATGGTAAAACTGTATTTACTTTAAAGGTATCTGGTGAATCTATGATTAACAAAGGTATACTTGATGGAGATATAGTTATTATTGAAAAAAGAAGTGATGTTAACAATGGTGAAATGGCTGTTTGTATGACTCCTGATAACGAAGTTACTTTAAAAACATTCTATAAAGAGGCAGATCATGTAAGACTTCAACCTGAAAATGATAACATGGAACCATTCATATTTGAAAATGTAACTATCCTTGGTAAAGCCATAGGACTATTTAGAAAAATATAAGAAGATACTTTTAAATCTTCTTTTTATTTGTTATTATACAGCTAGGAAGGTGAAAAAATATGCAAAGAGACTTCAATCGAGAGGATCTTAAACGTGTAAATGATCGTGGGGACTATAGGCTAAAACGAATCAAATTCGTAGTTATTACTTGCATGATTGTGACTCTTGTCATTCTCTTTTTCTACATATTTTTGTGGCCATCCGTAGCCTTATAGCCTTATAGGAAGGAAGAACTCCTTCCCTTTTTTATGCATTAAAAAAGATAGTCATAAGACTATCTAAATACCATATATGTTAGAAATCCTAGGTATAGGATTGTAACTATAGTTCCATTTATCTTTTCTGATAAATTTTCTTTTCTTTGTACACCTAGACCAATAGATACTAGAACACCTGCTATTAGTCCACCTATGTGAGCAAAGTTATCTATACCAGTTATTGCAAAACCTACAAATAAGTTAAGTAATATAATTGGTATTAATTGATTTTTTAAGAATGTTGTTAGGTATGTTCTATATCTAAATCCAAAGTATACCATTGAACCCATTAGACCAAATATAGCACCTGATGCACCAACTGATACTACTCCTGGAGATTGTAATGTACATGATAGTAAACTAGAACCTAAGATAGATACAAAGTATATTAGAGCAAACTTTCTTTTACCTACTAGATTTTCTAGAGATCTACCAATAATATATAGAGAATACATATTAGTTAATAGATGAATTACATCACTATGTAAGAATGCACCAGCTATTAATCTATATATTTCGCCCTCTTTTACTGCTTCTTTATATACTCCACCTAAGTTATATAAATTAGCTGGAGAAAGATTTCCTTTTGTTAATAATAAAGTAATAAGAAATACTACTATGTTTACTATTATTAATAGATTAGTTAATACTATCTTTTTAGGTTTAAAGATAGATTCATATAGTTTATTATCTTTTTCTGTTTTCTTGTTAATATCATTAGTAACATCTATCATTAAATCTAGACCGTCTTCCTTCATTAACTTATCGTTAATGTCTGGGAATTCTTTAGTTAATAGGGAAGACGCTACATCACTATCTTGTATTACTATTTCTTTTATGTTTTTAGGTTCTTCTATTTTTAGAGAATCATTTACATCTAATAGTATATTTAATACATTCATTTTAAGTGATAGAGTTTTCTTTTTTACTTGAGATACTATATTTCTAATTTTAACTGTATCGTAAGATAATTGTTCTTCATTATGAATATAGTTAGCATTTATTCTTATTATTCTATATGGTGCATCATGGTTTTCTAACCATATTTCGTTTTTAACACCATTTACTACTATTGGATTATAGTTTTTTTCAGTTACAAAGTAATGAACTAAACGCATGATTAGTTCATCTTTTTCTTGCATTATTACTGCCATATAATCACTTCCTTTTTATATATTATTAGTAAGTTATTTCTTTTTCAAGTTCATCTATTTTATTTTGAAATACCTTATCTAGAGGTATTTCAAAGTGTTGTATTTCTTTAGTTAAAGGATTAGTAAAAGTTATTTCCTTTGAGATTAAGAATTGACCATAACCTTTTATAATCTCTTCTGAATACACTGGATCATTAAATATTGGATGACCAATATATTTAGCATGTACTCTTATTTGGTGAGTTCTACCAGTTTCAAGTTCACATCTTACTAAACACATATCTTTATATTGTTTTAATACTTTCATGTGTGTTACTGCTCTTTTAGAATTATTTGAAGTTACTGCCATTTTCTTTCTATCTTTAGCATCTCTTCCTATTGGAGCATCTATTTCAATTTTATCGTGTTCTAGATTACCTTTTAATAAAGCATAGTATATTCTTTTTATAGAGTGAGATGCAAAGTCTCTTTCTAGAACAGATTCTGCTTCTTTAGTTTTAGCTACTAACATAAGACCAGATGTATCTTTATCTATTCTATGTACTATTCCAGGTCTAATATCATCATCGTTATCTTTCGATAAGTTATCTGTATAGTTTAATAGGCCATTTACTAAAGTATGATTATGATTACCAGAGCCCGGGTGAACTACTAAGCCACTTGGTTTATTAATTAAAATAATACCTTCATCTTCATATACTATATCTAGAGGTATATCTTCTTTTTCTAATTTAGTTTCAACTTTTAGGGTATCATTTATTTCTATTTCATCGTCTAAATTTAAAATATAAGATTGTTTTACTTTATTACCATTTACTTTAATTAGATCATTATCTAATAGTTTTTTAATATATGAACGAGAATACTCTGTATTATTTGCTAGATATTTATCTAGTCTTTCTTTTTCTTCTGCTTTTAGGAACATTAGATACGCCTCCTTTTATTGATAAGATGATAAGTATTATACTACCAATTACTATAAAAGTGTCAGCTAGATTAAATATTGGATAGTCATAACCAAATATAGTAAATGATAGATAATCAGTTACGTAGTTAAATACTATTCTTTCTAATAGGTTTCCTATTATACCTCCATATAATAGTGAGAAACCTATTTGTTTAGATTCGGATTCTTCAAAGTCATTTTTAATAATACTTAATAAGAATAATACTATAAAGGCTACTATTATTAGTATTATTTGTTTTCCTTCTAGGATAGACCAAGATGCACCTTCATTATGTATTAGACTTAGTTTAAAGAATTTATCTATTATAGTTATATTATTAGTTAGAAATGTATTAGCTAAGTATTTAGTTAATAGATCTATAGTTATTAATATAATTGTTAGTATTATTTCTAGTATAGTCATATTATCCTTTCTAGAT
>OCTW013373295.1_pt1 | contig 22391 bp, 17 predicted proteins | sample 1539671 | NCBI WGS metagenome assembly OCTW01 (sample SAMN02144230, study PRJEB22623) | gut metagenome | biome: sheep rumen | host: Ovis aries | place: New Zealand
AGCCGGCGACACGTTCATGGGTCTGAACCTGAGCCACGGCGGTCACTTGAGCCACGGTTCGGCGGTGAACTTCAGCGGACTGATGTTCAACGCTATCGGTTACGACCTGAAGGAAGAGACCGGGCGTGTGGATTATGACGACTTGGAGATGAAGGCGCGCACGCACAAGCCGAAACTGATTATCGCCGGTGCGAGTGCATACAGCCGCGAGTGGGATTATGCCCGTATCCGCCGCGTAGCCGATGAGATAGGCGCGATCTTCATGGTCGATATGGCGCACCCGGCAGGACTGATTGCCGCAGGGCTGCTGGAGAACCCGCTGAAGTATGCGCATATCGTGACCTCGACGACCCACAAGACCCTTCGTGGTCCCCGCGGCGGCGTGATCCTCATGGGCAAAGATTTCGAAAACCCCTGGGGTAAGACTACGCCGAAAGGCGAGATCAAGAAGATGAGTGCCCTACTCGACTCTGCTGTCTTCCCCGGTACGCAAGGCGGTCCGTTGGAGCATGTGATAGCCGCTAAAGCAGTAGCCTTCGGCGAGGCGCTGACGGAGGAGTTCAAGATCTATCAGAAACAGGTGAAGACCAACGCAGCTGTCATGGCGCAGGCGTTCATGGATAAGGGCTATAAGGTCATCTCCGGCGGTACGGACAACCACTCGATGCTGATTGACCTGCGTCCCAAGTTCCCGGAGCTGACAGGTAAAGTAGCGGAGCAGGCGCTGGTAGCCGCAGATATCACAACCAACAAGAACATGGTTCCGTTTGACAGCCGTAGCGCGTTCCAGACTTCGGGTCTGCGTTTCGGTACGCCGGCTATCACTACCCGCGGCCTCAAAGAGGACCAGATGGGATGGATCGTCGAGCTTATCGACCGCGTGCTTGTTGATGTACAAAATAACAGCATCGCTAACACAAAGGTCATCGATGCTGTACGTGAAGAAGTGAACCGCGAGATGAATCAGCATCCGCTGTTCGCTTGGTAAGAGTTATATACCTCTTTGTTTTCGGAAGTGATTTGGAGTGAGCCCCGTGTGCTTCTTCGTGTATTGACAGAAGAATGACGCATTGGGGAACTCCATCTCCTTCGCAATCTCATGGATAGGCAAGGTAGTGTTACGGAGATAATGCTTGATCTCCGCTACCGTCACGTCTGCAATCCACTCTCCGGCTGACTTACCGCTGCGCTCCTTGCATATCTCCGAGAGATACTTCGGCGTGAGTCCTAACTCGTGTGCGTACCATTGCACCTCACGTACGTGCGGGTACTGATGGAGCTTCTGCAGGAAAGCATGGAAAGTATAATCGCTGGAATTCGCACCGACACGCATGGAGGAAGGGTCAGCAGGAATGACCGCTAATTTGTCGATATAATTGAGCATCTCCATCATCGCACCGCGGGCAATGAGCATCAGAATCTGCTTGCGGTATGCCGTACGCTTATCCCGCAACTGAAGGGTCAGAAGGTGGTAGTAGGTATAGAAAAACTCAATGCTGATCTCGTTGATATGGAAGATGGGATTCTCCTTCACATACTCCTGCTTCACGTACCAGTTCGGCTCCACGCGCATGTGGTCGAACATGATTTGCTCATAGATGGAAGCATCAATAGTGACCTGCGAGAAAGCGAAGTCCGGCGACATCTTATAGCCACCCATCGGATGCGTAAAGTCCGGAATACGAACAAACAGATCGTCCTTCGCGATACGTAAGGTCTTGCCCCGATACTCGACATCAATATGCCCTGCGCGGCAAAGCAAAATAGTCATCGTTGCGGATGAGGTAGTACGGGTCTCACGACAATAACGGAATCCTTCAGGTTCATCCGTAATAAAGAGTAAGTCAGTAGATAAAGTCATAAAAAAACAAATTTTTCGTGATTTGCGGTGCAAAAGTACTACAATTTTAGCACATACGCAAATTTTTTGTCATTTTTTTTTGCAGGAACCGTATTTTTTTTGTAATTTTGCAGACAAATCACCTCTTTTTATGAAAAAACATACTATTTTATCGATTTTGTCCTTTATGCTGATCGCCTGCTCCGGCAGTTCTGATCGGTTGCTTACTTCCGCCACGGGTTCGATCTACGAGTGTCTGATCGTCGGCAATGCAGTTATCCAAACGCCTGTTAGCGAGACCATGGGAGCCGACCTGTACGGTCTGCCGCAGATGGAACCGTATTTCACGACGATGTTCGTTCCGACGGCGCAGTTTGATGATCTTTTGAAATCCACGCGAAACATCCTCATTGTGGACGTCAACGAGCATAAATACACGCATATCAAGGCCACCAAAGCGCGCGATGTATGGTCACAACCGCAAGCGATGATCCGTATTCAGGCACCGAGCAACGAAGAGTTTCTGAACTACTGGAAAGTCAACGGCGAGCAGATACGCGAATGGTTCGTACAGGAGGAACTCGCCCGCCAGCTGCGCTTCTACCGCGCGAATACCAATAAGACCGCACGCGCGAAGCTCAACAAGAAAGGTTACGACCTGCTCATCCCCGAAGATTTCATGCTGATCATGGACACAACCCTGGCGGACGTAAACGTCCTCTGGTGCTGCAACAACAAAGGTCCGATGCGCAAAGATATCATCGTATATGACTACCCCTACACCTCGCAGGAGCAGTTCTCCAACGACTCCGTCATCGCCATGCGGAATGCCGTCTTAGGTCGCCTCGTCAGCGCCCAGGTGGAAGGCAGTCACATGGGAACGGAATACAAACATTTCCCGCCGGTAAGCCGTCAGGTACCGGCGCTGAGGGACAGCGTGGGCGGCTTCTATGGGATAGAAACAAGGGGACTTTGGAAGATCGAGGACGGCGAAGCGATGGGCGGCCCGTTTGTCAGCCTGACGAGGCTCGACCAGGTGAACGGAAGAGTCGTCACCGCAGAGACTTTCCTTTTCGCAGCAGGTCAGAAGAAACGCAATGCGCTCAGGCAGAACGAGGCGATCCTCTACTCGCTCAGGATGCCGAATGAACGGTGAACGAATGAACGAATGAACGAGTGAACGAATTAACGAGTGAGGGATTTCCAACGGTGGAGGCCGTAGAGGCAATTAGCGCACCAGAAAGCGTACTGCGCCGCCATGCAATAATCGCCGGCACGGAGCCATAAGACAATGCTCGTCAGATCGACCGCCAGCCAGAAGAACCAGTGTTCCCGATAGACAAGAATCAGCAGTACCTGTCCCACAAGGGCGGGTATTGTTGTATAGGCATCGAGGTACGGCTGCGTGTCGTCCGTCCAGGAGGCTAAGCCCCACCCCACCAGCTGCGCGATGACGAGCGTAACTACTGCAATACCTGCAATCACCGGCCATGACAAACGCCGCGGCTCCACACGTTTCTCCTCCTCGCCCTGCGCACCTTGCGTCCGCAGACGCTTACGCCACATATACACGCCGTAGATCATCGTGAAGAAATAGTAGATGTTAATCCCTATCTCGCCGTAAAACCGCTGGATATAGCAGAGATAAGTATAGGTGACTACCTGCGCAAAACCAAACGCAAACGTCAGAATATTGCCCTGCGCCGAGAGGACAACGGAGCACACGCCCAGACAGCCGCTGAGTAGCGACAGCCACGTGTCATGGGGCATCAAGGCATACGTGACTACCTGAATAAGCAGTCCTAATGCCAAGAAACTATAATCGAAAATCTTCTGTTTTTTCACCTTTATTTCTTTTTCGGCGCGGCTTTAATCAGTTCTTTGGGTTTCGCCTTCAGCTGCTCTACCGCCTGATAATCCCACTCTTCCTCAAAATCCCAGTTGGACTTGGTCTGTATCTTCTCCGGGAAATAGTAGATTGGCTCCGGTTGCCGCTTCTCGCTCCACGAACCGGTAGTCCACTTGCCGTCCCCATTCTCGTCCAGATAGAGACGCAGGTAATACGCATCGGGTTTGAGGTACTCGAACAATGCTCCCTCGGGATCAGCCGGCAGTTCACGGAGCACCTGGTCCTTATTATTGATGACCTGAATACGCGCCTTGGGCAGATAGGGGTTGAGTTTCACGCGCAACGTGGAGTAGTCGGAGAGGGACTTGACCTGCATAGGGTAAGTTCCTTTAATATGCGTTACGCCGTAGATATCATGGATCGCGCCGCTGTCTATACGCAGCTCGTATCTGCCTTCGGGCTTGAAGTCCGCCAGGAAGACCAGCTGCATCGGCAGCGTGTCGTACGGCGCGAGGGTGAAGGGCACCGGCTTGAGGATCGTGTCCACTCGCTCAAAGAGATGAAGCGAGTCCTGCTCGATGGTCGCTATCGGCGTGGTACACTGCAGGCGCAGCGTGTCGTATAAGTCAAAACCGCTGCGGGCATTGGATTTGAGTTCCAGCCGGCGGTTCCGGTTCTTTCGTTCCTCCGCCGCTTTGGCCCGTGCATTGAGTTTCGGTGCGCGCCAGATAGCCCGCAAAGTGTCGGTAGCCCACTCGAGGTGGTAGAGACTGTCCGTTCGGCGGAAACGAGCCTCGATAAAGATCGAGTCCTGCGCGATGGAAAGGCTGTCTGTCAGCCATAGAGTCACCGTATCGCGCTTCGAGGAGTAGGACAAGAAATAGTTCAGCGAATCCGTCAGCGGTTGCAGTTGAGGCAGACTGTCGGGCGAAGAGGAGAAATAGATCTGAATACGATGCTGCTGATCGCGAATCGTACGCTGGAGGTACAACCGTTGCTGCTCCTCACGGAAGAGCATCAGCGTAGCCCCCTTTACCTCCGGTTCCAGGAGCGTGTCTAACTTAAGCGAATCTGTCCTGAGCGTGTCTGTCCTGAGTGTGTCCATCAAGCGGACAGACGGTAGCACAGGCCGGATCGGTTCGTCGGCAAAAGCGAGCGCCTCACCCGGCGAGAGACGGTAGTCGCGGCTGACCTCTTCTACGGCATAGAGGCGGTACGTACCGGCATGCATGTTACCGATCCGGAAGAAACCCGCGGAGTCGGTCTTCGCTACGCGAAGGAAAGGCGCGGTCGTGAACGCAGAGTCTTCCATCGACTGATGGATACCCACGAAGATGCCTTCTAACGGATTGAGCGTCGCCGCCTCATAGACACGACCCGTATATTCGAGGGTGTCGATCGTCGGTCCCGTAGAGAAATAGAACGTGTAGTTATGCAACGGCACTTTCTCCCGATAGTCACATACCGCATTGCCGAAATTGATGGTGTATGTCGTGCTGTCACGCAGGGTGTCCTGCAGCTGGATGATCAGTTTCTTTCCCCTCACCTTAACATCCGGCGGCGTTTGTTGCGGCGGAGACATCAGCAGGTGCTGACTCACATTATCGAGCTGAAGATACTCATCGAAAGTGACCTCAATCCGCTTGCCCTTGAAATTCAGCGCCCCCATCTCGGGTTCACTCCCTCTCGGCACAGGCGGCGTGGTATCTTTCGGTCCTCCCTGCGGACCTATACCACGATTAGCACAAGACGCTATAAAAAGCGCCAAGAAGAGGACATAAAATATCTTTCGGAGTATCTTCATCTTATTCGTCTAAAGTCTTTAGTTCGTACCCTTGCGCGAGCAACCACTCGATGGCTTTGGGCAAGGTAGCTAACATCCGTTCGTTGGATTTGACGGAGTCATGGAAATTGATAATACTTCCCGGCCGGGTACTGTGTTTGATCTGCGCGAGCATCGCTTCGGGTGTCCGTCGCGGGTTATAATCGCGCGTCAGCACGTCCCATAGATAGATGCGGTAGCCCTTCTGCGAGACGGCTTTGCGCTGCCACACCCACGTGCGACCATAAGGAGGTCGAAAGAGGTGCGGCACCGGAACTGCCTGATCGTTCGGGTAGTTCCGCCTGAACGCTTCTTCCCATTTCGCCACATTCTCAATGTACGTGCGGGTCGATACTTTCCATCCCTTCATGTGGTTATAGGTGTGATTGCCGATAGCATGGCCGCCTTTCACGACCTGTGCAAAGACCTCGGGGTGCTTGTCGATATTCTCTCCAACCATGAAGAAGGTCGCCTTCACGCCGTAACGGTCGAGAATCTCCAAAACTCTCGGTGTCACTTCGGGGATGGGTCCGTCGTCGAAAGTAAGATACACCGCCTTCCCCTGACGGCAGATGCCGTAGGGGTAGAGGCGTTGTAATATAGATTTGAGATATTTCAAATTTAGGATTTATTATTTAGGATTTATTATTTAGGATTTACCATGCGAGGGACGAAGCACCTAAGATAGCGGCGTCACTGTCCTTGAGGATGGAGATAGATACCGGGATTTTGCCTTTCCAAATCGGCATGAGGTTCTCATCGAGCGCCTCACGAATCGGATCCATGATCCAGTGACCGGACTTGGTCAGACCGCCAAAGAGGATGATTGCCTCGGGGCTGGAGAAATGAACATAATCCGCCAGTTTCTGGCCCAGCAGATGCCCTGTATAATCGAAGATCTGCTTAGCGACGAGATCGCCCTTCTCAGCTGCATCAAAGACATCCTTGGAAGTAATATGATCGATGTCTGCCACTTGGCGCAGGAGTGTCGGTTGCGTCGTTGAGGTCACGATCTCTTTGGCGGTACGAGCAACACCGGTAGCCGAAGCATACGCCTCGATACATCCTTTCTGTCCGCAACCGCAGAGACGTCCGTTACCCGAATGGTCGATCTTGCAGTGGCCGAGTTCGCCGGCAAAACCGTCATGACCGTACAGCAGCTTGCCGTCGATGACGATTCCCGAACCTACGCCGGTACCGAGGGTGATGACGATGAAGTTCTTCATACCACGAGCAGAACCGTAGATCATCTCGCCTTGTGCTGCTGCGTTCGCATCGTTGGTGATCGTACATTTGACGCCCATACGCTCGGAGATGAGTTTGGCAAACGGTACAACACCTTTCCACGGGAGGTTCGGCGCCTGCTCGATGCAGCCCGAATAGAAATTGGCATTCGGAGCACCGCAGCCCACACCCACGATGTCGCTCATCGACAGTCCTTCTTCCTCCACTAATTTCTTCATTCCTTCGCAGAGAACATCACAATACTCGTCGATATCCGGATACTGCTGGGTCGGAATAGAGTTGCTACGCAAAACCTGACCTTCGTCGTTAACCAAACCGAACTTGGTGCCTGTACCACCTAAGTCGATACCTAAAGCATACTTTTTCATAACTATTAAATTTAAAAATTTGACATCATAAATTTGTGTTCAAGAACCGCAAGATTCTCTCGTGCATGTGTTTGGCGTTGTTACCCTGGCGCAGATGATGGTTATCGTCGGGGTATAACTGCATCTCAAACTGCTTATCCGCCTCCACTAACGCATTGATATACTGCATTGTATGTTGTACATGGACGTTATCGTCACCCGTGCCGTGGATGATCAGTACGGCTCCGGAGAGGTCGGCTGCTTTATTCAGGAGCGACGCTTCTTCATAGCCTCGCGGGTTGACCTGCGGACGACGCATGTAGCGCTCGGTATAAGCGGAGTCGTAGAGTTTCCAGTCGGTCACCGGCGCAATGGCGATGCCGGCTTTGAAAGGATGGTTCTTTTGGCTCATGGTGTAAAGCGTCTCATAGCCACCGTAAGACCAACCGAGAATCGCCATGCGGCTTGCATCAATCTCTTCGCGGGCACCGATATAGTTCGCCGCGGCAATCAGGTCCTCCGCCTCTTTCTGACCCAGAGACATATACGTCTCGTTGCGCCAAGCGCGGCCGCGACAATCGCTTCCGCGGGTATCGACGATCAGGACCGCGTATCCCTGCTCCACCAGCGCATACTCAAAACGCTTGCGCCAGCGGTTCAACACGCGCTGACTCGCCGGACCGGAATAGTGCATGACGACAAGGGGATTAGGGGTTAGGGGTAAAGGGTGAGGGGTGAGGAGCATCGCTTCGAGTTCCTGACCTTTGCCATTAGGGATGCGGAGTAACTCCGGCTCAGGTAAACCCTGCTCTTTCCATGCTGTAATAGTGGCTGTATGGTCTAGGATTAGTCCAATTTTAGTCGCATTTGCCCCCTTGATTGTATAGAGGGTATAGGTATGTGGCGTATCAAAAGATTGGAAGCAATCGATCATTCGTTTGCTGTCCTTGGAGAAGCGCGCGCTGTGGGTTCCTTCGCCTTCAGTCAGTTTGACAGGCATATGTGTAGCATTGCCGGAGGCGGAAGAGGATTTGCCATTGGGTTTGATGGAGACGGCGTAAATGTCGCGTGTCGCGGGTGTCGTAGCAGCCTGATAGTAGAGGATCTGGGACTTCTCATCCACAGCATAGAGGGCCGTCACATCGATGTCTGCAGGCGTGAGTACGCGGAGCTGTGCGCCTTGCGCATTATGCAAGTACGCACGACGCCAATCGTCTTTCTCACTCAAGGCGATGAAAGAACCATCGGAGAGCCACTGCCATTCGTCAAAGAGGCTATAATCCACAAAATAGCGGTCGCTTTCCTCCTTATAGAGCGGGTGCGAGACGGTCGATTTGGCGTTACAGGAAAGCACCTCCATTTTCGTCTGGTCTCTATTGACGCGCAGGACGAGCAGTTCGCCCGCGGGCGTCCATCTCAAGCGCGGGAAATAGAGATCCTGACCGTTGGTCACCTGCATGGTCAGGATGCCTTTGGTAGCAACATCATAAACGCAGACAGAAGCCTTTGCGTTCGGACAGCCGGCTTTGGGGTAACGCAGACTCTCTTGGGTCGGGTACTGGGTATCACCGTAGATATCCCAACTGAAACTCGGAACCTCGTGTTCGTCGAGACGGACGAATGCCAGCATTTTGGAATCCGGACTCCAGGCAAACAGCGCCGTTGTGCCGAACTCCTCTTCGTACAGCCAGTCAGCGATGCCGGAGATGATATCCGTGTCCTCGTTCTTCGTTACCGCCACTTCGGTACCGAAATCGAGTTTATGGAGATAGAGGTTGTTATCTTTGGCGAACGCCACGTACCGTCCATTCGGGCTCATGACCGCATCGCGTACTTGGTCAAAGCCCATGCCCGCGCCGAGTTTCTTGCGGGTATGACGCATGGTGTCCACGACGTACCACTCCGCCAAACGCGAACGGCGAAAAATGCGCTCTTCGTTCTCGCTCTCCAGACGGTACCGACCGGCTGTTGCGGTCTGATCGCCCATAGCTAAAATACTATCCTGCTCTGCGGCAGAAAGGGTTGTGGGGTTATAGTCGCCTGCCAAGATGCCTTGCAGGACCGTCAAAAAAATCAGCAGTATTTTCATCTCATTCGTAGTTCTTTCTCTCCGTTCCGGATGATCAGATCATAGCACCCGAAAGGAAGGACATATTCATTTTTCTGTGTCTCTTGTATGCGTTCAAAACCCATACCAGACTCCGGATGACAGGTATAAACCTGTTCATTTTCCGTAGCCGGGAATACGAGTTTCAGCATGGAACTCTGCGGGTCAGCGGGCAGCAGTACAGTTTGTGGATTATTACCATTTCCGTCTCTCTTATCCGGCCAAAGAACATAGTTTTTATTCGCGATCGTGGCATAGAGGATGGTCTCGTTGCCGTCGTGATAGACGCGCCAGGGCGAAGCGGCAGTCACCAATTTGCACTGGTAGTCATATCCTATAGGCGCTCCTGTCGCGGCGTAGGTGATATAAGCAGTATCCTTGGCGGCATTGAAGGTAAAGTTGTAGAGTTGATTCAACGCCGTGCGATCCATGAAGCCCGGTACCATCTGACCGTTTTTATCGGGCACTCCGGATAGCGCCATTTGGGACTGCGTATTCACATAGAGGTACTCGCCGTCGGTCAGTTTGGAGACATAGATCGAGTCCTCGGGCAGGATATACTCGTACGCTGCCCAGAGGGTCACGTTCGTCAGCAGATAACACTGTGTATTCGGAGCTATCAACGCCGGTCGTGTGGAGGTCTGCCTAAACTCCGTCTCGCTCCAGCCAATAAACCTCCAGCCGTTATAATCTTCCATCGAAGGCAGGAAGACCCCTGCCCCACCGGTCGTTTCCGTAAGCGTCTGATAGACCTCATTGCCGCGCATGAGCGTCACCGAGTGCGCAGGCGCAGGCGTATATGCAATGACGTACTTTTCTATATAGAGGGAGTTCACCGAACCTTGCAACCGGATGGTCATCTCTTGTACGCCCTGATAGCTTTTGGGCAAAAGCGATAACGGATGATAACGGGTGTTATCGTACGCGCCGAACCACTGGTCGAACGAGCCGCTCTTCATCGCTACCGTCTGTCCGTCGATGCTAACCGACCATGTACCCGCTCCTCCGGATTGATTTGAACGAATATAGACATCTACTTGGCTAATCGTCATGCCCGCCAGATATGATAACTCCAGGACGGCTTCGTCGCCCTGCCGCACCGTTCCTTTCTGGTACGAACAGTTGTAAGAGGCCTGCACCGACGGAGGTATATCCCCCGTCGCGATGACAGTATTCTTGCTATCTACCGTCAGAGTCAGTATGGATAGTATGATGGTCAGCCAAGTCATGCGTTTCTATTATTTCGTTCCTCCGCCGAGGGCTACGTAGAGGTCGATGAGACTGATGAGTCCGTTATAGCGGTTCGTGACATCAGCCAGCTGCGCCTTGAGGTAGTTCTCCTGCGCCGTAAGCACTTCCAGATAGTTGGCCCTGCCTGTTTTCATCAACTCGTACGTACCTTCGTAGGACTCGCTTTGGGTTGTGAGGAGGCGTTGATAGAGGGTATCCTGTTCCTGTGCGTTCTTGCAACGGAAGATCGCGTCATTCACTTCGCTTCCTGCCTTCAGCATCGTCTCCACGTAACGGTTAGCAGCTTCCTCTTGATCGAGTTTGGCGATCTTGAGGTTCGCTTTGAGTTTGCCGCCGGCAAAGATCGGTTGCGAGAGGCCGAGTACTGCGTTCATGAGCAACTGGCCGGGATTAGCTACGATACCACCGTTATTGGTCCATCCGATGAGTCCCGAGAGAGAGAGAGCCGGACAGAATGCCGCTTTCGCCATGTTCGTCTGATAAAACGCTGCCGCCACATTTCGTTCCGCAGCGCGTACATCGGCACGGTTGCTGAGTTGGGAAGCAGGAACAGGTTCGAGTGTCCAAGGAGTGAAGGGATAACTCGACCACGGCGAACGTGCTATCGCTTGCGGCTCAACGTTCAGCAACAGGCACATGGAGAGTTCCAACGAATGGATCTGCTCCAAGAGTTGCTTGCGCTGAATCTGTACATTGATGAGGGATGCTTCCATCTGGCCGATAGAAGGCGAGTAAGCCTGACCGTTCTTGACCAGGACGCGCTGGATCTCCAAGACCTGTTGCCAGATGACTTCGGTACTATCCAATATAACTCCCTGATAATCCAACAGTTGCAACTGCGTGTACATACGAGCAACCGTAGCAACAAGGTTGGCATGTGCCGCGGCGCGGTTATCCTCCGCTTGGTCGCGAAGCACCTGCGCCTGACGTTTGCGGTTCGTGATCGTTCCGAAGCCTTCTCCACCCCAGTTGAGTGAGAGCGGCACTTGGTAACTCAGCGTCGCGCCGGACATGCCTGCGCCGGGTGTATAAGTGCCTGATACTCCGACGTTCGCAGGCGAGATAGCCAAGGTCGGAAGGAAGCCCAACTTAGCGGCTCTAAGCCGTGCATCTGCCTCCAGTACAGCGAGCTTGCACGAACGGTAATCAACATTGTTCTCCAGCGCCTTGCGGATATGTCCCTGCAGGATAGGATCGGTGATATAGGTCTGCCAATTTGCGTCGCTGACGGCAGTGATAAGACTGTCTTGCTCGGGTTTCTGCTCCGGCTCGTATTTCTTGAAGATACCGCAGGAGGAGAGGGATATTGTGCTGGCAATCAGCACAATGATGATTGATGATTTATTATTTATGATTGATGATTTTTTCTCTTCTTCGACGGGTTCGGGCTCACCTTGGAAGCGCTCGTGGAGTGTCTGGAAGATGATATAGAAGGCAGGCACGACGAAGACGAGTGCGAGCGTTCCTACCGCCATACCTCCTGTCACACCGATCGCCAGCGCACGGTTTCCGTTTGCTCCGGCGCCACCTTCGATAATCAGCGGAATCATACCGGCAATCATCGTCACGACGGTCATCAGAATAGGACGCAGACGGTCCTCACAAGCACCAAGAGCCGCCTCAACGATCGGCATACCCTGTTTGCGTTTCTCCACCGCGAACTCGGTAATCAGAATAGCCGTCTTCGCGAGCAAACCGATCAACATGATCACACCGGTCTGGAGGTAGATGTTATTCTCCTGGCCGCAGAGCCATGACAGCGCAAACGAGCCCATCAGACCGAAAGGCACGGACAGCAGGACTGCCAGCGGGATGAAGAACGACTCATACAACGAAGCCAAAATCATATATATCAATAAGATACAAACGAGGTAGATGAGGGCGGTAAGGTTGGATTTGCTGTTTGCCTGTAACTCACGACTCATACCTCCGTACTCGAACGTATAACCCGTAGGCAGGTGCGTCTTCGCTACTTCCTCAATCACCTTCTGCACGTTACCCTCGCTGTAACCGGCACTCGGCTGGATGGAACATGCGATTGACTGATAGAGGTTGAAACGTTTCTGTGTAGCCGAACCGACTGCAGGCGTGAGCGTCACGAACTGCGAGATAGGCGCCATCTCGCTCCCTATCTTCACGAAGATATTATTCAGCGATGAAGGATCCAGTCGGTACTCAGGTGCAGCGCCCGCCATGACACGATAGACCTTGCCGTATTGGTTGAAGTTACTGATATAGGAACTACCACAATATGCACCGAGGGTGTTCAAGACCACATCCGGCGAGATGCCTGCGCGGTCGCATTGCGTAGCGTTGACATCGACCTTGTATTTGGGGAACGACTCGCTGTAAAGCGACATCGCCATCTGCACTTCGGGGTGTTTCTGAAGCTCGGCAAGGAAGTTATTCACCACCTCGTTGAACTTCGACATATCGCCTCCTTGCAGGTCTTCCATCTGGAGGTCGATTGCGTTGCTATTACCGTATCCGGGGATCTGCGGCATTTGGAACGGAATGACCTGTGCATCCTTGATGTCTTCGCAAGAGAGGTACAGTTTGGCCATCACATAATCAATATAGTGCTCGATACCTTTGCGCTGATCCCAAGGTTTGAGACGCACGACAAGCGTACCGTAGCTGACGCCCGTACCGGAGATCAGACCGAAACCGGAGATCTTGGCATAACTCTCCACTTCTTCGAGCCGCAGCACATGTTCCTCCACCTGCGCCATGATCTTATCGGTCTCCACGAGCGGCGAACCGGCCGGGGCCGTTACATCCACCATGATCACACCTTGGTCCTCCTGGGGCACCAGACCCGAAGGCAACGCACGCATGGCGAACACCATAGCAACTGCAGCGGCAATGAGCCATAGCCACGCGCGGCGGGGTTTCTGCAAGAACTTAGCCACGCCGTTCTTGTACTTGCCCAAGATGGCGTTATAACCGGCGTCATATGCCTCTTTCACATACTGCGCGAAACTTTTCTTTTCGCCGGCCTCTTCTTTCTTGGGTCGGAAAAGGATGGCTGTCAGCGCAGGACAGAGGGTCAGTGCCGAGAGACAGCTGAGTCCCACGGAACTGGCGATGGTGATACCGAACTGCGTGAAGAACGTACCGCTGGTGCCGGGCATAAAAGTCACAGGAATGAACACGGCCATGAAGACCAGCGTACAACTGATGACTGCTACCGTCACTTCGCTCATGGCATCTTTCGTAGCCTTGTACGCCGAGGTATAGCCGCTCTCCATCTTCGCCATCACCGCCTCGACGACGACGATCGCATCATCGACAACCGTTCCGATTGCCAACACGAGGGCAAAGAGCGTTAAGATATTTAATGAGAATCCCGCCACTTTCACCACTGCGAATGTACCTAGGAGTGATACAATGATGGAGATCGACGGAATAAGGGTTGCTTTGAAGTTCTGAAGGAAGAAATACACCACCAGGATGACCAAGAGAATGGCGATGATCAGGGTCTCTACGACGTTGTGAATAGCCGCATAGAGGAAGTCATCAGAGGTCTGCAAGATCGTAAATTCCAAACCAGCCGGCATGGTCTTTTTGATCTGGTCATAAAGGTCGTTGATTGCCGCATTGACCTGCGTAGCATTGGCTCCCGGCGCCTGGTTGATCATGAATGCTACACCGGGCTTGCCGTCCACGCGGGAGGAGAAGCTGTAATTCAATGCTCCCAACTCCACATCCGCTACATCGCGCAGATGAAGCACGTTACCATGATCCGTACGGAGGACGATTGACTCAAACTCTTCAATGGATTGAAGACGACCTTTGTACTCCAAGTTATACTGATACGTATTCCCGCTCTGCTCGCCTAACGCACCCGCAGCAGCCACCATATTCTGATTACCGATAGCAGCGAAGACATCGTTCGGTTCCAGCCCGTATTGCGCCATCACGTCCGGCTTCATCCAGATACGCAAGGAATAAGTATTACCTAACAACTGCACTGCGCCGACACCCGTCACACGCAAGAGACGAGGCTTGACGTTGATATCAATATAGTTGGCGATGAAGTCCATGTCGAACTTCCCGTCACGGCTGACGAGCGCAGCGATCTGGAGGATGTTATTCTGCCTTTTCTCAACCTTTACGCCCACACGAGTCACTTCTTGCGGAAGCAATCCCAAAGCCGCCGACACCCGGTTCTGCACATTGACCGCAGCCATGTCCGCGTCCGTACCTTGATTGAAATAGACGTTGATATTGACATCACCGGTAGCCGAAGCCTCCGAAGTCATGTACGCCATATTTTCCACACCGTTCACCGCTTCCTCTATAGGCATCACCACGGATTTCATTACGGTATTGGCGTCCGCGCCGGAATAAGAGGTGGAGATCATCACCGTCGGGGGCGCGATATCCGGATATTGCTCGATAGGCAGCGTCTTAAGGCATATGAAACCCACTAAAGCGATCAGCAGCGAGATACACACCGCCATCACTTTCCGATCTACGAAGATATTTCCCTTTGCCATAATCAGTACAACACTTTTTGTCCTTCATGTACATTCGCAGCTCCTTTCGCCACGATCGTCTCCCCTTCTTCGACACCGGATTTGACTACCGCGCGCACACCGTCGCCAAGCTCCTCTATCTCTACGATAGCGCTGGTGGCGAGGCTGTCTGCACCTACTTTATACACCAGGGATTTGTTCTGGATACGCACGACGGCGGTCAGCGGCACTAACATCACGTTCTCCCACTCTACAGGCATCACTACCGTACCTTGCATGCCGGAGAACAGTTCGCCTTTGGGATTCGGGAAGGTCACATAGCAAGTCACCGAACCAGTCTGCTGATCGACCATACCGGAGAGGCTGGTGATATGTCCTTTCTCGCTGTACTCGCTGCCATCCTTGAATCGTAAGGTCATCGGCGGAGCGATCTTCACCATTGCATCCAGCGAACCCAATTCGCTGATCATCGCGTGCACCTGGCTCTCCGTGATGGAGAAACTGGCTTCCATCTCGCTGACTCCGGCCACGCGGGTGAGCATCGTCCCTTCGGAGATCACGTCGCCTACGTGCGGGATGATATTTCCCACTAATCCATTCACCGGACTCTTGATCGTGCAATAATCCAGGCGCAACTCTGCATCACGCACAGCGGCACGAGCTTGTGCCACTTGGGCCTCAGCCGACTGCAGCGTGTTCAGACTCTTACGCAGCAGATAGCCGCTGATGATCCCTTTGTCGGCCAACTCCTTGTTGCTCTCCGCTTCCAGTCTTGCGTTCTCGCAGTTGGCGAGAGCGGTCTGCAGATCCGCCTTCGCATGTACCAAGGCATTGACTGCAGAGCGATTGTCAATCAGGAAGAGCACGTCGCCTTTCTTCACGCTCTGACCATCTTTGACACGGATGACGTCAAGCGTACCAGTGCAACGCGAGACGATAGACACATCGCCTTTACCGCGAATTGCGGCACTCCATGTCATCGGAGCGGTCACGGTCTCACGGGCCAGCGTAAGCGTTTCAAAACTCGTGTGCTGCGCCTCGGGCTCTTTCACGCAACTCGTCAGCACACAAAAAGCTAATGTACTGAGTACAAATGAGATTTTTTTCATTGTATTAAGTTAATTTGTGTTTTTATTCTTCCACTCCAAGTACAGAATAAGTCTTATCGCCCCGGACAATCATCACTCGTCCGTCACGAAACTGCTTTTGCGGTTTGACTTCCGCTTGTTGGTTGGTGATAGCTTGCTGCCCGCCGGCAACGACTTCAACCGATACCCCCAAGTCATTCATGCCGGTATTCTGGTCCCAGACATTCTGGTTGGCGAATCGCACAGCATAGCGCGGATCACTTGCCAACGACTCGTACGCATCCGGGAGATGGAGATACATCTGATACGTACCCTCTGCTATCGTTGCGGGCAGAACCGGTGCCTCATTGATGGTAATCGTGCCTGCTTCAGCAGTCCATTTACGAGGATCAGCCTGCAGCTGCACCGAATAGGTGTGCTGTGCATTCTTCAGCACAAGATACACCGGACGGTAGTTATACATCGGAGCAAAGCCCTTGTTCACCAGCGTGATCTGGATCGGCATAGTACCGCCTTTCGCAGCTTGCGCCGGATAGGTACCTTGCTTCAGTTGGAAGCGGTAGCCAAGCCGCTTCTCCATCTCGGCAAACGTACCGTTGTTGCGCCATTTGTTTGTTACTGCCTGTGCGTATTCGGATCCGCAGAACGACCAGTGGAAACGGCTCAGTTCGGCAATCGTGGTATCGTGTTGTGCCACAACATTAGCCAAGCTGTTACTCTCTACGTTCGTCTCACCGCCATTAGGTACATAGAGCGTCTCCGTGGAGACATACCGGCGCAGTACAGGGTCGTTGTCCGGACCATCGCCATCGCGGCCATAGGTACCATCATTGCCCCAAGCATTCAGGAACGCATCGTTGTGATGACCTATTCTGGCACGCGTCGAACCGTCATGCGCCTGCGCAGGAGTCAAAGTGTTCTCGTCGCCCATATAACCGATCTTAATCAGCGGATAGCGCGTCAGTACAAACCGATCTGCCGGACAAGCGTCCAACACAGCGGTTAGCACCGCCTTTCGGTTGTTATTCATCTTCTGCGTCTCATTGACAAAATTGGAACTATAGTACCATTCGCCCCACTGACCTACAAATCCGGCTTCCATCACATAGATCACATCCGCGTTCGCCGCCAGATAGGGTTTTAACTGCGCTGCATGACGCTGTACCCACTGCAAAGAAGCGTCGTTGCCGCTGCTCCAGTCGTACGCAAAACGCAACACACATTTGAAACCGTGGTTACGCAGGATTTGCATATCCTCATTAAAACCTTGGAGAAGTTTATCGGACAGATCTTTGGTCCGGTAGTTCTTGAGGTAATACATCAACATCACGATGCTCTGGTTCTTGCGCTCATCATAGTTCTCATCCTCTATATCCCAGTACCAATCCTCTTCTCTTTTTACCACATTAGGTTTGGAGTCGGTCAGAGGCACTTCACCGCCTAACTGGTCGGTAAAGCCGCGTTCGGGGTTCGGGAAGATGGTTGCATCGTCCGCTTGGTAGTTGATCACACCTGCAGAGAGTATTCCCGCCCATAAACAGGCCATAAGGGTAAGTAAGTGTTTCATATTAGTTTGAAGTACTATAAATATTGCGTTCATTCTGTATCTTCTTTAATTCACGCCGCAAAGTTACAAAAAATAATTGAAATACGCAACAAAAATTTGCATGTTTTAAAAAAAAGCAGTAATTTTGCAGCCGAATATGTATCCAAAATTAAAAAATCGCGCGTGGCGCGTGTTGAAAAGTGAAAATATTCTGCGTCTCGGACCGTGGCTGTCCGTGCGGCAGGAGTGTGTCGAATTACCATCCGGCAAGCAGATCCCGACGTGGTTTGTACTGGAGTTTCCCGACTGGATTAATGTCATCGCCATCACCAAAGACGGCAAGATGGTCATGGAGGATCAGTACCGCCATGCGTTGGGCGAGACGCATTATGAATTGGTAGCCGGAGTAATCGATCCGGGTGAGACGCCTCTGGAAGCCGCCAAACGTGAGCTGAGCGAGGAAACGGGCTACGAAGGCGGAGAATGGGAGCTCTTTATGACCCTTTCGCCTAATCCTACGAACCACAACAACCTCTCCTATACGTTTCTGGCGAGAGGTGTGGAGAAAGTGCGTGAGCAACATCAAGAGCCGACGGAAGATATTCATGTCGATATCCTCGAGCCGGCTCAAGTGTTAGAGATGTTGCGTGACGGAGAGATTATTCAGGCGCTTCATGCCGCGCCGCTTTGGAAGTATTTTTACCTCCACTCCACTCTGGAGGACTCACAAGCGCGGTAAGGGATCTGCACGCCTTTGCCGAAAGAGGCGCTTTCTATGATGACGGTTGCTTCCCTGCGGGCGTCTATCACCGGATGCGGTGTGTGGCATTCCCACCGGCAGTGGTCCAGATAGATCGTCCCGAACCGCACCATCGGCATTCGTTGGCGGCATCCTTCTCCCCACGTGCAATAGGCGTAGGTCACATGCAGTTTGCCCCGATCCGCTTCTACTCGATCCGCTGCCCCCACAAGATTCGAATTCATGTGGTCGTAACTCATCTCCGAATAGCCGAAATAGCAGTGTGAGATAACGATTGAATCGGATTGCGAAGTGATGTCCAGATTCCCGTCCATGCCGTCCATCAGTACACAGCTATCCACCGTGATATACATCGAATGATCGATTCCCAGCAGATCATTGCCGTTCACATCAACAGCTCCGGGTCCTTGCAGCCGCAGCCCGCGGATGGTAATATTCCTGCAGTGAGATACCTGGATGCAGCCGGACGAACGGAAAGATTCATGATCATCCTGAAACCGGTCAATTAAGAGTTGCCTCGTTACCCGTTCACGCTCTTCATGAACCTTCTGGCCGTTCGACAACACGCCTCCATCGCCCGCAGTGGAGTACGATAGCACCTCAGCGGAGTCCAGCATCACGCGTATCTCGTTTGTCAAGCAAAAACGCGTCCGCAGACAAGCTTTGTTTATACCCATAAGGGTCTTGTGACGCATGTGCCGAAAAACCATCGTATGTCCGATAATAAAGTCTCCGGCCGCACCATCTAACACCACCGTGTCATACCTCGCTATTGCACATAGCAGGCTGTCGGACATATCTCTTCCGCTGGAGCGGATAGTCAATGCCGCTGCTGCACTCTGCGCCAATAGCAACAAACAGAGGATGACTCGATATGATCTTCCGGGATTCACGGAACTTCGATCGGTTTCTTATTTATTCATCAGCTTTCCGTCCTCCCATTTCAGCGTCGGATACGTCTTGCGCAGGTATTCTACCGATTGCTCAATCGTGCTGCTACCGGAAGTAGCGAAGGGAATCAACTTCTTTTCCTCCAGTTGCGGGATATTATTATCTATCCACGAGTTGATGATACGCGGGCAGACACCCCACCAGATGGGATACCCCACATAAATGACGTCATACGGCTGGATATTGGTGCACTGTTTGATAGCCGGACGAGCATCCGGATCCGCCATCTCAATGGACGAACGGGATTGTTTGTTACGCCAGTCCAAATCTGCCGCCGTGTATTTCTCTGCCGGCACAATCTCCCATAGATCCGCTTTCTGCTCTTTGGCAATCCGCTCTGCTACCGCTTTGGTTGTTCCCGTTGCCGAGAAATAAACTACGAGACTTTTCGCTTCCATTACACCTGCGGTCATCATCACCGCTGCTAAAATCAAGAATAACTTTTTCATATCTTAGTATATTTTATTGTACAGGGAAATCAAAATACGTATCCGAGTAAGGCTCATTGCGCAGCGTGAAATGCCACCATTCGGAATCAGCGAATCCGCTGCCTCACGTGTCATCAGCGCAATCGGCTGCTCATAACCATCGATGCGTTCGCCTACAAAATTATAGGTGCTATAGTACCGAATCTCCAGAATAGCATCCGGAATCACATCCGTCACGCGCACAAAATCGCTGCTGTCATACTCCGGCGCAGGAGTATCCTGTTTCCGGCAGGAGAAAAGCAACAATGCTGTGATTACAACCAAGAACTCTTTTTTCATACTCATTTTGGGCGCCATAATGCCACCTCTCTAATTGTTGTTCATCATTTTTATTATTTCCTCGTAATGTTCATAATAGCGATGTCGTCGGATTGCTCGGCGCCATTACTGAAGCGGCCTACCACGTCATAAATCGTTTGGTCGTCTATCGGCTGCTGTACATTACGCAGCATTTCCAGCAGACGGTCAAATCCCAATAACTCTTTGCGGACATTCTCCGCCTCGGTAACGCCGTCGGTGAAGACGATGATCTGCTCGCCATGGTCAAGCATGGTGGATTGCTCCGTGAACTGGTATGTATCATCCAGACCTAAAATGACATTCGCCTCCTTTATCTCAAACCAACGGCACTGTCCGTCCTTGACCATGAGCGGCGGCAGGTGACCTGCGTTGCAGTAGGTCAGCTCTCCCGTAGGCAGATGGAGTCGACCGATAAAAGCCGTCACGAACATCATTGAACTGTTGTTCGCCGAGAGGCTGGCATTGATCTCCCCCATGATCACATTGGGAGACAGATGATGCTTGACGGCAGCGCGGAAGAGCGTTACCGTGGCGGACATGAACATCGCCGCAGGCATGCCTTTGCCACTCACATCGCCGATGATGAAGGTCACATAATCGCCGTCCCGGTAGAAATCATACAAATCGCCTCCGACGCTCTGCATCGGCACCAGCGTAGCATGGAGAGAGAGATGCTCGTCATCGATGAAATCATGCACCAAGATACCTCTCTGGATATTCCGCGCGATCTGCATCTCGTTCTGTATCAGCTTATGCTCATTCTCCACCTGGAGGTATGCTTTCTGGTTCAACTCTACCCTGCGGAAAAGCAGCACGAGCACCGCTATACCGATAATCAGGACGCAGAGCGTGATAATACTTCTTTTTTGGATGCTCTGCCAAATGATTCGATTCGGCACGGCGATCATCAACTGCATGTTAATCGGGTACATCGTTTGCGAATAGACCATCCAATGCCATTTGTCGTTCTTATAGTGCATCTCATTCTCCAGCGTGCTGTTGTCGGACGAAGCGATGAGCGAGCCTTTGGTACCATGAATGAGACAAACCGCCTCTTCATGAGGCTTGATATCCTGGAGAATATCTTTGATCCACTCGATTGTAAAATCGTTTCCCACAACGCCTACCAATCGTCCCTGTTCGTCTTCTATCTTGATCGAATGGGAAGCAATCAAGGTCTGCGTGCTGGCACCTATATACGGCTCCGACCAATAGCCGTTACTGTCGCATCGAAGCGCACCGGTGTACCAATCGCGCACGTAGTAATCCAAACTATCCGAACCATGCGCAGTAGTGATTGTCTGACCGTGGGAACGGTACGTACGGGGGAAATAATTGCTCTCCTTGCCCTGATAAACACCGGGCGCAAACTTGACGAAAATATTGTCTATATGCGGATAGCGCTCAAGCTCCGAGCGGGTTGCCTCCAACAACTCGCGCTCAGCGCCTGGATGCTCCAGGACATATTTCCGCATCTCGTCTGCGGCACTATGGAAGCCCAACAGCACATAGAAGAAGTCCTTCTGCGCCAACTGCATCTTGTATTCCACCACCTCGCGTACATGCTCTTTCTCCAGGGAAAAAGAGATGGCAAACTGGACAATCATTGCCGCAGCAACGAACAGAATAGCCACTATGGGTAAAGTACGGAATCTCATATTCAACAATACGTTCTAAGGTGTTTTTCTTTCAGCTTGCAAAGGTACTACTTTTTTTTGACATACGCAAGATTGCACATGATTTTTTGTACAAATTGATCAATGGCACAATTTTTGTACTATTCTGGTTGAAAATATTTTAACAAACAAAAACTTACAATTATGAAGAAGAATTTATTCGTAGCGCTGCTGGCGCTGACATGCTCCTTCACAGCTTGTGCTAATGAGCAAGTGATCACTTATGACCAAGTTCCCGAACCGGCAAAAGCCATCGTGGCAGCCCATTTCGATGCTGCGCAGGTTGCGTATGTCATGTTAGACAAAGGGCTGTTTGACGACGAATACGAAGTTCGTTTCAATGATGGTCGCACCATCGAGTTCAACAAGGCGGGCGAGTTGCTGAAAGTGGATTGTAAACTGACGGAAGTGCCCTCCGCGCTGGTACCCGAACCCGTGCTGGCCTATGTCAAAGCCAATTTCCCGAACGCTTTCATTACCGAGTGGGGCAAAGACGACCGCGGCTACAAAGCCGAACTCAATAACGGTCTCGATCTCAAGTTCAACCGCAAATACGAGTTCGTCCGCGTTGACGACTAAAAGATGGATCTCTTAGCTATTAGTACCGCCGTTCTAACGCTCCTGGCAGGTATCGGAGTCT
>OCTW013420520.1_pt1 | contig 22391 bp, 24 predicted proteins | sample 1539671 | NCBI WGS metagenome assembly OCTW01 (sample SAMN02144230, study PRJEB22623) | gut metagenome | biome: sheep rumen | host: Ovis aries | place: New Zealand
CGGAGGTATTTTTAAAATGCTTGAATGTAGAATATGTGGTTGCAAGTTTAATCTCGAAGATGTTGACAGATCACATTGTAACTGCGGATTCAACTGTGGTGGAATAAATGCGCCATGTCCAAAATGTGGTTTCGACGTATTAATTCCTAGAGAGTTAAGAAAAAACGATGTAAATCAAAAATCAATGATATCTAAACTAAAAGAAATGTTTTAGATATATAACTATTTTTATTCATTTTATTATTGCTATAACTGGAGGTTATAATATGATTCAATGTAAACTTTGCGGATACGAATTTGACGAAACAAAAGAAGAATTATTGGATTGTACTTGCGGTTGTGGTGGAGATAAGGTACTTTGTCCAAACTGTGGTTATGAAGTAAGGTTGCCTAACGATGCCAGACCAAAAAAAGTCAAAAAACAGGAAGATATGGGCTTTTTCGGAAAAGTCATGAAAGTGTTCCGTATGGACAGTTATTAAATTTTTACTCTTTTTTTAAAAACTATTTTTATAATTTAAATCTTGATTATGTACTATTATTTTTTTTAAAAATTAAATTAAAATTCATAAAATCAATTTTAGGTTGATATGGGGATAATATCTATTTTTTATAAAATAATTTAGAAATAGCAACTAGTTTTTTTAGAATAAGTATTGTTAATATTTTTAATATAAAAAAATCAGTTAATATCTGTTAGGATGTGTTTTTAGGATATTGTTCTTCAAGGTATATTAAATGGTGAATTATAATTTCTTAAAATATGTTTAGGGGTCTTATTTTCCGTTATCTAAACAATATCCTTTTTCAAATATTATATAAAGTGGTTTTTTTCCACAATAATTATATAGTAGTGCTTAGTATATAAATGTTAGTTTATTTTTATTAAACAATTTTTTAATTATTTTGATTTTTACCAATGGAAAAAATATAGAAAACCCTTATAAATTTTCTAAAATATATCATTAATAAGAAATTACAAGATAAGAATATCAAATGCTTCAATTTAAAGTGATTAAAATGGTAGATGCAATCAACATAAAAACAATAGATAAACCGGGAGTTTTAAGAAAGGTCACGGACTTTCTGGCCAAAAACAACATAAACATTGTATATACACACATGTTTAACGACTCAACAGGCTATGCCCACATGTACATAGAACTTGAAGGTGTAAAAAACTTTCAAACACTTAAAAATGAACTCAACAAAATCGAAGAGGTAAAACAGGTCAGCATAACACCAACCACTGAACATGTCTGGGGAAAAAGAATCATAATAATAGGAGGGGGAGCACAGGTATCACAGGTTGCACTTGGAGCAATCACTGAAGCAGACAGACACAACATAAGAGGAGAACGCATAAGTGTTGACACATTACCATTGGTCGGAGAAGAAAAACTAACGGAAGCAGTACGTGCGGTCGGATCACTGCCCCGCGTAAAGGTTCTTGTCTTGGCAGGTTCCCTGATGGGAGGAACAATATCCGATGCAATTGATGAAATAAAAGAGAATTATGGTGTAAAGGTAATAAGTCTGAACATGGTCGGCTCGGTAAGGGACCATGCAGATTTGGTTGTAACAGATCCGGTACAGGCAGGGGTACTTGCAGTCATGACTGTTGCAAACACTGCAAAATTCGATATTGACAGGGTTAAAGAACCATTATAATTCTCATTCCTTTTTCACAGGATTTTCGGCTAACTTTACGTATTCATTTAATGATTCCCTTGTTGAACCGATAAGCAGATTGTAAACCTTTGTGGAATCTTTTTTAGTCACTTCCTCACATACACCAGATGCAATTACTTCCTCATTATTTTTAACAATACCGGTATAAGTATGTGTAAACGATACAATTTTTTCAATATTTACAACATCACCCTCCAAAAAATCAACATCAGACACTTTATATATAGCTGGGCTGGCATAAGAATTTTCATCATCAATAATTTTACATTTGATTTTTATTTTTTCAAGAGGCTTGAAATGTATTTCATCCTCCTTTCCTATTTCGTCGATATTTTTTGTAAAAAGAATATCAAACAATGTTCCATCAATGATTCCACGATTATTTTTCCTTGATTCATACCATATGAATTCATCCAGTGTCATTGAATCATCCTTTATACGTTTTTCATAGACCTGTCTCCAGTAATCTCCGCTAATCTTTTCAAGGGGACTTTTCGGATCGTTTTTCATTCGAGAATATAATTCAATAGCCTTTCTGTGATTTTCCTGACCAAAAACTATAAAATCAATGTCTGATGTGGTGTCATTTTGCAGGTTCAATAATGTTGAACCGGTGACGCCCATGTTCTCAAAGGGGATGCCCGCTTCTGTATGAAAAATATTGGACAGCAACCTTATTTTACAATATAATCTGCTCTCATCGGTACTGTTTCTGATTTCGTCAAGTTTGTCAATAGGACTTAATATTTCCTCAACATCATCCTTCAGCACACCCATCATCTTCTTGTTTTCCACATTCCATTCAAACAAATAATCTGGATGGTGTGTTTTAATGTATCTATAAGCTTCATAACTGTCCAATTTTTTGTATTTTATTCCATCAAGCTCTCTTTCACCATCTTCGCATGGAACATAACGTAAAAATGCAATATAATGGTTGGGGGCATGATGATAGTTTGTAACTGCAAAAAACAGATTGTCTTTTGTTTTAATGAAAAATCTCGGTCTAATGTCCATAGTAAAAAAATCCCTTAACTTTATTAAAAATAATCTCAATGATGTATTTATAATTAGAATTATTAATTTGAAAATATATAAATTGATACAAAGAGTGATATTATGCAGTACTTAAAATGGATTGATGGGAATGAATATGACGGCAGTCAAATAAATCCGTCATGGGCATTTCAGGAATTTAAGGTTAAAGATTCAACTATAGTCTCATGGATTGGACCAATGAACATACTAGGTGACAATCTTATAGACTATGAAGATGTGGGACTGGACATAAAAGGTGACAGCATGTTGAATTTTATAGTCGAACACTTTGATGAGCAGCCGGGAAACCTGAAACTGGCTTATCACAGACAGAGAATACTTGTCATGATAACCCGTGACAAACTACTGGATTATGGAATTAAAACAACACAGGATGGGGATGACATATTTATAAACAACAGAAAACTCTCTGTATCAATAGCAACGGCATCCATCAGTTCAATGAAAATGCATTTTGCCTTAAACATCACAACACAAGGCACACCTGATGATGTTGAAACATCTGCCCTGGAAGATAACGACATGTCCATCGAAGATATTCACAAATTACAGGATGAAATAGCAAACGCATATATTGAAATGATTGAAACGATAGATAAAGACATTACAAAAACTAAAGTATTTTAAGGAGAAAAAAAGATGAGAGTAAATTTGGATGGAATTCATACGAATTTAAGATTTTCTGCGGCACACATGATAATCGGTCATGAATCATGCGGAAAAATTCATGGACACAGTTATATTGTTGATGTTGAAGTTGACGGAGAAAGAAACGGACAGTTCGGATTTGTAATAGATTTCAAGATTCTTAAAAACATCACGAGAAAAATATGTAAATCTCTGGATCACAGGGTGCTCATACCTATTGACAGTCCTGATTTGGAAGTGACATATGAAGATGAAAACACTATAGAATTTAAGGTTTTGGACTGTCTTGAATATAAATTGCCAAAACAGGATGTTGTACTACTTCCTACCGTTTCAACAACAGCTGAATCATTATCAGTATACATAACGGAAAAGATAGTTTCAGAACTTGAAAACAAGGAGTTCTTAAATTACATAGAACTTCAGGTAAATGAGGGAATAGGTCAGGGCGCATCATACCGCTACTATTTTGATGAATAACTATGGGGAGGTTTATTCAAATTAACTCTAAAATCATTGAAATATTCTCCAGCATTCAGGGGGAAGGTCTGCTAATCGGAAAGCGTCAAATCTTCATAAGGTTTGCAGGATGTAATATTGACTGTAAGTACTGTGATACTCAAATCAGCAAATCCGGTGATGTGGGAAAATATTATGATGTAGACGAACTGGATGAGGTTGTTCAATCATTAATCACTCCTGATTTTCATTCCCTGGAAATTACGGGTGGTGAACCGTTGTTACATAGTGGTTATATTAGGGAATTTCTTTCAAAACATGATTACCGGGCGATGCTTGAGACCAATGCCACATTACCTGATAATCTTTTGGAACTTATTGACGTAATTGACATAGTTTCAATGGATATTAAATTGCCCGAACATTTTTCCACAAAAGAAGAATGGTTAAATGTATATGAAAACGAGCTGAAATCCCTAAGAATAATGGAAGACAATAATTTGGGATATTACATTAAAATAGTCGTATCTCCAACCACACAAATCAAAATTATTGAAGATATCTTGAAGGATTTAAACACCATTGTAAGTGATGATGTGGAGTTTGTCATACAGCCGGTCAGCCCAATGTCAATGTGGGATTCCAAAAAAATACTCTTCACAATATCGGAGCTGATTGGAAAGTATTACAACGTTTCAATCATTCCCCAAATTCATAAATATATGGAAATTGAATGAAAATTTCTAAAATTAACTTTTTTTTTAATTTATTTTAAATTTAATAAAATTAGATTTTTCTTAAGAAGATTAATAGATATTTCCTCTATCAATTGTTGCTTTGTACTTTTACTTATATAAACTTTCACTAATCTTCTTTCATATTATCATGCATCATACAAAAAAACTTGGTTCGTATATTCCGCAATTAATATTTTTTTCGTATACTCTCAATTTTAAAAAAGAATTGTATATAATAAGGTACATAATATTAAATATGTTATTATAAAATTTTTTAATAACCCGGAGTAGTGATTAACATGGAATTAAAAACGGATAACAATTTTGGTATTAAAGATGCTGTAACGCGTGATGTTATAACAGCAAGTAGTGATACGGTCATATCGGATATAGCCGGTATAATGACTAAAAATGATATTAGTTCCGTGGTTATAGAAGATGAAAAAGTAGAAGGAATTGTTACAACCAATAATATTATTTCTAAGGTTGTATCAAAAAATATTTCGCCACAGGACATATCTGCAGGCATGGTAATGGACAAATATGTAGGAATAAATTCTGACGCTTCATTAACTGAAGCATCTTCGCTCATGATTAAAAACAATTGTAAAGTATTGTTGGTATTTGAAGATGAAGAATTTAGGGGTATTTTAACATTGACTGATATTGTTCGAGTATCACCGGAACTCATTGAAATTTTTGTGGAACAAAAAAACATAGATAATAAAAATTACCAAGACGACGTAAACTATTCAATAGAATATGATGAAAACTTAGATGAAGGTGTTTGTGAAAACTGTGGTGTATACGGCCAACTGGAAGAAGTAAACGGTCAATACATTTGTTCTGACTGTATAGATGACGAGTCTGATGATTAAAAAAACACAATTCAAACAGAAAACCAAAAGACAAAATGGAGAAAAATAAAATGAAAAACAAATTAATCAAAAAAATAAAAAACTACGATAACCTAAATTTACAGACTAAAAAAGCAGAAAACGACGGAGACATAATGGACATAGCATTCAAGGATGTTGTAACCGCTTCACAAAGTTCAACCATAATAGAAATAGCAAACCTTATGAGTGAAAAAGACATAAGACGGGTTCCAATAACAGATCCTGGAACAGGAAAATTATTGGGAATAGTAACAACAATGGACATCCTTGACTTCTTTGGAGGAGGTAAAAAATACAATTTGATTACAGACAAACACAAAGGAAACTTCCTTTCAGCAATCAACGCTCCAATAAAAGAAATAATGACCGCTGGCGTAAAAACAATGACCAACAAAGATACAATAGTTGATGCAGTAGCTTTAATGTTGGAAGAAAATATTGGCGGTTTCCCAATTGTAAATGGAGAAGACAAAATTGTGGGAATGGTAACAGAGGGAGACATAGTTAAAAAACTACAAAAACTCATATCATCTGTGGAAGTTCAGGAAGTAATGGCTACAGATGTCATTACAACAACACCTGGTACAAAAATAGAAGCGATAACAAAAATAATGGTTAGAAATTCTTTAAGAAGAATACCTATCGTGGGGGAAGATGTTAACTCATCATCAAAAGACGATAAATTATTAGGTTTCGTAACAGCTTCAGATATTCTTAAATACATAGGTCAACACAAATTATTCACAAAACTCTTCTCAAATGAGGGAGAGGATGTTGTAAACATTCCTGTTGAAGAATTAATGATTACCGATGTAATTTCAGTATCAAAATATGATAAACTGGATGATGTTGCTAACCTGATGTTTGAGAAAAACATAAGGGGTTTAACAGTAGTCGATGATGAAACTGGAAAACTCGCAGGAATAATTACAATAAGGGACTTACTAAAAGCCGTAATATAAATTAAATAATAATCCTTTCCTTTAAATTATTATTTAAATAGAAATACTTTTTATATCTGAAAGAGTATAGTTAATAGTATAAGGTTTAAAAAAATTTATGGAGTTGATTAAAATGACAATAGAAAATGTAATGGCTAAGGGGATAGTAACTATACGCAAAGATCAAACAGTATCTGATGCATTAAAACTCATGAGTAAACATAAAATCTCAAGATTACCTGTCATTTCTCCTAAAACCGATGAACTTGTAGGAATAATCACTGAAAAAGACATGGCAATTAAGATTGCATCTGCAAAATATGAAGATGTTCCATTATCACACATGAGAATTTCTACAATCATGACTGATGATGTCATAACCGCAGACATTTCCGAATCCAAAGTACAAGTTCTTAAAAAAATGGTTGAAAATCATATTGGCGGAATTCCAATTATTGACGGGGACAAAATTGTTGGTATGGTCACCAAAACAGACTTCCTAAAAGAAGCAGATATGGGTCCATTCGAAAATACCCAAATCAAAGATGTAATGACTAAACGTGTAATAACAGTTAGTCCTGACGACAGATTAGTACATGCAAGAAGATTAATGATTGATAATGACATTGCAAGACTTGTTGTAGTTAATTCCGGTACCATAGCAGGTATCTTAACAGCAAAAGATGTTGCAAAAACAGTCATTGACTTCAAAAAACGTGTACCTGAAAAATATCAGCATTCCCAAATAAGAAACTTATTTGTTCAGGAAGTTATGTCCCAAACAATTGAAACCACCACTAAAGAAGCTACAATTCCGGAAGTAGCTAAAATAATGATTGAAAAAGAATTTAGTGGAATGCCTGTAGCCGATGATAAAAACAAGGTACAAGGTATAGTTTCAAAAACAGATTTACTTAAACACATATATGATTTCAATAGAAAAAGGGGAAATTACTAATTAATTTTCCTTTAAACCTTATTTTTTTATAAATACAACACTATTTTTTTACTGATTTTTTACTTTAATAATTTCATAAATATTAAAAATTTAATTAAACATAGTAATATATAATGCAAAAGATTAAACAAATAGGTTACCTTGGACCTGAAGGAACCTTTTCTCATGAAGCAGTGCTAAACTATGTTAATAATGATTCTACAATAATTCCTTTTGACAATATAATTCATATTTTTGAATCATTGGAAAGGGAAGATATTGACGAAGCAGTAGTTCCAATAGAAAATTCTACCGAAGGATCAGTCTTGGAGACTTTGGATGCTTTAACATATTTTGATTTGAATATCATAAATGAGATGGAACTGTCCATTAGACACAATCTCTTGGCACAAAAGGGAACTTCACTGGATGATATTGTAGTAATCTGTTCACATCAACAGGCACTTGCCCAGTGCAGGCAGTACATTAACAAAATCAACAAAGAGGTACATGCAATGTCAAGCACGGCCAATGCTGCACGTTATGTGACGGAAATATCTTCGGCAGCCGTAATAGGAAACAGTATATTGTCACAAAAATACAATCTTGAAATCCTGGATGAAAATATTCAGGACTATGATAATAACGTAACGCGGTTTGTTGTAATTTCAAATGAAACTCATGATGAAATTACAGGACATGACAAGACATCCATTATAATCTCCCTGAACGGTGATAAACCGGGGGGATTGTATGAAATTCTTAAGGTATTTGCCGAAAATAATATTAACCTCACTAAAATAGAATCCAGACCTTCAAAACAAGGTATTGGCAAATATTTGTTTTTTATTGATATGCAGGGACATAAAAATGAACCACATATATATAAAACATTAACTATTATAGAATCCAAAGTAAGCATGCTAAAAATATTGGGTTCTTATGCAACTATAAATGTTGGGGGGAATTAAAATAGTAAGAGAAAGCTCTCGACACAGTATAGAAAGAAAATTAAGAGAATTGGAAGAAGAGAAAAATAAGGGAAATATTTCTCTTGAAGATTATGATACTTTACGAATTCGTTACGAAAGAAAATTGGGTAACAAGGAAACAGTATCTAAATTACAGGAAGCAAAAGGATTCAAATCCTCAAACATTAAGGAAAAGAAAGCTAAAAAAGAAGAATTATATGATGAGTTTGTAGATCAATATTCCAAAAGTGAAGGAAAAGATTATGGACAAATACAACGTTCAAACATGTTCAGCAAATCTACAAAAAGAGCATTAATAATACTGTTGATATTGATAGCATTTGGGGTGGGAATTATGGCAGGATTTTCCGCAATAACTTCATCCCAGCAGGAAACAACTCCAAACGTCACAATCTCTGATTCAGCATTCAGCACAAATCAGACACTCACACAACAAAACATCACTATTGACACGTCAAACGTAACTTACACCAACACCAACAAAAATAAAACATCAAGCAAGAAAACCACATATTCCTCATCCAGCAGTAAATCCTCGTCCAGTTCTTCCTCATCATCAGGCAGTTCGGACAGTTCATCATCCTCATCATCATCTGGTGGGTCAAGTCAGAGTTCATACTCACAATCTGGCTCTAGAGGATCAAGTAGTGTTTCCAGCAGTAATTAAATAAGGTAGAGGTAATTAATATGAAATTAAATAAAACAATGATATTGGTTCCATTACTGATAATTGCAGTTGTTTCATTAAGTGGATGCATAACCGATGACTTTGTTAAAACAGGTGAAACATTTGAATCAAATGGAATAACATTTCAATATCCTGAAAGTTGGCAGGTAGTTAAGAGTGTTGCCGAAGGATCAGTAGGGGCAGTTGCTTCCAAAGAAAACTCCGAAATTTCAACGGTTATCCAGCAGGTACCAACAGAACTTGGAACAGACATTCAGTCTGCATGCAGTAACAACAACAAGAACCTAGTTAAATCTCCAAACTACATAAACCTTCAGGAGGTTAAATCATCAGTAAACGGTAAACCGGTAATACTGCACAGATACATTGTAAACGAGGCAGATGGATCACAAAAAGAACACGTTGCAACATGGATTCAGATGAGTGACGGAAAACTATACGTTATCCTTTTCAACACACCTCTGGATTCATATGAAAAACAAAGATCAAGCTACGATTTGATTGTAGGTACCTTCGCATTACAGGCAGATAAAAAAACAACCGACAGTTCATTACAGGCACAAATAATGGAAAAAGTTAACAGTTTCTTTTCAAATTAGGTCGATAATATGAAAATAATATTATGTATAACAGGTAGTATAGCAGCTACTGAAGATTTAAAGCTGGTTCATGAATTACAAAGACACGGATTTGAAGTTGAATGTTTCATGACCCAAGCTGCGGCAGAGATAATAACTCCATTATCCATGGAGTTTGCAACTAAAAAACGCGTGGTAACCAAGATTACCGGTTACGTCGAACACGTTACAAATGCACAGGCAGACCTGATTCTTGTGGCTCCGGCAACGGCAAACACCATCAGTAAATTTGCACATAAGATTGCCGACACTACCGTTACGACATTGTTATTAACGGCCAGTGGTTATGATACTCCAATTTTATTTGTTCCGTCAATGCACATCTCAATGTATGATGCAATAAGCTATAACATAGATAAAATCAGAAAGGACAATAGGAATGTTTATTTCATGGAACCAAACGAGGCGGAAAGAAAGGCCAAGTTTCCATCTAAAGAGGACATATTACTGGAAGTGGAAAGACTAACTTCACAACAAAAGCTTTCTGGAAAAAATGTTCTGGTATCTGCCGGTGCAACCTTTGAACGGTTGGATTCAATGCGTGGTATTACCAACAGAAGTTCTGGGAAGATGGGTGTTGAAATAGCTAAAGAAGCATATCGTCAGGGAGCCAACGTCACAATGTTGTGTGGAATGATGCATACTCATGTTCCATCATTGTTTGGACGCATTGACGTGGAATCAACCAGTCAAATGATGGATAAAATAAAGCAAATAATTCCACAGACTGACATTTACGTCTCTGTGGCAGCTATATCTGATTTTACCTTTGAAAATGCATTCGAGGGCAAAATATCATCAGACGAGGACTTAAACATAAAATTAACAAGATTGCCTAAAGTGTTGGAAGAGGTTAAAAAAATCAATCCGGAAACATTTGTTGTTGCCTTCAAGGCAGAAGCCGGAGTCGGTGAGGATACTTTAATAGAAAAAGCCAGGAATCGTATGCAAAAATATGATGCTGATATTGTTGTTGCCAACGATGTTCTGGTTGAAAATGGAGGTCCCTCCTCGGACAATAACGAAGTTTATATCATAGATAAGCAAAACTCTCAAAAGGTTAATCTGGATACAAAGGCGAACGTTGCTAAAAAAATAGTTGAAAAAGTATGTTCATTTTTATAAACCCTTCTCTTTTTTTTCACATACTTTTTTTTAGAATGATTTTTCACAAACAAATGCTATATGATCCTTCTCATATGGGTCAAGTTTTATTTCTTCGATGACTTTAAGGCCACCCTGTTTCAAATTCTTTTTTTCCTGCCTAAAAACATCATTTGGTTTCATAGTCACATCAATGCTTCTGGCTTTTATCATTAATATTCCAACAGCATCATCTTTGGCAAAGAGTTTGAAATTATCAAGGAAAAGTTTCGTTTGAGTTGCCTGTGCAACGTCACTATAAACAACATCAACCTTTTCTACAAGATGCTGGTAGTTTCCAGGACGTGTGGCATCATCCAGTATTGCAAGGAGATTTTCACGTCTGGAGGAAACATCCAAAAAGTCACGCATCATTGTCGGGGAAAATTCAACACAATAAATTCTTCCGTCGGGACAGATGTCTGATATGTGTGATGGTGTGGTACCAGCCGAAGCACCAAGATACAATACCTTTGAATCCTTCTTAAATGGAAATGTGTGCAAACCACGGATTATACTGGCAGCTAACTTTGAACGTCTTGGATTCCATAAACGTAACTGTTTGTCCTCATGTTCAATGAGTTTTTCCTGATAAACCTGAATTCCTGGAGTTAAGTTTACTGTGGCAATGTTGTTGTCTATCTGATAAAGATTTTCACCAATTTTATTAATCTGCATAAATCATCAACTCCTAATAAACATATTCTCCTTTTTTTAACTTCCTTTTGTTACGTTTTCTTTTTTTGCCGCGCTCTTTTTTACCCTTCTTTTTACCTTTTTTGCCCTTTTTGTCATCATCCTTTTTGCTTTTTTTACGTTCAGGGAAAGGATGTGCCTTTTTGATTTCCTCTATTTTTTCGTCAAGTTCAACCTTTAAGTTTGGATCATAATCATTACTGAAAGCATCTTTTCTGGCTGCAATAGTAATTTTGTTTGCTACCGCACGGGCCAACTTACCTCTAACCCACCAGTTGGATCCACGAATACTTGGATGTTGGAAGATTAGTCCGTGTTTTGGAGGATTTTCCCCGGTTTTCAAGTGTCTGAATATTGCCTTTTCAGCACCGATTATCTGGATTGTGCTACTTGGAAGTTTTGCAAGGTTTTCCAAACCATGTGTATGGGCAATCAGTTTTGCCGCAAGATTTGCTCCAGCAACATCATACATATTCGGAGCAACTTCACTGATTTTTTCATCAATGTATTCCTCAAGCATGTTCTTGGTCTCATACAAACTATGAAGACTGCCTGCAAATGTCCTGATTATATTCAGGTCATTTTCACCAATGTCCACATCGTAACTGTCAGATAACACAACATGAGTATTGTCTAAAATTCCTGAATTGATAATGTTTTCACGTGAGGTTTGAGTGGCGATAACCCTGGCGTATAGTTCGTGATTGCTTAACTTATCCATCTCTGGTAAATATGGTGTGCACCATTCACGCAGACGTTCAATCAGTTTCCCCGTTGTGTCCTCTATTTCCTCAAGGGAATTTATGGTTTCAACTATCATAACGTCATTGGTCTTGACGGACTGCCTGATCTTTTCGGAGGTAATCCTGTTGTAAGCATCATTCAATGATTTTCTAATATCAACATCACTCAACTGCCCGATAATCTCATCAAAATGTTCTCGGACATAATCTCCATGGGCTGTTGTCTGTTGAATTAATATCTTATCTGATTGTTCAACACCATCGTAAGCAGATTTTGTTTTAAGACTTTCTATGATGATTTCATCATAGCATTTGGCAAGTCTTTCCACAAGCTCAACCTCTTCTTCAATTACCTGTTTTTGCTGAATTTTCTCCAATATTTCAACCTGTTTTTTTCCAAACAAGAATTTATCAACAATGGCAAATTCTTCATCTGTAGCAATAAATCCAAAACTAGTTGTTGTAATAAAAGCTTTCATGTATAATATTTTTAGTATTATTGATTAATATTAATTAAGTTTGAAAAACAAAATATTATAATAATAATAAAAATTTTTTTTTTACTCTATTAATTAATGGGAAAAAGTATTATGTTGGAATCTAATATTCTTGGAATGAAACTTAAAAATCCATTGTTTTTGGCTGCAGGTATTCTTGGTACAACTGCAAGCAGTATGAAAATGGTTGCAAAAGCTGGAGCTGGAGGTATCGTAACAAAATCTTTTAGTCTGGAAGCTAATGATGGTTATGATAATCCTACAATAGTGAAAATAGAAGGTGGAGTAATAAACTCTGTGGGACTGGCAAGTCCTGGAGTGGAAGCAAAAAAGGAAGAACTTATGGAACTTCAGGATATAAGGGATGAAACTCCTGTAATAGCATCAATATACGGTGATAGTGAAGAGGTATTCTGTGAGGTTGCAGAACGCACAAAAGATTATGTTGACGCCTTTGAATTAAATGTATCCTGTCCTCATGCAAAATGCGGATTTGGTTCAAACATAGGTGAAAACCCTGAAATGACACATGACATCGTAAGCAGTGTTAAAGATGCAATTAAGGATGTTCCAATAATTGTTAAACTTACACCAAACGTAACGGACATTACTCAAATTGCAAAGGCAAGTGAAGATGCGGGAGCCGATGCTTTAACGTTAATTAATAGTGTAGGTCCGGGATTAAGAATAGATTATCAGACGGCCCGTCCAATACTGAACAATGTTCTTGGAGGAATAGCAGGGCCGATGATAAAACCAATAGCATTAAAATGTGTATACAACACTTATAAGGCAGTGGACATACCTATATTCGGTGTTGGGGGAATAAAGGATTATAAGGATGTTCTGGAGTTCATGTATGCAGGGGCAAGTCTGCTGCAGATAGGTACATCAATAATGTATTCAGGACCTGAAATTTTCCAGACTATTTCTGATGATTTGGGTAATTTCCTGGAAGAAAACGGATACAAGAACGTGACGGAGATAATAGGATTATCACACGAGCTATAGGAAGTGTTTAGATTGATAGAAAATATTTATGACGATGAAGTACCAAGGGTAGTTACAATCCAGGAAACAATTGTTGAAACGCCTACGGTTAAGACATTTGTATTTCCATTTGAAATAACAGAGGACATACATCCAGGACAATTTGTAATGGTATGGGATTTGACCAATGAAAAGCCAATGACAATTTCCATCATCGATAGAGAAAACAATCTCATGGGAATAACCGTAAGAAAAGCAGGACCATTTACAGACAACATGTATGAAAATGTAGATGTTGGTGATAAAATTGGTATCAGAGGACCTTACGGTCACGGTTATGACTTATCCGGATATAAAAAAATATTGGCTGTGGGCGGAGGTTCTGGAATTGCATCATTAGCACCACTCTTGTCCTTTTATGATAATGTTGACCTGATTTCCGCAGCTTCCACGAAGGATGAACTTGTATTTGTTGAAAGATTTGATAGGGAAGGTGTTGAAGTACATGAATGTACCGATGACGGAAGTTGTGGTTTCAAGGGATTCAGCACACAACTGGCCGAGGAAATGTTAATTGATGGTGATTATGATATTATCGTCGGTTGCGGGCCAGAAATAATGTCCTATAAATTGTTGGAATTAAGCAGAAAATATGATGTTGATTGTCAATTGGCATTGGACAGATACATGAAATGTGGATTGGGTATCTGTGGACAATGTTGTATTGATGATTCCGGTTACAGGGTTTGTGTGGAAGGACCCGTATTTGATAAGCAACAACTTGGAGAGTTATCCGAGTTTGGTAAGTATCGCAGGGATGCTGCCGGAAGTATTGTCAAATACTAACTTCTCTTTTTTTTAAAAAATATTATTATAAGTTTTTACTTATAACTAATAAAGTATAAGTTATAAGTTACTCAGTTAAAAAAAATTAAATCAGTTTCGTTTGTTTGGTTCCACCTATTATCTCTTCGAAATCCAATCCCTTACTGAATGCAAGATCTGTATTAACCCTGTAATTGTTACTGCGTGTCACATGCAGATCTTCCAGTTTGATGAATCTCCATGGTTTTCTTATGAATTTGGCACCAACATATGGTGTTGCCCCGAATATGTTGGAAAACTCTATCAGATTGGTTATTTTTTCATTGTCTATGTAGATATGGTCTTGTTTGGTGGATTTGACTTCTATTGCAAGATATATTTTGCCGTTACCTCCAAGAACATCAGGTAATGGTCTTTTTGTTGCACCACCACTTGCCGGTGCACGCATGGCAGCAAAGCCTGCAGCCCATAATTTGTTTACCAAATCTCTTTCTTCAACAGAACCTGTTTTACTCATAATATTTATTCCATAAACTTATATTATTATCTTTATAATCCATTACTAATTAATCTTGAAGGAGTAATGCTTACATCATATATAATAAATTATAACTTATTACTACTAAGTTATAACTTATAAATATGCATTGTGAATTATTCAACTAATTCCATAAAAAGAGGGTGAGATGAGTTGTTATTATAATTTAAAACCAGTTCCAATAAACTGTGCAACATCCCTTCCAGTATTATCGCTAACATCGACGTTTAGGATGGACGTTGTCCTTCCGCTTTTTCTACATGTTGCCTTTGCAATCAATTTATCCCCTTTTGGAGCACTAAGATATATGATATTAACACTTTGTGCAACTGTTAATGAATGGATATTGTTTGAGAGAATAGCAAATGCAAAATCAGCGAGAGTGAATATAGCTCCACCCATCACTCCTCCATATGCATTTTTATGTTGATCGGTGATTGCCATACTGCAAATACAGTAATCTTCTTCAAGTTCGTCTAAAGTTGCTCCGGCATCTGTTGCGAATTTGTCATTTTTAAAATTTTCTCTTGCTTCTTCAATTGTATTATATGTTGCCATTATATCACGTAGTAAAATTATTCAAGTTTTAAATCTAAAATCAGTTAAAAAAAATAGTGAGGGTGAAAAGTAGTTCAATGAATCTATACAATTCCTTGAGCTTGCATAGCTTCTGCTACTTTTTCGAATCCTGCTATGTTTGCACCAGCAACATAATCTTTATCAAGTTCGTATTTTGTACAACTGTCTTGGATTTGTTTGAAGATGTTTTGCATGATGTTTGCAAGTTTGTTGTCAACTTCTTCAAAGGTCCAGTGTAATCTTTCTGAGTTCTGACTCATTTCAAGAGCTGATACTGCTACTCCACCAGCGTTTGCTGCTTTTGCAGGACCGAAGAGTACACCTTTGTCCTGTAAGTATTTTGTTGCATCAAGTGTTGTAGGCATGTTTGCTCCTTCTACTAAAGCCATGTAGTTGTTGTCAACAATGTTTTTAGCATCATCAATGTCAACTTCGTTTTGTGTAGCACATGGTAGACCTACATCTGCTTCAATGGTCCATACACCTTTACCTTCATGGTATTCTGCTGATGATCTTTCTGCTGCGTAGTCACTCATTCTTAATCTTCTTACTTCTTTGATGTCTTTGAGTAATGCTACGTCTATTCCTTCTGGGTCGTATACCCATCCGGTTGAGTCGGATGCTGTAACTACTTTTGCACCTAATTGTTGTGCTTTTTCGATTGCGTATGTTGCTACGTTTCCTGAACCTGATACGGTTACGGTTTTTCCTTCTAATGTTTCGTTGTTTGCTTTTAATATTTCATTTGTGAAGTATAATAATCCGTATCCTGTAGCTTCTGTTCTTGCTAATGATCCACCAAAGGTTAATCCTTTACCTGTTAATACTCCTTCGTATTGTTTGGTTAATCTTTTGTATTGTCCGTAAAGGTAACCGATTTCACGACCACCTACACCTATGTCCCCTGCAGGTACGTCTTGGTCTTGACCTATGTGTCTGTATAATTCGTTCATGAAACTTTGACAGAATGCCATTACTTCACGGTCTGATTTTCCTTTAGGGTCAAAGTTGGATCCTCCTTTTCCTCCACCGATTGGAAGTCCTGTTAAAGAGTTTTTGAAGATTTGTTCGAATCCTAAGAATTTTATAATACCTATGTTAACTGAAGGGTGGAATCTTAATCCTCCTTTGTAAGGACCTATTGCACTGTTGAATTGTACACGGTATCCTGTGTTAACTTGTACTTGTCCTTGGTCATCTACCCATGGAACTCTGAATTTGATTTGTCTTTCAGGGTTTGCTAATCTTTCTAGAAGTGCATCTTTTCTGTATTGTTCTTCGTTTGCATCTACTACAGCTTCTATTGATTTGTATACTTCGTTTAAAGTTTGGTGAAATTCAGGTTCACCTGGGTTTTCTTTTGTAATTTGATCAATTACTTCATCAACATATGACATGATGTTTTCTCCTCTATTGTAATAATTTTTATATAATCATGAAAGTAGGAAAAGTATTTCCGACTCCATTGTTCTTATATATGGTTTTCATAGTATTTATAACTATTTTTTTTTACAATCTTGAACTGTAATTTGTTCAATTTTCAGGTGATTAAATAAGTTCTTTTTAAAAATTTTTCAAATTAAAAAGGATATTGCTCACTTTGTTTATTTTTTCGTTGAATGGTGCTATCTTTTTTCACTCGCCCTTTTGGATTATAACTTATTCTTGAATAACTTATTTCTTATATCTTACAACTAAAAAGTTATAACTTATAATTATTTTCTTTAAAAAAAATAAAGCTATGAAAACATAGCATCCGATTTAACAAACTCCTTATGGCTTTCACTGATTGCATAATTAATATCATCATCACTTATTACATCTTTAGACTCTGAAATTGCCTTATGAAGTGCTGTTTTTAAAACTTTTTGTTTAATGTCCCTACCAGAAAATCCCTTAGTCTTTTCAACACAAGCATTCAAATCAAAGACACATTCCAAAGGGAGTGTTTCAATGTTCTTCTCTAAAATCTTTAAGCGATCATCCTCATCAGGAAGGGTAAATTCAATCTCTTCTTCAAACCTGCTTCTAATGGCATAATCCAGAAGTGAAGGATTGTTGGTGGCACAGATTGTGATGACACTTTCATTATTATCAATACCGTCCATCTCTGTCAGAAGTGCATTAACAATTTCGGTAACATCTCCTCTTAGGGATTGATATTTTCTTTCCAATGCAATGGCATCAATTTCATCAATAAATATTACAGTAGGTTTTTTAAGTCTTGCCTGATTATACAGTTCATGAATCTGACTGGAACCGTCACCGACATGATTACCTATGAGACTTGTTGCCTTAATCATTTGGATATTAACATTCAATTCATTTGCCAAAGCCTGTGCAAGCATGGTTTTACCAGTACCCGGAAGTCCATAGAACAAAATGTTTTTGGGTGCCCAACCGTTGAACCTATCAGGATTCTCCAGGTATTTGGTGATTATTTTGGTTTTTGCCTTGGCCTTTTGCTGACCTATAACATCGTCAAAACCAATATCCTTTCGTGTTTTCAAAAGTTCAACACGGGAATCCGGAGCCAATACAAGTATGGAAGTATTGTTTGTAATGTATGAATTGTCAGGTCTTGCCTCGGTAACCTGGAAAGCAAAGTCAGGCATAAGCTTTTGGTCAAAAATGTACTGGTTTTTATGTACTCTGTAACCGTTCCATTGTTCCTTGGCATAGATTTCAAAGAGTTCCTTATTTGTTACCTCAATTTGGGGTGATTCAATAAAATTACTTTCCACAGGATAACCTACAGGTTCCAGTACGAGTAATTTTGTTTCTATTCTGTTTTGTACAATCTGCTGCCTAATCTGTTGATCAGTCATGTATCGTTTCTCATTAATGTTTTTCAACATAGCACCTCGAATTTTTTTTTATATTCTGATAATTATATGATTTCCCTCATCCTTATCCATATTGAATTCAACATCATCCAACCTGCCATAAAGAATATCGAAAAGATCCCACAAAGTGTCATCATCGCCCTTAATTATAATGGAATTTTCATCTTTTTCAATGATTATGTCCGGAAAATCATTTTTCAAATCATCAATAATCTGCTTCTGCAATTTTTCATTAGTCATAAAAATCTTAAATTAATAAATACTGAATTTTTTCCGATGCAACAGCACCCTGTCCTGCAGCTACAACAATCTGTTTGACACCACCAGTCACATCACCAACAGCATAAATGCCGTCACCACTTGTTTTCATGTTTTTATCGGTTACAATATACCCGAATTCATCACATTCAACACCCAAATCCAGGGCTAACTGATTATTTGGAATGTTACCTATGGCAATGAATATTCCACTAACCTTAATGGAGTTTTCCGTACCTGTTTTTTTGTTAAAAATGACTGCTTCCTCAACAAGCATGTCTCCTTTAACCTCTTTAAGTTCACAGTTCCAATAAACAGGAATGTTGTTTTTTGCAATATCTTCCTGAAGTTTTATGTCACATCTTAATGTATCACGTCTGTGCACAATGCTGCATTTTACACCAATACGTTTAAGATACAATGCTTCGGTAGCGGCACTGTTTCCCCCACCAATTACCAGAACTTCCCTGTCAACAAAGAAATTTCCGTCACAAACAGCACAGTATGATACGCCTCTTCCACTGAATTTATCAACACCCGGAACGTCCAGTGTCTGGTGTGTGGATCCTGTGGCCAATATTAAAAACTGGCAACTGAAATTTCCCTTATTTGTTTCAATATTATAAGTATTACCAATTGATTTTTCAACCTTATCAATATTTACAAATTCCATTATTTCACAGTACTGTTTAGCCTGTTGAGAAACGCTTTTCATCAGGTCCATCCCCGGAATTTTATCAATTCCAGGATAATTTTCTACCAGAGGGGCTGTGTTTGCAGTACCTCCACACTGGGCCTTGTCCAAAATTAAAGTATTTAAACCGGCACGACCTGCATAAATTCCTGCTGTAAGACCTGCAGGTCCTGCTCCTATTATAATAAGATCATACATGTATCATCACTTTTTATTCATTTTTTCTATAGATATTATTATATGTATGATTCTTTTAGTTAATATTTTAGATGTCTGTAAACCTGTTTAAGATACTTTTTTAAGGTTTATATATTATTAATATCATAATAATTATATTGCATTGGAATGTTATTTTTTTAAAAATTGTTTATGAGGGATTTTTTTTATGGGAGTTAATTTTAAGTTTTTTATTGCTAAAACACTGGGGCAATTAGCATTTCCAATACTGAAAATAATGCCGACCGGTGGAAAAAGTTTTCCAGGATTAGTTTATTTAAACATGGCAGGAAAAGAATCATTGCATGACTTGGCAAAAAGTCAAATTGATCAGGGATCCATACTTATAACGGGAACAAACGGGAAAACAACCACAACAACAATGATAATAAACATATTAAGTAAAGATTTTAACCTGGCTACATCAGTTGGAAACAATACAATTTATGCATTGACAACAGGATTGTTGCACAATAAGGGGCAAATGGGTGTTTTTGAATATGGTATAAGGGACATTCAACACGGAACACCTGACTTGATATGTGATCAAATTCAACCTATAGGTGTCGTATACACAAACATTTCAAGGGAACACACACAGGTGGCAGGAGTAAAAAATCCGTTCAAGGATTATGTAAGGGCAAAAACATTACTCTCCGAAAGTATGCATGATGGGGTTTTAATTACAAATGCTGATGATCCAAACACCACATTCATAGGTACAAACAAAGAAAAAGACAATCATGTAGTTTACTATGGCTTTGAATTAGATGATTATGTGGATATTTTTGATGAAGAATCAGTTAAATGTCCTAACTGTGACGGGGAATTAACATATACAAAAAAATACTTCGGACAAAGGGGAGATTATACCTGCAGCTGTGGTTTTAAAAGGCCGGAACCTAACGTAAAGCTAACCAAATTCGTACAAGACAACAACAAATACATTATCACAATTGATGTGGACGCATACAACTATCATAAAAAAGATTCCATAAAATACACATTGGACATGGAATTGCCTGTAATAGGAATGCATAACCTGTACAACTGTCTTGCCACAATAGCAACATACACAGTATTCTCCACAAGTGAAAACATAAAAGAAAACATACTTGACTTCTTCAGGGAATATGAGATACCAGTACCTCCGGGAAGATTTGAAATACTCAAAGTTGGCGATAAGACAATAGGAGTTGGACAGGGAGATAATGGTGACGCATTGAAAGTGAATGCATTGCTGATGAAAAATTATATTGATGATGAATTTGAGTTTATCTACACAACACCAGATACCAACGAGGAAGAAATATTCGAGGATCACTGCTTATCAATAAAAGCATTAAATCCTGATAAACTTGTTGTACTGCCTGGAAGAGTTTCATCCGAAACAGCAGAAACATATTATAATCAGATAAAAGACAACTATGACAGTGAATTTTATCCGGTTGAATTTGACTTTGAAAAAAGAATAGACAAGGTAATTGAACTTATCAAAAATTCCCAATACAAGAATATCATCATATCAGGTTGTGGTGAGGAAATAATATTCTGGGATGAACTAAAAAATAAAATCAAACAACTCAACTTATAAATAGGTTATTTTTAACCAATTAACTCCTTTTTTTTAACTAATTACACAAAAAACAGATAAAAATATTTTTTTCGGATATTGAATTTGCCTTTTCATAAAAAAAAGGTGATGAGAATATAATTGTTTATATTATATTCTGTATCTCTTTTGTAAGCAATTTACTTACAGTTTTTCCATCAGCTTTTCCCTGAAATTTTGCCATTGCCTTACCCATAAGAGGACCCATAGCACCCATCTTACGTTCTTCAATCATTGACTTGTTTTCTTCAACAATCTGTTTAATACCTTCTGCAACAGCATCCTCTGAAAGTTTTTCCAGGTTGTTCTTTTTAACGGAATCCATAGGTGCAATGTCTTCACAAACATCCTTAAAGATTACATCCGTCTTTGCTGCCGGGATAATATCCTTGTCAACAAGTGAGAATATTTCGACCAAAGTGTCCTTGTCCAGCTTCTTGACATCATAACCGTCACGTTTCAGGTCCCTTATTGTTGAAACGATATCTGATGCAATTTTGGTAGCATCCATGTTCGGCAGTTCTGCTTTGATTTCTTCAAAGAGGTCTGCATTGTTACGTTGCACTAACTGTTCTGATAATTCGTCACTTAATGAGTATTCTTTCTGGATACGTTCTTTTTTGACGTATGGAAGTTCAGGTAGGTTTGATGCAATCCTTGCAACCCTTTCGGGATCAATCATTTCGGTAGGAATATCTGTTTCAACATACATTCTGCTTGCTGTAGGTAATGGTCTCATGTACTCGGTGTTTCCATTATCCTGTGCACGTCTTGTTTCTTCAGGAACTCCTTTAATTGCATCCTGAGCCCTTTCAATTACTTCATTCAATGCATTTTGTGCCTTGTCTTTTGGTCCGGCTACAAGTATGAACGCATCATCTTCACCTAATGATAATTCATTTCGGATAGTGTCCACTTCTTCCTGCGTAATTCCATAATTAGGTAACTCATCTGTGTGGAATAGTCCTGAAACCCCCATTTTCTTTCCATGTTCTGAAAATTCTGTTCCCAAACGTTTTCCAGGCTGTACTTCACGACCAATCAATCCTGCAAAGTGTCTGAGT